>WNGA01002878.1_pt1 | contig 30574 bp, 28 predicted proteins | sample 5400061 | NCBI WGS metagenome assembly WNGA01 (sample SAMN13153366, study PRJNA577476) | soil metagenome | isolation source: 100 cm soil or saprolite under grassland replicate 2 | place: USA:California | collected 2016-06-15
CCACCCGCCGGTGACACGCCAGGACGGTCCGTCGCCCTCGCACCTCGGAGTGTCAGAAGATCGGGACAAACGCGCGCCAAGTCAACGCCGGACTGCAACGAAAGATGCATGGTTGCCGCCATGCCACAGTCCGTTGCCGTCGTGGCTTGGTCATCGCCGGGCCGCCCGCGAAGCGGCGAGACCCGGTGATCCATTCACCGAGAGAAGGATGGATTGCCGCGTCAGGCCGGCAATGACGCCAAAACGACGAAAAAAGGCGAGAATCTCAGCGTTCGCCTTCGAGCAGGGAGGTGTAGACGCCGAGCGTCGTTGCGGCCGCGCGCGCCGGCGAAAACCGGGCCTCGGCATGCCGCCGGGCGCGCGCCCCGATCGCCTGGCGTACCGGCGCTTCGAGCGCAAGCGCCGCCGCGATGGCGCGGGCGAGCGCGATCGGGTCGGACGGATTCACCAGCCAGCCGGTGCGGTCGTCCTCGTCCACGTGGGGGGGCGCGCGCACGATCTCGGGCAATACCCCAACGGACGAGGCGATGACCGGCCGTGCCATGGCCTGCGCCTCGGCGGCGATCGGGTTCGACGTGGTCGGCTCCACGGTCGGCACGATGACGAGGTCGGCGATGGCATAGGCGGCCGGCATGTCGGAACAATGGCCGACGCGGCGGACCAGCCCGCCGATCCCCTGCGCCTCGATGCGTTGGGCCAGTGCCTGGGCGAATTCATTGTCGGGGTGGCCGTCGCCGGCAATAATGAAGGCAACCCCGCGCATGCCGCCATTGACCAGGATGCGCACGGCATCGACCAGCGTCATCTGGCCTTGAGTGGGAACGAGGCGGCCGGGCACGAGAATCATGCGCCAGCCGGGGCGGATGCCCCATCCGTGGCGCAGGACCTGGATTCGCTCGGCGCTCACCGCGCTCGGATCGAAGCGCGCGGTGTCGACGCTGCGCGGCAAGGCGACGATGCGCTCGGGCGGGACGTCGTGGCGCTGGATGATGAGGTCGGCGGCGTATTCGGACTCGGCGATGATGCGATGCCCGCGCGCGAGCGCACCCTGGTAGAGGGAAGCGAAATCCGTGCGCCCGATCGGAGCGCCGGCATAGGAGGTGACGAGCCAGGCGCCGGTCTCGTGGATGGCGTTGCGGGCGCTCCACGCCGCCGGCCCGCTATAGGCATGCACCACGTCGACCCGCTCGCCGGCGATCAGCTCGGACAGCCGGCGCGCGTTCCCCCTGAGCTTGATGGGGTTGCGGCTGGCGCTCGCGAATTGCACCCATTCGCCGCCAAGCGCCTGCAACTGGCCGACCAGCATGCCGGGGCCGCCCGCCACCATGGCCCGCGCGCCCGAACGCAGCAGGGCGGAGGCGACGTTGACCGCCGCCCGCGCCGCGGGCTCGTCGATCAGGGCCGGCACGATCTGCAGGACCGTGGCGCCGGGGAGCCGCCGCGACAGGGTGCGAGCCTCGCTCATCATCCCCGGGCTCCGCGGGGCGCCCTTGCGTTTGGCCGCGGCCTGCGGCCAAACAGGGCAACACCGGCGATCCGCGTGAGGCACGGCCTCGCGATCACGAGCCCCTCCCAGTCCTGACCCTTCCCCAAGGCGGCGTCAGTCGGCAGCTCCTTGGTACACCCAGATAGCAAGACCCGAGCCGCCATGCGCAATTCTCAACCGAAATTCTTAACGATAGGAACCGGGGCCGCCGCGCGCCGCGTCGCCGTGCGCGCCGGGGACGGCGCGACACCCGGCTTGTTTTGGCTCGGCGGGTTTCACTCGGACATGCAGGGCACCAAGGCCGTGGCGCTCGCGCAATGGGCCCAGGCGCACGGCCGCGCCTGCGTGCGCTTCGATTATTCAGGCCACGGCGAGTCGGAGGGTGTCGTGGCGGACGGCACCATCGGGCGGTGGCTGGAGGAGGCCATCGCGGTGCTCGAAGCCTTCGGCCGCGGTCCCCAGGTCGTGATCGGCTCCTCGATGGGAGGCTGGATCGCGCTCCTGATGCTCAGGGAACTCAGGCGCCGGACCGACGCCACGACCCGCCTGCCCAACCCTCCTGAGCGGGAGTCAGTACCCGCCGGACCGGGTCCGGCGTTCACTCCGACCGTTGCCGGGCTCGTGTTGATCGCGCCGGCGGTCGATTTCACCGAGGTCCTGATGTGGCAGCAATTTCCCCGCAAGGTAAGGCGCGAGATCGTAGAGAAGGGCGCGTGGGCGCGCCCGTCCGCCTATTCGGATGAGCCCTACCTGATCACGCGCCGGCTGATCGAGGAGGGGCGCAACCATCTGTTGCTCGGCGATACATCTGTTGCTCGGCGATATGATCGAGCCCGGCTGCCCGGTGCGCATCCTGCAGGGCGTGCAGGACCCGGACGTGCCGTGGACCCACGCGGTGGAGCTGGTGTCGCGCATCGCCCGGGAAGACGTCGTGCTCACCCTGGTCAAGGACGGCGACCACCGGCTGTCGCGCCCGGAGGATATCGAGCGGCTGATCGCGGCGGTCGCGGAGTTCTGATCCCGGACGGCCGCGCGGCCCGACGTCGGCGCCGAGACGCGACAAGCTTCAGGGGAAATCACCTCACAGCTCCTCGAACGGCAGCCCGACGTAGTTTTCGGCGAGCGCGGTCATGGCGGCGCGCGAGCCCGTGAGGTAGTCGAGCTCGGCGAGCTGCACCCGGCGGTCGAACGCCGAGTGATCGTCGAAGCGGTGCAACATCGCGGTCATCCACCAGGAAAACCGCTGCCCCTTCCAGACGCGCCGCAGGCAAATCTCGGAATAGCGGTCGAGAAGGTCGGTGCGGCCGCGTCCGTAGAATTCGCCCAGCGCCCGCGCAAGCACACGCACGTCGGCAGCGGCGAGATTCAGCCCCTTGGCCCCGGTCGGCGGCACGATGTGAGCGGCATCGCCGGCAATGAACAAACGTCCGTAGCGCATGGGCGCGGCGACGAAGCTGCGCATCGGCGTGATCGCCTTCTGTGTGACGTTGCCCTCGACGAGCTTGCCGTCCGCGTCGCCGAGCCGCAGGTGCAACTCCTCCCAGATGCGCGCGTCGGGCCAGTTGGCGATGTCCTCGTCCGGCGTGCACTGCAGGTAGAGCCTGCTGAGCACGGGCGAGCGCATGGTGAACAGCGCAAACCCGCGCTCGTGGTGCACATAGATCAGCTCGTCCGAGACCGGCGGCGACTCGGAGAGAATCCCGACCCAGGCGAACGGGTATTCGCGGTCGTAGACCATGATCTTGTCGGCCGGGATCGCCGGCCGGCACATCCCATGGAAGCCGTCGCACCCCGCGACGAAGTCGCAGGCGAGCACCTTTTCCTCGCCGCCTTCGCGGAAGCGGATCTTCGGCGCCGTTGTGTCGAGGTCATAGAGGCCGACCGCCTCGGCCTCGAACCGGATCTCACCGCCCGCCGCGAGACGGGCATCGATGAGGTCCTTCATCACCTCGTTCTGCCCGTAGATCGTCACCACCTTGCCGGTGAGGTCGGTCAGCGGAATGCGGTGGCCTTGTCCGAAAAAACGCAGCTCGAGCCCGTGGTGAACCAGCGCCTCGCGGTGCAGGCGGCCGGCGAGGCCGAGCTCGGTCATGAGGTCGACCGTGCCCTGCTCCAGCAGGCCGGCGCGGACGCGCTCCACCACGTATTGCCGGCTGCGGTTCTCCAGGATGACGCATTCGATGCCGTCGCGGTGCAGAAGATGCGCGAGCAACAGCCCGGCCGGTCCGGCGCCGATGATTCCAACCTGTGTCCGCATGATCCTCGTCTCGGGTATCGCGTCGCCGCCGGTCAATCGTCCTCGAACGGCAATCCTATATAATTCTCGGCGATGATGGTCGCCGCCGCCCGGGAGCCGGCGATGTACTCGAGCTCGGCAAGCTGCACTTGGCGCTCGAACGGGCTGTGCGACGCGAACCGGTGCAGCAGCGAGGTCATGTAGGTGGAATAGCGCACCACTTTCCACACGCGGCGCAAGCACGTGTCGGAATAGCGCTCCAGCCGCTCGGTCGCCCCGGTACGGAAGAATTCGCCGAGCGCACGCGCGAGCACCCGCACGTCGGCGGCGGCGAGGTTCAGGCCCTTGGCGCCGGTCGGCGGGACGATGTGGCTTGAATCCCCTGCCAGATACAGCCGGCCATAGCGCATCGGCGCCGCCACGAACGACCGGACCGGCGTCACGCCCTTTTGCAATATTCGCCCCTCGGTCAGCTCGCTACGGTCTGCATCGCCGATGCGAACGTGCAGCTCGTCCCAGATGCGGGCGTCCGGCCATGCGCCGAGGTCCTCGTCGGGCGTGCACTGCAGGTAGAGCCGCGAGATGTACGGCGAGCGCCGGCTGCACAGGGCAAAACCGCGGTCGTGATTGACGTAGGTCATCTCGCGGATCGGCGGCGACTCCGACAGGATGCCGAGCCATCCGAACGGAAAGATGCGGTCGTAAACTGTAAGGGCATTGTGGGGAATCGCCGGCCGGCACACCCCGTGGAAGCCATCGCAGCCGGCAACGACGTCGCATGTGAGCGTCGCCTCCTTGCCGTCCTGGCGATAACGGATGGCCGGCCGGTTGGTGGTGAGGCCGTCAAGACCGACCGCTTCGGCCTCGAACAGAATGGGACCGCCCGCGGCCAGCCGCGCGGCGATCAAGTCCTTCACCACCTCCTGCTGCCCGTAGATCGTGACGAACTTGCCGTTCGACAGGGCCGGCAGGTCGAGATGGATCAGGCCGCCGGCAAATCGGATGTCCAACGCGTGATCGACCATGCACTCGCGGGTCAGCCGCTCGCCGACGCCCAGGTCGTGCATGAGATCGACCGTGCCCTGCTCCAGCACGCCGGCGCGCACCCGCTCTTCGACGTAAGCGCGGCTGCGTGCCTCGAGCACGACGCAGTCGATGTCCTCGCGGGTGAGCAGATGCGCCAGGAACAGGCCCGCCGGGCCTGCGCCGACGATCCCGACCTGGGTGCGCATCGCCGTGCTCAACTATCGTCCCGGCAGCACCAGGACCTTGGGCTTGGCCGGCAGCGTCGTCTTCGACAAAACGATCGAGGGCGTGTCGCCGTACTCGACGTCCCACTGCTCCTTCGCCCGGGACAGGAACCGGTTGAGCGTGTAGGCGCTGAAGAAATGCATGGGGATCATCAGCTGCGCCTTGAGGCTGACCAGCACCTCGAACATGCCTTCGAGATCGAGCGTCGCGCTGCCGTCCACCGGCACCATCACGACGTCGACGCGGCCCATCTCGCTGAGCTGCTGCTGGTTGAGCGTATGGTGCAGATGGCCGAGATGGGCGATGCACATCTGCGCGGTCTCGAAGATGAAGATCGAGTTGCCGTGCCGCTCGGTGCCGCCGCCGATCCAGTCGCGGATATTGGTCGGCACGTTGCGGATGCGCACGTCCTGAAAGACCATGTCGTGGCGCGCCGGCCGCTCGGGGCTCGGTCCCCAGCCGCGCAGCACATGCTTGATTCCCGGGTCGGGGCGATCCGTGTAGTGCGTCGAATGCGCGTGGTTCATGGTCGCGATATCGGGAACGACCGGCGGCCGGACATAGTCGTTGTAGTCGGTCGCGATGCGGACGAGCCGCGGGCTCTCGATCAGGAACGTCGAGTGGCCCGCATAGGTGATCCGCACCTGGTCGCCCGCGAGCGCGGCGAGCGAGAAATTGGCCGGGATCAGCCGCGGCGCGTGGGACGCGACCAGGCCGGGGCAGCGGTCGGCCAGTTCGGAGGTCGGCGGAACGGGAGGCTGCTGGGCGGCGGCGTGGAAAACGGATGCCGCGATCACTGCGAGCGCCATCAGCATCATGCGCAACAGATCGACGGCGCCCGCCATCTAAATTCTCCATCCGCAGGCGCGGTTAAAACAATCGCGCGCAGGCCCCCATCTCGCGTGCGAATGTGGCATGATTTTCGTCGGCGGACCAAGGCCGATCGATACAAATCCGATGGTTCAATCGTCATCTCCGGGCGGAGCGACCGCCGCCGCGCGTGCGGGGGTGACGATGATGGAATGAGCCGATTTGGCTTCTTCGCACGCGCGGTCAGCGCGGCGGAACGATCAGGCCCTTGTTGGTGACGACGACCCAGCGGCCGTCCTGGCGCCTGATCTCCTCGACGCGGCCGGCGCCGGGCAGCGTGGTGCCCGGCTCGACCTCGATGATGCCCTTGCGGCCCTCGACCAAGGCGACGCCGTCGTAGACCCGGCGCACCACGTAGTCGTCGATGATGGTGGGCTTCGGCTTCGTCTCGGCGGATGCCGGGCTCACCGAACCGGTGACGTCGCCTTGCGCATGGGCCGCAGGCACCCCGGCGCGGCGTTCGAGCCGTTCGAGCGCCTCGCTGATCTTGGTCAGCTTCGTTGCCGGCTCGGTCCGATCGAGGCGCTCGGCGATCTTGCCGTATTGGGCGGCGGTCGCCTTGACCGATTGTTCCAGGCTCGCCTTCAGGGCGCCCAGATCGGCGGCGTGCTGGGCGACCATGGTCTTCAAGGCCTCGATGTCCGTCGTCGCGATACCGGCAGGAGCTTGGCCGAACGACAGGTAGAAGAGTGACGGAAGGCTGACCGCACCAGCGGCAGCGCCCAGGCCAGCGGCCAACGCCAGCGTGACGGCAAGCAGCGTAAAGCGGGACCTTGCGTTCTCTTTCGCTCCCGACGCGGCGATTTTTGCAGGGTCCACCTTGGCCGCGGGCCGGGCCGCAATCGTCCGGTTCTCATGCTCGCGCAGGAAGGGCGGCGGCGAGACGGCCGGCGCCGATTCTCCCAGCTGTGCGGCGGGCGGCAGTTTCGCATCGGGATTGGGGGATGTGGTGTCCTCGACCCGGAGAGCTGCGGCGACGGCTTCCGCGGCAGAGGAAACCTGCGGCGTGTCTGCGGCGCTCGTCGTCTCGTCGGCGACGGCTGGCGTTTCGCAGCTCTCTTCGCAAACGTCCTTGCGCTTGGCCATGGCCCGGTCCTCGAGGATTTGGGGTTATCAATTGGTAAGCAAGGTTGCTTACGAATTGGTTACCGAGCCATTCACACCGGCAGGCCGTTCTCCTGGGCGAGCGCCTTGAGCGAGGTCTCGGGCCGGGCGCCGAGGTGCTGGAGTACTTCGGCCGCCGCCAGCGCGCCGAGCCGTGCGGCCGTGACGTGGTCCTGCCGGCGCGCGAGCCCGAACAAGAAGCCGGCGGCGAACAGGTCGCCGGCGCCCGTCGTGTCCACCACGCGCCCGACCGGGAATGCCGGCACGGCTTCGGTCTTCCGGCGGGTCACCACGACGCAGCCGTTCTCGCTGCGCGTGACCACGGCCAGCTCGGCATCCTGACGCAGAATGGCCAACGCCGTGGCGAAGTCGCTGGTCTGGTAAAGGCTGTGCAGCTCGGCCTCGTTGGCGAACAGGACGTCGATGGTGCCGGAGCGGATCAGCTCGAGGAACTCGCCGCGCCAACGGTCGACGCAGAAGGCGTCCGACAGGGTCAGGGCAACGCGGCGCTTGGCATCGTGGGCGATCGCGGCGGCCTCCAGGAATGCGTCCTTGGCGTTCTGCGGGTCCCACAGATAGCCTTCGAGATAGGTGATGGCGGCGGCCGAGATAGCCTCCACATGGATGTCGGCGACGCCGAGATTCTGCGCCGCGCCGAGATACGTGTTCATGGTGCGCTCGCCGTCCGGCGTGACCAGGATGTAGGAGCGCGCGGTCGAAGGGCCCTCTTGCGCGGGCGGCGTATCGAAGGCGACGCCGGCGGCGCGGATGTCGTGGATGAAAACGCGGCCCAACGTGTCCTCCTTGACCTTGCCGATGAAGGCCGCGCGCGCGCCGAAGCTGGCGACGCCGGCGATGGTATTGGCCGCCGAACCGCCCGAAATCTCCACCGCCGGACCCATCGTCTCGTAGATGTGCTCGGCTTGGTCCTCGACGATGAGCGACATCGTTCCCTTGCGCATCGCGTGGCGCACCAGGAAGTCGTCGTCGGCGCGCGCGATCACGTCGACGATGGCATTGCCGATGCCGAGGACGTCGTAGCGGGGCTCTGGCATGAATGGCTCGCCGGTCAAGAGGGGCGCGCACTATAGCCGGCGATCCGGCGACGGCAACCTAATGAGAAATGGGGAGTTCGGTTGCAAATGGCCATGTGCCGGGGGCGCCATCATTGGTCTGAGTATTTATTGCGCGTCTGTGGCTGCGGGTGTCTGCTCGATGGCCTAATCTTGCTCAGAGGATGGCCACGACCGAGGGGTTCGACCAATGCGGAAGGTTCTCCTGATATTCTTCAGCGCTGCGGCAGGCCTGCTGGTCACTCAACCTCACACCCCAGTTGTCGATGCGAGGGCGCAGACAGCAGCAATAGAATCTCGCAAGCTAGAACGTCTCGTCGAGGCCTTCGAGCGCCTCCGAGCGAATTATGTCGATGAGATTGATGAGTCAGAACTCATCACCACGGCTATCAAAGCCATGGTCGGTGTGCTCGATAACTCGGAATACCTCGACGCCAAGACCTTGCGCGACCTACAGATTACGGGTCAGCGGCAGGCCGGACTCGGCATCGAGGCCACAATAGAGAAAGGTCTCGTCAAAGTCATAGCGCCGATCGATGAGAGCCCGGCGGCCAAAGCAGGCATCAGGCCCAACGATATCATCACCCATATCGATGACGTGCCGCTCGAGGGACTGACCCTTGGCCAAGCGCTTGATAAGGCGCTCGGCCCGGTCAACACCAGGACTCGATTGAGGATCATTCGCAAAGGCCAGGACAAACCAGCCGAACTAACGGTGGTGCGCGACTTCATCCGCATTCGATCGGTGCGCTCGCGTCAGGAAGGCGAGGACATCGGACACATCCGCATCGGTTATTTCAACGAACAGACGGCGCAACTTTTGCGGCAGACAATCAGCTCGCTGTCCAGCCAGATTCCTGCCGACAAGCTCAAGGGGTACGTTCTTGACCTACGCAACAATTCCGGTGGCCTGCTTGATCAGGCAGTTTCCGCTGCCGACGCGTTCCTGCAGGAGGGCGAGATCGTGTCGGTGCGCGGTCGCAACCCCGAGCAAATCGAACGCTTCAGCGCGGGTCCCGGCGACCTCATCGATGGCAAGCCCCTCATCGTGCTGATCAACGGCGGTTCGGCTTCGACCGCCGAGATCGTAGCTGGCGCGCTCCAGGACCATAAACGCGCTACCGTGATCGGCACCCGCTCGTTCGGCAAGGGGTCGGTGACCACCATCGTTCCGCTCGGTCCCGGCAACGGCGTGTTCAGGCTCACGACGGCGCGCTATTTCACGCCGGCCGGACGCTCGATTCAGGCCGCGGGTATCCTGCCAGACATTGAGGTGGACCAAGACGTTCCGGAGAATCCCGAGAACGACAAAACTCTTAAGATGGCCTACGACCTTTTGCGCGGCATCGCATTCAACGCGGCTTTCCCGCCGAACCAAAGGGCGCCGGGGGCTCCGCATTGACGCTTATCGGCGTCCCGCGGAATTGCAAGCCCGCCGACCCCGCAGCTAAAACCGTAGGTCGCGCCCCTGCAACGGCCGGCCTTGCGCCGCGCGGCAGCGCCGTGGCATGGGGACGCCGCTTGCAGCGAAGAGGGCATTATGACGTTTCCGGAGCGCGTCTTCTCCGGGGTGCAGCCGACCGGCAACCTGCATCTCGGCAATTACCTCGGCGCCATCGTCAGGTTCGTGGCGCTGCAGGAGCGCTACGACTGCATCTATTGCGTGGTCGACCTGCACGCGATCACGGTATGGCAGGACCCGGCGGAGCTGCCGCGCAACATCCGCGAGGTGACCGCGACCTTCATCGCCTGCGGGATCGATCCGGCAAAGCACATCATCTTCAACCAGAGCCAGGTGGCCGAGCACGCGGAGCTCGCCTGGATTTTCAACTGTATCGCCCGCATCGGCTGGCTCAACCGCATGACCCAGTTCAAGGAGAAGGCGGGCAAGGATCGGGAGAACGCCTCGGTCGGGCTCTACGCCTATCCCTGCCTGATGGCGGCCGACATCCTCGCCTATCGGGCGACCCATGTGCCGGTGGGCGAGGATCAGAAGCAGCACCTCGAGCTTGCCCGCGACATCGCGCAGAAATTCAACAACGATTTTGCCGCCTCGATCCACACGCACGGCTACGGCGAGGCGTTCTTCCCGCTTACCGAGCCGCTGATCCAAGGACCGGCGACGCGCGTCATGTCGTTGCGCGACGGCACGAAGAAAATGTCGAAGTCGGAGGCGTCCGACCAGTCGCGCATCAATCTGACCGACGACGACGATCTGATCGCGCAGAAAATCCGCCGGGCCAAGACCGATCCCCACCCGCTGCCGCACGAGGAGGCGGGTCTCGAAGATCGGCCTGAGGCCGACAATCTGGTCGGCATCTGCGCTGGCTTGAGCGAGAAGACCAAGGCCGAGGTGCTGCGCGAGTTCGGCGGCGCGCAATTCTCCGCCTTCAAGGCTCAACTGATCGAATTGATGATCGCGAAGCTCGGACCGATCCGCGGCGAGTTGCGACGCCTCCTGCAGGATCCCGCGGCAATCGATTCGGTGCTTGCCGACGGCTCGGAGCGCGCGCAAAAGATCGCGGCCGAAACCATGAAGGCCGTCAAGGACATCGTCGGGTTCGTGCGGCGCTGACTAGTGCCGCCGATTTGAAGTTCCTATACCGGCTGCGGCAAACTCATTTTAGGAACTTCAAATCGAAAAGCGGCACTAGAATCATATGTTTACTAGTGCCCCTTTTGCTTCCGAAGTTCGTGTCAGAGGGTGCCGCAATGTATCACGAACTTCGGAAGCGGGGCACTAGTGTCGACACTGTTGCGGCCGCGAATCGGACCGAACGCAACGACCGAGGCCCCGTTGGCCGATGCCGCCTTTTCCGGGTTTTTTCCAGGGCACCGAAATGCCGACCGCCGGATGGTGGGAGGCGCTGTGGCTCGATCCGGCCGGCGTGCTGGCCAGACTCGGGGTGAAGTCCGGCATGGATGTCGTCGACCTATGCTCGGGCGACGGCTGGTTCACGTTGCAGATTGCAAAAGTCGCGCGCCATGTCGTTGCCATCGATATCGATCGCAATTTGTTGGGGGTGGCCCGGCATCGTCTGGGAGAGAACGCCGTGACGAATTGCGAATTTGTCGAAGGAGACGCCTATGACGTGGCCGCGCTCGTGCGGCAGCCGGTTGATTTCGTGTTCCTGGCCAATGTGTTTCACGGCGTTCCGGAGCGGACGCGTCTCGCCCGCGCCGTTGCGGCGATCCTTAAGCCCGGCGGACGCTTCGCGGTGGTGAATTGGCATCCGCGCCCGCGCGAGGAGACGACGGTCTTGGGCGAACCGCGCGGCCCCAAGACAGAATTGCGGCTGTCGCCGGAGGCGACGATCGAGTCCGTCGCCCCGGCCGGCCTGAAACTCGCCCAGCTTGTTGAAGTGCCGCCGTATCACTACGGCGCCGTATTCGAACGGCCCTCCCGGTGATCGTCGTGCCGCCGATTCTCGACAATAAGGATCCCTCGTCGCCCTCGGTGTTCGCGCCGGCAGCGCTGCTGCGGGAGGCGAGGCGGCAGAAGGACCTTGCCGCCGTCGACGTGCCGCCTTTCTGCATCCTCGATCCCGACGGCGATATCGTCCGCAGGCTCAGGCAGACAGGCCAGGCACGACGTTTCGAGGCGTGGCCCTGCTACCACAGCGAACTCGACACGTTCACGCTTGCCGGCGAGACCGTCGGGATCATCGGCTGCGCGGTCGGAGCACCTTTCGCGGTCCTGATCGCGGAGCAACTGTTCGCCAGCGGGTGCCGGCGCCTGGTGAGTCTCACGTCGGCCGGACAGATCATGCCGGCGGGACGGCTCCCCTATTTCGTCATCATCGACCGCGCCATCCGCGACGAAGGGACGAGCTACCACTACGCGGCCCCTGCGGAATTTGCCGAAGCGGACCCGCAACTGGTCGCGCTGGCCGGTGAAGCCCTCGCCGGGAAGGGCCTCGATGCGGTGATCGGCGCAAGCTGGACCACGGATGCGCCGTTTCGCGAAACCGCCGCCGCAATCGAATGGGCGCGATCGAAGGGCGCGCTGGCGGTCGAGATGGAAGCCGCGGCGCTCTATGCGTTCGCACGCGCCGCCAGCGCGCGGGTCCTCTGCCTTGCCCATGTCACCAATGTCATGGGCCAGGCGGAGCAAGACTTCGAGAAGGGTGAAGCAGACGGAACGGCCGCGGCCCTTGCGGTGCTCGAAGCCATCGCCGGCCAATTTTCACGCTGACCCGCTTGCCGCATGCTTGCCGCATCGGTCCCTTGTCGACGCCCGGTCGGTCGTGGCACCATCCGGTCGACTCCAATCGTGACCGAGGTTGGGCGGAACCCCGGAGAGGCCCCATGACCCGCAAGCGCCGCAGCCACGAGGCTGGGCATAAGCGGAAATACCTGGTCGTCATCGACGACACACCTGAGTGCGACCGCGCCGTCTACTGGGCAAGCCAGCGCGCGGCCCGCACCAATTCCAGCCTCATCATGCTGCGCGTGATCGAGACGCACGACCGCAATCAGCAATGGCTCGGCGTCGCCGACATCATGAAGGCGGAGGCGCACGAGGAGGCAAACGCCGTGCTCGACAAGTTCGCCGGCCGCGCCAACGGCGTTGCCGGTCTCACGCCGGAACGGGCGATCCGCGAAGGCGCGGTGGCCGATGAGATCCTCAATCTGATCGAGCAGGACGAGGATATCGCCATCCTGGTGCTCGCGGCCGGCACCGGCAAGGAAGGGCCGGGGCCGCTCGTCTCCGGTTTGAGCAAGACGGCCGGCGATTATCCGATTCCGGTCGCCATCGTTCCCGGCCATCTGAACGACGAGGAACTCGACGCAATGTCGTGATGCTCCGATTGACCTGACGGGCCAGAAGGCCCATTTATCAGGGAGATCGGTGCAATGCGGCGGTAATCCGCCACGGAGTCAGGCCCATGTTCATCCAGACCGAAGCGACGCCCAATCCGGCGACGCTCAAGTTTCTCCCGGGGCGCACCGTGCTGGCTTCGGGTACTCTCGACATGCGCGATCACGACGAAGCGGCCCGTTCGCCCCTCGCCGAGCGCCTGTTCGGGATCAAAGGCGTAGGCGGCGTGTTCTTCGGCGCCGATTTCATCACCGTCTCCAAGACTGACGGCGAATGGCAGCAACTCAAGCCGGCCATTCTAGGCGCGATCATGGAGCATTTCATGTCCGGCGAGCCGCTGGTGCGAACCGACGCCGGCGCCGCACCCGCCGAGGCGAGCGAGTTCTATGATGCCGCGGACGCCGACACCGTTGCCACCATCAAGGAGCTGATCGAGACCCGGGTACGTCCGGCCGTCGCCAACGACGGTGGCGACATCACCTTCCGCGGCTTCAAGGACGGCGTCGTCTATCTGAACATGAAGGGCGCCTGCTCCGGCTGCCCGTCCTCGACGGCGACGCTCAGGCACGGCATCCAGAACCTGCTGCGCCATTTCGTGCCGGACGTGACCGAGGTCCGGCCGATGTAAGCGGCGGGCCCCGCCGAACTCATACCAACGGCATTTTAGCGTTGACCGTTTCCGGAAGGCGGCCCTGCCTGGGCCGTCGCCCTTCGAGGCTCGCTTTGCGAGCACCTCAGGGTGACGGGAATAAGTCAGTGGTTGCGGGACGCTGGTATAAATCTGGATATCAGGGTTCACTTGGCCAACTCCGGACGCAGGAGCGCGGCACCGATGATTGGCAGGCGGAATCTCACGCTGGCGCTGGCGGCGCTGGCTCTCGGATTGACCGCAAACGGTGCCGCGACGGCCCAATCCTACCCGAACCGGCCGGTGCGCTTGGTCGTGCCATTTCCGGCCGGCGGCTCGACCGACGTCGCGGCCCGCATCATCGCCGAATACCTGTCACGCGTGCTCGGCCGGCAGGTTTACGTCGAGAACCGATCGGGGGCCGGAGGCAATATCGGTATCGAGGCGGCGGCCAAGAGCGCGCCGGACGGCTATACGGTCCTCGTCTCGACCGATCATGCGGCGAGCGCACCGCACGTCTATAAGCTGACCATCGATCCCCTGAAGGATCTGGTGCCGGTCATCCAGCTGTCGCGGCAACCGGTGGTCCTGGCCGTACATCCCTCGCTCGGCGCGAACTCGCTCGCCGAAGTGGTCACCCTTGCGAAGCAGCAGCCGGGCCTGAACTATGCGCTCGGGGGCGGAACCGGCGGGCAGCAGCACATCGTGATCGAGTGGTTCGCGCGCATCGCCGGCATCAAGCTCGCGCAGGTGCCGTACCGCGGCGGCGGGCCGGCGATCAACGACCTCATCGCCGGCCACGTGAAGATCGGCTCGCTCGGGTCGACTCCGCTCATCCCGCATTACAAGGCCGGAACCTTGCGCTTGCTGGCGCAATCGACCGCGGCGCGCTCGCCGAGCCTGCCGGACGTGCCGACCTATCAGGAAGCCGGCATCCAAGGGCTCGTGCTCGACCAGTGGCTCGGTGTCTTCGTGCCGGCGGGAACGCCGCCGCCGATCATCGGCCGCCTCAACGAGGAGATCGGCAAGGCTCTTGCCGATCCGGCAATCCGCGAGAGCTTCCTGCAACAGGCGCAGGAGCCGGTCGGCGGCAGTGCCGAACTGTTCTCCAGCCTCGTGCACGCGGATTCCGCAAAGTATGAGCGGCTGGTGAAGGAACTGAACATCAAGGCCAATTAGCCGATCATGCCGTTCTCGACGTATCTCCCCGGTCACGTAGGCTCGGCCACGCTCTCGCCGCGGGGTCCGTTCATCGCCGGCTCCCATGTCGAGCTGACGTTGACCTACACGGCCGGCACATTCGGCATCGACGACACCGGCATGGTGAAGATTTCCTGGCGCACCACCTCCGACATGGGCAAGCCGCAATTTGACGATCCTGCGGCGGCGAATTTCACCACGGTCGAGGCCAGCAACGGCGCCAAGCTCGAATACTGGTTCGACCGCCTCAACATCCGGCCCTACGCCAATACGCTTCTCATTCGCGTGGGCCGCGGCTACCTGCGCGCCGGCGACACGCTGACGGTGCGCTTCGGCGACCGCCGGAACGGCTCGCCCGGCTACCGCCTGCAGACCAATTGCGAAGAGCGGTTCGAGCTGAAGACCAGCGTCGACGCCTTCGCCGCCTACGAATTCACCGAGCTTCCCGGGCAGCCGTGCTTCGCCCTGGTGCCCGGGCCGGCGGCGCGCTGGAAGGCGATCTGGCCGTCGCTCGCGGTTGCCGGCGAGCCGTTCCGCCTGGCGATCATTGCCGAGGACCTGTGGGGCAATCCGACCACCAAGGCCGACCAGCACCTCAGGCTCATACCGTCGCAGCCGATCCGCGGATTGTCCGAGAGCATCGCGGTCAAGCCCGGCGATGGGCCGATCGTTTTCGATAACCTTGCGGTGGACGCTCTCGGGGACGTGGACCTGCGCCTGGTTGCGGACAACGGCGAGGAGCTCGCCAGGGCCAACCCCCTGCGGGTCGTCGAAGCGGCGCCGCTGCGGCGCTATTGGGGCGACCTGCACGGGCAGAGCGGGGAAACCATCGGCTCGGGATCGGCAGAAAGTTATTTCCGCTACGCGCGCGACCAGGCGTTCGTCGACATCGTCGGCCACCAGGGCAACGACTTTCAGATCACCGACGCGTTCTGGCAGGAGCTCAACCGGCTCACCGCGGAATTCGACGTGCCCGGCCGGTTCGTCTGCCTGCCCGGCTACGAGTGGTCCGGCAACACCGGCATGGGCGGCGACCGCAACATCTTCTTCCGCCGCGAGGGCCGGCCCATCCGCCGCTCGTCGCATATTCTGGTCGAGGGTCGGACCTCGACCGATGCGATCTTCACGGCCGACGCGCTGTTCCGCGCGCTCGAAGGCGAAGACGCCGTGATCATCGCCCATGTCGGCGGACGCTACGCGGACGTGAAGTTCGCCCATGACGGAAAGCTCGAGCGCGCCGTCGAGGTGCATTCGACCTGGGGAACGTTCGAATGGCTGCTGCACGATGCGTTCGAGCAAGGCTACCGCGTCGGCGTCGTGTGCCACAGCGACGATCACAAGGGGCGCCCCGGCGCCACCCGGCCGGGCGCGTCGACCTTCGGGGCGATCGGCGGCCTCACCTGCTACCTCATGCCCAAGCTCACGCGCGATGCCTTGTTCGCAACGCTGCGCCGGCGGCGGCACTACGGTACGACCGGCGCTCGCATCTTCCTCGACCTGCACGGCTCGTTCGACCGGGCGGTCACCGGATTTTCGGAAGACCCGCAATTCGCACGCGGCGAGGAATTCGCCGTGCGCGAAGCCCTCATGGGCGACATCATCCGGCCGGGCGCCGTGCCGATGCGGCTTGCCGCCGAGGTCATCGGCACTGCGCCGATCGAGCGGGTGGACGTCTTGCACGGCACGGAGGTCGTCCGTACCGTCCGTCCCTATGCGGCCGCCGATCTCGGCCGCCGGTTGCGCGTGCTGTGGCAAGGCGCCGAGTACCGCGGCCGCGGCCGCGAGACTCACTGGCAGGGACGGCTTACGCTGACCGGCAACCGTTTCTCGCGCCACGCGCCGGTCAACTTCCTCAATCCGGAGCGGCAGGTGCGGGAGACCGCACCGGGCACTGCGCTCGCCTGGACCTCGGTGACGACCGGCAATCTCGCCGCCCTCGATTTCTGGCTCGACGCGGCGCACGAAGGCACGCTGAATGTCGAAACCAATATCGTATCGGGCGAGATCGACCTTGCATCCCTCGCCGATGACGTAGTCGCGTTCGACGGCGGGGGCCTCGGCCGCCGGCTCAGCGTCTATCGTCTGCCCGAGGCGGATTGGAGCCGGCGGGTGACGCTCGACCATACGGTGAGGTTCCCCGGAGGCGCGGATCTCCCGGTCTACCTGCGGGTGACGCAGGCCGACGGCCATCAGGCCTGGTCAAGCCCGATCTACCTCATCGCGTAATTCGGGCGGGACATATGGGCGGCGACTCTTCGCGGCATGCTGTATCGCACGCCCACGCTTCCGATTAGATTTGCCGGCGCCGCCTCGGTTGTGGATGCCCGACACCCCTGGTTCGGCAGCCGGGCATCGTTGAGCCAAGCAAACAGACGTTCCTGATGCGCATCCTTGCCATCGATACCGCGCTCGAAGCCTGCTCGGCCGCCGTGTTCGATACCGACGGCGGCAGGATGTTGGCGAGCGAGAGCCTTACGATGGCGCGCGGCCACGCCGAAGCGCTGATGCCGCTCGTTGCCCGCGTCATGGACAAGGCGGAGGTCGAGTTCTCCGAGCTCGATCGGATTGCCGTCACGGTCGGCCCCGGCAGCTTCACGGGATTGCGGGTCGGCATTTCCGCCGCGCGCGGCATTGCGCTGGTCTCCGGCAAACCGGCGGTCGGGATCTCCACGTTGTCGGCCTTCGCCGCGCCGCATATCGCCAATGAGGACGGCGCCGCGATCGTCTCTGCGATCGATGCGAAGCACAGTCATGTCTACCTGCAGGTGTTCGCGAGCGCCGGCCGCACCATCGTCGCCCCATGCATCGCGACCGTGCGCGATGCGGTGCGCGCGGGCCTTTCGGGCCGCGCCCGCATCGTCGGCACCGGTGCGCAACTGATCGCCGCCGATTGGCCCGCCGAAGAGCCTGCGCCGCTCCTGGTGGACGCACAGGGCGCGCCGGCGATCGCATGGGTCGCGCGCCTCGGCGCCGCTGCGCCGAAGACCGACGTTCCGCCGACGCCGCTCTACCTGCGCGCGCCCGATGCGCGGCCGCAGGACGATGCACGCCTGCTGCGCCGATGATGGGGCTCTTCGCTCGTCTGTTCGCGCGCGGCGACCCAACCTTGAGCGACGCCGGACCGCGCGACGCCGAGGCCGTGGCGGCGCTTCACGCCACCTCGTTTCGGCGCGGCTGGAGCGAGGACGAGGTCGAGCGGCTCCTGCTCGATCGCCAGGTCGTCGCGCATCGCGCGATGAAAGGACCCGCGCTTGCCGGCTTCATTCTGTCGCGCATGGCCGCCGGCGAGGCGGAAATTCTGTCGGTCGCGGTGGCCTCGCGCTGGCGCGGCCGCGGTCTTGCCCGCCGGCTTCTCGATCTTCACCTGCGGCGTCTCGCCGGTCTCGGCGTTCGGGCGGTTTTTCTCGAGGTCGAGGAAGGCAACAAGCCGGCACTCCGGCTTTATGACCGTGCCGGTTTTCGCGAGGCCGGGCGGCGACCGGGCTATTATCCGCGCGAGAGCGGCGCCGTCGTTGCTCTCGTGCTGCGCCGCGATCTTGAGATTTAGGCGATCGGTCCCGTGTGGACCGATATCCGGCACAATCCTATGATGGTCGGACGGCCGGGCGACGTGATCCAAGAGGGGACCTTGCCGAAGCACACCAATATCGAAGCCCAGTGCGCCGCCAAGGGCATGCGCATGACGGAGCAGCGCCGCGTCATCGCGCGCGTGCTGGCGGATTCGGCCGACCACCCGGACGTCGAGGAGTTGTACCGGCGCTGCCATGAGATCGACAACCATATTTCGATCTCGACCGTCTACCGCACGGTGAAACTGTTCGAGGATGCGGGAATCATCGAGCGCCACGATTTTCGCGAAGGCCGCGCGCGCTACGAGCAGATCCCCGAATCCCATCACGACCACCTTATCAACCTGCGCACCGGCGAGGTGATCGAGTTTCAGTCGGAGGAGATCGAGCGCCTGCAGGCCGAGATCGCGCGGCGGCTCGGCTATCGCCTCGTCGACCACCGGCTCGAGCTCTATGCGGTGCCGCTCGCGGACGACAAAGTCCGGCGCTGAGGCGGCGCGCGGCCGACATGCGGGAGGCGACCATGGCGACGAGGCACATCGAGGCAAAGCAGTTAGCCGCGCCAGTCCGGCCGGCGCGATCGTTGCGCTTCCTGCTCGCCTTCGCGCTGGCGATGGGCCTTGCCGTGGCGGAGGGCGGCGCGCAGAGCGCAAGATACCCTGACAAGCCGATCAAGATGATCGTCGGTTTCTCAGCCGGGGGCGGCACCGATGTGATCGCCAGAATTGTTGCGCAGAAAATGTCCGAGACTCTCGGTCAGTCGGTCCTGGTGGAGAACCGGCCGGGCGCCAGCGGCATGATCGCGGCCGAAGTCGTCGCAAAATCGGCTCCCGACGGCTACACGCTGATGATGGGCAGCCAGACGACGTTCGCGGTCGCGCCGATCCTGTATCGCAAATCTTCCGTCGATGCGGCCAGGGACTTCGCCGGCGTCGCGCTTGCCGGCGTCTCGCCGTTGGTGCTGGTGGTTCACCCCTCGGTGCCGGCGCAATCGGTCAAGGACATCATCGCGATGGCAAAGGCCAACCCGGGCACGATCAACTTCGGATCGGGGGGTCTCGGCACGACGCCGCACATGGCCGGCGAACTGTTCGCCATCACCGCCGGCATCAAGATGCAGCACGTCGCCTATCGCGGGGAGGCGCCGGCCATCAACGATCTCCTCGGCGGCCAGCTGCACTTGATCTTCGCGAACCTGTCGGCGGTCATCGGCAACGTCAAGGCAGGGTCGCTGCGCGCCCTTGCGGTGACCGGCACCGAGCGGGCCGCCGCGTCTGCCGAAATCCCCACAGTGGCGGAGGCGGCCCTGCCCGGGTTCGAGGCGGCCACTTGGTTCGCCGTGGTGGCTCCGGCCGGGACGCCGCGCGACATCGTGGCACGGCTCAATACCGAGGTGCAGCTTGTTCTCGCCCAGCCGGACGTGAAGCAGCGCTTCGCCGACCTCGGCATGACGGCCGATAGCAGCACGCCGGACGGCCTCGATGCCTACATCAAATCCGAAATCGGCAAGTGGTCGAAAGTCATCAAGGATGCCGATATCCGGGCGCCGGACTAAACCCGGATTTCTCGCAGTCTCGACGCGCCCTGGCTTGATCTTTGGCCCGCCATCGTCGCGCGACCCTGCGAGAAATCCGCGCTGCAGGTCACGAAACCACATCGGTTGGCGCCAAATGGGATTGCGGCACCGCACCCATTCCTTTTTCGGCGCAAACCCTATATGAGAGGGGCATTCGCGCGGCCGCGCCGCGGGACCCCCGGGATGTCTGAAGCGCTTGAGTCTTATAGTGAAATTGGCCGGGTCGCGATCGACCCGAAGGGCATGAGCGGACCCCGCAAGCTCTACGTCAAGTCTTTCGGCTGCCAGATGAACGTCTACGATTCCCATCGTATGGCGGACACGCTGGCGCCCGAGGGTTTTGTCGAGACCGGCGCGCCCGAGGAGGCCGATCTCGTCATCCTCAATACCTGCCACATCCGCGAGAAGGCAGCCGAAAAGGTCTATTCCGAGCTGGGCCGCATCCGGAAGCTCAAGGAAGAGGCAGCCCGCGAAGGCCGCAAGGTCCTGGTCGCGGTGGCCGGCTGCGTGGCGCAGGCGGAAGGACAGGAGATTCTCCGCCGCGCGCCGGCGGTCGATCTGGTGGTCGGGCCGCAGAATTACCACCGGCTGCCCGGCCTCCTTGCGCGCGCGACCAGGGAGCCCGTCGTCGATACCGAGTTCCCGGTCGAGGACAAGTTCGATTTCCTCAAATCCCCCAGCCGCGAAAAAACGCGGGCGCGCGGCGTATCCGCCTTCGTCACCGTGCAGGAAGGCTGTGACAAGTTCTGCACCTTCTGCGTCGTCCCGTACACGCGCGGCGCGGAGGTCTCGCGGCCGGTCACCAAGATCGTTGCCGAGGTCCAGCGCCTCGCCGATGCCGGCGTGCGCGAGGTCACGCTGATCGGCCAGAACGTCAACGCCTATCACGGCGAGGGCCCGGACGGGCGGCCCTGGACGCTCGGGCGGCTGCTGCATCACGTCGCCGAGGTCGAGGGCATTGCCCGTCTCCGCTACACGACCAGCCACCCGCGCGACATGGACGAGAGCCTGATTGCGGCCCACCGCGACCTCGCCTGCCTGATGCCGTACCTGCATCTGCCCCTGCAGTCAGGGTCCGACCGCATCCTCGCCGCCATGAACCGGCGCCACACACGCGCCGACTACCTGCGCCTCATCGAGCGCATGCGCGCAGCGCGCGCGGATCTTGCGCTTTCGTCCGACTTCATCGTCGGTTTTCCATGCGAGACCGAGGATGACTTCCGCGATACGCTCGATGTCGTGGAGGAGGTCGGATATGCGGGCGCCTTCTCGTTCAAATACTCGCCCCGCCCCGGCACGCCGGCCGCCAACATGGAACAGGTGCCGGAGGAGGTGAAGGGCGAACGCCTGCAGCGACTGCAGGCGGCGATCGACCGCCACCAGGTCGCGTTCAATGCGGCCTGCCAAGGCAAGATTTTCGATGTGCTGTTCGAGAAGCCGGGCAAATATCAGGGACAGCTGGTCGGGCGCTCGCCTTATCTCCAGCCGGTCCAGGCGATGGCCCCGCCGGCGCTGATCGGTGAGGTCGTGCCGGTCAAGGTGACGGAGATCTCGGCTAACAGCCTGTTCGGCACGCTTGTTGCACAGACTTCATCGATCCACGCTTCAGCCAATTACGACGCAATGCCGGCCTCGGCCGTTGCAGGAGCCTGATGCGGACGATCGGACCCGACGACTCACTTGTTCCCGGCGCCGAGCTCGGCCCGGGCACCACGCAGGTCGTGCTCGCTTTCGACGACAATCGGCTCGCATCGACGCTGTTCGGCCAATACGGGCAGAATCTCGCCCTGATCGAGCGGCGGCTCGGCGTCGTCGTGGATTCGCGCGGCAACCACGTCACCATCGAGGGCACGCGCGATGCGGTGGAGCAGGCGCGGCGCGTGCTGGAAAATCTCTACGAGCAGCTCAAGCGCGGCAACGATCTGGTGGCCGGCGACGTCGAAGGGGCGGTCCGTCATGCGATCGCCCAAGGATCATTGTTCGATTTCGAAACGACGGCGCGGCCGAGCTTCGAGGAGATAAACCTGCGCAAGCGCCCGGTGCGCGCACGCACCGCGGGGCAGGACGCCTATATCCGCGCGCTCAAGCGCCACCCGCTCGTGTTCGGCACCGGTCCCGCCGGCACCGGCAAGACCTGGCTGGCGGTGGCCCACGCGATCGCGTTGTTCGAGCGCAAGGAGGTCGATCGCATCGTTCTGTCGCGTCCCGCGGTGGAAGCGGGAGAGCGCCTCGGGTTCCTTCCCGGCGACATGCGCGAGAAGGTCGATCCGTATCTGCGGCCGATCTACGACGCCTTGTTCGATCTCATGGACGCCCGCATCGTCGAGCGCGCGCTGCAGACCGGAGAGATCGAGATTGCGCCGCTTGCCTTCATGCGCGGCCGTACGCTTTCCAATGCGGCGGTGATCCTCGACGAGGCGCAGAACACCACGGCGATGCAGATGAAGATGTTCCTCACCCGCCTGGGCGAGAACAGCCGCATGATCGTGACCGGCGATCCGAGCCAGGTCGATTTGCCGGCCGGTCAGATATCGGGGCTGCATGAGGCGCTGCGGCTTCTTGCAAACGTGGAAGGGATCGCCAACGTCGTGTTCACCGCGCGGGACGTGATCCGTCACGAGCTCGTCGCGCGCATCGTCGAGGCCTATGACCGGGCGAGCGCCGCGCGCGAGGCCAGGGAGTGACGTCGTTGGCAAATCCCACGGCACCGCCGATCGACGTCGCCGTCGAAAGCGAACTTTGGGATGCGCAGCCGGCGGCGGAGGCGACGGTGCGCCGCGCGATCGCTGCCGCCGCGACGGTGGTTCGCGCCTTGCCAGCCGCGGGGGGTGAGGTCAGCGTCGTGCTGACCGACGATGCAGCCGTTCGCAGGCTCAATCGCGACTGGCGCAACATCGACAAGCCGACGAACGTGCTCTCGTTTCCCGCGGCCGCCCCGAGGGCCGCCAACGCAGGGCCATGTCTTCTCGGCGACATCATCATCGCCTATGAGACGGTCGCACGCGAGGCGGGGACGGATGCGAAACCGTTCGCCCAGCATCTCGCCCATCTTGCGGTGCATGGGTTTCTGCATCTGTTGGGCTACGATCACGATTCGAACGAGGACGCGGAACAGATGGAGCGTCTCGAGGCCAAGATTCTCGCGCGGCTCGACATCCCCGATCCTTACCTGACGCGCGCCGCCGGGGCTTGATCCAACGCCATGCCGGACACCGACGCGCCAAGTCGCAGCCTGACCATCGCCGAACCCGGCGAGCCGGCCAACCTGCCGGTGCCGAGCGCATCAGCCCGCGAGAGCGGCGAGGGCTGGTTGACCCGCGTGCTTCGCGCGCTGTTCGGCTGGAGGGCGGGCTCGATCCGCCAGGATCTGGAAGTGGTGCTCGAAGCCGGCACGCCGGCCGAGACCGGCTTCTCGCCGGAAGAGCGCACCATGCTCAAGAACATCCTCGGCCTGCGCGAGCGCCGGGTGGAGGACGTGATGGTCCCGCGCGCCGACATCATCGCCGTGCAGCAGGACATTTCGCTCGGCGAGCTCATGAAGGTGTTCGAAGGCGCCGCCCATTCGCGTCTCGCCGTCTACAACGACACCCTCGATGACCCGGTTGGCATGGTTCACATCCGCGACCTCGTCGCCTACATGGCGGCGCGCGCGGCCGTGAAGCCCGAGGCCAATGCGAAGAAAAAGCTGCCACCAGCAAATCTCGACCTCGGGGCGGTCGATCTGTCGGTCGCGCTGTCCTCGACCAGGATCGTCCGCGAGATCCTGTTCGTCCCGCCGTCGATGCCGGTGATCGATTTGTTCGCGAAAATGCAGGCGACCCGCATCCACCTCGCGCTCGTCATCGACGAGTACGGCGGCACCGACGGCCTGGTTTCCATCGAGGACATCGTCGAGCAGATCGTCGGCCAGATCGAGGACGAGCACGACGAGGACGAAGCGCCGTCCGTGGTGCGTCAGCCCGACGGCTCGTTCCTTGCCGATGCGCGCGCGGGCCTCGACGACGTCACGGCCACGCTGGGCGCCGAGTTCAACGTCGGCGATGCGGCCGAAGAGGTCGATACGCTCGGCGGCTACCTGTTCATGAAGATCGGCCGCGTGCCGGTGCGCGGCGAGCTCGTGTCCGGTCCCGGCGGCTTCGAGATCGAGGTGTTCGACGCCGATCCGCGGCGGGTGAAGCGGCTCCGCATCTACCGGAAAAAGAGTTCCTCGGCCGGCGGCGACGGCAAGCGCCGCCCGGCGCGCCCCGAGACGATTGCACCTCCTCCGCCTCCGGCAGAGAACACGCCCGCAGGCTCCGGCGCACGGGTCAGCGAGCCAAGCTCGCCCGGAGGGAGCCATTAGGATCGAAGGCTCTTCTACCTCTTCCCCAGCCCATCCCCGTGACCAGGGGAGGGAGAAGCCCCCGAAGTTCGCGATTGCTTCCCCGCTCGCGCGCTTTGCCCACTGGGTCATGCTGGCCTGGGGGTGGCGACGCACCGCGATTGCGTTCGCCGCCGGCGCGATCTCCACCCTCGCGCTCGCGCCTTTCAATCTTTGGCCGGTGATGTTCCTGACCTTTCCGGTCGTCGTCTGGCTGATCGATGGGTCGGCGGCGGGACGCCTCGGCGGCGTGGTGGCCGCAGCCGGCGCCGGTTGGTGGTTCGGCTTCGGCTATTTCCTCGCCGGTCTCTACTGGGTCGGCCATGCATTCCTGGTCGATGCCGAGACCTTCGGCTGGCTTTTGCCCTTTGCGGTCGCGGGCCTCCCGGCGGGACTCGCGATGTTCACGGCGGGAGGGCTTGCGCTTGCCCGGGTCATGTGGACCCGCGGCCCGACCCGCGTGTTCGCGCTCGCCATCGCACTGACCATCGCCGAATGGCTGCGCGGCCACGTCCTCACCGGCTTCCCGTGGAACGCCTACGGCTATGCTCTCACCGGGCCGCTGGTGCTGGCCCAGGGGGCAGCGCTCATCGGACTGTGGGGTTTGACCTTTGTTGCCGTGGCGGTCTTTGCCAGCCCGGCGGTCCTGGTGGACGAACGGGGCGACACGCCGCGTCCCTGGTTGCCGCCCTTATGCGCGGCTCTCGTCCTGGCGGCCGTCGCCGGCTACGGCGTCGTCCGGCTTGCGCGAACGCCGACGAGCTTCGTCGAGGGCGTGCGGCTGCGGATCATGCAGCCCAACTTGCAGCAGGACGAGAAATTCAATTACGACGCCAAGCAGCAGGTGATGAGCAAGTACCTCGCGCTCTCCGATCGCGCCACCGGGCCGGACACCATGGGCGTCCGTGACGCGACGCACCTGATCTGGCCGGAATCGGCGTTCCCCTTCTTCATCGCCCGCGAAGCCGATGCGCTGTCTCAGATCGCGGCGCTGCTGCCCCAGGGCACGGTGCTGATCACCGGCGGGGCGCGTCCCGAGGAAACGAAGCCGGGCGCGCAGGTCGAGCACGGCTACAACTCGATTTACGTGATCGAGCATGACGGCTCGATCGTCGGCGTCTACGACAAGGTCCACCTCGTGCCGTTCGGCGAATATCTGCCGTTCCAGGACCTGCTCGAGAGCATCGGCCTGATGCAGCTGACGAAGGTGCAGGGCGGCTTCATCCCGGGCGAGCGCCGGCGCCTTCTCGGTGTGCCGCGAGCCCCGTATGCGCTGCCGCTGATCTGCTACGAGATCATCTTTCCCGGAGAGGCCGTCCCGCGCGGCGTCGAGCGTCCCGGCTGGATGATCAATCTCACCAATGACGGCTGGTTCGGCAACAGCCCCGGACCGTACCAGCATTTTCACCAGGCGCGCGTGCGGGCGATCGAGGAAGGCCTCCCGTTGGTCAGGGCCGCCAATACCGGGATTTCGGCGGTGGTCGATCCGCTCGGCCGCATCATCAAGAAGCTTCCCCTCGGCGCCGAGGGCGTGCTCGATGCGCCCCTGCCGCGACCGGTCAAGCCTACCCTGTTCGTGCGCTTTGGCGACAGCCTGGCAGCCCTGATGCTCGCCGGCGCCGTCGCATTGGTGATCCGTCGCCGCATGCGACACAAATCCGCACGTCCTCTCTCGTTGAGGACTGGGCTGGTATGATTTAACCTACAGTGCTGATCGGTCGAACTTGAGCTAAGACTGCGTAAAGCCCCGCGCGCCTTTTTCTCAAGTCGAGCTATCCGGACGTTAACGTGAACGCGCGAACTTCGTGCGACTACGCATTGAAGGCGCGGTCCCGAATACGGACATTGCGTTGCGAGTATGGCGTGTGTGTTGCGAGTATAGAGTGTAGGAGATGATTATGATCAAGAAGGCGCCCAATCCGATCGACAAGCATGTGGGCAGCCGCGTGCGCATGCGCCGGATGATGCTGGGCATGAGCCAGGAGAAACTCGGCGACGCGCTCGATCTGACGTTTCAGCAGGTGCAGAAATACGAGAAGGGGACCAATCGCATCGGCGCGAGCCGCCTGCAGCATATCTCGCTCATTCTCCAGGTCCCGGTCGCGTTCTTCTTCGAAGGAGCGCCCGCTACACCGGGACATCCCGCCGGAATGGGAGAGGCGCCGTCCCCCGCCTATGTGTCGGATTTTCTCGCATCGTCCGAAGGTCTTGCTCTCACCAAGGCGTTCATGCGGATCAGGGATCCGAAGGTGAGGCGGCGCGTCGTCGATCTGGTCGAGGCGATCGTCGGCGAAGATGAGAATGACCTGAAATCAAGGATGTGAGCCGCGTTTGGGGGCAGCGTGGGCCTGCCCACATTTCCCCACATCTTGACCCCGGTGCGGGACGCTGCAAGAAACGGGGCCGCCTGACGGCCCCTTCTTGTTGCACAAGGAGTTTCATACGGTGTCCCGCAAGTCTTACCTGTTCACCAGCGAGTCCGTCTCCGAAGGCCATCCCGACAAGGTGAGCGATCGGATCTCCGATGAGGTTGTCGATGCCTTTTTCGAGCTCGCGCCGAAACATGGCTGGGACCCTCGCCAGGTTCGCGTCGCGTGCGAAACGCTCTGCACGACCAACCGGGTCGTGATCGCGGGCGAAACGCGCGGCCCCGCTGCCATCAGCAAGGACATCGTGGTGGACCGCGCCCGTGCTGCGATCAAGGACATCGGTTACGAGCAAGACGGGTTTCATTGGGAAAAGGCGCAAGTCGAAGTGCTGCTCCATGCCCAGTCTGCGGATATCGCGCAGGGCGTCGATGCGGCAGGCAACAAGGATGAAGGAGCCGGCGACCAGGGCATCATGTTCGGCTACGCCTGCCGTGAAACCCCGGAGCTGATGCCGGCACCCATCTACTATGCACACAAGATTCTCAAGCTGATGGCCGATGCGCGGCACGCCGGCCAGACCGACCAGCTGGGTCCGGATTCCAAGAGCCAGGTCACGCTCCGTTATGAAAACGGCAAGCCGGTCGAGGCAACCCAGATCGTGGTGTCGACCCAGCACACCCACGAGAATCTGACGTCCGACGACGTCAAGGCGGTCGTCGAGCCCTACGTCAAGAAGGCGTTGCCGGCTGGGTGGATCACCAACAACACGGTTTGGCACGTGAATCCGACGGGGAAATTCGTGATCGGCGGTCCCGACGGCGATTGCGGACTCACGGGGCGGAAGATCATCGTCGATACTTACGGCGGTGCCGCACCCCATGGCGGCGGCGCGTTCTCCGGCAAGGACCCGACCAAGGTCGACCGCTCGGCAGCCTACGCGGCGCGCTATCTCGCCAAGAACGTCGTGGCGGCGGGGCTCGCCGACCGATGCACGATCCAGCTGTCCTACGCGATTGGGGTGAGCAAGCCGTTGTCGCTCTATGTCGATCTTGCCGGCACCGGCAATGCTGACGAGGAGCGCATCGAAAAGGCTCTCGCCGAGGTCATGGACCTGTCGCCGCGCGGCATACGCGAGCATCTCCAGCTCAATCGCCCGATCTACGCACGGACCTCGGCTTACGGCCACTTCGGGCGAACTCCGGATAATCAAGGCGGCTTCTCCTGGGAGAAGACCGACCTCGTCGAGGCCCTCAAGAGCGCGGTCGGCTGACCAATCAAGTTGCGTTCCGCGGTGGCGGCGCAGAGATATGCCCGCATGCCGTCCGTCGACCAGAAGCGCAACGAAGGGCGCGACGAGCGCCCGGCCGGCGCCTTCTACGGCCGGCGCAAGGGTCATCGCCTAAGACCGCGGCAGGCCGGGCTCGTCGATTCGTTGCTGCCACTTTTGGCCATCGATCTGACGAGGCCGGCGCCCGCCGCGCTTGCCGCCCTTTATCCGGTTCCCGTCGCTGCGGTTCGGCTCGAAATCGGCTTCGGCGGCGGCGAGCACGTGATCGCCCAGGCCCAGACCCGTCCCGACATCGGGTTCATCGGCTGCGAGCCGTTCGTCAATGGAACTGGTCGCCATCGATGCGCTGAAGCTCGCCAATATCCGGCTCCACCACGGGGATGCGACGCCGGTGCTCGCTTGGCTGCCGCGGGCTTCGCTCGCCGGCATCGACCTTCTCTATCCCGACCCGTGGCCCAAGCGGCGCCACTGGAAACGGCGTTTCGTCCAGGAGACGACCGTGGCGGAGATCGCCCGCGTGCTCAAGCCGGGCGGCGAATTCCGGTTCGCCACAGACTGGGCCGATTACGCTGCCTGGACGCTCGAGCGGCTGCTCCGTTGGCCGGACTTCGTGTGGACCGCGGAGCGCGCCGACGATTGGCGCCGGCCGTGGCCGGATTTTTGCCGGACGCGCTACGAGGCGAAGGCGCTGCGTGAGGGCCGCGCACCCTGCTACCTGACATTCCGACGGAAATGACGGGGGGCTAGTGCCCCGAACCCGAAGTTCGCACAGCCGTGCCGGAAGTCCAATTGCGAACTTCGGGTTCAAATGGGGCACTAGAATCATAGACTTGCTAGTGCCGCCGATTTGAAGTTCCTACACCGGCTGCGGCAAACTCATTTTAGGAACTTCAAATCGAAAAGCGGCACTAGAATCATATGTTTGCTAGTGCCCCTGTTGCTTCCGAAGTTCGTGTCAGAGGGTGCCGCAATCGGGACACTAGCTTGCTGCGCGCATCTCGCCGTCGCAGGCGCGCCAGAAACCCACGATACTCTCCGCGGTGGACGGTGATAGCCGGTCGAGATCGGCAAATCCATCGTCGACGTCCTGCGAGGCTGTTTCATTCCCTGCCCGAAGGATGGTCCGCGCCGTCTCCCAGCCGAAACCCGCGGCTTGGCACAGGATCAGTGCGGCGTCCGGCCGATCGCCATTCAACAGCCGCCGCACCAGCCCAATCGACATGTGACAGATCACGGCGAGCGCAGCGATCGTTTCCTTCACGCGCCCGCTTTCGGCGAATTCCAGCACCTGTGGCTCACCGAGCCGTCCCGCCCGCTTCAGATCCTGAACGGTGCGCCACGCCTCGGCATCGGCGGCCGCGTCGGCAACGTCGCGGGAGATATCGGCCGCCATGTGCTTGAGTCCCGCCCGGACCTCGGGCCGCTCGGCCGCCAGCAGACGCTGCTGCACCTCCGTCCTTGCCCTGAGGATGAGGTCGCGGAAGACGTGCGGCGGGACATCCGGTCGCTGTGCGAGCTTGTCGGCCAAAATGCCGTCGTCCGCGGCGCGCTTCGCCAGCAGGGCCAGGCCGGCCTCGGAAAACCGCGCGCCGGAATTCATGGCCACGTTCCGCGCGACGTCCCGATCGCCCTGTTCGACCAGCACGTCGGTGACCGTCTCGCTGACGCGGGAGCGGCCGGATATCGCGAACCGGTGCGCCTGGCCCTGGGTCTGAGCGGTTTCGACGAGGTCGGCGTCGTCGAGGCGGGTCGACCGCGCCAGCACGGGGCCCGCCACAGCGATCTCGCCGTTGCGGCCGAGCCGGCGGATAACGTCGGGCGGCGCGTTGCGGACCGGAGCGAGCCGCCGCGCAAGCTCGGCCAGCACCTTGGTTTCCACCGCGACGATCAGACGGCCGAGGATGCGGTCGAACAGGTGGACGTGCTCTTCATTGAAGCGGCTTGCGCCGGCCAGGAAGAAATCGGCCACACGCTGGATGCTCTCGGCATACCGGTCGACCGAGACGTGCCTGAGCGCCTCTTCAAGCTCGGGGATCAGGGCATGGGTGGTTGACATTTGATGCTGCGAAAGGACCGGCGGATCAGCGAATTTGGTATCCAAAGTATTAAGAAAGAGTGTGAATGAATGGTTTACGGGTCAGGCCGGCCTCTGTTGCGCTTGTCGTCCCTGCCCCGGCCTTGGCCGACCTATCGCCCCGTCCTGTCGCCCTTGCGCGGCCCCGGAAAATCGCTATATTCCCCTCTGTCCGCTATGGACATCTCATAACGGTCGGATCGTATCCGAACGGTTTTTGAGAGTGGGCCCCGCCCGGGACCCGCTCTTTTTTGTTACCCGGCTCCGGAGCCGGACGAGCGCATGGACGACACGGTCGATACGGCAGTAAGCACGGAGCGGCGACTCATCGCCGAGCAGGGGGTTGCCGCGCGAGTCGCGGCGATTGCCGAGCCGGTCATCGAGGGGCTCGGCTATCGACTTGTGCGTGTGCGGATGTCGGGTCTTGCCGGCTGCACGGTCCAGATCATGGCCGAGCGGCCGGACGGCACGATGACGATCGAGGATTGCGAGACGGTGTCCCGCGCGCTGTCGCCGGTGCTCGATATCGAGGACCCGATCGAGCGCGCCTATCGGCTCGAAGTCTCCTCGCCCGGCATCGATCGCCCGTTGGTCCGGCGCTCCGATTTCGGCCGCTACGCCGGCCATGTGGTCAAGGTGGAAATGGCGGTTCCGCTCGAGGGGCGGCG
>WNGA01007165.1_pt1 | contig 30548 bp, 40 predicted proteins | sample 5400061 | NCBI WGS metagenome assembly WNGA01 (sample SAMN13153366, study PRJNA577476) | soil metagenome | isolation source: 100 cm soil or saprolite under grassland replicate 2 | place: USA:California | collected 2016-06-15
CGCCGGCCGCGACCTCCGCCGGACGGTCTCAGGAGACGCCTCTCCAGCAGCAGCTCGCCCGCGCCCTGCGGGTCCCGCACGTCGCCCCGGCGCGTTCGGCGGCCATCGCACTCGACCTCGCCACCGGGACCGTCCTGTATTCGCAGAATTCGAGCCGGTCGCTCGCTCCGGCCTCGAACGAGAAGCTGCCTCTCACCTATGCAGCCCTCGTCCAGCTCGGGCCGGCCTTCCGGATCGAAACGGACGTGCTCGGTCAGGGAGAGCTGGACGGGACGAGCTGGCTGGGCACGCTCGTCCTCAGGGGAACCGGCGATCCAACCCTGTCCAGCGGCGACCTGCGCGTGCTTGCCCGGAAGGTCCGCTCCGCCGGGATCCGCCGCGTGACCGGCGGCATCATTGGCGATGAGACCTGGTTCGACGCGCGCCGGACCGTGGGGGGTTGGAAGCCCAGCTTCTTCATCGACGAGTCACCGCCTCTGTCCGCGCTCGTGGTCGATCGCGCGCGCGTCGGCCGCTACGTCACGCGGACGCCCGCGCTCGCCGCCGCGACGGAGTTCCGAGCTGCGCTCCGCGCCGCCGGGGTTGCGGTCGACGGCCCGGTCCGCGTGGGCCGAGCCGACGAGTACTCCGTCCCTCTAGGCGAGGTTTTCTCACCACCACTTGCGACGATCATCCGCTTCATGGACCGCGAGAGCGACAACTTCACCGCCGAGCTGTTGCTGAAGCAGCTCGGCGCGGTCGAACTCGAGCGCGGCACGAGCGCCGCCGGCGCGTCAGTGGTGATGCGGACGCTCGCCGAAGCAGGTGTGCCGACGGCCGGCGTGCGCATCGTGGACGGCTCCGGCCTCTCTCGGCTGGACCGGCTCACGGCGGACTCGCTCGGCGGCCTGCTCAAGGTTGCATGGGCCGATCCGATCGTCCGGCCGGTGCTGCTCGCCGCCCTCCCGGTCGCAGGCGTCAACGGGACGCTCGAGGGCCGGCTCCGCAAGCCGCCCGCGCGCGGCCGTGTCCTCGCCAAGACGGGAACCACACGCGACGCCTCCGCACTCTCGGGATACGTGCGCAACCGCTTCGCGTTCGCGGTGCTGCAGAACGGTTACCCACTCTCGTACTGGTGGGCGCGCGTCGCACAGGATCGCTTCGCGCAGGTCTTAGCGGCCCAGTAGTGCGACGAGGTCCTGTTCCGACAGGACCGGTACCTCGAGCTTCCGTGCCTTCGTCAGCTTGGAATTCCCTGGCTCCTCGCCGACGATCAGGCCGGTGGTCTTCCCCGAGACAGAGTTCAGCACCTTGGCGCCCTTCGCCTCTAGCGCTGCCGCGGCCTCGTCACGTGTGAACGCTTCCAGCGTCCCCGTGATCACGTAGGTCCGCCCTGTCAGCGGCCCCTCGATCGGCTTGAGCTCGTCGCCGATCTCGAAGTGAAGACCGAGCGAGCGCAGCTCCTCGACGAGCTGGCGGTTCGCCTCGTCGGAGAACCATTCTGCGATCGCCTCCGCGCGCTCAGGGCCGATGCCCTCGACCTCCTCGATCTCCTCCTGCGTCGCCTCCAGCAACCGGTCGACGTTCTCGAAGTGGCGCGCAAGGTTCTGCGCCGTGACCCAGCCGACGTCCGGGATGTTGAGCCCGAAGAGGACTCGGTTGAACCACACCTCCTTCGAGGCCTGGATCGACTCGATCGCGTTCGTCGCCGAGATTTCCGCGTAGCCCTCGAGCTCCATCAACTGCTCCTTCGTCAGCCGGTACAGGTCCGGCAGCGAGCGCACGAGGCCGAGATCCCAGAGCCGGCGCACGGACTGTTCGCCAACACCCTCGATGTCCGCCGCCGCCTGTACCCAGTTGATCAGCGACTCGAGGCCGCGCGAGGGACAGGCTCGGTTCGGGCAACGGTGCATCGCCTCGCCCTCGGGCTTGACGATGTCCGTGCCGCAGAGCGGGCACTTCTTCGGCATCTTGAACGGCCTCGTCCCGGGCTGGTGCGGCAAAACGGGACCGACCACCTGCGGAATCACGTCGCCCGCGCGCTGGACGGTCACGATGTCGCCCTCTCGGATGTCCTTGCGATTGATGTCCTCCTCGTTGTGCAGCGTCGCCTGCGAGACCGTGACGCCGCCGACCTCGACGGGCTCGAGCTGCGCCCACGGATTGAGCGCACCTGTGCGGCCGACTCGGACGTGGATCTTGTTGAGTCGGGTCTGCGCCGTCATGGGCGCCCACTTGTAAGCGCGCGCCCAGCGAGGCCGTTCGTGCAGCGCTCCGAGAAGCCGCTGCTGATTGAAGGAGTCGACCTTGATCACGATGCCGTCGATCTCGTAATCGAGCTCGATGCGCTGTCTCTCCCAGCGGCGACAGGCCTCGGCGACAGAGGCGACGGATTCGTGCCGCTCCGCGTACGGATTCGTCCGGAAGCCGTGCTCGCGCAACCATTGCAGCGCGTCCCAGTGTCCCTCGACGGGAAGGCCGTCCCGCACGCCGAGCCCGTGGATCCAGATCGAGAGTGGCCGCTCCGCCGTGATCGACGAGTCCTTCAGCCGGAGCGAGCCGGCTGCCGCATTGCGCGGATTCGGGGTCGGCTTCTTCCCCTCGGCCACCAGGCGCTCGTTCAGCTCGTTGAAGCCACTGAGGGGGAGGTAGACCTCGCCGCGAACCTCCAGAAGCGGTGGCGGGGTCTCGCCGCGCTTGAGCTGCATGCGCATCGAGATCGCCCTGATCGTCTTCACGTTCGGGGTCACGTCTTCGCCGCGCCGCCCGTCCCCTCGAGTCGCGCCGCGCACGAACATGCCGTCCTCGTAGATCAAGTTGATGGACAGGCCGTCGATCTTCGGTTCGGTCACGTAGACGACGTCGCTCGTGCCGAGTCGCTTGCGGACGTCCTCGTGCCACTTCTCGAGCGCTTCGTCGGTCGTGACCTTCTCGAGCGACCCCATTGCGGTCGGATGTTCGACCTTGAGGAATTTCTCGGACGGCGGCGCGCCGACGCGCTGTGTCGGGGAGTCGGGGCGGACGAGGCCGGGATCGGACTCCTCCAGCGCAACGAGCTCGTCGTAGAGGCGGTCGTACTCCGCATCCGAGATCTCTGGATCGTCGAGGACGTGGTAGCGGTAAAGGTGGTAATCGAGGACGTCCCGCAGCTCGGCTGCACGCTGCTCGACGGTCTTCGTCTTAGAGGACGCCACCGAGGCGCCGCTCGTCGGCGCCGTCTTAGAGGAGGTGCGGGCTCCGCCCGCGCCTCCGTCTGACGAACCTTGTTGGGACCTCACGGAGCCGCCCTTTCGCCTAGAGGACGCCATACAAATCTTCGGCGGTGTCGACAACGGCGTCCGGCTCCTCGGCTTCGAGTCGCTCACGCGCGTGAATGCCTCCCCAGGTGACCGCGACGGAGAACAGCCCAGCGGCTTTCGCCGCTTTGACGTCGAAGGGCGCGTCGCCGACGTAGGCAGCCTCCTCCGGCCGCGCATCGAGTCGTTCCAAGGCGAGCAGCAGCGGGGCCGCGTCCGGCTTGTGGTGCTCGGTCTCGTCGCCGCCGACGACGGTCTCGAACAGGTGCACGAGCGGAACTTGGTCGAAGGCGAGCTCCACCGTCGTGCGCCTCTTCGCAGTGACGATGCCGAGGCGCCGGCCCTCGTCCTTGAGCCGGGCGAGGACGTCTTCCATTCCGGCGCAGCACACGAGGCCATCGTGCAGCGGCTCGTTGTGGGCGCGGTAGATCGTGACGAGCTCGTCGACGCGATCAGGCGCAAGCGCATGCATCTGAGCCTCGAGGCCGGGACCTCCGACGGCCGCCATCAACTCCTCATCGGGCGGGGCGACGCCGAGGACCTCCTGGGCGGCGTGGCGCATCGAGGCGAGGATGATCGCCCCGGAGTCGATCACCGTGCCGTCGAGATCGAAGAGGACAACTGGGAATCGCATTGCACCTGATGCTAGCCAGCGAGCCTTTCGACCCGGATCCGCCACAGACACGCGAACCGCTCCACGCTAACGTGACTTCAGGGGACTTCGCATCCCCTTGGGGGCGCGACCCTCAGTAGTCCACCCGCTCCAGGTAGAGACCCCATGGTGGCGCGGTCGGGCCGGCGTCGCTGCGAGCCCGCCCCTCGAGCAGCGGCGCGATCCGCTCGGGCGTCAGCTCGAGCATCGTCCCGACGAGCGTACGCACCATGTGCCGCAGAAAGCTGTTCGCCCTGATCTCGAACTCGAGTGCGTCGTCGCGCCGATGCCAGGAAGCCGCCAGAACAGTGCGGAGAAACGCCTGATGCTGGGTCTCCGCCGGTGTGAACGCCCGGAAATCGTGCTCGCCGAGAAGTAGGTCGGCCGCGTCGGCGAGCTGCTGCTCGTCAAGCGGGCGGGGATACCACCAAGAGCGCCGCTGCTCGAACGGCGACGGCTCGCGGCGCCGCCAGAGTCGGTACCGATAACTGCGCGAGCGGGCGGAATGACGTGCATGGAAGTCGGTCGCCACCTCCTCCGCCGAAACCACGGCCACGTCTTCCGGCAATGCCGCATTCAGCGCGTCCGCGGCACGCCCGGACGGCGGGCCGCCGCCCACGTCGACGCTCACGACGTTTCCGAGCGCGTGGACGCCCGTGTCGGTCCGCCCCGCGACCGCAAGCTTGTCGAAGTCCGAAAACACGGCCTCGAGCGCGCTCCGCAGGACGCCCTCGACTGTCCGCAGCTCGGGCTGGACGGCCCAGCCGCGGAAGTCGGTCCCGTCGTACTCGAGTGTGAGCTTCAGCCGCACGTCAGGCACCCCTGACTTGGTTTGTCAGGTTTGCCTTATGTTCTAGTGACTTGCGTAATGTTTGATACACTCTATATGTGACCGGCCATCAGGCCTTCCTTCTGCAACGCGTTCAGCCCGCGATGGTCGGGCTCATCGACGGGTCGCTGTCGACATTGGCCCCGATCTTCTCTGTCGCAATCGTGACCCATAAACCGCACTACGCGTTCATCGCCGGCGTTGCGGCCGCGTTCGGCGCCGGCATCTCGATGGCGTTCTCGGAAGGACTTTCCGACACGGGTGAGTTCACGGGGCGGGGTAACCCAGTCGTGCGGGGGACGATCACCGGCGTCGGGACGTTCATCGGCGGGATCCTGCACACACTCCCGTTCCTCATCCCGCACTACCAAGCGGCGCTGTTCACGGCCATCGCCGTGGTCGCGTTCGAGCTCCTCATCCTCGCCTGGCTCCGGTGGCGTTTCTTCGAAGTCGGATTCGTGCGGGCACTCGCATCCGTCACGCTGGGCGGCATCATCATTGCGGCGGTCAGCGCCGCACTTGGCTCGGCGGGTTGATCCGCTAACCGACGTCGAACGCTTCGTTCGCGCCGCTCACGAAGAGACCGGGGCGCGGCCCGCCTGCGATCACGAACACGCGAGCTCCGATTCCGACGACCGCAAGCCCGTGCCGCGGCGTCGGCAGATCGGGCAACCTGGTCCAGCGCCGGGCAGCCGGCTCGTAGCTGAAGACGGACGCAATCGTCCCTAGGCGCGCCTCGCCGCCCACCGAGACGAGGCGGCCGCCGGCCGCCGCGGCGCCCGTTCCTCCACGCCCCTCGGGGACGGGCGGCAGCATCGTCCAGCGCGCTCCCGGTGTGAGCGATTCAACAACGGTCAGATTCGTGTCGATTCCGGCCGTACGGCCCGCGACTGCGTACACCTTGCCGGCGAGCGCGGCGACGGCGAGGTGCTCGCGCGGTCTGGGCCCCGGAACCGTCGTCCAGCGATCTCGTCGCAGGTCGAGCGCGAACGCCACGCGCGCCAGGACGCCTGAACGCACCACACCGCCAACCACGTAGAGACGGCCCGCCGCGACAGCAGCTCCCGCAGCGGCCCGCGGCGCCGGGAGGGACGGCAGGCGCTGCCAGCGCCGGTTCACGAGCACGTAGGCGGTCCGGAGCGCTCCGCGGACGCCGTAGCCACCAACGACATACAGCCGACCCCGGTAGGAAGCGGCCATTGCATGGTTGACGGCGACGGGCAGGTCAGGCCCGCGCCGCCAGCGCTGCCTCTGCGGTGAGTACACGTCCACGCGCCTGGAGGACCGCCCGTCCGCGAGGTAGCCGCCGAGGACGAACACCTCCCCGCGCACGGCGGCGCCCGCGACCTCCGTGCGGGCGACGGGAAGGGGCGGGCCGGCCTGCCAACCGCCGGCGACGACCCCCGCTGCGGCCACGAGTTCGGCGAGCATTAGTGCCCCTTCCGGTAATGCCGTTGAGCTTTTCGGTCGCGAGCACCAAGCCAGGGCCCGCACTCGTCCGCAGCCAAGGCTAGAAGCCTTGGTGAGGACAAGGGTGGACTCTGGCGCCGCGTGATCGCGGGCGAGAAGCCGACATGTATTGCCGGGAGGGGCACCACTACTCTACGAGGAGGGTCAATCCTTTCACGCCGCGCACGACTACTTCAGCGCCGGGATCGGCACCTGCCGACGAGCGTGCCGCCCAGAGCTCGCCGGCGACACGTACCTGCCCGACCGGGCGGCAGGGCGTCACAACCACGGCGGTCAGGCCGATCATCGCCTCCGCGCCGGTCGCAACGCGGCGCCGCCTCGACCAGCGCAGCAACACGAGGCTCTCGCCGATGTCGAGCAGGCCGCCGGTGAAGACGGCAACGATCCCCCACGGCGAAGGCAGGACGAAGACGGCGAGCAGGATCCCGCCGAGGAAGAGCATCGTTACGCGGGCCGCTAGGAGGCGGCTCTCGACGCCGGCCCTGCGCCCGCGGGGTTGTAATCCACGAGCTCGAGATACACCATCTCGGCCGCGTCACCGTTGCGCGGCCCGAGCTTGACGATGCGCGTGTATCCACCCGGCCGGTCGGCGAAACGCGGAGCTACCTCGGCGAAAAGCTGATGCACGACGTCCTGCGAACGGAGCTCGGCGAGCGCGAGCCTCCGTGCATGGAGGTCACCGCGCTTGCCGAGCGTGATCATCTGCTCTGCGAACGGCTTGACCGCCTTGGCCTTCGCCACGGTGGTCTTGATCCGGCCGTGCTCGATCAGTGCCCCCGCGAGATTCGAGTACAACGCCTTGCGGTGCGCCGAGTCGCGCCCGAGCTTCTTGCCTGCGCGACGGTGTCGCATTACTGAATCGCCGAGTTCCCGCCCTCGTCGCCGCGCAGTGTGAGTCCGTGCGCGGACAGGGTCTCCTTGACCTCCTCGACCGACTTCTTGCCGAAGTTCGGGATCGCCGCCAGCTCCGCCTCGGTCTTCACGACGAGGTCGCCGATCGTCTCGATGCCGACCCGCTTGAGGCAGTTGTACGAGCGGACGCCGAGCTCCAGCTCCTCGATCGGGAAGTTCTCCATCCCGTGTGCGAGGGGCATCTCCGGCTGCGGGCCGTCGCCGACCGCGGCCTCGCCGAAGCCCTCCATGCGGTCGAGGTCGGTGAAGATCGCGAGCTGCCGGATGAGAATTTCCGACGCCTGGGCGATCGCGTCCTTGGGGCTGAGCGATCCATCGGTGGTCACGTCCAGACGCAGCTTGTCGTAGTCGGTGCGCTGACCGACGCGGGCGGCCTCGACGTCGTACGCCACGCGGCGGACCGGGGAGAAGATCGAGTCGATCGGAATCACGCCGATGGTGTGCTCGGGCCCGCGGTTGAGCTCGCCCGGGACGTAACCGCGGCCGCGCCCGATCGTCAGCGTCATCTCGAGCTTGCCCTTCTCGGAAAGGTGGGCGATCTCGAGGTTCGGGTTGAGGATCTCGAGCTCCGCGGGAGCCTCGATGTCGGAGGCCTTCACAGCGCCTGCGCCCCTCTTCGCGACGTGGACTTCGATCTCGGGCGAGTCGCCGTGCAGACGGCAAACAAGGTTCTTGAGGTTGAGGATGATGTCCGTGACGTCCTCGCGGACGCCGGTCAGAGTCGTGAACTCGTGCGAGATCCCCTCGATCTTGACCGAGGTGACTGCAGCGCCCTCGAGCGACGAGAGCAGCACACGGCGCAGCGAGTTGCCGAACGTGTAGCCGAAGCCGCGATCGAGCGGCTCGATCTCGAAGACCCCGCGCTGCTCGTCAACTTCCTCGTGGACGATCCTCGGGATCTGAAACTCCATCAAGCTGGTGCGGGTTGCCAATTCGTTCCTTTCTTTACTTCGAGTAGAGCTCGACGATGAGCGATTCCTGAACCGGCGTGTCGATCTCGTCGCGCGCCGGCCACTTGAGGATCTTTCCGGTTAGTCCGTCATGATCGGCCTGCAACCAAGGGGCAACCGACGCCGTGAGGTCGGTCGCGTCGCGAATGGTTTGCTCGGCCGAAGATCCCGCCGACACCGTGATGACGTCGTCGGGCTTGACCTGGTAGCTCGGGATGTTCACGCGCCGGCCGTTGACGTGGAAGTGGCCGTGACGAACGAGCTGGCGCGCCTGCGCGCGTGATGCTGCGAAGCCGAGCCGGTAGACGACGTTGTCCAGGCGCGTCTCGAGCATCCGCAGGAGGTTTTCGCCCGTGACGCCCGTGCCCTTCGTCGCCTTTGCGTAGTAGGTGCGGAACTGCTTCTCGAGCAGGCCGTAGTAGCGGCGCGCCTTCTGCTTCTCACGCAGCTGCACGAGGTACTCGGACTGCTTGATGCGACCCCTGCCGTGCTCGCCCGGCGGATACGAGCGCCGCTCGATCGCACACTTCTCCGTCAGACAGCGCTCGCCCTTGAGGAAGAGCTTCATGCCCTCGCGGCGGCACTGCTTGCACTTGGGAGAACGATCTCGTGCCATTAGACGCGCCTCCGCTTGCGCGGGCGGACGCCGTTGTGCGCCTGCGGCGTCACGTCCTTCACGCCGAGGATCTCGAGGCCGGCGGCCTGCAGCGAGCGGATCGCCGTCTCGCGCCCGGAGCCCGGCCCCTTCACGAAGACTTCCACCTTCTGGAGTCCGTGCTCCATCCCCTTGCGAGCGCACGAGTCGGCCGTCACCTGTGCGGCGAACGGCGTCGACTTGCGCGAGCCCTTGAAGCCTGCGGAGCCCGCCGACTCCCACGCGATCACGTTTCCGTCCTTGTCCGTGAGGGCCACGATCGTGTTGTTGAAGGACGTCTTGATGTGCGCCTGGCCGATGGCGATGTTCTTGCGGACGCGACGTCGGGTGCGGCCCCTGGCCGCTGTTTTGCGAGGAGGTGCCATTAGTGCCCCTTCCAGTGATGCTGTCGAGTCTCTGGGTCGCGAGCACCAAGCCAGAGGCCGCACTCGTCCGCAGCCAAGGCTAGAAGCCTTGGTAAGGACGAGGGTGGACTCTGGCGCCGCGTGATCGCGGGCCAGAGGCCGACAAGTATTGCTGGGAGGGGCACTAAGTCTTGGCCGTCGCTTTCTTCCCACGGCCGACGGTCTTCGCCGGGCCCTTGCGCGTGCGGGCGTTTGTCCGTGTGCGCTGACCGTTTACCGGTAGCCCACGGCGGTGGCGGATTCCGCGGTATGCGCCGATCTCGCCGAGACGCTTGATCGCCTGCGACCGTTCTCGCCGAAGATCACCCTCGACCTGAAGGTTCTCGTCGATGTACTGGCGGAGCCTCGTGACCTCTTCGTCCGTCAGGTCCTTGATCTTCGTGTCCGGGTTGAGGCCGAGCGCGATTGCGATCTTGCGCGCCGTCGGCTGTCCGATTCCATAGATGTAGGTCAGCCCAATCTCGAGCCGCTTCTGGTTCGGGAGATTGACGCCTGCTATGCGTGCCAAGTTGCTATCCCTGCCTTTGCTTGTGTCGGGGATTAGTGCAGATGACCATGGTCTTGCCGTGCCGCTTGATCACGCGGCAGCGCTCGCACATGGGCTTGACTGAAGCTCGAACTTTCATCGGTGTCGGTATGTGATTCGGCCGCGGGTGAGGTCGTAGGGGGAGAGCTCGACCTTCACCTTGTCTCCCGGGAGGATGCGGATGTAGTGCTTGCGCATCTTCCCGGAGATCGTGGCGAGCACCGAATGCCCGCCGTCTAGCTGCACCCGAAACATCGTGCTCGGGAGCGCCTCGGTGATCTCTCCTTCCACCTCGATTTTCTCTTCCTTGTTGGCCATCGCCTTTCTGTTACATGCGCGCAAAAAGACGGCGGAGCAGGCCCCGCCGCGAACCGATCATGGTAGCAAACCGGCTTTTTCCCTGGATTTTGCCGTGGTCAGCACCCGCGGCGGGCCATCCTCGGTGACGACGACGGTGTGCTCGAAATGGGCGGCCATCGAACCGTCCCGGGTGGAGATCGACCACTCGTCGTCATGGAGATACACGTCGGGGCCTCCGGCCGTGATCATCGGCTCGATCGCGAGGGTCAGGCCGGACTGGAGCAGCGGCCCTCGCCCGGGCTCGCCGAAGTTCGGAATCTGGGGTTCCTCGTGGTAGGAGCGGCCGACGCCGTGGCCGACGAGCGACCGCACGACCGAGAAGCCGGCACTCTCGACGACCTGCTGCACGGCGTGCGAAATGTCGCCGACGCGGTTGCCGGCGCGCGCCTGGTCGATGCCGGCGAGGAGTGCCTGCTTACCGACCTCGAGCAGCCGCAGCGACTCCGGCTCCACGTCCCCAACGGGGAACGTATAGGCGCTGTCCGCGACCAGGCCGTCCAGTGTGATGCCGACATCGACGGAGATCAGGTCCCCATCCTCGACTCTGTGGGCCCCGGGGATGCCGTGCACCACCATCGCGTTCGGCGAGATGCAGGTTGCCGCGGGAAAGCCGCGGTATCCCTTTGACGTCGGCACGCCGCCGCGTTCACGGATGAAGTCCTCGGCCAAGCGGTCGAGCTCGCCGGTCGTAATTCCGGGTTGCACGTGCTCTCCGACGTGCGCGATCGTGTCCGCAACGAGCTCGCCGGCGCGGGCAATGCCCTCGATCTCTTGCGGTGACTTTCGAAACATCATGCCGCCGGCACCTGCTCCAGCGCCGACTGAATCTGCGCGAACACCTCGTTCTCGCTGCGGTCCCCGTGGATCGGCACGAGGTTGCCGCGGACGCGGTAGTACTCGATCAGCGGCTCGGTCTCGCGGTGATAGTTGTCGAGCCGCCTCTGGATCGCCTCGTCCGTGTCGTCCGCGCGGCCCTCCAGGTCGGAGCGGCGGCGCAGGCGCTCGAAAGCCACTTTGTCCGGGATTTGCAGCGCAAATACGACGCTGAAGTTGCGGCCGATCTCGCTGAACATCTCATCGAGAGCCGCGGCCTGGACCGTGGTCCGCGGAAAGCCGTCGAGAACGAAGCCCGCCTCGGTGTCAGGCTGCTCGAGCCGCGTACGGATCAACTCGATCATCAGATCGTCGGAGACGAGATCGCCGCGATCGTAGATGTCCTTGACTCGGCGGCCGAGCTCCGTCCCCGCTTCCATCTCCGAGCGCAAGATCTCGCCGCTGGCGATGTGCGGGATGGCGTACTCCCGGGCGACCCGCTTTGCCTGCGTCCCTTTGCCGGCTCCCTGGGGGCCGAGGAAAAGAATGTTCAAAGGCACAAGGCCCTTACTTCAGGAAACCCTCGTACGAGCGCATCATCATCTGCGACTCCATCTGTCGCATCGTGTCCAGCGCGACGCCGACCACGATCAGCACGGAGGTGCCGCCCAGCGCACGCGAGGTCGCCTGCGAGAAGCCGCCGTAACGGATGAAGAGGCTCGGCAGGACCGCGACAAGGGCGAGGTAGAGCGAGCCGGGCAAGGTCAGACGCGTCATAACGCGGTCCAGATACTGAGCCGTCGGCGGGCCTGGCCGAATGCCCGGCACATAGCCGCCGTACTTGCGCAGGTTGTCGGCCTGGTCGACCGGATTGAACTGGACGGCCGTGTAGAAGTAGGTGAAGACGATGATCAGGACGCCTTCCATCAGCAGGTACGGCAGGGACGAGTAGGAGAAATGCGCGTTGATGAAGCTCTGCGTCGCCGGGAAGAACTGCGCGATCGTCGGGGGGAACGCCATCACCGCGGCCGCGAAGATCACCGGGATCACACCCGCCATGTTCACGCGTAGCGGCATGTAGGTCGATCCACCAGCGGTCTGGCGGCGCCCCACCATCCGTTTGGCGTATTGGATGGGGATCCGGCGCTGGCCCTCCTGCATGAAGACGACCGCGGCGACGATCGCGATCGCGACGAGCGGGAAGAACAGCCGCTCCATCGTGCCGCCGTTGTACCAGGCGGCGATTCCGGTCGGGGCGGACGCGAGGATCGACGCGAAGATCAGCAGCGAGATGCCGTTGCCGACGCCGCGCTTCGTGATCAGCTCGCCCATCCACATCAGCAGCGTCGTGCCCGCGGTGAGCGTGACGACGATCAGGACGATGCGGCCTGTGTTCGCTTCCAGGTTGCCGGCCCGCTTGAAGAGGTAGGCATAACCCGTCGACTGCGCCGCTGCGAGCGCGACCGTGAGGTACCGCGTGTACTGGTTGATCTTGGCGTAGCCCGATTCGCCTTCCTTCTGCAGCTGCTCGAGCTGGGGCACGACGACGGTCATCAGCTGCAAGATGATCGAGGCGGTGACGTACGGCATGATCCCGAGCGCGAACAGCGCGAACTGTGACAGGGCTCCGCCCGAGAACACGTTGAGGAGGCCGAGGATCGTGCCGCCGCGCCCTTCGAAGTACTGCTTGATCGTGTCGGAGTCGACGCCCGGCGCGGGGATCCACGAGCCCAGGCGGTAGAGAGCGAGCATCGCGAAGGTGAAGATGACGCGGCGCCGGAGCTCCGGGACGCGCCACGCGTTCGCGAGCCAGGAAAACACCTAGTGCCCCTCGGAAGTCGGCTCTTCGGCCCGCTCGGACTCCGCCTCTGCAGCGGCCTCGGGAGCGTCTGCCGCCGGAGCCTCGGCTTCCGGCGCGGGCTTCGGCTTCGCCTGCTTCGCCTTCTTCTTCGGCTTGGGCTCTTTCAGAAGAGCGACGGTGCCGCCCGCAGTCTCGACCTTCTCGCGCGCGGTGGCGGAGATCGCATGGACGCGAACGGTGAGCTTCTTCTTCAGATCGCCGTTGCCGAGCAGCTTGACGTCGGTCTTCGTGTTCTTGATCAGGCCCTTCTCGACAAGCGACTCCGGAGTGACCTCGGCGCCGTCGTCGAAACGATCCAGCGCAGAGACGTTGACGGGCACCGTGGAGGTCCGGAACGGGCCGATCGGCATGGCGTCCTTTGACGTCGACCCGCGCTGCTTGCCGAGTCGCATGTAGATCGGCATCTGGCCGCCCTCGAACCCAGCGCGCATCTTGTGCGAACCCGCGCGCGACTTCTGGCCCTTGATCCCACGACCCGAGTAGCGCCCTTTGCCGGAGCCCAGGCCGCGACCGACGCGTTTGCGGTCCCTTCGGCTCTGCGCCGGCTTCAGCATGGAGAGATTCAGTTGCTCAGCCATTCTCGACCTTCACCAGGTGACGGACCTTTCGAAGCATGCCTGCGAGGACCGGGCCCTCGTCGTGCTCGGCGGTCTTCCCGATCCTGCCGAGGCCGAGCGCACGCAGTGTGCCGCGGTGCTTCTCGGTCTGACCGATCTGACTTCGAACTTGGGTTATCCGGACCTTCGCCATCGCTTTCTCTACGCCTCGGTCCCTGTCGGGGGAACCGACTCCGTCGGCTCCTCCACCACCGGCCTCTTGTACGGCAATACCTGGTTGATCGTGAGGCCGCGCATCTTCGCCACCTCGTCGGGGCTGCGAAGGCGTTTGAGCCCGTTGACGGTTGCCTTCGCCATGTTGATCGGGTTCGTCGTCCCGAGGCTCTTGGCGAGGATGTCGCGGATACCGGCGAGTTCCAACACGGCGCGCACACCGCCGCCCGCGATGACACCGGTGCCCTCGCTGGCGGGGCGCAGCAGTACTCGCGCCGCGTCGGCGCGGCCGAGAATCTCGTGCGTGATCGTGGTGCCGTGCTTCGGAACGGTGAAGAGGTTCTTCTTCGCATCCTCGACGGCCTTGGTGATCGCCAGCGGGACCTCGCGGGCTTTGCCGTAGCCGACGCCGACGCGGTCGACCTCGTCCCCAACCACGACGAGTGCCGTGAAGGAGAACCGGCGGCCGCCCTTGACGACCTTGGCGACGCGGTTGATTTCGACGACGCGCTCCTTGAGCTCGCGGCTCTCCTCACGCTCGATCACCTGGCGCTCGACGGAGGTGAATTCCGGTCGGGTGCTCAAAACTTCAGACCTCCTTCGCGTGCCGCATCGGCGAGTGCCTTCACGCGTCCGTGGTAGAGGTAGCCGCCGCGATCGAAGACGACGATCTCGATCTCGGCCTTTTTCGCATTCCCTGCAAGCAGCTTGCCTACCTCCACCGCCTGCGCCGTCTTGTTGCCCTTGAAGGACTTCGGGAGCTGGAGCCAGGTCGCCGAGGCAAGCGTGCGGCCTTCCAGGTCGTCCACGAGCTGCGCCACGATCCCGCGGTTCGACCGCGTGACTACAAGGCGCGGCCGCTCGGCCGTGCCCGTCACCTTGCCGCGCACGCGACGATGGCGCCGCTGGCGTGCTGCTCTGACCGTCAGAGTCGCCATTACGCCCTCTTCCCGACCTTGCGTCGCACGTACTCGCCCCGGTAGCGGATGCCCTTGCCCTTGTACGGCTCGGGCGGGCGCACCTTCCGGATTTCGGCCGCGATCTGACCGACCTGCTGCTTGTCGACCCCTTTCACGACGATCTCTGTCGGTACGGGCACCTCGAAGGTGATCCCCTGCGGAGCCTTCATGACAACCGGGTGGGAGAAGCCGACGTCGAGCCGGAGATCAACGCCCTGGATTGTCGCGCGGTACCCCACGCCCTGTAGCTCGAGGCGTTTCTCGAAGCCCTTCGTGACTCCCTCGACCATGTTGGCGATCAACGTCCGCGTGAGTCCGTGCAGCGCGCGATCCTCGCCGCGCTCGGTCGGCCGCGAGACCGTGATCTGACCGTCAGACTGGTCGATCTTCATCCGGGCAGGGACGTCCTGCGTCAGTTCACCAAGCGGACCGTTGACCATCACGCGACCGGTCAGAAGCGAGACGTTCACGCCACCCGGAATCTCGATTGGTTGTCTACCGATTCGACTCATTTGCTCACCAGACGAAGCAGACGACCTCGCCGCCAATTCCCTTCTCCTCCGCCGTTCGGCTCGTGATGAGACCAGTGGAGGTGGAAAGAATCGCCACGCCCATCCCGCCGAGCACTCGCGGCAGACGGTCCTTGCCCGCGTAGACACGGCGGCCGGGCTTGGACACCCGCTTGAGGTCGGTGATGATCCTCTCGCGGCTCCGGCCGTACTTCAGCTGGATGACCAGGGTATCGAAGCTCTCACCCTTCCGGACATGGAAGTCCGTGATGTAGCCCTCGTCCTTGAGGATGCGCGCGATCCCCTCCTTTAGGCGGGAGGTCGGCATCTCCACGTGCTCGTGCAATGCCTTGTTGGCGTTGCGGATACGAGCGAGCATGTCTGCAACAGGGTCGGTCAACATGGTTGACCGACCCTAATTTGCGTTTTCGCGTGTGACATTTCTCTTCTCATTTCCCGTGTGGTTCTGAAGAGTTCGTGGTTCACCACGAACTCTTTGTCATGCCCGGAATGACGCCCTGGTGCGCGAGCTCCCGCAGGCAGATCCGGCAGAGGCCGAACTTGCGGAACACGGCACGCGGGCGTCCGCAGCGGTTGCAGCGCGAGTAGTTCCGCACCCGGAACTTCTGCGGCCGCTGCTGCTTGATCCGGAGTGATGTCTTTGCAACAGCGCCAGCGCGTGCTCGTCAGTCTTCGCGGAGGTGGTGATCGCGACGTCGAGGCCGCGGACCTGCTGGATGTCGTCATAGTCGATCTCGGGGAAGATGATCTGCTCGCGAATGCCGAGCGAGAAGTTGCCCCGCCCGTCGAGGGATTGGGGGCTCAGGCCGCGGAAATCGCGGATGCGCGGCAGGGCGATCGAGACGAGCCTGTCGAGGAACTCGTACATGCGTGCGCCGCGAAGCGTCACGCGGGTGCCGATCGGCATCCCCTCGCGGAGCTTGAACTGCGCCACCGACTTGCGCGCACGCCGCACCTGGGCGCGCTGGCCGGCGATGATCGTCAGCTCCTCGATCGCAGAGTCGAGCTGCTTGGCGTCGGTCTTGGCCTCGCCGACCCCCATGTTGAGGGTGATCTTTTGGATCCTCGGGACCTCCATCAGTGAGGACAGGCCAAGCTCCTCCTTCAGCTGCGCGCGGAGCTCCTGCTCGTAGAGCTGCTTCATGCGCGGCTGGTAGGACGAACGTGCGGCTTCCTTGCGGGCTTCGCGGACGCGGGTACTCATCTATCGATCTCCTCGCCGCAGTCGACGCGCTTACAGACGCGCACCTTGACCGGCTCGCCGTGCGACTCCTTGTCCCTCATCCCGACCCGCGTCGGCCGCTTGCACACGGGGCAGACGACCATGACGTTGCCGACCGGAAGCGGAGCAGGCTTGTCGATCACGCCTCCAGGAGTCATGCCCGCGCTTCCCATCCGGCTCGTGTTCTGGATCGGTCGCGGCTTCGTATGCCGCTTGACGAGATTGAGGTTCTCGACGATGACCTTCCCGTCTTTCGGCCGCGCGTCGATGACGCGGCCTTCCTTGCCGCGATCCTTGCCGCTGACGATGTGGACGAGGTCGCCCTTGCGGATTCGCATCGTATGGGCCATCTAGAGAACCTCCGGGGCAAGTGAGACGATCTTCATGAAGTTCTTCTCGCGCAGTTCGCGCGCGACCGGCCCGAAGATGCGCGTGCCGCGCGGATTCCGCTGGTTGTCGATGAGCACGGCGGCGTTCTCGTCGAATGCGATCGTCGTGCCGTCGTCGCGCCCGAACGGCTTGCGGGTGCGGACGACGACAGCCTGCACGACCTCGCCCTTCTTGACAGCAGCCTGGGGCGCGGCCTGCTTGACGGTGCCGACGATGATGTCCCCCACTCGCGCGTAGCGGCGGCCCGTGCCGCCCTTGACGCGGATGCAGAGGAGCTCGCGGGCTCCGGTGTTGTCGGCGACACGCAATCTGGACTCCTGCTGGATCACCGTGCAGCCTCGACGATCTCCGCCAGGCGCCAGTTCTTGGTCTTCGACAGGGGGCGTGTCTCAACAATGAGGACGACGTCGCCGACGTTGGCGCGGTTCTGCTCGTCGTGCGCGTGGAACTTTGCGCTATGGCGGACCACCTTCTTGTAGCGGGGATGCGCCTTGATGGTGTCGACCTTCACGACGATCGTCTTGTCCATTGCGCTGGAGACGACGACTCCTCGACGTTCCTGGCGGCGGCCGCGCTCGGATTCCGACTGGGGCATGCGCGTGATCGGCTTGCGCTCTGCGGGCCTCTCGCGGGGGGTCTTCGGCCGCTGCCTCCGCTGCGAGCGCGGCACGTGCTTCCGCTTCTTCTTCTTTTCGGAGACCGCTGCGGGGGGCGCGACGGGAGCCTCTGCGGCCTCCGCTTCAGGCGCCCCTGCGGCAGCCTCGACGGGCGCTTCTGCCGCGGGCTCTTCCGCCGCGGCCGGCTCGGGCTCCGGTTCGGCCTCGGCGACCGGCTCGGGCGTCGGCTCTTCTGCGGGGGCCTCCTCCGCGGGAGCTTCCTCGACAACTGGCTCCTCGGCGACAGGCTCGGGCTGGGCCACCGGCTCCTCGGCAGGCGCCTCGGCCACGGGCTCCTCTACTGGCGCCTCCGCGACCGGTTCCTCGGCGGGAGCGTCGGCGACGGGGGCCGGGCCGGCCTCTTCCACAGGGGTCTCGGAAGCAGCCTCCTCGACCGGCGGTTCCTCGGTCTTCTTCTTGGGGGCAGCCTTCTTGGCCGCAGGCTTCTTCTCGGCGGCCGGCTTCTCCGCGGTGTTTTTCTTCGCCGCAGGCTTGCGCTTCGGCTTCTCCTCGGCCGTCGGGGTCTCTTCCACGAGCGGCTCGGGAGTCGCCTCGTCTTTCTTCTTCCGGGTTGCCTTCTTCTCGTCAGCCACTCTGGCCCGCCCTTGCCTCGCGCTCGACGCGCACGGTGAGGATGCGCGCAATCTCGCGTTTCGCGAGCTTCAGCCGTGCGCTGTTCTCGAGCGCTCCCGTCGCCGACTGGAAACGCAGGTTGAACAGCTCCTGCCTCCGGTCGTGCAACGCGTTCTCGAGCTCGTCGTCGGTCATGCCACTCAGGTCTCTAGCCTTCAAAGAGATCCGCCTCTCTTTTCACGAACTTCGTCTTAACTGAGAGCTTCGTCCCGGCAAGACGGAGCGCTTCCTTTGCGAGCGTCTCCGGAACGCCGGCGAGCTCGAACATGACGCGGCCCGGTTTGACGACCGCCACCCAGTGCTCGGGCGAGCCCTTGCCCGAGCCCATGCGCGTTTCCGCAGGTTTCTGCGTCGTCGGCTTGTCCGGGAAGACGTTGATCCAGACCTTCCCGCCGCGCTTGATCTTCCGTGTCATCGCAATTCGGGCGGCCTCGATCTGCCGGTTGGTGACCCAACCGGTCTCGAGCGCCTTCAGCCCGAAGTCCCCGAACTGGACGGTCGTCTGGCCCTTGGCGTAGCCACGACGACGGCCGCGCTGGTACTTGCGGTACTTCGTCTTCTTGGGGAGCAGCATCTAGCTTTTTTCTCCTGTGCGACCGGCGCCAGAGTCTTTCTCGCCGGAGACATCGAGCTTCGTCGGGTCCTCCGTCTGCTGCTTCGGCGTGGTCGTGTCGGGTGCGTCCGCGACGGGAGCCGGGGTCGTCTCGACCTGCGGCTCGACCTGCGGCTGCTCCCGGCCCTCGGCTGAGGTCGCCGCCTCGTCGGTGCGCGGCCGCTCGACGTTGTCCTGACCCCGTGCACGGTCGCGCGGACCGCCGCCTCCGCCTCTGCTGCGCCCTTGCCCGGCCCGGCCCGCGCCGCCACGCTTCCGGCTCGGCCGGACAGGGCCGAGGCCCTCGCGGTCGCGCTGGCGGTCGCGACCGCCCTCGCGCGAAGCACCGAGCCCTTCGACGTTCGCGCGCCGGCGGCGCGCCTGATCCTGCTCGCCGAGCCGCACGTCCTTCTCCGTGTCGAGACCGCCGTAGCCCTCGGGCATGATCTCGCCCTTGTTGATCCAGACCTTGACGCCGATGCGGCCGAACGTCGTCTTGGCCTCGACGAAGCCGTAGTCGATGTCCGCTCGGATCGTGTGCAGCGGGACGCGGCCTTCGGAGTAGGCCTCGGAGCGGCTCATCTCAGTGCCGCCGAGCCTGCCGCCGCACTGGATGCGGACACCTTTCGCTCCCGAGCGGATACCGGAGGCGAGCGCGCGCTTCATCGCGCGCCGGAAGCTGACACGGTTCTGCAGCTGCTCGGCGATCGACTGCGCGACGAGCTTCGCGTCGAGCTCGGGTCGCTTGATCTCGTTGATGTTGATATGAACGTTCTTCTTGGTGATCGCGTGCAGCTCTTTGCGCAGCGCATCCACCTCGACGCCCGACTTGCCAATCACGATTCCCGGTCGAGCCGTGTAGATGTCGACCGTGATCCGCTGCTTGTCCTTGCGGATGAGAATGTCGGACAGGCCCGCATGGGCGAGCTTGCCATTGATGTGCGCGCGGATCTTGATGTCCTCGATCAGATACCCGGGAAACTCCTTTTTGCCCGTGTACCAGTTGGACTTCCAATCGTGAATGACGCCGACGCGCATACCGCCGGGATGGACTTTCTGACCCATTAGGTCGCGGCCTCCTTCTTCTTTGCGGGCGCCTTGCGCTTGGGCTTGGCATCGGTCTTCTTCGCAGTCGTGGTCTTCTTCGTGGCGGTCTCGCGCTTGGGCTCTTCTTCGGCGGCCGCGGTCTTCGGCTGTGTCTTGGGCGGCGCCTGGACGACTGGGGCCTCGGCGAGCGTCACCGTGATGTGACAGGTGCGCTTGCGGATCCGGGCCACGCGGCCTCGCGCGCGGGCCCGCCAGCGCTTCAGCACCGGGCCGCCGTCGACATACGCAGACTTGATGTAGAGACGATCTTCGGCGAGGCCGTGGTTTGCCTCCGCGTTGGAAACCGCCGAATGCAGCACTTTTTCGAGTGCCCCCGCAGCCTCGCGGGACGTGAACGCGAGCACCGCGCGAGCCTCGGGCACGCTGCGCCCGCGGATGTGCTCCGCCACGAGTCGCGCCTTTCGCGGGGAGATACGCACGTACTTCGCCTCCGCGCGCACCTCTCTCGGTGCCTCGACGGTGCTCAAGTTCTCTTCTTCACCTCCGTCTTGCGGTCGCCGGAATGCCCGCGGAAGGTCCGCGTCGGCGCGAACTCGCCGAGCTTGTGACCCACCATCTGCTCGGAGATGAACACGGGCACGTGCTTGCGGCCGTCATGGACGGCGATCGTGTGCCCGACCATCTCCGGAAAGACGGTGGACGTCCGCGACCAGGTGCGGATCATCCGCTTCTCGTTCTTGTCGTTCATCGCTTCGATGCGGCTCATCAGCCGCTCCTCGACGAAAGGCCCTTTTTTGGAACTTCTGCTCATGTGCTTTTCCTCAATTGCGCAGCATTTTCATCGCTTTTCCTTACCTCGTCTCCGTGCCCTGACGATCAGACGATCCGAGTCCTTGTGCTTGCGTCGCGTGCGCTTGCCGAGCGTCGGCACGCCCCACGGCGTGACCGGGTGACGGCCGCCCTTCGACTTGCCCTCGCCGCCGCCGTGCGGATGGTCGACGGGATTCATGGCAGAGCCGCGGACCGTCGGGCGCTTGCCCCTCCAGCGTGACCGTCCGGCCTTGCCTCCCGTGATGTTCTCGTGGTCGACGTTTCCGACCTGACCGACCGTGGCGCGGCACTTGAGCGACACGCGGCGCATCTCTCCCGATGGCAGGCGTAGCACGCCGTAGCCCTCGTCCTTGGCCACGAGCTGCACACCCGAGCCTGCGCTGCGGGCCATCTGGCCGCCCCGTCCAGGCTTGAGCTCGACGTTGTGGACGAGCGTGCCCGTTGGGATGTTCGCGAGCGGTAGCGCGTTGCCGGGCTTGATGTCCGCCGAAGGGCCCGACTCGACCATTGCCCCGACGCGGAGCCGCGCCGGGGCGAGAATGTAGCTCTTCGCGCCGTCCGCGTAATGGAGCAAGGCGATGCGCGCCGAGCGGTTCGGGTCGTACTCGATCGCTGCGACCTTCGCCGGCACGCCATCCTTCAGGCGCTTGAAGTCGATGACGCGGTAGCGCCGCTTGTGCCCGCCGCCCTGGTGGCGCGTCGTGATCCGGCCGTTGTTGTTCCGGCCGCCCTTCTTGCTCAGCTTGGTCGTGAGCGCCTTGTCGGGCTTGGACTTCGTGACCTCCTCGAACGTGGAGACGGTCATGAAACGGCGGCCCGGGCTCGTCGGTTTGTAACGACGGATCGCCATCGACTAAACCTGTGCTCCCTGGAAGATTTCGATCGAGTCGCCGGGCTGCAGCTGGACGATTGCCTTCTTCCAGCCCGGCCTCCGGCCGCGGACCATCCCTCGGCGCTTCGGTTTCGACTGCACCTTGGAGACGTTCACGCGCACGACCTTGACGTTGAAGAGCTCTTCGACCGCCTGGCGCACCTGGGTCTTGTGCGCGTCCGGATGGATGCGGAACGAGTACGTGTTCCTGCTCTCGATCTGTGCGTAGCTCTTCTCCGAGACCACGGGCGCCAGCAGGACTTCGTTTGGATGCAGGCTCATCAGGACGCCTTCGCTTTCACGAGCTCGAGCGCGTCCTCGGTGACCAGCACGGAGCGCGCCCACACGAGTGCGGCAACCTCGAGCTCTCCGGGCTTGACGACGACGACCCGGTCGAGGTTCCGGAACGACCTGGCGACGTTCTGCTCGTCGTTCGTCACAACGACGAGCGGCAGCTCCTGGCCCCACTCGGCGAGCAGGTCCGCGGCCGTTCGCGTCGACGGCGCCGAGAAACCGGAGCCGTCGAGAACGCCGAAGGTGCCGTTCGCAGCGTGCTGGGAGAGCACACCGCGGAGAGCGGAGCGGCGCGCCTTCCGATTGACCTTGACCTCGAAGTCTCGCGGGGTCGGCGGGAAGGCGACACCGCCGCCGGTCCAGTGCGGGGCGCGCGTCGTGCCGGCGCGGGCACGGCCGGTGCCCTTCTGGCGCCACGGCTTTGCCCGTCCACCGGACACAAGGCCGCGGCTCTTGGCCGCGCGCGTGCCGGAGCGCCGGTCATTCATCTCCGCGCGCACGGTCTCGTGGACGACGTGCAGCTTCAACTCCGCGCCAAAGACGTCTTCCTCGAGCGTGACGTCCTTCGACTTCTTGCCGGCGGAGTCGAGCAGGGGTGCTTTAGGAGCTGTCACCTTGTCTCCTCCCGGACCTCGACGAAGGCGTTCTTCGGTCCCGGCACGGCGCCTTTGACGAGCAGCAGGTTGCGCTCTGCGTCGATCTCGTGCACGACGAGACCGACCTGCGTGACGCGCTTGCCGCCCATCCGTCCGGACATCTTCATGCCCTTGAAGACGCGGGCGGGAGTCGCGGACGCGCCGATCGAGCCCGGCTTGCGGATGTTGTGCGAGCCGTGCGACTTGGGGCCGCGGCGGAAGTTGTGCCGCTTGATCGTCCCCGCGAAGCCCTTGCCGTGGGAGATCCCGCTGACCTTGATCTTCTCGCCCGGCTCGAAGACCTCGACGGTGACGTTCTCGCCGACGATGAGCCCGCTCTGCCCGCGCAGCTCGAGCAAACTGCGGTAGGCCCCCTGCACGTTGTTTTTCTTCAGATGACCCAGTTCGGGCTTCGTGATCTTGCGGTCCGGAACGCTGTCATACGCGATCTGGACCGCGTCGTAGCCGTCCGCGTCGGCGGTCTTCACCTGCACCACGGGACAGGGTGCGGCCTCGATCACGGTCACGGGCGTGACGACGCCTGTCTCCGGATCGAAGATCCGCGTCATCCCGAGCTTCTTGCCGACGATCCCTTTCATAGCTTGATCTCGATGTCGACGCCGGCCGGGAGGTCGAGCCGCATCAGCGAGTCGACCGTCTTCGGGGTCGGCGAGTGGATGTCGATCAGCCGCTTGTGCGTGCGCACCTCGAAGTGCTCCCGCGAGTCCTTGTCCTTGAAAGGCGACCGGATCACGCAGTAGACGTTCTTCTCGGTGGGCAGCGGAACGGGGCCGGTGATGGTGGCGCCGGTTCGCTGAGCAGTCTCGACGATCGACTGGGCCGATTTGTCGAGCTGCTGGTGGTCGTAACCCTTCAGGCGGATACGGATTTTCTGAGCCAACGAACCGGCGCCTTCCTACTTGATGATGTCGGTGACGACGCCTGCGCCGACGGTGCGGCCACCCTCGCGGACGGCGAAGCGCAGACCCTGATCCATGGCGATCGGCTGGATCAGCTCGACCTCCATGTTCGTGTTGTCGCCCGGCATGTCCATCTCCTGGCCCTCCGGGAGCTTGATCGCGCCCGTCACGTCCGTCGTGCGGAAGTAGAACTGCGGGCGGTAGTTGTTGAAGAACGGCGTGTGTCGTCCGCCCTCGTCCTTCGAGAGGACGTAGACCTCGGCCTTGAAGTGCGTGTGCGGCGTGATCGAACCGGGCTTCGCCAGCACCTGGCCGCGCTCGACCTCCTCACGCTTCACACCGCGCAGAAGTGCGCCCGCGTTGTCGCCCGCCTGGGCGAAGTCGAGCGTCTTCTGGAACATCTCGAGGCCGGTGACGACGGTCTTCTCGACCTCCGGGTGGATGCCGACGATCTCGACGTCGTCGCCGGACTTGATCTTCCCCTGCTCGATCCGGCCGGTGACGACGGTTCCGCGGCCCGTGATCGTGAAGACGTCCTCGATCGGCATCAGGAACGGCTTGTCGACGTCGCGCTCCGGCTCCGGGATGTACGAATCGACGGCCGCCATGAGCTCGAGGATCTTCGGAACCCACTCGCCGTCGCCCTCGAGCGCCTTCAGCGCCGAGACCTGGACGACCGGGGTGTCGTCACCCGGAAAGTCGTACTTCGACAGCAGCTCGCGCACTTCCATCTCGACGAGCTCGAGCAGCTCGGGGTCGTCGACCATGTCCGCCTTGTTCAGCGCGACGACCATCGCCGGCACCTCCACCTGACGGGCGAGCAGGATGTGCTCGCGCGTCTGCGGCATCGGACCGTCGGCCGCCGACACGACGAGGATCGCGCCGTCCATCTGGGCGGCCCCCGTGATCATGTTCTTGATGTAGTCGGCGTGCCCGGGGCAGTCGACGTGCGCGTAATGGCGCTTCTCGGTCTCGTACTCGACGTGTGAGGTGTTGATCGTGATCCCGCGCGCCTTCTCCTCCGGCGCGTTGTCGATCGACTCGAACGAACGAATGTCGGTGTTGGTCCCCTGCTCCGCGAGCACCTTGGTGATCGCCGCGGTCAGCGTCGTCTTGCCATGGTCGATGTGACCGATCGTCCCGACGTTGAGATGCGGCTTGGTGCGCTCGAACTTCTGCTTGGCCATGCTTCTCCTTCCTTGCTCTTACGCGTCGCTCGTGACCAGCTCGGCCGCGATCGACTGCGGAACTTCCTCATAACGTTCGAATTGCATCGTGAATTCGGCGCGACCCTGCGTCATCGAACGGAGATCGGTCGCGTACCCGAACATCTCCGCGAGAGGAACGATCGCCTTGATCACCTGTGCGTTGCCGACAGGCTCGAGGCTCTCGACGCGTCCGCGCCGGGAGTTGAGGTTCCCCATCACGTCGCCCAGGTAGTCCTCGGGACTGATCACCTCGACCGCCATCACAGGCTCGAGGAGCTTCGGCTTGCCGCGCTTCATCGCCTCCTTGAAGGCCATGGAGCCGGCAACCTTGAAGGCGATCTCGCTGGAGTCGACGTCGTGGTACGAGCCGTCGATGAGCTCGATGCGGATGTCGACAACGGGATACCCCGCGAGCACCCCGGACTCCATCGCCTCCTGGATACCCAGGTCGATTGCCGGGATGTACTCCTTCGGAATCTTTCCGCCGACGATCTTGTCCACGAACTCGTAACCGTCACCCGGATCCATCGGCTCCGCGTTGATGACGGCGTCTCCGTACTGCCCGCGGCCGCCGGTCTGACGGACGAAGCGGCCGCGAACCTTCTCAACCGGCTTGCCGATCGTCTCGCGGTAGGCGACCTGAGGCCGGCCCACGTTCGCGTCGACGCTGAATTCGCGCTTGAGGCGGTCGACGATGATCTCGAGGTGCAGCTCGCCCATGCCGGCGATGAGGGTTTGGCCGGTCTCGTCGTCGGTGCGCACGCGGAAGGTCGGGTCCTCGTCGGCCAGCCGCTGCAGGCCCGCTCCGAGCTTGTCCTGGTCGGCCTTCGACTTCGGCTCCACGGCGACCGAGATGACGGGGTCCGGGAAGACCATCGACTCGAGCTTGATCGGCGCCGTTTCCGTCGCCAGCGTGTCGCCCGTTGTCGTGTCCTTGAGACCGACGCCTGCGGCGATCTCGCCCGCGCCGATCTCCTCCCGCTCCTCACGGTGGTTCGCGTGCATCTGGAGGATGCGCCCGATCCGCTCGGTCTTGCCGGTCGTCGTGTTGAGGACGCGGTCGCCGGCCTTGAGGTGGCCGGAGTAGACGCGGAAGTACGTGAGCTTGCCGACGTAGGGATCGGACATGACCTTGAAGGCCAGGGCCGAGAACGGCTCGTCCGGCGCCGCCCGGCGCGAGAGCTCGTGCTCGGTACGCGGGTCGATGCCGTGGACGGGCGGGACGTCGAGCGGGCTCGGCAGGTAGTCGATGACGCCGTCGAGCAGTGGCTGCACGCCCTTGTTCTTGAAGGCGGAGCCGAGCAACACCGGAGTGATCTTGTTCGCGAGCGTCCCCTTGCGGAGCGCGCGCCGGATCATGTCGGGCGTCACGGACTCCTCGTCCATCAGGTACGTCTCCGTCAGCTCGTCGTCGAACTCGGCGACCGAGTCGATCAGCTGGTGGTGGTACTCGTGTGCCTGCTCGGCGAGCTCCGGCGGAACGTCGCCGGTCTCCATCTTCATGCCGAGATCGTCGGCCCAGGTGATCGAGCGCATCTCGACGAGGTCGAGGATGCCCCGGTGATGCTCTTCCTGCCCGACGGGCAACTGGACCGGCACGGGGTGCGCGCCTAGGCGGTCGACCATCGACTGGAGGGAGGCGAAGAAGTCGGCGCCGGTGCGGTCCATCTTGTTGATGAAGGCAATCCGCGGCACGCGGTAGCGCTCCGCCTGTCGCCAGACCGTTTCCGACTGGGGCTGAACGCCGGCGACAGCGTCGAAGATGGCGATCGCTCCGTCGAGCACGCGGAGGCTTCGCTCAACCTCCATCGTAAAGTCCACGTGCCCGGGCGTATCGATAATGTTGATGCGAAAATCCCGCCAGAACGCCGTCGTCGCAGCAGACGTGATCGTGATGCCACGCTCCTGCTCCTGCGCCATCCAGTCCATCGTCGCGGCGCCCTCGTGCACCTCGCCCATCTTGTGGGTGCGGCCGGTGTAGTAGAGGATCCGCTCGGTCGTCGTCGTCTTGCCCGCATCGATGTGGGCCATGATCCCGATGTTCCGGACGCGGTCGAGAGCGACTCCGCTCTTGGTGTCGACAGCGATCGTCCTCACCACCTGTAGTGCGCGAAGGCCTTGTTGGCCTGCGCCATCCGGTAGACGTCGTCCTTGCGCTTGAACGCGCCGCCCTGCTGGTTCAGCGCGTCGAGGATCTCGGCCGACAGCTTGTCGACCATGCCCTTCTCGCGGCGGGCGCGCGCGAAGTCGACGAGCCAGCGGACGGCCAGCGTCCGTGCGCGGCGCTGCGGCACCTCGACCGGCACCTGGTAGTTGGCGCCGCCGACGCGCCGGCTCTTGACCTCGAGCACGGGAGTGACTGTTTTCACGGCCTGCTCCAACACCTCCACCGGCGGCTTGCCGGTCTTCTCGCCGATGCGCTCGAGCGCGTCGTAGACGATCTTTTCGGCCGTCGACTTCTTGCCCTGGGTCATCACCTTGTTGATCACCTGCGTGACCAGCGCGGAGTTGAAGACGGGATCCAGCTCGACCGGCCGTACCTGGATCTCTGCGCGGCGGGGCATGACTACGAGCCCTTCTTGGCGCCGTATTTCGAGCGGCCCTGCTTGCGGTCGGACACGCCCGCGGTATCGAGGGCGGCGCGGATGACCTTGTAACGCACGCCCGGCAGGTCCCGGACCCGGCCGCCGCGGACGAGCACGACCGAGTGCTCCTGCAGGTTGTGCCCCTCGCCCGGGATGTAGGTCGTGACTTCCGTCTGGTTCGTCAGGCGGACGCGCGCAACCTTCCGAAGTGCCGAATTCGGCTTCTTCGGGGTATGGGTAAACACGCGCGTGCAGACGCCACGCTTCTGGGGCGCCCCGCCGAGGGCAGGGGTCTTCGTCTTCCCCTTCGGGGTGGTTCGACCCTTGCGGACGAGTTGGTTGACGGTGGGCATGGACCTCCGGATCTCAGAGAGTGCTTGCGTTCACACAACAAAGGTCGGCCGGGCCGCTGGCCCTGCCAACCGGACGAAGCATGGTACCGAAAGGCGTGGGTGCCCGCAAACGGCCGAATCCCGCTCCTGGAGCTAAACCACGGGGTCTCTCGGGCCGTTTTCGAGTGTCCGCGGCGCTGCGGTTTTCCTGTTTTAAAACGGTGGTCACACTCGCCGAGCGCCACTACAGTGAGTCGGCCACTGAGTCGGTGGGTTTCACCCCGCCTGCGGCAAGCCGATGACTACAACCGTTCTGATCGGAATCAGTGTGGGCTTGGGCGCCCTCGTGGTGCTTCTTCTGGCCCTGCTCGTCGTGCGCTGGCGCTCGGATACGAGCACGGACGAACGGGTCGCCGAGGTCGTGGCGACCCTGAACACCCGGATGGACGAGCTCGGGCGGGAGCTGGCAGGCGCACTCGAGCGGGCCGAGGAGGAAGGCCGCCGCAGCCGGATCTTCGGAGAGCTCGCAGGCTCGATCGATCTGGACGAGGTCCTCTCGCGGACTCTTGAGGCCGCGGGTGCGCTGGGCGGAGCCGACGCGGCCTTGGTCATGCTGCCCGATCCGCAGGGTGGCAAGCCACTCGTAGCGACCCTGGGTCTCTCGGTGGAGGAGGCTGAAAGGCATGCGATCACCGGCCCTCCCGACGGCCGGCTCGCACGCTCGATCACCATGTCCTACATGTATCCCGAACTCGAGCGCGAGGCGCAGGATGACGAGGACGAGGACATCATCCACGCCGGACTCGCCGTCCCTCTGCCCGGCGAGACGGCGACGCTCGGCTACCTGACCGTCTTCACGCGCTCGAAGGGCTACTCCTACTCCGATGAGGAGGTTCGCCAGCTCGAGACGCTCGCACTCAGGGCGGGGCCCGCGATCGAAAATGCGCGCAGGTTCCGGGAGGCTCGCCAGCTCGCCGACCTCGACGCGCTGACGGGGCTGCACAACCGCCGCTTCTTCCACGAGACGCTTTCCCGCGAGTGCGCGAGGGCCCACCGCTACGAGCGCAAGCTGTCCCTGATCATCTTCGACGTCGATGACTTCAAGGAGGTCAACGACCGGATCGGCCACCTCGCCGGGGATGGGGTCCTGTCAGAGGCGGCCGAGCGTGTGCGCGGAGTCGTCCGGACGGCGGATGTCGCCTGCAGGGTCGGGGGAGACGAGTTCGGGGTGATCCTGCCGGAGTCATCGATCGAGGACGCCGACCAGCTCTACCGGCGAATCCAGAACACGGTCTCCTCCAGGCCGATCGGCCAGGCCGGAAAGCTCTACCTCTCTGCGGGCGTCGCGGAGCTCCGCGCCGAGGACGACCCCGCCTCGTTCTTCCAGCGCGCGGACGACGCTCTCTACCGCGCGAAGGAGGGCGGCAAGGGTCGGGTTGTCGCGGCGAGCGCGCCCAAATTGGGACCTGCTTGACCGGCGCCTACGCGGTCAGCGACAGAAACGGCAGGTAGTTCGTCAGATCGACCTCCCCGAGCTCCGGGAACTGATCGCGCCAGCAGATCGCCTCCGGGAACGTGCGGAGCTGCTCGGTTGTGAGCCAGGAGGGGAAGCGATCCTCTCGGGCCTGTGCGATCAGCGCCGCGCGGATCGAGGTGCGGACGTTTCCGAGCGGGAGCGAGCCGAGCGGCTGCGGAGCACCGACGGGCCGTACGCGAACGGTTCCCGTCGGCGACCAGACCGCAGCCCAGCGACCTGACGAGAGGCCCATCAGCTGCGGCGGCGCCGTCGTCGCCAGCGCGTAGCCAGTCCGCCTGCCGCCGAGCCACGCCGCATCCGCCTTCGCCTCGACGAAGCGCGCCTGCAGTTCTCCGTAGGTCTCGTGGAAGTCGGCGATCTGACGCGCGGACGGCCACGCAACCTTGAAGCCCTTTTCAATCCGTGCCCGCCGCAGCTCGTCTCCGATGATGCTGCGGGCGACAGAAATGTTCGTGTGGGCCTCGGCTATGGCGGCCCGGTACGCGCCGCGCGAACCACCGAAGCGGGCAGCGATGATCGATCGCTCCGCAGCGAGAATGTCGCCGTAGCTGACCTGCACGATGCGCTGCTGGACGGCCCGTGCAAAGGCGTTGGAGAACGCGAGCTCCGGGTCGCCGGTCAGCTTCAGGATCGGGTTGATCGCGGACCAGCGCACCGCCGTGTTGCCAAGTTTGCAGCGGAAACCACGCGTCAGATACGGCTGCCCTTCCGTCCGTGATTTCACGAAACCTATGCCCGCCACCTTCGGGCCGTTGCAAAGCTTCGCGTCGCGGGCCCAGAGGTAGACGCAGGCCGCGCGCCACTTCGCCGGATCCTGCTCGCCCGGCGTCGTCGTCCACTGCGCCCAGCCCCAAGACCAGATCGAATGGAACTTCATCTCCTGGGCGACGTAGCGGGCTGCCAAGGCTTGCCACTTCACTGTGCGGTACCAGGGCTGGGCCGCGAGCCCTTCCCGGCCGCCGGTGCCCTTCGTCGTCTGGAAGCCGAGGAAGATCCCCAGCTTCGAGACCGGGATCCCGATCTTCGTAAAGTCGAGGATGCCCGCGCGAAAGGATTGCCGCAGCGTCCGGTTACCCGCGATCGGGCCCTGCTTGTAGATCAGCGGAGCCGGGAAGTAGACCTCGCGGACGATGCCGGCGACGTCGGCCACCTGGCGCCACCAGTCGAACGCCTCGCCTGCCGTGTACGGCTTGCTGTTGACCAGGAGCCATGGCTGCGCACCGCGCGCTCGCAGGGTCTGCAGGAAGAGGAGAACGTTTGCCCGATACTGCGCGTTCGTGGGTGACCATGGCGACGCGAGCCACGCGCCGTTGAGCTCGTTCTCGGCGATCACTGGATTCGAGCAGTCCATCGCCTTGGCGGCGTACTCGTAGAAAGTGTTCGCCTTGGCGACGATCGTGGCGGGATCGGCCGGCGCGTTCGGCTTGCCGACCCGCCGGGCCAGGTAGAGGTCGAAGTACACCGTCTGGGCCCCGGCGGCGCGAAGCTTCGGAGGGAAGATGAAGTTCGAGGCCATCGCCACCACGCCCGGCTTGGCGAACAGGTTCCAGAACGGGACGGAGCCGTCGGCAAAATCGAGCCAGACCGGCGTCGTCGAGGCCAGGATGCAGTTCGCCTGGAGCTGCTGCGCGCGCGCACCCGTCCCACCAGCGAGGGCGAACGCGACCACGGCAACAGCGAGGACCCCGAGCCTCTTCACTGGGGGTTAAGAGTAGCCAGGGGGGCGGCGAGCCCCGGCCTCGCTCACAAACGCTTTACTCCTCTATCCCCGTCGCGAGAGGAACGGAGGCGTCTTCGGCCCGCTCGCGAAATCACCTCCGATGCCCCTT
>WNGA01004514.1_pt1 | contig 30535 bp, 20 predicted proteins | sample 5400061 | NCBI WGS metagenome assembly WNGA01 (sample SAMN13153366, study PRJNA577476) | soil metagenome | isolation source: 100 cm soil or saprolite under grassland replicate 2 | place: USA:California | collected 2016-06-15
CTTTCACCGTAAATGAGCACGCGCCCTGGCTGAAGGTATTCGTGAAAGCCAGCGAGCGCGAGACCCGTTTTCTGGATATAGGGATTGGTGATCCGGCGGTCGAGACCGCGGCCGCCCGCGAGCAGTTCCATCGGGAGGCCGATTGCCTCGGGACGCGTTTCGAGCAGGCCTCCTACAGTGACAGCGGGGGGAGTCATTCCTTGAAAGGGTTCAAAGCGGTTCAAAGGTTCAAAGTCTTTGAGCCTTTCAACCCTTGAACCTTGAAAACCAGATTACGCCTCAGGTTCAATCAGCGCAATCTGCCCATCGGCACGTCGGTACAGCACGTTGAGAGCGTCGGTTGACGCGTCTCGAAAGACGAGAAACGGCGCCCGCTGGCCTTCGAGCTCGAGGGCCGCTTCTTCGACCGTCATCGGCTTCACCGAGTATCGAAGTGCCCGCACGACGCGCTTGCGCGGCCGATCGGAGGAGGCGGTGGTCGCCGTCACGGGTGCTGCCGCACGCGCCGCCGCACGGCGCGCGGGACGAGGAGTGTGCGCGGAACGGGATGCGAGGCCGCGGCGCTTCCGCTCGTGCCACTTCCCCTTCATCTTCTCGGCCTGGTGCAGCACCTTCGCAATCACGTCCGTTGTCGCAGTTTCCCAGGAGCTGGCTTTCCCCACCGCGTGGAGGAACTGCTCACCACGCGCGTGCAGGGTCAGCTCCACCACGTTGTTGATTTTTTCTTTCGTGACGACCACCGTCGCGGACACCCCCGCGTCGTTCAGGACACGGGTGACCTTGTGAAGCTTTCGTTCGACGAGGCGGCGGAGGCCAGGAGAGATCTCGACATGTCGTCCTGTCAATTCAACGCGCATCGGTCATACATCAGAAAAGGACCTTCCGCTGATTGGAGGTCGGGATTTTGAGCTCTTCGCGGTACTTCGCAATCGTACGCCGCGCCAGCATCAACCCTTCGCGCTGGAGGATGCTGACGATCTTCGAATCGGAGAGGGGTTTGCGCTGGTCTTCGTTCTCGATGATCTTGCGAATGCGCTGCTTGATGGTGACCGAGGAAACGGCATCGCCGTACGAGCTGCTGATGCCGCTGTGGAAGAAATACTTCATCTCGAAGACACCCTGCGGGGTGTGCATGTACTTGTTCGTGACGACACGACTGACGGTCGACTCGTGCATCCCGATGTCGTTGGCGACATCGCGGAGCACCAGCGGCCGCAGATGCTCGATGCCGTGGTCGAGAAAATCGCGCTGGAAGTTGATGATGCTCGTCGCGACTTTGTGTATCGTCTTCTGCCGCTGCTCCACCGACTTGATGAGCCACAGCGCCGAGCGGAACTTGTCCTTGACGTAGGCGCGCGTCTCGTCGCTGTTCTCGGCCCCCTTGTCGAGCAGCCGCCGGTACGTCGGACTGATTCTGAGCTGCGGCAGACCTTCTTCGTTCAACACGGCGACGTACTGGTCCTCGACCTTGACGACATACACGTCGGGGATGACGTACTGCGATTGCTTGGGGTTGTAGCGGCTGCCCGGCTTCGGATCGAGATGCTTGATGATTTCAATGTGCTCTTTGAGCTCTTCGATCGTCACGCCGAGTTTCTTTGCCAGTTCCGGAATCTGGTGGTTCTGCAGCAGGCGCAGATACTCGGAGACGATTCTTTCGGTCGGCGTTCCCTCGAGACCGAGGTGCCGGAGCTGGAGCGTGAGACATTCCTGAAGATCTCTGGCGGCCACGCCGATCGGATCGAATCCGTGGATCAGCTTCAGCGCTCGTTCGACGTCCTCGATTGGCCACGGGCCCATGTTCGCGATTTCGTCGACTGACGCGACCAGGTACCCGTCGTCATCGAGATTGCCGATGATGGCCTCGCCTATCTCCCGCATTTTTTCGTCGTCTGTCTGGATTGTGAGTTGCCAGCTGAGGTGATTCGTGAGCGAGTCGCTTGTGGAAAGCGTGTTCTCGATCGGGGGTAGTTCCTTCACCTCTTGCGGCGCACGCGGGCGGTAGCCGTCGTCCAGGTACTCGCCGAAAAAGTATTCGTAGTCCTGATCGTCCCAGGTGTCGTTCTTCTGCTGCGGTGGGGCCTCCGGTTCCTTTTCGGCAGGCTGTTGTGTGTCGGCGGCCTGCAGATCCTCAGTGGGCACTTCTTCGAGCAGAGGGTTTTCGACGACCTCCTGATTGAGGAGATCCGCCAGCTCCAGTGTCGACATGGGCAGCAGCTTGATCGCTTGCTGCAGCGATGGCGTCAGGATGAGCTTCTGAGCAAGTCTCGTTTGAAGCTTTTGCTGGATGGCCATACCGTCGAGGCGGCACTCGCATGAGGCGTGCCAACCACTCCATCTTAGTCCAGTCGGAAGTCGGTCCCCAGATAAATCCGCCGCACGTCCTCATCAGCAGCGAGCTGATCCGGCGTCCCGCTGCGAAAAATGCTGCCATCGGTGACGATGTACGCGCGATCGGTGATGCGGAGCGTTTCGCGAACATTGTGATCGGTGACGAGGACACCGATGCCGCGTTCCTTCAGATGGAAGATGATTTTCTGAATTTCGGTAACGGCGATCGGATCGATTCCGGCAAACGGCTCATCGAGCAGCATGAAGTGCGGTTCCATGACCAGCGCGCGCGTGATCTCGGCGCGCCGGCGTTCGCCGCCGGAAAGCGTGTAGGCAGGCGCCGATGCCAGCGGCGTGAGGTTGAGCTCGGCAAGCAGCTCGCGAAGTCTGCGCCGGCGCGTTTCGCCGTCGTGATTCAGCGTTTCGAGGATGGCGAGGATGTTCTGTTCGACGGTCAGTCCGCGAAAGATCGACGGCTCCTGCGGAAGATAGCCGATGCCCTTGCGCGCGCGCACATACATCGGATCGTCGGTGACATCGTGATTGTCGAAAAACACGCGTCCGCGGTCGGGCGCTGTCAGGCCGACGGTCATGTAGAAGGTGGTGGTCTTGCCCGCACCGTTCGGGCCTAACAGGCCGACGATTTCACCCGACGCGACTTCGAGGTTGACTCCGCGAACGACTGTGCGTCCGCCGTAGGATTTGGTGAGGTCTTCGGTCCGCAGGACTGACATCTAAGAGACTGCGATTTTGACCGCTGCCAGTTTCCAGTTTCCAGTCTCCAGTTCAAAGTTCAGTGGCAAGTTTTGCGAGTGGGACGTTCCCCACATCTAGGACCTAACCAACTCGAAAACTAAACTTTGAACTGACAACTGGGAACTGGGAACTGAAAACATCACAGTGTCTTTACTGCCGCGGAGACTCCGGGCATTTCGAATCGCTTCTCGTTTGCGTGCGCTGCTCCTCGCCGTCGACCGAAATCCTATCGGACCCCCGATAGAAGGTCAACGTGCGGCCCGTGGTTTCACGGCAGCTTTCAACGAAACGCACGGGAGATCCCACCAGTTTGTATTGTTCCTCGGTTGGCAGATACGTCAGCTCAGTGCCGGTCGCCTCGCGCTTTTCGATCAACACGCGCACGACAGGGCCGCGCGCTTCGAGCTTGTTAAGCGTGTTGTCTTTCGGCGCCAGCAGCAGCTCGATGCGATCCGCGCGAAGGTTGCCTTGAATGCCATCGAGCTGCGCTTCCTTGGTAAACACCGCCATGCGCTTCGCGTCCGCAAAGCGGAACTCGCCGGCCCTGCCAATCGACGTGGACGTGCCGCCCTCCGCCGGCTTGCCGGCAATGGGCAGGGTTGCGACGACGTTGCCGCTTGCCACGAGATCCCCCTGTCGATCGTCCAGCGAGATCGAATCGGCCTTGACCGACGTACTGCCCTGAAAGAGCCATGCCTTCCCGTTGTAAACGCCCTTGCCGGCCTGCTCGTCGAACGCCAATTCGTCGGCTGTGACGTTGACGGCTTCTGATTCTTTGAGCAAGGTCATCCCGCGCTCGCCCTGCTGCCGGCGGCCCGCGCCAAGAACGGTGCGCACGCCGCCAGACGCTTTCATGGCCCGCGGCGCAAGTGTGACCTCGATTGCCGGCGCGTCGATCGTGACACGCTCGTCGGCGACGTGCGGCAACGGCGCGCCCTTTGCGCTCGAGAGCGCCAGGATGCCTTTGGTGACCTGATAACGCGCATCGGTGCTCGTGGCATTCAAATGGCCGTCAGTAAAGGTAAAACCGCTGAGAAACTCCGCGCTGTCGACCGTCCCGCTCGACGCAAGCTCGGTTTTCAACGTCTGCGCGCGCGCCGTGCGATTGCCGTCCGCCCCGCGGCTCTCCTGAAACTCGGCGCCGCCTTCAAAGGTGACGGCCGTCAGGCCTTTGCGAGGCTCGCCAGATCCGCTGAGTGACAGCGCAGTGATCACGCGAGCGGGCACGTCTGCAGCCGTTGGAAGCGTCATCCGCACATTTTCGCGGCTTGCCAGTTTCGTGACGGCGCCGTCCGGAGCGAGCGACACGTCGACGTACTCCGCAGTCAACTGCTGACCGGGGGAGCCGTCCGGCTTGGCAAGCTGGATGTTTGATTGTCCGGCGAGCAGCGCCTGCTCCAACGTACGTCCGTCGGCGGCGTAATGCAGGTTGATGTCACGCGCCTGCATCGCCTGCAAGGAGCTTGTGCCGCCGGATCCTGTGATGCGCGACTGGCCCCGAAGCTCGATTTGATCCGGCTCGTCCGTCTTCGCCTGCAGAAAGATCGTCGAGGTGTCGGCCTCGATCACCTGGTTCTCGCGCGCGATACGCGCGTTCCGCTCGAGCCGAACGTATCGCTGCAGACGCGAGTAGCCGGCCGTGCCGGCGGTGGCGTCCATTGGACCCTTCGTCGGGGTCGGCGCAAAACGGATGACGGCTTTGTCGAGGAGCCAGAGCGAGTCCTGCTGGCGGTCGTAGGTGAACCCGACACCGGACCCGCTCACGTTCTCGCGTTGAAACTGCACGGCACCCGGTCCCTTGAGCATGCCGTCCTTTTCCGTGAAGATGGCGCTATCGGTTGTGGCCACGAGACCGTCAGATGTGCGAAGTGCAACCCCGCCGCGAACGTCGTATGAGCTCTGCTCGGATCCCACCCAGGCTTCCTGTCCTCCGATGACATAGGAGCGGCCGCCGCGATTGTCGATGGTGGCCTTGAAGGCGACGAGTTTCGTCCGGCCATCGTCGAACGTGACCTGGTTGGCGAATTCCACGCGGATGTCGCGCCGGTCGCCTTTGAGCTGAATCACATCGCCGCCGCGTGTTTCGGAGACGACCTTGGGATCGGTTATCCGCGGCGTGGATGGCGGCAGCGTTTGGGGCGCGCGGTGACGCAGAAGAAGGACGACGGCTGCGGCAACGCCGACAAACACCACGGCGAGGGCAAGACGCGCGCGACGCTGCCAGGAGCCCATCGCGTCAATTGTACGGTGGTTTATCGCCGGTTCGCCGGTTCGACCGTTCGAGCGTTCGACGGTTCGTCGTTCGCGGTTCGGTCGTGACGAACTTTCGAACCAGGAACCTTCGAACCAGGAACCTCGAACCTGGAACCTCGAACCCTCGAACCGGTACTCAGCTATCGGAAATCTTCGATGCGAAGCTCGAGATAGCTGGCGCCTTCGAACTCGTTCTGCTCGAGTGAGAACGCGAGCTCGACCCCGGCCTTTTGTTCAACCAGCATCGCCTCGCGATCGGCAGCATTCCAGTGAATCGCACGAAATGTGCGGCCATCCTGTCGAAATGAGATCTTGAGATGGCGATCCTTCAATACTCGGGGACCGTCAACGATCTGCACGGGTCCGGTATGAAACACTGGCTTGGTGTTGCCCGGTCCGAATGGCGCCAGTCGCTCGAGCTCGGACACGACTTGGCTGCTGATCCGGCCAAACGTGAGCGGAGCATCGAGCCAGAGACGGGGCCGCAGATCGTCGGGCTGAAGCCGCGCCTCGGCCCATTCGTTGATTTGCTGGCGGAACTGCTTGACCCGCGCGGTTTCAAGTTGAAGTCCCGCCGCTTGTTTGTGGCCGCCGAACCGCAGCAACAACGCGGCGCAGGACTCGAGCGCGGCGAGCATATTGAATCCTGGAATGCTGCGGCAGGATCCGTGCGCCACTTCCCCGTCGATGGACAGCACGATCGTGGGGCGATAGAACGTGTCGACAATCTTCGACGCCACAATGCCGATGACCCCGCGATGCCAGCCCTCTCCAGCCACCACCAGCAGCGATCGCGAGCCGATGTCCGGATCCGTCTCGATAATCTTCTTCGCTTTCGCAACGATGTCCTGTTCTTCCTCGCGGCGGCGCGTGTTTTCCACCTCCAGTTGTTCCGCCAGTGATCGGGCTTCGTCCGCCATTCCCTCGTCGGCGGCGAGCAGCAGCCTCGTTGCGATATCCGGCGTGCTCATACGCCCGGCGGCGTTCACGCGCGGCGCGACCATGAAGGCAATGTGATAGCTGTCAATCGTCTTGCCGGTGAGCCCGGCGACTTCCAGCAGCGAGCGAAGTCCGACTTTGTGCGGCCCCTTGGACAGCATCTGCAGCCCAAGCTTCGCGATGACGCGATTCTCACCAACGAGCGGCACGACGTCGGCCAGCGTGCCGATGGCGGCGACTTTGACGAACGCCGGCAGCCAGTTGGTTCGGCCCGTGCGTTGACACAGCGCCTGGACCACCTTGAGCGCAACGCCGACGCCAGCCAGATTCTTGTCCGGGTACGAGCAGTCGTGCCGTTTGGGATTTACAACCGCGCACGCCTGCGGGAGCTCCGCATCGGGTTCGTGATGATCCGTGATGATCAAATCCACGCCGAGCTCGCGTGCGCGCCGCGCCGCATCCGCGCCGCGAATGCCGCAATCGACGGAGATCACGACCTTCACGCCTTCCGCGTGGAGGCGGTCGACGGCCGCTGGCTGCAGTCCATACCCATCCCGCAATCGCTCCGGAATGAAATGCACGACGTCGGCGCCGAGCATTTCGAGCGCCCGGCGCAGGATGACGGTCGACGTGATGCCGTCCACGTCGTAATCGCCATGGACGGCGATGCGCTCGCGTTCCGCGATTGCGCGCAACAGCCGATCGACGGCGAGTCCCATGTCGGCGAGGCGCATCGGATCGAGAAGATGATCGAGTGACGGATTCAAGAAGCGCGACGCGGCGTCCACGTCGCCGAGCCCTCGAATCGCGAGAAGACGTGCGGTAACCAACGACACGCCGAGCTCGCGAGCGAGCACTGTCGCCTGCACGTCGTCACACGCATATGGCTGCCAAAGGAGAGGAGCCCTCATGTCAGTAGTTCCCAGTTCCCAGTTCCCAGTTCAAAGTTTTAGTTCTGAGTTCATGAGTCAAGAAGTCCGAGGCACTAGAAACTGAAAGCTTTGGGAACTTACAACTCAACTTTGAACTGGCAACTGGCAACTGGAAACTGTTCACGATTCGATTAACCCCACGTTCCCCATCCGCCGGAACTTCTGATACCGCTGTTCGAGACGCGTGTTGATGTCGGGCGCTCTCGTCGCGCCGAGCGCGCGATCGAGCGCCGTGTCGAGGATGGCCGCCGCTTGCGTCGGGTCCGTGTGAGCGCCCCCGATTGGCTCGGGTACGATTTCGTCGATAACGCCGAGACGAAGCAAATCCGGGGCGGTGAGCTTCAGCGCTTCCGCGGCTTCCAATTTTCGTCCCGCATCGCGCCACAGAATGGCCGCGCAGCCTTCGGGCGGGATCACGCTGTAGATGGCGAATTCGTGCATCAGAATCCGGTCGCCCACGGCGATGCCGAGCGCACCGCCGCTGCCTCCTTCGCCGTGCACCACGACCACGATGGGAACCGTGAACATCGCCATTTCACGCAGATTGAGCGCGATGGCCTCGGCAACACCACGCGATAACGCGCCATGCCTGCAATGATGGCGTGGTCGTCTGCGAACCGGCGGTCGCCGCGAATCTCCACGAAATCGGTGCAGAGCCGCTCGACGTAATCGAGGGTGGCGGGCCGTGACGGGTGCCGGGCGACAAGCACGCGCTGCCATGGCGTGAGACGGCTGTAGATGTCGGCGCGGATCTGGCTGATGCGCGCCTCGAGTCGATCGATGTCCTGGCGGCGCTGCTCGGTTTCGGGCAGCTTCGACAATGCCTCGACCTCCTTCAGCAGGATGCCGATGGGTTCTTCGAACTCGAGGAGCTCAGGCATGAATCTAACGAAGGGTCACGGAACCCACGCCGCACAACCGTTCAACTTCTTCGAGCAATTGCTCCGATGGCTTCACGCGGACCTGCGGTGTCACGTCGGCACTGACACGCAGCCGGCGGCCGTCCTTCACGACCTGCATCTCGATTGCGACTGGACGATCGCCGCGGTTCGCGGCCAGCACCTCCCATAATTTCTCCAGCTTTTCCCGCGTGCAATCGCCGTTCAGCTGAATGGTGACGCTCTTGGCCAACCGCTCACGCAGCGTGTCGAGCGGAAACAGTTCGGTGGCCTGCATGCGCGCAGATTCTTCATCGCGCTCGAAGCGGCCCCGTACTGCCACCAGCCCGCCCGGCTCGACATGCGCGCGGTAGCGTCCGAAGGCCTCAGGAAACACCACGACTTCCACCGATCCCTGTGCGTCTTCCAGCATGAAGACGCTCATAGGATCCCCCTTTTTGGTTTTGAGCGCGCGGACGGAGGAAATGATACCGCCCACGTAAACGTCTTCGACGAGGAGCCGCCCCGGCGTGCCGTCGATCGGCTGTGGGAGATCCGCGAGAACGAGATCGCCCACTGTGCGGGCGCCAAACGCGCGCAAATCGCTCGCATAGCGATCCACCGGATGTCCGCTCAAATACAACCCGAGCGCGTCCTTTTCCTGCTGGAGCAGTTCCATCTCGCTCCACGGCGCCGCGTCGGGAAGACGGATGATGGCGAGCTTGTCCTCGCCGTCGCCGCTGGCAAAGAGATCCGCCTGACCCTGATCGCGATCGCGTTGCGTGCGGCTCCCGTGTTCGATGGCGCTGTCGACAGAGGCGAGGAGCTTCGAGCGGCCGATTCCGGGCGCCACGCCGCCTGGAATAAGGCTGTCGCACGCGCCCGACTTGACGAGCGCCTCGAGCACGCGCTTATTGACCGAGCGAAGATCCAGTTCTTCGCAGAGCTGGTGAAGCGACGTCACCCGGCCGACGCGCGCGCGGGTCTCGACGATGCAGCCAATGGCGCCTTCGCCCAGACCTTTGATAGCGGTGAGTCCGAAGCGGACGCCTCCGGGTACGACGGTGAAGTGCAATTGGCTTTCGTTGATGTCCGGCGGCAGGATGGCAATGCCGCGGTCGCGGCATTCACCGATATAGAGCGCGAGCTTATCGGTGTTTGCCGCTTCGATGGTCAGAAGCGCGGCCGCGAAGTGGCGGGGGTAGTTCGCCTTGAGATACGCGGTCTGATACGCAAGATACGCGTAAGCGGTCGAGTGCGCTTTGGGGAACCCGTATCCGGCAAAGTATTCCATCAACTCGAAGACCTTCGCCGCCTTCCGCTCGTTGATGCCCTTGCTGCGAGCGCCGGCCATGAAGGCGTCGCGCTGTTTGGCCATGACCTTCGGGTCCTTCTTGCCCATGGCCTTCCGCAGCACATCGGTCTGTCCGAGCGTGAAGCCCGCAAGCGTCTGCGCAATGCGCATCACCTGTTCCTGATACGCGATGACGCCGTAGGTATCCGAGAGGATCGGCTCGAGTTGAGGCAGCTCGTATTTCACCTCGCTCTTGCCCTGCTTACGAGAAATGAAATCGTCGACCATCCCCGACTTGAGCGGTCCGGGCCGATAGAGCGCGTTCATCGCAATCAAATCGTCCAGCCGCTGCGGCTTGGCTTTGCGCAGGATCTCGCGCATGCCGGCGCTCTCGAACTGGAAGATGCCGTAGGTCTGACCCTCGATGAACAGCTGATAGGTTTTCGGATCGTCGAGTGGAATCGCGTCGATGTCGAGCACGATACCGTCGGTGCGTTCGATCTCTTCGAGCGCATCGTGGATGAGCGTCAGCGTGCTGAGGCCGAGAAAGTCCATCTTCAGCAGACCGACCCGATCCACCTCCTTCATGGCCCACTGCGTCGTGATTTCGTCGCGGTTGCTCTTGAAGAGCGGCGCGTAATCGGTAATGGGTCCCGGCGCGATCACGACGCCCGCCGCGTGGACGCCGGCGTTCCTGGAGATGCCTTCGAGGCGTTTGCCCATTTCGAGCAGTTCCTTCACACGCGGGTCCTGCTCTTGCATCTGCCTCAGCTGCGGATTCTCAGCGAGCGCTTTCTCGAGCGTCATGTCGAGCGCAGCGGGGATCTGCTTGGCGATCCGATCCACGTCCGCATACGGCATGTCGAGCACGCGGCCGACATCGCGGACGACCGCCTTCGCCTTCATCGTGCCGAACGTGATGATCTGCGAGACGTTCTCGCGGCCGTACTTCCGCGTGACGTATTCAATGACCTCGCCGCGCCGGCGCTCGCAGAAGTCCACGTCGATGTCGGGCAGCGATACGCGTTCGGGATTGAGAAAGCGCTCGAAGATGAGGTCGTAATGCAGCGGATCGACGTCGGTGATACGGAGCGACCACGCGACCACGCTGCCGGCCGCCGATCCACGTCCCGGTCCGACAGGTATTCCGCGCTCGCGTGCGTGGCGGATGAAATCCCAGACAATCAAAAAATATCCGGGGTATCCCATCTGCTTGATCATCTCGATCTCGTACGAGAGCCTCTGCTCGTACTCAGCGATCGAGTGACGAAGCTTGCCGTCGTCTGCGAGCTGGCGAAGACGCGTCAGGCGGTCCGCGAATCCTTGCCGCACCATGCGCTCGAAGTACTCATCGAGCGTGTACCCGTCCGGCACGTCGAACTTCGGTAGATGATTTTCTCCGCCTTTGATCTCGACATCGCACCGCTCCGCGATGCGAAGGGTGTTCGCGACGGCGTCTGGATGGTCTTTGAAGATCTCCGCCATCTGTTCGGCAGTTTTCAAAAAGAACTGATCGCCGTGGTAGCGCAGGCGCTGCTCGTCGTTGACCGACTTGCCGGTGCCGATGCAGAGCAGGATGTCGTGCGGCTTGTGATCGTCTTGCCGCAGATAGTGCACGTCGTTGGTGCACACCAGGGGCATGTTCAGATCGCGGGCAATCGGCAGCAGGCCCGTATTGACGACGCGCTGCTCGTCGATACCCTGGAACTGCATCTCCAGGAAGAAATTGCCGGCGCCGAGAATGTCGCGATACGTTGCAGCCGCGGCCGCCGCCCGCTTTGCCTGCTCCGCGCGAATTTCCGACGCGACCTCGCCTTTCAGACAACTGCTCAGGCCAATCAGGCCGGCGCTGTGTTTTGCGAGGAGCTCCTTGTCGATGCGCGGCTTGTAGTAGAAGCCTTCGGTATAGCCGGACGACACGAGCTTGATCAGGTTCTTGAATCCGATCTCGTTCTCCGCCAATAGCACGAGATGGTTCGCCGTCTCGCCAATGCTGCCGCTCTTATCCAGCCGGCTGCCGGGCGCGACGTACACCTCGCAGCCGAGAATCGGCTTGATGCCGCGCTTGCGCGCCGCATCGTGGAACACGACGGCCGAAAACATGTTGCCGTGTTCGGTGACGGCTATTGCCCCCATCTCGAGCTTCTGTGCCTGATCCAGCAACTCCTCGATCCGGCACGCGCCGTCGAGCAGAGAGTATTCGGTGTGGAGGTGAAGGTGGACGAAGCTGTTCATGCCCTCTGTCACTTCTTAGTTTCCAGTTTCCAGTTGCCAGTTCAAAGTTGAGTTATTAGTTGCGCCGTAACTTCGAACTGAAACGTTGAACTGGGAACTGATAACTGGAAACTCTGTCAGTTATTCCCACTCGATTGTCGACGGCGGTTTCGACGAAATGTCGTACACCACGCGATTGACGCCGCGGACCTCGTTGACGATACGTGACGAGATGGTCGCGAGCAGGTCGTGCGGCAGTCGGGCCCAGTCCGCGGTCATCCCATCGAGACTTTCGACGGCACGAATCGCGACCGTGTACTCATAGGTCCGCGCGTCGCCCATCACGCCGACGCTTTGAACCGGAAGCAGCACCGCAAAGCTTTGCCAGAGGCGCTCGTACCAGCCGGATCGACGCATTTCGTCGGCGACAACCGCGTCTGCACGCCGAAGCAACTCGAGCCGCTCGCGTGTGAGCGCGCCCAGAAGGCGCACCGCCAATCCAGGCCCCGGAAACGGCTGGCGGATCAAAAACTCGCGATCGATCCCCAGATCCCGTCCAACCGCGCGCACTTCGTCCTTGAACAGCTCCCGAAGCGGTTCGACCAGGGTGAAACGCATCCGCTCGGGCAGACCGCCAACGTTGTGGTGGCTCTTGATCGTGGCCGACGGGCCACGGACCGACTGAGATTCGATGACATCCGGGTAGAGCGTGCCCTGCGCGAGAAAGTCGAAGTGTCCGAGCTTCCGGGCCTCTTCTTCAAAAACGTCAATGAATGTGCCGCCGATGACCTTCCGTTTCTGTTCGGGATCGAACACGCCCTCGAGCCTTGCAAGAAACGTTTCCGAAGCGTCGACGAAGTGGACCGGCAACTGAAGGCGTTCGTACCGTTTGATCACCTGGCCCGCTTCATTGAGGCGCAGAAGCCCGTTGTCCACGAAGACGCACTGGAGTCGATCTCCAACGGCGCGATGAATCAGCGTCGCGGCGACCGTGGAGTCGACGCCTCCGGAAAGCGCGCAGACGACTCTGCCCGACCCTATCTGCGCCCTGATACGCGCGGTCGATTCGTCGATGAACGATGCAATCGTCCAGTCACCCGTGCAGCCGCACACATCGTACGCAAAGTTGCGGAGAATCTCTTTGCCGCGCTCGGTATGCGCGACCTCCGGGTGAAACAGCAACGCGTAATAGCCCTGCTCGGGCGCTTCCATGGCCGCCACCGGCGCGTTGGTGCTGGTGGCGGCGACGGCAAATCCGCGCGGCGCGGCGGCGACAAAATCGCCGTGGCTCGCCCACACGCGGAGCTCAGTTGGCAGCTCGCGAAACAGACGCGGCGTGTCACGCACCCGCACGACGGCGTGCCCGAACTCGCGATTCGGCGCGCTTGTAACCTCGCCGCCAAGGAGGTGCGTCATCAACTGCATGCCGTAACAGATGCCAAGCGTCGGCACGCCAAGCTCCAGCACGCGCGGATCGCAATGCGGCGCATCGCTTTCTGACACGCTCTTGGGGCCGCCAGACAGAATGAGGCCAACCGGTTTTTTCGCGCGCAGCGTCGCCAGCGACGTGTTGAACGGCAGGATTTCCGAGTAGACCGAAAGCTCGCGAAGACGACGGGCGATGAGCTGCGTGAACTGGGACCCGAAATCCAGCACGAGAATCGTTTGATGCGCCACTAGGCGAGCCTGCAGAACATTGGTGCGGAACCCATGTGAGGCAGAGAGGTGCGGAACCGCTATTATAACGGTGTGGTGCCTCCTCGTACCACAATATGTAGTAGTCGGACCGCGGGCGTACGCCCTACAGTCGTGGTGGTCTCCGCAGTCTGCCTCCTGGCTTCCGGCGTCCTCGCACAGGAGCCGCGCCGGCCGGCTGAGACCAAGATCGATCCCGTCCAGCATCTCTCCGCGCTCGACCCGCGATGGATCGTTTCGTTCGACACGCCGTCCGTAGCGGCAGCTGGATTCGACGAACAGACGGCGTACGTTCCGCTCAAAGGCGGTGAGCTTGTGGCCGTGGGTCTCGATCGCGGCGATCGGCGATGGAAAGTGGACTTGGCCACTTCCTTCACGCCGGCAGCTGGCGACGGGTTCGTATTCGCGGCCGCGGAAGATGCCGTCGTCGCATTCGATGAGCGAACGGGCGCCATCGCCTGGCGCACAGCCATCGGTGGCGCGATTGCCGCGCCCGTGTTCTTCGATGCCGGCCTGGTGCTCGTCGCGAAGACCGACGGTGAGTTGCTGTCGATTCGTGCGCAAGATGGAGTCGTGGCCTGGCGCCGCGGCGTTGGAGCGGAACCCGCGGCTCCGCCGTCAGCCGCGGGCGATCGCCTGTACGTTGGCTTGAAAGATCATCATCTGCTGGCGCTGGATCGCGAGACGGGCACGACCGTGTGGACGCTGGCTGCCGGCGATGAGATCTCGGGCATTCTTGCGCTGGGCGATCAGGTGCTTTTCGGCACACGCGGAAACCGCGTCTACAGCGTGCGTCCCTCCAACGCGCGACTCCGATGGCAGTGGCGCGTTGGCGCAGATGTGATGGGGGCGCCGGCCGCAGACGAACACCGCATCTACTTCGCGGCACTCGACAACGTATTGCGCGCCGTCGACCGTGCGAGCGGCAATCTCGCGTGGAGCCAGCCGCTGCCGTCGCGGCCATCAGCGGGACCCTTTCGCACTGGCGACGTTGTGATCGTGCCGACCGTTTCGGCGGATATCGGCGCGTACTCTGCCGCGAGTGGAAAGCCCGCCTTCACGATTCGCGCCGCCGGCGAACTCGGCGGCGCGCTGTTTCTGCGTGACAGCCCGCGGCCGACAGCGCCCAGATTGATCGCTGTGAGCCGAGGCGGCACGCTGCAGGGATTTGCGCCGCGCTATGAGCCGCCGCCAGGCCCGCTGGATGCGCTGCCGGGCGCGAAGGTCGGCAGCGATTAGCCTTTTAATCGACGGCGGCCCTAAAGGGCCGCCACTACTCGAGTAGTGCCGGGGCTTTAGCCCCCTGGTGCTGAATCGACGGCGGTCCGAAAGGGCCGCCATTACTCGAGGAGTGGCCGGGCTTTAGCCCCGCCGGTGCTGAAGGGCCCGCGAGCGCTCTTACGATCCGAGAATCAAGAACCGGCGGACGATCGCCGCCACCTCACGCGCGAGGTTCGCTTGTGCCTGCACGTTGCCCGGATCGAGGCGTGCTGCCTCCCGGAAATGCTGAATCGCGTCGAACGATCGACCCGATACCGACAGCACGCTGCCCAGGTTGTTGTGGGCGCTCGCGTACGACGGCTCTCGAGCGAGCGCTTCTTCGTACTCCGCTGTCGCCTCTTCGAGCAAACCTTGCACTGAGAGCGCGGTGGCGAGATTGAAATGCGCGGCGGCGGACGCCGGTTTCAAACGTGTTGACGCCCGGAAATGCTCAGCCGCCTCGCGAGCGCGTCCGAGATTCAAATACAGCAACGCCACATCATCGTGGAGCTCGGCGTCCGCGGGGCTCGCGCGAAGCATCGTTTCGTAGCCGATCACATCCTCCAGCATCATCTTGCGCTCGGTCTGCGCATTGAGCGTCGCGAGATCCTCGCCATGTCGAGGCAGAAGCTGGAACCAGAGATCGCCCATCTCGTCCGCAGTGCGCTGTCCCCACAACACGCGCCGCACCGGTCGATCCGGATTCCTCGGATTCAGCTCGGAGTTGTCGTACGTGTATTCCATCGTGAGCTTCGTCCCCTTCGGCAGGACGACAGGCGTCTCGTAGCGATAGACGTGTTGCCAGCGAAAATCCCAATCCCTGATGTGAATCAGCGGCCGGATGGTGCCGTCAGGCAGCACGGCGCTGCCGCGGACATCACGCGCGCGATAGTGTGCGTGCGGCTGCAGCGCTTGCAGTTCCACGTCGATCGGCAGAACGTATGAATCTCGAATGGTGTAGGTCGCGTCGCCGGGCGGAATGTCGATGCCTTGCGACCCGAGACGCAGGATGGCCGGCATTCGCGTCGGAGGTTCCTTGCTGAAGTAGAAGCCGATTGCGGGCTTCACGAGCTCCGGTGCGCCGGTGGGTTGCATGTGCAGTTGCACCACGAGATCCGCACCGGGTTTGAGCACCCACGCAAACTTCGCAGGCACGAGAGGCGCGATCTGACCTGGCGTCCATCCGAGAAAATGCCCCTCCGGGTACACGGCCGATCGGGGCATGAGGCCGTCATATCCCGGGGCCGGATCGGCTGCGTCGAGTTGGCGCGTCGCCGCCGAGTAATCGAGCCGAATGTTGGCGTGATGAACAACGCGCGAATTGCCCGGAAGAAACTCGATGCCGCGAACGTAACGGACGGAGTCGATGGCCAACGGGATTGCGAAGATCCTGAACACGTCGGTGGACTCGGCCGACAGGCGGAAGGCCTCGGGGATTGTCACGACGAGGTCCGGTGTGCCGAGCTGCCAACTGTCGGTGCGAGCAGCCGCGCGCGGCAGATCTTCTGCGTCTCCCATCGGGCTGCCCGCGGCCACCCACCGTTCGATCATCGCGAGCTCGTCGTCACCGAGCCGCCGCTGTCCGACAAACGGACCGTCCTGTGCATCGGCTTTCCACGGAGGCATGAAGCGGGTCTTCGTGACATCGACAATCTGGCTGGCATGCTGTCGAACCGCTTCGTACGTCAGCAGGCTGAACGGCGCCGGACCGCCTTGGCGGTGACACGATCCACACACTTCGAAGATTACCGGCGCGACATCCTTCGCGAAGGTTGGCGGCGGAGGAACGAAATCGGCGAGCACGCAACCGATGGCCTGCGTCACTGAGACGCGCACGGGACGATCGGCGAGCAGATCGCTGATGGCCTCACGCAAGTCGCGGCGCGTTGGCGTCGGTCTCTCGACGCCGAACGACACATATCGATCGTCGATGCGGCCGTGGTAGACGACGCGTCCCTTCTTGTCGACAACTGCGGCCTCCGGCGCGATGCTCACGCCTGCGCGTTTGACGAGTGACTGCTCGCGATCGCGCAGCACTGGCATGTGATAGCCGAACCGCTTGACGTGCTCGTCGATCGCCTGCGGAGTATCAGCGGGATTGGGAAAGACCAGCCAGAAGCGCACGCCCTGTCGCTCGAACTCCGCTTGCAGCCGCGAGATCTCCGGCGCGTATCGATTCGAGATTGGACAATCGATTGTCGTGAAAACGATGACGCTCGCCTTTGCGTCGCGTGGGACGACGAACGGGTCGGCATTCGGTTGCGCGGAAGCGCTGCCGATTGTGGCCACGAGCGCCGCCAGGCCGATGAGCATCTGTGTCACGGCTGCTAGTCTTAGCTTTAGCCCAATGGCCTAGTATACGAACCCCAGACGTGCGTTCTTCAAGTTCTCGACGGAAACACGCGACCAAAAGCCTTCCCGGAGGACAGCAGGAGGTGGCCCCTTCTGAGGCAAGAGGCTTCACCGGCGCGGCCGCAGCCATATTTTTCCTCGCGCTCGCGGTTCGAGTGCTGCATGTCTGGCAGCTCCGCGTCTCGCCCTTTTTCAACGTGCTCATCGGCGACGCGCGCGGATACGACGAGTGGGCGCGCCGCCTGGCCGGCGGCGACTGGATTGGCAGCGACGTTTTTTATCAGGCGCCGCTGTATCCGTACTTTCTCGGAGTGGTCTACGCGCTCGGCGGCCACAATCTGCTCGCGGTACGGCTGGTTCAAGCCGTCATCGGGTCGCTCGCATGCTCCGCGCTCGCGTACGCCGGGTGGCGTCTGTTCTCGCGACGGGTCGGCCTTCTCGCGGGCGTCGTTCTCGCTCTCTACCCGGCAGCGATCTTCTTCGATGCGCTGATTCAAAAATCGGTGCTCGACATGTTCTTCACGTGCGTCTCGTTGGCGCTCATCGGGGCAATCGTTGCAGGTACTCATCGGCCGCGCCTTTCGTGGTTTCTTCTTGGCGTCACCGTTGCCGCGCTGAGCCTCACTCGAGAGAATGCGTTGGTCCTTGCCGCGGTGCTCATCGTCTGGGCTCTTACGCGCAGTTCCGGAGCGTTGCCGGCTCGCGACTGGCGTCGACAACAGCCGGTGTCTCTTGCACCTGTTGCAATGCTGCTCGCGGGCATGGCGGTGACATTCGCCCCTGTCGTGGCACGAAACGCGGCCGTGAGTGGCGGCTTCTATCTGACGACCTCGCAGTTCGGCTCGAACTTCTTCATCGGGAACAACCCGCTCGCGGACGGCACGTACATGTCGTTGCGTTCGGGCCGTGGCGATCCCGAGTTCGAGCGCAAAGATGCCACCGATCTGGCCGAGGCCGCGCTCGGACGCGCACTCACGCCCCGAGAGGTATCGGACTACTGGCTGAAACGATCGATGTCCTTTATTCGCGCGCAGCCTGGTGTCTGGCTGAAGCTGATGGCGCGCAAGACCGCGCTACTCGTGAATACATCAGAGATGCTCGATACCGAGAGCCAGGAAAGCCACGCCGAGTATTCCGCGGTTCTGGCGCTGACGTCCACGATTGGCCGTTACGGCGTGCTCGTGCCGCTCGCGCTGTTTGGAGCGTTTGTCGTATGGCCGCGGCGGTCGGAGCTCTCGATTCTGTACGTGCTGCTCGTCACCTACGCGGCGAGCGTCATCGTCTTTTTCGTCATGGCGCGCTACCGCCATCCGCTCCTTCCCTTGCTCACCCTTTTCGCCTCGGCAGGCGTTCTCGGTGGGCGGCAATTCCTGCACGTTGCCTCGCGCTATCATCGCCTCGCGGCTCTTGCAGCCGTGCTCGTCGCTATAGTCGTGACGAATCGACCGATGCTGTCTTCGACGTTGATGCGCGCCATCAGCGAGCACAATCTGGCGACCGCACTGCAGGAGCAGGGCCGCCTGGACGAAGCCATTGCGCATTACCAGCGCGCGCTGGCGGTTCAACCCGACTATGCGCCGGCGTTCAACAACCTCGGGACGGCGCAGATGGCGAAAGGAAACATGGGAGCTGCGGTGGCTGCGTTCCGTGAGTCGCTGCGACTGCAGCCTCAGTCGACACAGGCGCGCGACCTGCTCGCGGAGGCTGAGTACGATCTTGGCAGCGCGTCACTCGACAACGGCGCGGCAGACCGTGCCGAGCCGCTGCTGCGGCACGCAATCGTCCTCAAACCGGACTACGCCGAGGCGTATAACAACCTCGGCATTGCGCTCGCGCAAATGGGCAGAATCGACGAAGCGGTGGCGCAATGGAGACGTGCGCTCGAAATCAAGCCGGCGTTTGCCGATGCGGAAAAGAATCTGAGGCTGGCGGGAGAACGGTGAAACCTGAGGGAGGCCGACGCTCAGCGCGGCCTCCCTTCTCGATCTCACCAGCGGGTGACAACACCAATCCCGTAGAAGCGCGGCTGCATGATGCTGTTTGGCTGGAGGTACGACGCGACCAACACGTTGGTCGAGACGTAGGTGATGATGGCGTCCGAGTTGTTCAAGTTGAACACCTCGAGCGTCGGCGTGATCGTGGCGCGCCCGAAACGGAAATTGCGTGAGACCTTCAGATCCAACTGGTTGATCCGCTCGGAATAGAGCGTATCGCCATCGACGAGCTGCACGACTATTGAGGGCTGCCCGAAAATCGCTGTCGGCATGATGATCTCACCAGCCGGACACGGCGCCGGACACGTTGCAGGATAGCGCGTCGAGCCGCGGGTCACGCCCATGAACATTCCGCCTGGCGACGTGGTGCTCGTGTTGTTGCGCGATGCAATTCCGTGGTTGCTCTGAAACGCCACGCTCAGGTTGACGCCCCACTTCAGGGGCATGTTGCCGGCGAGCTTCAGACTCTTGCGAAATGGAATACCGTTTTTTCTGTCGTCGCAGAACCGAAGCGAATTGGGGTCATCGGGTGACGTGCAATTGACATCGAGCTGACGCTCGATGGCGATGCCGCCAAAAACGAGCGCACGCCCGGGACGGGCCCGGAACTCGAAGTTGTAGGATTCGTAGGTGCGCTTGCGCTCCGGATCGAACGTGTCCAGATTACGCGTGGGTCGTGCCGCGGCGGCGGCGCTGCGCGCGAAGACCTGAATGGGCTCGCCCGTCATCGGGTTGTAGAAGGTGTACGGCGTGTAGTCGCTCTGCGACCAACTCTGGTTGATCGTTGTCGTCAGGTTGTGGAAGTTGCCTTTGAACCAGCTTCCCGTCACCGACAGCCGTGGCAGGATCTCTTGTTGAACCTCGAGGCCGCTTTCGAGGTTCCACGTCCGAGGGAAGTTGCCATACGTATTCAGCGCGGCGACGCCAAAGTTCGGTGCAAGGCCGGCGAGGTTGATCTCACACCCGGCCGTGAGATAGACGCAATTCGTGACGGTGCCGTCGGGATTGAACGTGCGGAAGCCTTGTGCGATGTCATCGGCGTTGATGTCGGTCCAGGGGAGCGCCGCGGACGTCAATGAACGGAATGCGTTGTAGTCGGAGGCAATTCCGGTGGTGCGCTGCGCGTTATAGCGGTTGAGCGAGTACTTCAGCGCGGTCCTGCCATTGCCGAACACATCATAGACAGCCGCCATGCGCGGTGCCCAGTCCTTCCAATCCGGGAGGTTCTTGATCTCGCCGAAGCTTCGCGCCGGCGCCCAGCGTCCTGCCGGCGAGTCGCTTGCCAGGACCTGCGCCTTCACGCTTTCCCAGCGCAGGCCGAGATTCAGCGAAAGGCGTCGGAGCGTCCACGAATCCTGCGCATACAGACCGAAGTCGTGATTCAGCCGCTCTCCGTACAAGAGAGGTGTGTTTCTCACGATGACCGAATCGGGCACCTTGAAGGGGCCGGTCGCGACCGTGCTGCGGTACTGCTGCGTCAGATCCGCATTGGCATCGACGGTGTGCCAGTAATTGCCCCACGTGTAATTGAACCCGACTTTCGCATGATGCGCGCCCGTCACGTACGACGCTGAGCCCTGCAGGTTCTGGCGTTCGGGACTCTGCGTGGTTTCCGCCGTGGCCGCCGTCTTGCGGCCGCCAAGACCGTTCTCGAGGCGCGATGCGCTGGCAAACCAGTCGGCCGTCCACCGATCCTGCTTGACGCCGGGCCGATAACTGTTCGTGTAGTACTCGAGATTGCTGGACCAGCCTCCTTCGAGCAGCAACCGGCTCGACACCGTAGACGTCCATTTCACTTGTGCCGTGTGGTACGCCGGCGAGAACCACTGCAACGCCGCGGTCTCCGGATCCTCGAGGCTCTGCATGTCGTGCCCGCGATACTTGTCGATCTCATCCCAATAGGCGGAGAGCTTGTTTCGAGGACTCACCTGCCATGTCAGGCGCAAAAGCCCGCTGCGAATGTGCTGGTCGTCGACGCCCTTGCTGCCGTCATCGAAAAAGGTGTTTGCGATGAAGTTGTTGACCGAGAAGTAGCGAGCTGTGGTGAAGAACCACAGCTTGTCCTTCACAATCGGTCCGCCCTGCGCGAATGTCGCGTCGATAATTCGATCGATGGCGTTGCCGGTGCGAAGTCCGTTGCTCAAGTGACGTGTGACGTTCGTGTCCTGCCAGCTGCCGGGGCGGAACGAGTATTTGAAATCCCCGGAGAAGCGATTGCCGCCTTCGCGCGGGATCATGTTGAGCCGCACTCCGCCGGCGGATGTGTCCGCGCCGATGCCCGCCGTCTGATAGCTCATCTCCGCGTTCATCGCATCGTTGAAATAACTCTGCACCTGTCCATCGAGCTGCAGCCCGTTGACCATCATGCCGTCGACCAGCACCGTGTTATTGGCGGAGGTCATGCCGTGCGTGGACATATAGGTCTGCTGCATGGCGCGGGCGCCGCCGGTATCCGGCAGGTTCAGGTTGACTCCGACAATGAGTTGGCCCATGCCCTGAATCGATCGGCCGGTGGGAATGAGGTCGATCGATTCACGATCGAGCACTTGTGTATGCACTGCCGTCGTCGTATCGACGATTGGCGATTCTCCGGTGACGGTGATCGTTTCGGCGAGCTCTCCGATCTTGAGCTCCGCGTTGATGGTGGCGGTGAATTCGGCCGGCAACTCGATGCCCTCGCGCCTGACGCTCTGGAATCCCGGCAGCGCGAACGTGACGGAATATGTACCTGGGCGTAGATCGATGATGCGGTACTGGCCGCTGCCATCGGTTGTGACGGCCTTCACGCGTTCAATCAAGACATCGCTGGCCGCTTCGACGGTGACTCCTGGAATAACTGCGCCGGTGTTGTCCTTGACAACGCCCACAATGGCACTCTGGGCATACACCGCGATCGGCAACAACATGGTTGCCGCGAGCACCAGCAGCGCCGAAGTCAAATGCTGTGTGCGCATACGCCTCCTTCAATGGGTGTCGTAACGCAAGTCTTCCGATGCTGATCCGCGGATGAACGCAGCGCGCAGATTGGCCGCGTATATAAGCCATATCCCTCGGCTTATGAGCGTGCATCTGCGGCTTACCGCCGGAGCCTACGATGCTGACAGGCGCAAGTCAACAGCGGGAGACAGGCACAGGGGGATACAGGCAAACTGATGGCGTGGATGGGCCAGCGTGGCGCCTAAACGCGAGCTCGGCTTTACGAACGGCTTGCAGCCGACGTCATCAGCTCTACGGCCGAAGCCAGCCGGCGAATTCCCTCTCGAATGCGATCCGGTGTCGCTGCGGAAAACGCCAGCCGCACGTACTGATGACCCTCGCCGTTGACGAAGAACGCGCTGCCGACGACAAAGCTCACGTGTTGCTCGATCGCCCGCTCAAACAAGTCGCGATCGTCGACGTGGTCCTCGAACTTGACCCAGAGAAAGAAGCCGCCGCGGGGTTTCACCCATCGCGCGCGACCGCCGAAGCTTGCGATGAGGGCCTCTTCCATCACGGAGCGCTTCTCCTGGTAGTGCCGCCGAAGTCGCGGCGCCAGCGCCTCAATCACGCCTTGCTCGAGAGCGGCGTGGACGATGCGCTGATCGAAAACGCCGCTGCACAAATCCGCAGCCTGCTTCGCCAATTCCACGCCCTCGGCGATCGGCCGGGGTGCGACGAGCCATGCCACCCGAAAACCCGGTGCAAGGATTTTGGAAAAGCTCCCGAGGTACACCACACGATCGGTCGTGTCATCGGCCTTGATCGGCCGTGTCTCATCGACGTGCGTCGTGTCTTCGAAATAGAGCGTTCCGTACGGATCGTCTTCCACGATCAACAAATCGTGGCGCTCGGCCGCGTCGAGTAACGCGCGCCGCCGCGCCGCCGACATCAACAGGCCCGTTGGGTTTTGAAAGTTCGGCGTGACGTAGACCACGCGCACGACACGGCCCTGATTTCTCAGTCGCATCACCGCTTCGTCCAGCGCGTCGATCGAAAGGCCCTCGCCGTCCTGTTCGATACCCACGAGGGTCGCTTGCAGGTTACGAAACGCTGCGATTGCACCGCTATACGTTGGGAGCTCCACCAGAACGACGTCGGACGGATCGAGCAACACGCGACCGATCAGATCGAGACCCTGCTGCGATCCGGTGGTGATGATGATTTCGTCAGCAGCGGCTTGAATGGTGCGATCGCCAAGCAGCGGCAGCAGGCATTCGATGAGCGGCCGGTAGCCGCGCGTGGCGCCGTACTGCAGGACGTTGCCGTTGCGCTTGTTCAACAGCTCGGTTGCAATGGCCGTCAATTCGCCCCAGGGAAACATCTCCGCCGCTGGATAGCCGGGCGCGAAGGAAACCAAATCGGGAATACGGCCCGCCAGCGCACCGGTGCGGCGAATGGCCGATTCCTCGAAGTGTCTGGCGGCTTTGGAGAGGAACTTCTCGTGACTCATAACGGTCAGGCCGGCAGCCGGGTGATGGTCGCCACGCGCCGCGTGCCGTTGTCCGCGCTGGCAGCGCCCTCGCGCATCAGTCGATAGACCCGAAGGTAAGCGACGAGCGAGGTCAGCCCGATGAACTCGAAGACGATGCCGCGCACGCTCCAGGCAATCAGCTGCAGCGGAACCGCGGCGAGGCCGACAAACGGCACGAACGCAATGAGCCCGAGTGCCGCGGTGGCGAGGATCGATGCGGCCGTTGTCAGAACAATCAGCGTCAGCGTGGCCAGGAAAATGAGCGCGACCGTCCGAAATTCTTCGCGAACCAGTTGCACTGCTCGACGGACCGCTTCGCCTACGGCGCAGTCGTCGATGCCCACGATTGCCTGCAGGAGCAGATACAACAAGTTCACCACGGTAATCCAGGCGACGAGCACGACCGACGCCGCCGCCGTCGTTTCCCAGCTCTCTTGTGAACCCGGTCGAAAGATGAATACGAGCGACACAATCGTCGACACGCCGTAAACGGCCAGCAAGCCGCTGCCGATGATCACATAACGTCCAAAGAGCGCCTGCGCGCCCTGGACGAACCGATCGAGCGTGAATTCAGTCGCCCGGCGAAAGGCCGGCAGCCGTAGCGGCGGATGCTCGATTGCGCCCGCACGCCGTTCCGCGGCGACCAGTACGGTGACGGTGCCTCCCTTCACGAAAAACATCATCAACGAACCGCCCAGCAACACCACGGCCACCGCAAAGAGAAACGCTCCGAGCGCGATTGGTTGCGCCAGCAGCACCGAGGTCATGGTGGGCACGATCGAGCGGACCGGTAATTCGAGCAAGTCGAGCGGGTCACCGCCGACAAGCAGCACGACGAGAAACACACCGCCCACGATCGGCACGGCGAGCAGCGTCTTGAAGAGCGCGTCGGCGACGAACTGAATGAGGACGACGTGCCAGTTGGCGGCTGTCACGAGGGCGCCACGTTTGAGAGAGGTCTTGACTGCGATCACTGGAGTTTACGGAACGAACCGCGGAGCGCAGACCGCCGACGCACAGGCCACGGAGACACAGAGCCACCGAGAATTCTTCTAAAGAGTTTTTCTCTGTGTCTCGGTATCCCGGTGGCCGGTACGTGGTTTCGGCGGTTCCGTCGTTCTTCGTTTCTCGTTCTAAGAATACGGCAAAATGACAAGAGGACCGCTCAGGCTTGAGGCCGCTGCCCTTTTTCGTGCGCCGCGCTCTGGTCCGCGTGCTCGTGGGAGGCGCGGCGTGTGCCGCGATCGTCGGGGCCGCGGGCGTGCTGGGCGAGCGCACGCGGCTCGGCGGCACGCCCGGCGCCGCGCGGGCCCGCATCGAAGCAGACGTTCAGGGCCGCTTCACGGACCTTTCGCAGGGCCTGGAGCAGGTCGTCAGCTGGGTCGCCGCCGACCCGGCGCTGCTGCCTGTCGTGCAGACACGTGACGCGATCCTCACGCGTGAACTGTTCGTCAGGCTCGGCGACGTGCTCCACCGCAGGGATGAATTCGGCGTAGCGGTCACGGTGTACGGTCCCGAGGGGCGCTCGATTGCGTGGGCCGGGCGGCCCGAAGCCTCACTCCCAATTCCCCGATTGAGCGGACCCGATGCGTTCTTTCTGACGCCGAGTCCGCTTGGGCTGCGACTCGTTCGGATCAAACCCATCCTCGATGACAGTGGCCGCCGCGTTGCGACCATCGTCGCCGAGTGTCCGTTGCCCGCGGCGGGAGCCGGCGCACAGACGGGTCCAGGGTTTCGGCTCGCCACGTCGACCGTGCCGGTGCCGCTCCGCACGCGATTTGAAGGTGCGCCGGACGCAACCGCGGACGCAATCATCGTCCGCAGTCCCACTGGAGATCCGCTCGCCGCAATCGACGTTCCTGCGCTCGAAATCGATCAGACCCGCGGCAGATGGCACGCCCGCACGATTGCCGCGCTTGCCGTCGTACCCGCCGTCGTGTTGTTGCTCTTGTCAGGGCCGCTCCTCGACTGGCGTCGCATCGTCCGCTCCGTTCCCGTCCATCTGATCTTCACAGCAGTCATTCTCGCGCTGCTCTGTGGCGCGCGGCTCCTGCTGTGGTACGCGGTCCGGATCGCCGGACTCGACACGCCGCCGCTGGCCTCCAGACAGCTTGCCGGGTGGTACTGGACTGCGCTCGCCTCGCCGCTGGATTTTCTTTTCACTGCGCTGCTCTTTGGCGGCATCGTCGCGCTGGCCGCATCGAGCTTCGAACACTGGCGATGCGCGCGGCGGATGCGTGTGCGCGTGATCGACCAAACGCGCTCGATGCGCATAGCGCCTTTCGCACTGACACAGCTCGGTGCGGGTGTTCTCGTCGGGGCGCTCGTTCTCGCGTACGAATCGTTTCTGCGCACGCGGCTGTCGCAGTCGTCGATTGACATCCTGCATTTTTCGCTGCACCCGTTCGACGCCGCGCGGTTGCCGGTGATTGTCGGCCTTGTCCTGTTGCACGCCGCGCTCGCTCTGCTCATCGTGCTCATTCTGCGCGTGGCGATATTTCCGTGGGTGTTTGGCGGCCGGCTGCGCTGGATTCGCGCGACGATTCCGCTCCTGTGGGCCGCACCGGCGCTTGCGGTCGTTCGGTTGGGCGCTGCCGCGTGGGAAGGACCGCCGATCGTTCCCGCAGCGCTGATTGTGGTCTTCGCGGTGGCCGCAGTGTGGCGGCTGCGCCGCTATCGCGCGAGGCTGTCGCACGCCTCGCAGGCTGCCCGCCTGGCGGCGCTCTTCGTGGCGCTTGGTCTGCCGTCACTTGTGTTCTATCCGTCGCAGGTGGATGTCGCGGATCGTGCGCGCCGGCAGCTCGTCGAAACCCACTACGCGCCCGAGGTGATGAACCAGCGGCGCAACCTGCAGTTTCAACTCACCGAAGCGCAAGCGCAGATCGATGCGTTGCAGGATATCGCCGGATTGATCGCTGCGGCCGAACCAGCCGGCTCGGGTCCGCCGTCGACAGAGGCGGCGTTCCTCGTCTGGTCCAAAACGGTTCTTGCCGATCGGCGGCTCACGTCAGCAGTGGAGCTATACGACAGCGCGGGCGCGCTCGTCAGTCGCTTTGCCCTCAAGCTGCCCGAGTCCGGCGGCACGCAGGCGTGGCAGGAAGCGACATGCAGCTGGGACGTGTTCGAGGAGGTCTCCCCGTTTTTTTCGGAGGAGCGCATTCTCCTGCACGCAGGACGCGGCATCTGCGCTCCCGGTGCGGGCGGCCAACTGCACATCGTCGGCTCGGTCGTCGTGCACGTGCAGCTCGATTACAGCAACCTGTCGTTCATCTCGGCGCGCAGTCCGTACGTCGCGCTGCTCCGTGCGCCGGGTGAGTCCTCCTCTTTTGAAGCGACGCCGCGCGAGCGGTTCGAGTTCACCGTCTACGGCTGGAGCCGCCGGGCGCTCTACATGTCGGGCGCCGACGCATGGCCGCTCACCGAGGAGGTCTTCGAGCGAGTGCTTGCCTCGCGCCAGCCGTTCTGGGCTGAACTGTCGCGTGGTGAGACCCGATATGACGTCTATTTTCTGAACGACCGAGGCGCGATCTACGCGCTCGGATATCCGAAAGCCAGCGCGTTCGGTCATCTCGTGCGGCTCGCGGAGCTCGTCGCGCTGTTGGTGATCACCATGGTGCTCCTGCTGCTCGCCGGCGCACTCTACGGCATGATCGCCACGCGTACGCCGGCGTCCGGCCGCGCGTTACTGCGGGAAGTCCGCGCGAGCTTTTATCGAAAGCTGTTCATCGGCTTCGTGATTGCAGCGGTGTTGCCCGTCCTCACCCTCGCGCTGGTGACTCGCGAGTACATCGCCAACTTGATCAACGCCGACGTCGAGATGGAAGCCATGCGAACGGCAGCGTCAGCGAGCCGTGTCGTGGAGGATGTCGGCACGCTGGAGACGCGGGCCGGATCCGAGCTGCAAGGCGTCGACGACAACCTCGTCGTCTGGTTGAGCCGCGTGATCGCGCAGGATGTCAATATCTTTGATGGCGCGGGACTTCTGGCGTCCAGCGAACGCAACCTGTTCGCCTCGGGTCTGCTGCCGACGCGCACACCGGGTGAGGTCTACCGCGCGATCATTCTCGAAGAGCGGCCCTCGTTCGTGTATCGCGAAACGGTCGGCGATTACCAGTATCTGGTCGCGGCGGCGCCCGTGCGGGTTCAGAACCGCGACGCCATCCTCGCGGTGCCGTTGACGCTGCGCCAGCAGGAGCTCGAGACCGAGATCGACGAGCTCGATCGACGGGTTCTGCTTGCAGCGGTTCTCTTCATTGCGTTCGGCGCCGCGATTGGCTACTGGATGGCGGAACGGATCGCGGATCCCGTCAACCGATTGATGAAGGCGACGGCGCGCATCGCGCGCGGCGATCTCGATGCGCGGATACTCGCCACGTCAGGCGACGAATTCCGCCGGCTCGTGGAGGCGTTCAACCGCATGGCCGCTGAGCTCCAGGCGCAGCGGCGAGAGCTCGAGCGCACGAATCGTCTTGCCGCGTGGGCCGACATGGCAAGACAAGTCGCGCACGACATCAAGAATCCGCTGACGCCCATCCAGCTGAATGCCGAACACCTCCGCCGCGTGCATGCCGATCGCGGCAAGCCACTCACCCCGGTGCTCGAGGAGTGCGTGTCGAATATTCTCAAACAGGTGAAGCTGTTGCGGCAGCTCGCCAGCGAGTTCTCGAGCTTCGCATCGGCGCCGACGCCGCGGCCGGCGGCCATCACGGCGGCGGCTCTGGTCGCGGAAGTTGTCGAACCCCGCGGACGCTCGCCGACGGCCGCATCGAACTGTCGATAAGCGACAGCGGAATCGGCATGGATCGCGATGCGCTCAACCGGATCTTCGAACCCTATTTCTCGACGCGCGCGGCGGGCACCGGTCTGGGCCTGACAATCGCGAAACGAAACGTCGAATTGAACAACGGTGCGATTCGTGTCATCAGCGAGCGCGGCAAGGGGACGACTGTCTTCCTGACGCTCCCCACGAGCGCGACACAAGCGGCGTAGGGGTCTTGGGTTTTGGGTTTTGGCTCGTGGGTTGTGGGTTCTCGTCGCTCTACACTAATCGTGAGACCGGTGGCGCATCTTCGAAATCGCCATTTCGACGAACCCGGATGCAAGATAGCCGTACGCCATGAGCACCAACACTTCGTGAGGAAAGGCGACCAGCAGGGCGAGGAACCCGGCGAGCGCAACCAGCGTGGTGTAGCGGCGTTTCGCGCGAAGATCGAGACTCTTGAAGCTGCGAAAGCGAATCGTGCTGACCATCAGGAGCGCCGGCACGATCACCATCAGCACCGCCAGCCACGCTTCGGCGCGGCCTTGAAGCTGCAGGGGATAGTAGAACACGGTGGCCGCCGGAATTGCGCCTGCCGCGGGACTCGCGAGACCGACGAAGTACCGCTTGTCGGTATGTCCGTGTTGAATATTGAATCGCGCGAGCCGCAGCGCTGCCCCCGTCACGAACAGGAACCCCACCGCCCAGCCGACGCGGCCGAGCGGTGCGAGACCCCACGCGTAGGCGAGCGTCGCCGGCGCCATGCCAAACGAGATCACATCGGCCAGCGAGTCCAACTGCACGCCGAACTCGCTCGACGTGCCGGTCATCCGCGCGATGCGGCCGTCGAGCATGTCCATCACCATCGCAATGCCGATGAACGGCGCGGCCATCGCGAGCTGTCCGTGCATCGCGTACACAATGCACGACCAGCCGCAGAACAAGTTTGCGAGGGTGAATAGACTGGGCAGAAGTGAAACGCCGCGCCGAATGCCGCGGCGCTCGTGATGGCGGACGACGGGCCGGCCATGCGGCAGCGGTCCGGGCGCCGCGCCAGGTGTCGGCATCACGACCGCGGCTCCAGTACCGCGAGAGGCGTCTCGCCGCCGATCACGCGATCGCCCACCTTGACGCGGACACGCGCAGATACCGGCAGGAACAAATCAATACGCGATCCGAATTTCATGATGCCGAAGCGCTGGCCGCGGTTCACGAGGTCGCCTGGCTTCGCGCGGCAGACAATGCGCCGCGCGAGGACGCCGACAATCTGTCGCAGCACGACGAACGTGCCGCCCCGATCGATCCAGACTTCCGTCCACTCGTTCAGCGTGCCGGCTTCCTCACGATACGCCGGAAGAAACTTGCCCGGATGATACTCCACGCGTGTAATGCGGCCCTCCACCGGCACGCGGTTGACGTGAACGTCCATCGGAGACAAGAACATGCCGATTCGCTGCCAGTGGCCGGTCGGCGCACCTGGGCCGGGATCGCCGACGATCATCACGCGAGCGTCCGCCGGTGAAACGACGAGGTTCGCATCGGATGGGACACGACGCTCGGGGTCGCGAAAAAAGAAGAGGAAAAATGCGGCAAGGATGAGCAGCGGCGCCGCCCAGAGCCGCCCCCACCACCACCAGACGGCCGCCGCCGCCAGCAGCGCACCGAGGATAAAGGGCCAGCCCGCCCGGTCGATCATCGTGATCTGATGATACGGCTCTGCGGATCGTGATGACGAGCGATCCCGTCTGTCGCACAGATTTTCGCACTCGCGACGCTGTCGGCGGCTCGTCTTGCCAACTCGCGAAGCGTGGTGCTAGAGTGCCCGCAGGAGCAGGTCGCACTCTTGCACCTCGACTCCGGAAAGGAGGCGGAGCATATGGCTGAGGCACAGGACTTACAGAACCTGCTCCTCGAGACCAACGAGGAGTACCGCCAGCTGGCCTCACGACATCACGAGCTAGACGATCGCCTGCATGAGTTAACCACCAAGCATTACCTTTCAGACGCCGAACAAGTCGAGGAAATCAATCTCAAGAAACGGAAGCTCCTACTGAAGGATCGAATGGAGCTCATTCTGCGCGAGTACCGCGCAGGAACGTCGCGCACTGCTATTAACGCTTGATAAGCCAGGGACTGACGCAGATTCGCCGCAGATTCGCATAGACAGACCACAGATAAAAGTATCTGTGGCCTATCTGCGTGTATCTGTGGCTTATCTGTGGGCATCTGCGGCCCATCTGCGTGTATCTGCGGCTTATCTGTGGGTATCTGCGGTTTATCTGCGGCCTATCTGCGTGTATCTGCGGCTTATCTGCGTGCATCTGCGGTTATCTGCGGCCTATCTGCGGCTGTTTCAGCAGTTCTCCTCGCGCGGTCGCACGACTCAGAATCAGGGCGTCTTCAATCGGCTGGGTATAGTAACTGGCGC
>WNGA01005465.1_pt1 | contig 30525 bp, 32 predicted proteins | sample 5400061 | NCBI WGS metagenome assembly WNGA01 (sample SAMN13153366, study PRJNA577476) | soil metagenome | isolation source: 100 cm soil or saprolite under grassland replicate 2 | place: USA:California | collected 2016-06-15
ACTTCAGTAGCGCACCGGATCCGGAACCAGCGATGGCCTCGAAGAAGCAAGATGCTCCACGTCGCCAGTCTCGTTTTGTGTTTGAGAACCAAGAAGCAGCCTGAAAATGAGAGGGTTTGAGTTTTGTCAGTCAACCAGCATGGTGCCCTGTCAACTCCTCCTGCCGTTGTTCAGCGTTGTGTCTCCGGTGATAATCGGCTCGAGCAAGATATTTCTCCAGCCATAGGTACAGCACAATAAACAGATAGCGGCTCCCCATCTCCTTGATTTTGAGTTTGGAGATACCGGTTTTCCGGTTCGTCCAGCGAATGGGTACCACGGCGAAGGAGTAACCGCGCACCATCGCCTTCAATGGCATCTCCACGGTGAGATTGAAATGGGGGGAGATCAGCGGTTGCATCCCCTCGATCACTGCCCGGCGATAGAGTTTGAAGGCGTTGGTGAAGTCGTTGAAGCGGACACCAAACAGCACCTTGATGAACCAGTTGGCCAGGCGGTTCAAGACCAGCTTGTGCCTGGGATAATCAGTCACCTTGGCACCGCGCATGAACCGGGAGCCGAAGACGCAGTCTGGCCCCTCCAGGAGCCTGCGGTAGCATGTCACCACGTCCTCGGGGCTATCGGAGCCGTCCGCCATGACAATGGCGATCGCCTCGCCAGTCACTGCTTGCAGCCCGCACCGGACCGCCATGCCAAAACCGTGCCGACCGCTATTCTGGACCAGGCGCACCTCGGGGTTACCCGCCGAGCACGCGCGCACCCGGAGGGCTGTCTCATCGGTGCTGCCGTCGTCTACCAGGACAATCTCAAAAGGGATGACGGCCGCGCGCAGGGTGCGGACCAAGGCCGACAAGATCTCTTCCACTGCGCCTTCCTCATTGCGGGCAGGCATGACCACCGAGAGCTTCACGTTAGGACCTCCTCGATCGGGCCACCTCCCGCCTGGTATACTGCTCCACAAGCTCGAAGAAGATTCTGGACAGGTCGTACTCCAGCTTCCAGTCGGGGAAATGCGACCGAATCTTGGTCAAATCGGAAATATAACAGATATGGTCGCCGATCCTGTTCTGCTCATTGTAGGTGTAGTTCAGCTTAATCCCCATGTCTTCCAGCACCTCGATCGTTTCGAGAATGGAGATGCTATTCTGCCTACCTCCCCCGAGGTTATAGACCTCACCGCAACGAGGCGTGCGGAAGAAGTGCAGAAACAGTTGCACCACATCGCTGGCATGGATCTGGTCGCGCACCTGCTTGCCCTGGTAGCCGAAGATGGTATACGGCCTCCCAGTGATAGCGCACATAACGATATAGGCGAGATACCCGTGCAGCTCGACCGCGGCATGCTGCGGACCCGTGAGACAGCCACCGCGAAAGATGCCGATCGGCATCTGGAAGTAGCGTCCGAACTCCTGGCACATCACGTCAGCCGCCACCTTGGAGGCGCCGAAGAGAGAATGGAGGCACTGGTCGATGGACATCGCTTCGCTGATACCGTCCAGGCCATCGGCGTAGTCATACCGCTTTTCGAGTTCGACCAGGGGCAGGGAGTTCGGACCGTCGCCATAGACCTTATTGGTACTGGTGAAGCAGAATGGCGCATCCCGGCAAAAGTCGCGGGCGGCCACCAGCAAGTTCATGGTGCCGACGGCATTCACGTCAAAGTCGTCGTAGGGGATCGAGGCCGCTTTGTCATGCGACGGCTGGGCGGCGGTGTGGATGATGCAATGCGGCCGCTCATGCCGGAGCAGGTCGCGCAGGCGCTGTCGGTCGCGGATGTCTAGATCGTGGTGCCGATACTGGGGCAGGGTGGCGATCAGTTCCTCGACCACCAACCGGGTGGTCCCCTGGCTGCCAAAAAACTGGGCGCGCATATCGTTGTCGATCCCAACGACGTCCCAACCCTCACGGCAAAGCGCGCGAACACATTCGGATCCGATCAGGCCTCCAGAGCCCGTAATGAGTGCCTTCATTTTCTTTCGGTAGTCTCCCTAACTTGTGTTGACGTGCGATAAAGGACCTCGCTCACGGCGTCGGCCACTTCATATAAGGAACGGTCCAGAACATGAATGACTCGCCCCCGATACGGGACAGTCACCTGTCCATAGAGCCACACCATCCCGATGGTCCCCGGCCGGGACGCCCACTTTCCGGCCAGTGCCTGTGACCCGTGTCCGGTGCGCACGCAGTCCACCACCGCCAAGATGGGGCAAGGCCGGAGCCTGACCATCCACAAGGACAAGTCATGTCAGCAGAAGCCACGCGTCAAGATGCAGACCAAACGCAGACGGGCCTCCTTGCGCAACATACAACGGTGGAGCATGCCATCTCCCATCAGTTAGCGCATCAAGGCCGGCGAGTGCGATCCAAGGGGCGACGGAGAAACCAGTGTGACGGTCGTTGCCATGCGGCGGTCAACAACCTCCAGGTAGCAGCACATTATGAGGAGGAATGGCAACTCGCTTTCTGAGCTACCACCGACTTGGGGCACCTGTACTTTGCGGAGTATCTGTATCCTGAGATTCGGTCATCAAGGACTCTACGTCTATATATTTTGCCACTTGCTGTGCTAAGAAACGATTAAAGCCCGGACTGTAGTGAACGTCATCTACAATTACTTTCCTGTTATCTCCCCATAATTCGAAAAGATTAGTCAGGTCAATAATTCCCTCTGTAGTTCTCATGCGCGCATAGAATTGCTGGCGAGTAGGTCTGTCTTTTAGAACCTGATCTGCCAAAGACGGCCGATATAGGTTGATAGGATAATTATAAATCGGATCAGGTTGTAGGAAAAATAAGGACTTAACTGAATACTGCTCGCAAATTTTTATGGCTATCATTCTGTTTTGAATAAAGCGATTCATAATATATTTCACATAATTGTTTTCATCCTGGGAATCCTTAGAATTCATCTTGAATTTGTCATCGCTAGATCTGCTGAATAATCTATCCTTCAATGCAAAACATAGCCTTATCATGGGTACCCATGCTAAATGGCTTAGACTAGGCGACTGTAGATCAGAAAAAACTTTTCCAAATTTGCTTGTAAAATATGGCACATCCTGTTTTAGTCCCCAGTTTAATCCATCCATAAAAATGACCAGATTTGGTCGAAGGCCACTCTTCAGAAGAGCTATTAATAAGACTGTTTCTTGGCTTGTATCATAGAACGCGCGCCCGTAATTCATTACTTTAACCTGTATAGGTACGCTAGCAGTGCTTACGCGCTCGTTAAGAATTTTTGAAAGGTAGCTTGGCCAAGTTTGCTCATCTGCAACGTTATAACCAAATGTAGTACTTCCACCAAGGACGAAAATTAGCATTGTTGCTAATTGGCCATTTTGTGGACTAAGAGTCCGCCTATGCGGGAAGCCCTTAGAATCAATATCTACATTTACGAGTTTCCCATGGTATGGTGACTCGGAGAACTGAATCCATGGTTGGTAGATAAAGCCCAGTTTGGATAAATTGAAGAAATCATCCAAAACGTTTCCTACATATGTTGCATCAACAACTCGTTCATAGGCAGTATAATCAAACCATTCCAATTGATAAGAGGTGCGCTTGCCGTTGTCGAATGGCTTACCATTGGTATAAAATAATCCTTGAGACTCTGGATCAATGTCTGCTTTGATAGCTGTTACTTTGTCTTTCCGGAAAACCATTCGATCCTTGAAAAGAAAAGCTATCCCCATAATTACATTTAAAATGATTAAAAGAACTATAGTATTGAGGAGCAAGAGGGCAGTTGTATGATAGTATTGTGTTATTCTAGCGAGGCCCGATATGGGTTTTGTTATTGTCGTGTGGTGTGGTGTGGGCGCTTCATTAGCTACATCTTTTTTCGAGGTTTGAATATCAGTCGCGGGCGCGATCACAGGGGATGGGCGCATCTTCTCGCTCCTTCGTTGAGCCAGCAGAACTCGGGTGGTTGGGCCATGGAAGAACCGAGTAACGGCATCAACCAGCATGTGATAGGTGGATCGGGCTTGGAGATGACATGTTGCTTTGAGGGACAAAATCCGTTCGACCCAGCGGTTGTTCTTGGTACTCAATATCCCATGGAAGCACTGATATCAGAGGACCCCAAAAGCGCAGGGCCCGTTCCGCTCGCTTATTTGTTGGGCTCAACACCACGCTAGCTCCACTAGACGCCATCCATCTTACTTTGCAAAACTTCAGTCATTAAACACGTTCTCTACACGTCCTCTATTAACCACTCATGCTTTAGGACACACAAAACCCAATCACGCGAAGGGACTTTCCCCGATCCATAAACATCGTCAGCCTCGACGTCAAACTCTCCCGCGTGTTCGACATAATCGGCCACTGCTGCCCCCTTCAGTATGACAAGATTGATATAACAACGACCGGGAGTCAGAGATATAGGAGCCGTGAGACAGGCGACGCAGCCTTCGGGCGGTAAAACCTCAGGAAATCCTCCCACTGCATCGCTATTTAACACGAATATGCCTACGTTTGTGTAATCGTAAATCTCCACCATGAATATTGGAGAACGCAGAGGTCTCTCACTACGGTAGTGAAGTGTGACTTTCAAGCAGCTCATGGGGCGAATCACCTTATCAGGATCTGTGCTCTCTATGGAGAAAGAGACAAGCCTAACACTACCATCACCTACACGATCACCCCGTTGGTCTAAAGGGATGCTTTCCGTTGAGACTGTAGATTGTAGATAGTGCTGCACGACTTTCTGCGTTGGCCCTTCGTCAATGAGTTTGCCAGCATCTAACCAGAGAACCCTGTCACACAGCGATTGAATCGCCGTCATACTGTGGCTCACAAACAACACTGTACGCCCTTCCTTGGTTACATTCTCCATCTTCCCGAGGCACTTCTTCTGGAACATCGCATCGCCCACTGCCAGGACCTCATCCACTATTAATATCTCTGGCTCCAGATGAGCAGCCACGGCAAATGCAAGACGCAGATACATGCCACTCGAGTAGTGTTTGACTGGCGTATCAATAAATTTTTCTACTTCCGCAAAGGCCACGATTTCGTCAAATTTACGATCAATTTCCACCCGCTTCATGCCCAAGATTGCCGCGTTGAGGTAAATATTCTCCCGCCCGGTCAGTTCCGCATGAAAGCCAGTGCCTACCTCGAGGAGCGCACCCACCCGGCCGTGAATTTCTGCAAGTCCGGTAGTCGGCTCGGTGATACGCGAGAGGAGCTTCAGCAGTGTGCTTTTCCCTGCGCCATTGCGACCAATGATGCCGACGACTTCACCCTGTTTTACCTCGAACGATATGTCTTTTAGGGCCCAGATCGACTTATCTAGTTCGGTAGCGTCTGTAGATTGACCATACAACCGTTTAACTGCCCGACGAAATTTGGTATGACTGTTGCGCTGCAACAACTTTCTCAAGCCATCAACGAGACTATCACGCAAAGTTCCATAGCTCGGTCCTGCCACACCAATCGCGTATTGCTTAGAAAGATTCTCAGCTCGGATTGCGATTTTGCTCATTAGATTACATCCGCAAAAGTCTGTTCCATCTTCTTGAAGTAGACAAGCCCCCCCAGCAGTACCACGAGTACAACAACAGCGCTCACTGCCATTATGCTAAAGTCCGGGCTTTCCTTCCCCAGCAGTGCCCAACGAAACCCCTCAACTACTCCGGCAAGAGGATTGAGACTGTAGAGCAGCCGCCACTTTTCGGGGATGAGACTCACTGGGTAAGCAATTGGAGACGCGTACATCCAGAGCTGAGTCAAGAAAGGAATCGTGTAGCGTATATCCCTGTATCTGACGTTGAGGGCTGAGAGCCAGAGACCTGCAGACAGAGCAGTGAGCAAGGCCATGAGGAGAAAGAGTGGCAAGGCCATCATACCCCAGGTAGGTATGACATGGAACCAAAGCATCATCCCAAGGAGTATTAAAAATGATAAACAGAAGTCGGCGAGAGGAGTTACTACTGCTGCCAATGGGATAATCAATCTAGGAAAATAGATTTTCCGGATTAAATTAGCGTCATTCACAACGCTGACCCCGCTGCGGCTAATAGCTTGGGAAAAATATTCCCAAGGAAGTAAGGCCACATAGGCGAACAGGGGATAGGGCAAGCCATCCGAGGGAATCTTGGCGAAATTGCCAAAGACTACTGTAAAGATTACCATAGTCAGTAGGGGCTGGAGTATCGCCCACACAGCTCCAATCACCGTCTGCTTATATCGCACCTTGATTTCCCGCCAGGCCAGAAAGTAGAGCAACTCTCTGTATAGCCAGACAGAACCAAGATCTAAGTGGAAGAGCCCTTGACGAGGCTGGATGACAATGCTGGGTACCGGTGCTTCATTCACTAAACTTGAGGATATTTTTCCCACGGTCATGCGATAATATCCTAAGGGGGTGACATGCCGAGTCTCGCTGGCTACTTTAATAAATACGGTTCCCAAAAGTTCCTATCGTATCTGGGCCATGCATGGCAACCAAAGGGAAGCGTGTAATTATTGAGCTCAAAGCAATACCTGGGGGCAACCTCGAATGCAAAACGAAGGCCTAGCTCGGTAGAAGCAACTCTAAATTCTGGATGGTATTTGATTGCCTCATCAGACCAAAAATGATCTTCATGACGCCATTCCACTCGGTGCAGTCTAGACATTTCCCACCTTGCGCTGTTAAACATGTGCAAGTGCTTGAGATACTTTCTTGGTAAATTCAAATATTGAACGTACTTCGGCTTTGCGGCACAGAAAGCTTCCCAATACTTGACAGGTTCGACTGCATATCTCGGTGAATCAATAACCCTCAGGAAACTCTCGATTTTTCGCAAAGAAAAACCGCCGTTTCCAACCCGGGGCACTTTGACCCAGGGAGAATCTGGACACTGGAGGAAAGGAGCGCCTATGTAATCTAAGTCCGTTTCACACCATTGCATGAGCTGATCTGAGAAAACAAGGGCATCGAGATGATAAAGCAGGATATATTTATATTCTTGAAAGGTCTGGTAAAATTTTCGAGACAGCATCAATTTCATATGCGCCACTAAGCTTCCAAAGAATTTATTAGGAAATCTCTTTATCCCGAAACCAGGATAGTCAACTTTAAGGCTCTCTGGAACGACCAGATATTTGTCATACCTTCCAAGGAAGTGGACTAGATGCCTAAAAGAGATCTCTTCATCAGGCGTGAGCTCCTCCCGATTGGATAGTGGAATAGCAACTGCTACAGTTTTCGGTGTTGTTTGCATAAAGAAGCCATTCCCATGTGAAAATATGCAATTAGACCTGATCTAATCAATCTCTTTTCTTCTCGGAGCATAGTTATAATAGAGGTTGGACAGTACCTCTGCAACCTTTTGATTTCCTCTCTGGTTCCAGTGACATTCATGTGACGCAAGGTCAAATAGTCTTTCAATCCCACATAGGGGACATCCAGGTCGCCAGGTCGCGACAAAGCTCGCCAATGCGATAGTCTGGGAAGCACGGATCAAATACCTAATTAGGTCTTATACCATCGACCATCAAGATCCAACTGGTTGTCCCTATCCACGTTGGCACGAGCCCCATACAACGGATGATCGAAGATGTGCGCAAAGTACATGCACTCCACCCATATGGAGTTTACGTTCTGTCGGGGGACGAAGAATTTTAGGCCATAATGGGGAGCGATTTTTCGCATCGAATGCTCACTGTTGAACTCGTGAATCGCGAGGCGTTCCCCTGTGTAGTCACTGTACCCCCAGCCCATGATGTCATCAAAGTAACAGGGGATGCGCGGAAGCAATGCGTCAGGGACAGCCTCTAGTAATCCTAGGGCATGTTTTGTCCCCGTGTACAGGTCAAGGTCAATGGACACGAACGCTACCGGAGCGAAAGAAGAACGAACGAATGCTGGGACGGTCTCCTCCACGAGCCCGAGCATAAGCCGAGCGCGCTGTAGCCGCGTACGAAGCTTATCGACGTCCATCGCAAAGGATCCTTCTTCCCACATATAGGGGAGGTCTCGGTAGTCCTTCGGTTTTGGAAGGCCCATTCCTGTATCGAAACCATACACGTCAATGCCAATGCCAACAATCTTTTCGGCTTGCTCTGCGATCCGTTCGAGTGCCAGTAGGCCAGCTCCACCAGCTACGCCAAATTCGATAACTGATACGCGTGGGTAGCCTATGGCCTTGGCGAGCGCAAGCCCCTGCACAACTCCCCAGACATACGCTTCACGGTGGCACACCTGGTCGATTTGTCGAAACACTCGACAGATCCGGTCGTAATGATTATCGAATGGCAGTGTAGGTTCTTCTTGCGAAGGTTCCTCAGCAAGCCAGCGTTTGATACCAGCCAACGTGGCCCTGGCGATCGTTTTCACTCTCATAGCTTTACTCCATCCAATAATCGGTCGTGTACCTCCATCCTGCGGATAATGGTGCGGTACGAAAAACAGGTATGATCGGCATGTTGAGCCACCCTGAGAGGAGGGCACGGCATGCGAGACTACCTGATTTTCGACGAGCGGCTGCTCCTGTGGCTGCTGTGGTTGTTGGTCGTCGGATACGGACTGTGGCGACAACGTCAAGCGGCACCCGATCAAGTCCATCGCCAGCCTGCCAAGTGGGTATAGAGGCGTTCGAAGGAGCCGAAGCCGTTCACGGGGCTCACCCACACGCCCGTGTGCCCAGCCTGTGAACACGCCCAGGAGCACACCGAGTCTCAACGCCCTGCTGCACCGCCCCTGATGCAAGTAACGCATGGACGTCGGCGGACGATCCCCACGCAGCATCATTTTTGCCCTACGAGCACCTGTCGCTACTATGACTGGGTCGGTTTGGGCACTATACGGTCCAATGGCCATCCCAGTGGGGGGCCGTGGCGCCAGTTGCAGTGCACTGCTTGCCACAAGTCTTTCCTGGAACCTCGCGGTACGCCCGTTCATGGCAAGCCTGTGCCGGCTGAGATACTGGTATGGAGGACCGAGGTGGCGGACCACACCGCACCCCGAGCGCGAGCACCGTGGCGGCCCCCCCCACCAGGAGGAGGCGCCAGGGCACGTCTGCCATGAAGTCCAGAGTGAACTTCGCCCGGTAGCAGGCTAGGATCTCGTGCAGGTTGTGCAGCCGAAAGAGCACCCAGCTCAGCACGACGAACACGAATATGCCCGCCCGACGGACAGAGACCGGGAAACGGTCCCAATAGCACCCAAACCGGTGATACACACTCAGGGCAACGCCGTGTACACCCCCCCAGAGCACGAAGTTCCAGCCCGCCCCGTGCCAGAGGCCGCCCGCAAAGAGGAACAGACCGTGCTGCACCCGCCACTGATGACGGGGCTGAAGAGCGTGGAGCTGGGGCAACAGATCGCCGGGCTTGATGATCGGCCCCGCAATGAGATGCGGAAACAGCTACACGAAACAGGCAAAGTACCAGAAGTCGGGTTCGGGGGGGATCTGGCGGCGGTACACATCGACGGTGTAGCGAATCGTCTCAAAGGTGGAGAAGGAGATCCCGGCCGGCAGCACGATGGTGAGCGACGTGGTGAGGGACACGGCGGGGAGGCCGACGAGGTCGTGCAGCGCGCCTGCCACCTTGTGGACCGTATCGAGGAAGAAGTTACAGTACTTGAAGAACCCGAGCAGACCGAGCCCGAAGCAGAGAGACGTGATCATGTAGGCGCGGCATGCTCGCGGTGACGTGCTGCACACGATCCGCTGGGCGAGCAGGAAGTCAAGCACCGTACTCGCCATCATAAGGAGCACGAACCAGGGACCAGCGAACCCGTGGAATGTCCAGCTGGCGAGTGTCCAGAAGATGATCCGACGGCGCGGCAGCCGGGCCAGCTGCCAGACAGGACCGCCGGCAGAAAGACCAGGATAAAGAGGAAGCTGTTAAAGAGCACGTCAAGCTCCGAACAGGACGAGCAAGGAGGATTCCCGCGTCACCCTGCGATCCACTGATACACTGACCATCTATTGATCGGGTAGAGTGATGGATTATTTCTGCTAGGCACCCCGTTGGATATCGATCTGCACGCGGTGTCTTTACGCCTGCGGCGGTTTGCGCAGGGGACGGATGTTGATGTCCGTCACCTCAGCAGTGCGCGGGAGGCATAGGGCATTGAGCACCACCGCTGCTACATCGCTCGGTTGCAGCAGGTACTCAGGGTGATACACCTTGCCCTCCATAGCGTGAATCATGGCCTGCATGGGGCTCGCGGTGCGCCCGAGGTAGACACTCAACACGCGCACCCCTTCGGTGTTCACTTCCTCGCGAAAACTATCAGCGAGCGCCTTGAGGGCATGCTTGGTAGCGGCATACGGCCCCACCTGCCCCCGCGCTGTCAGCCCGACGCTCGAATTGATGAAGACAACTTGCCCCTGTCGCCGTCGCAGCAGGGGCAGCAGCGCTTGCGTCAGCAGATACGGGGCGCGCACGTTGGTGCGGTATTGGAGATCCAACTCTGTCACTGGCACGGCCTCGAGCTTGCCCATGGCATAGACCCCAGCACTATGCACCAGGATGTCGACGGCCTCCCACTCGTGGTGCAACTGCTCTGCGAGCGCCTGCACCGCGCCATCGTGCGTGAGATCGGTAGGGTAGCAGCGCGGGACGACATTAACATTTTGGGCGCCACACGCCGTGGCTTCCAGCGTTGCCGGGGTCCGGCCCACCAGGCACAACGTTGCCCCTTGGGCGGCGAGAGCCAAAGCTATGCCCTGCCCCACCCCGCTGCCGGCGCCTGTGACTACCGCAATGTGTCCGTGCAACGTGTTCATCCGCGTGGTGCCTCCTCGCTGGGAGTCTCCTCAGCACAGTCAGCCAGAAGCTGATGCGCCAACAGGGCATCCGCGGCTTGGCGCAGGTGCTGGAACGGCAAGCCAGCGCGCTCAGCGATGTCCAGCAAGGTGTGCTCGCCGTCCGCGTAATTGAGCACCCACAGCATCGCCATCTCCCGCGTGCGGGCATGCTGCTCGCTGCCAATCGTACGATACAGGCCACGTTTGCCCAGTTGCGGCTCGCCTTTCGGCAGCAGGTTACGATAGCGGGCGTTGCCATCGAGCGTGGCCAGGATCGTGGCGCAGAGCGCCAGCGAGGTCTCGAGGGCTACCGGTTGTACGAACTGCAGGTTATCGGCGGAGGTGTGATATTCCGGGAACTGGCCGTGACGCGCACGCATTAAGCAGCCGACAGGCAGATTGAAACCGGGGGAACAGTATTGCCGCTCGTCGTAGCCGTAGGGGAAGAAATCGATCACCTCGTGCGCCAGCCCCGCCTGCTGCAGGACGTGCGGCACGGCGCGATCGATCACTGCATTGCCGCGCCGGCTCCGTTTGTAGGTAAATGGCCCGGCATCGCCTACACAGGTCACCACCAGGCCGTGTTTGATTTTCCCTACGTGCGCCTCGTTGCAGGCCAGCCAGGTGATGGAGCCGATGGTGCCGGGGATGAAAAGGAAACGATAGGAATAACGTCGGGGACAGCGCTGCAGGGATTGCGCCAGAAACGTCATGACAGCGATGCCGGAGAGGTTGTCGTTGGCCAGCGCCGGATGGCACACGTGGCACGACAGCAGAATTTCGTCCTCCGTAGTACCGGGCAGATAGCATTCTCCATAGGTAAGAGACCCGTCGTCCAGGCTGGCATCGATGCACACTTCGTATGTTTCATCCTCGCGCAGTGCCGCCAGTTGCGTGTGGCGCAGACAAAACCCCCAGGTAGGGGTGTAGTAAGAGGTGCGATACGGAATCCAGTCAGGGAAATCGGGCAGACTGAAGAGGTGCGGACGAAGTTCAGACAGCGTCATGGTGGCGTGTACTGGCACACTGTAGTTGACCACGTGCAGGTTGGATTGGTAGAAATCAACCAGGCGCTCGCCGCGGGCGTTTTTGATGAAGGCATCGCGGATATGCCATTCCTGCGGTACAGTCCAATCCAACACCGGCGTGCCACTTGGCACCTCATGCGAAGCGAGCGGAATCCGTTGGGCAATAGCCTGCAAAGTCGCGCGCACACCGCTGCCCGTGATGCTGCGGCAGAGCGGAAACAGCTCCGCCATGAAGCGGTACATCGACTCACCGCTTCCCGGTGGCAGGGACACCAGATTGTCCGTTCGGGCCGTCACGTCAGCCACACCTCTTTCACGGAGTAAAATCAGGATACTGCTGGTCGCGCTCGGCAATGGCCGTCACTTGCAGCGGCCAGCGGATACCGAAGATCGGGTCGTTCCACCGCACGCCGCGCATGCATGCTGGTGTATAAAATGCCGACATGTGATAAAAAACCTCCGTATTGTCCTCCAGCGTTTGGAATCCGTGCGCACACCCCTCTGGCACGTAGAGCATGAGACGGTTATCTGCCGTCAATTCCACCGCCACCCAGTGCATGCAGGTAGGCGACGCTGGGCGCAAGTCGAGAATGACGTCATACAGCGCTCCCCTGGTACAGCGCACCAATTTGCTCTCCGCTGCCGGGGCTGCCTGGTAGTGCATACCGCGCAAGGTGCCACACGTACGATTGAAGGAGATGTTGCACTGCACCCAGGTCGGGTGCAGACCCTGCGCTGCGGCCTCCTGCTGGCACCAGGTGCGGGCAAAAAAACCGCGTGCATCGCCCAGCAGCTCTGGTTCAATGATAAAGGCATCTGGGAGGATGGTTGGGAAGAATTTCATACAGACACCACCACGTCAGGGATGAGAGTCACGAACCGTCCGCCCCACTCTCGAATGTGGGCCATCTGCTGCCGAACTTCTTCCTGGATATTCCACGGCAGAATGACAAGGTAATCCGGTTTGGTAGTGGTAATCACGTCTGGATGCAGGATGGGGATATGGGTGCCAGGGAGAAAATGCCCCTGTTTGTGGGGACTGCGGTCTACGGTATAGTCCAGAAAATCTGTCCGAGCCCCCAGGTAATTGAGTAGAGTGTTGCCCTTCGCCGGGGCCCCGTAGCCGACGAGACTTTTGCCCTGCTGTTTCGCCTGCAGGAAAAATTCCAGACACCGGCGTTTGGTCGCTTTGACCTCCTCAGCAAAGGCCAAATACGTCTCCACATATTGCAGCCCCGCGGTCTCTTCACGCACCAGAAGATCGGCGACCCGCGGAGTAACGGGGTGCGACACGTCCTCCCTATGCCGGGCATAGATGCACAAGGATCCCCCGTGGGTGGGCAATTCGTCGACGTCAAAGAGCGTGAGGTCATGCGCAGCAAAGATGGCGCACACCGTACGCAGGGAAAAGTAGGAAAAATGTTCATGATAGATCGTATCGAACTGCTTCTCCGCCATGAGCCGTAACAGGTGCGGAAACTCCAGCGTCATGACACCGTGCGGTTTCAGCAGCAGCTTTAGGCCGCTTACAAAATCGTTGAGTTGTGGCACATGTGCCAACACATTGTTGCCGACTATCAGATCAGCTTGCGTGCCGTGCGCTACAAGTTGCTTGGCTAAACCCTCCCCAAAAAACTGGACGAGCGTCGAGATGCCACGCTGTTGTGCCGCCGCCGCAACGTTTGCTGCCGGTTCAATGCCGAGCACAGGGATACCCTGGGCGACGAAGTATTGCAACAGATACCCATCATTGCTGGCGATCTCGACAACTCGACTGGTAGCGTTGAGGCCGAAACGATGCATTGCCATCGCCACATACGCCTTGGCGTGTTGCAGCCACGAGTCAGAATACGACGAGAAATAGGCATAGTCCGTGAAAATCGACTCCGGAGCCGTAAAGGCTTCCAGTTGTACCAGCCAGCAGTGCTCACACACATAGACGCGGAGCGGGTAAAATGGCTCCATCTGGTGCAATTGCTCTGCCGTGAGATATGCATTGGCGAGTGGCGACATGCCCAGATCGACCATCGTGGCGCGTAATGACGCACCGCAAAAGCGACAGCAACATGCATGCATAAGTAATCCTACGAGAGGTGCCGACCGGGCCACTCTCTACAAGACGACAGTCCTCCAGGACCGCCAGGCCACCCGTAGGTGCGGCGAATGCCTGCAAGGCGTCATTGCCAGAAGAAGTGCTGATCTATCTGACTGGTATCACGCAGGTACTGGACTTGTTTGAGGCGGGTGTATGCACGCGACTCGAAGATGTCGCGTGACAACCCAATGCGTTCAAAGACAGCGTGCAGTTCACGCGCGCCAATGACGACATCGTGTCGACACTGAAAGCCGGGCAAATACGTGGCAATTTTGTCAAATGACACGCGATAACTGCGGTTGTCGCCATCGTTGGTGCCGAAGATAAGATCACAGCCGGGGAACACCTCAGCTACAATCTCAGCGAGTTCCCGCACCTGGTAGTTTTCGCTGGTTTTGCCCACGTTAAAGACCTCGTTATGGACTACCTCGCGAGGGGCCTCCAGGGTGCAGGCGATGGCCTCGCAAATATCCAGCACGTGTACCAGCGGGCGCCACGGCGTGCCATCACTGGTCATGTGGATCTTTTTCGTCGTCCACGCCAACCCGGCCAGGTTGTTCAACACTAGATCAAAGCGCATACGCGGCGAGGGACCATAAGCCGTCGCATTGCGCAGGAAGGTGGGGGATAAGGTCTCATCCGCCATGGCCGAGACGTCGCGTTCCACCAGCACCTTGCACTCAGCATAGGCCGTCTGGGGCTGTAGGATGGAGGTTTCAGTTTTGTACTCGCTCCCCCCGCCTATGCCATAGACGCTACATGATGAGGTGTAGACAAAACGCGGCACACCCGCCTCTTTGCACAGCCGCGCCAGCGCTATGCTGCCCTGATGATTGATGGCGTAGGTAATGTGCGGACTGAGCTGCCCCAAGGGATCGTTGGAGAGTTCAGCAAGATGCACCACAGCGTCCATCCCAGCCACATCGTCAACCGTCATGCGCCGGAGATCCTTGTTCTTCACAGGGGGCAGGGTGGTGACCCCGTTATTGTAGAGCCAGGCATCGCGGTAAAACCCCGTATCCAGTCCAACGACATCGTAGCCATGTGCCAGCAAGAAGGGCGCCAGCAGGACGCCGATATAGCCATCCGTTCCGGTCACCAGTACACGCATGCTGTTACACCACCTCCTCCCCTCCCTCACGCTTGACTACCAAATCTTCCAGGGCGCTTTGCCGCTGTTCCAGAGTTCTTCCAGCATGTTTTTCTCTTTCAGCGTGTCCATGCAGGACCAGAAGCCATAGTGCTGATAGCCCATCAATTCCCCATCCTGGGCGATCTGTTCGATTGGCTCGCGCTCCCAAACGGTATCATCGCCGTCGATGTAGTCGAGGACGCGGCGGTTGAGGAGGAAATACCCGCCGTTGATCCAGCCTTCACTGGCCTGCGGTTTTTCGTGGAAGGTGGCAACACGTTTGCCGTCAAAGATGATGCGGCCAAAACGTGCCGGCGAGCGTACGGTCGTGACCGTTGCGAGCTTACCGTGAGCTTGATGGAACGCCTGCAGAGCCGCGATATCGAGGTCTGCAACGCCGTCGCCGTAGGTGAACATGAATGTATCATCGTCCTCAAGCCACTTCTCCACGCGCTTCAAACGCCCGCCTGTTTGGGTGTGCAGCCCGGTGTCAACCAGGTGCACTTTCCAGGGGAGGTGGTTAGTCCCGTGGATGATTGTTTCTCCTGCCGCCAGATCGACAGTGAGATCGTTATTGATGGCATAAAAATGCAGAAAGTATTCTTTAATGATTTCCGCCTTATATCCAAGCGCAATGATGAGTTCATTGATGCCGTGCACGGCATAGATGTTCATAATGTGCCACAGAATCGGCTTGCCGCCGATTTCCACCATCGGCTTTGGACGGAAGACGGTTTCTTCTGACAAGCGCGTCCCAAATCCTCCCGCCAAGATGACTGCTTTCATACACTCACTTCTCCCCGGCCACGGTGGCCGCAACGCCGCGATGTGGCTGATCGCAGCTACACTTTTGTGGGTATAGTTTGCAAACACGCCCTAAATCAGACCACCACAATAATGAAACCTCCCCGCAGCAAGCTGCGGGGTATCAGAAGGAAGGGCATTGGAGATGAGACACCACGGTTTCTCATGCTCTTCCCTTTATACGGTAACCCCTGAGCAAGCTCAGGAGAATCTCCTGATTGACATACTTGCAGCCCGCATAAGCGTGCAGTATAGACGCCTTCGGGTCGTCAAGTGTACGAATCTCATGGGGACTGATTTAGGTTTAGACGAGATGTGATTGTTAGACGTGTTGGTTGTGCCATACGGTCACCGCCTCCACGACGGCATCAATTTGCTGCGGGGTGATGTGCGGATAGAGCGGCAATGTCACCAGACGCCGCCCCAATTGCTCCGTCACTGGCAACACCACTGGTGTGGTGCAGGCGCGGTAATACGTAAACTGATGAATGGGCGGGTAATGTATGCTCGTCTGAATCCCGCGCTCCTTCAGGAACTGCATAAACCCCGGCCGCTGTTCATCTGCTGGCAACACGATGGGCAGCAGATGGTAGGACGAGGTGCCCTCGTAATGCGCGAACGGCAGGATGAAGCCTTCCAGGACCGCGAGCTTCTCGTGATACCGATTCACCGCCTCCGCCCGTCGCTGCTTGTTGGCCTCGAGCTTGTGCAGTTGCACGAGGCCCAGAGCAGAGCGCATCTCATCAATGCGATAGTTGAACCCGGAGGCTGTGACGTCATAACTAAAACTGTGACCACGGTCGCGGTCCCAGGTCAGACTCGTCATGCCATGCGAGCGCAGCAGTTTAATGCGGTCAGCCAGCGTGACATTGTCTGTGGTCAGCATGCCGCCCTCGCCGGTGGTGAGATTTTTGTTGGAGAAGAAGCTAAAGCAGCCAATATCACCAATGCTGCCACACTGTTTGAAGACCCGCTCGCCATCCTCACCCTGCCCATTGCCAGGCAACGTCACCCAGCAACCGGCACCTGGTGCATGCGCCACGTCCTCCACCACGTACAGCCCATGCCGCCGTGCTAGCGCCATGATACCTTCCATGTCACAGGGATAGCCGCCGTAATGCACCACGCAGATACCCTTCGTCGTCGCGTCAACACAGGCAGCAATACTCTCCGGGGCGATATTACAGTTCGCTGCACTCGTGACATCGGCAAAGACAGGTGAGGCACCAGTATAGCGAATGGCGTTGGCGGTGGCCACAAAGGTCAGCGCCGGACAGATGACCGTATCGCCCGGTCCAGCACCGAGCGCCTGGTGTGCCAGGTGCAGCGCCGCCGTACAGTTGGTCACAGCAAAAGCGTGTTTAACACCCACCATGGCGGCAAATTGCTGCTCGAACTCCGCGGTCACTGGTCCCATAGAGAGCCATCGGGAACGCAGCACATCTGTAACTGCCTCTATCTCTTCTGTGCCAAGATCAATGTCTGCTAGAGGGACTTTCCAGTTAGTCAATGTGTAGCCTCCCTTTTATTGCTTCAAATTCTTCAAGGGCTTTTTCGTAGTCATTGTGGTTGCCTATATCCAACCAATACCCATCGAATGGATAACTAACAACTTTTTCCCCATGTGCCAGGAGTTGCTTCACAAGATTAGGAAAATCTAAATACTTTTTTGGTTCGATATACTGTAGGACGTCCATATTAAATACATAAACACCCATGCTTACTTTGAAGGTATAAGTCGGTTTTTCTACATAATCCGTAATTGCATAGCCATCGCCATTTTGAATAATCCCTAAGTCGATTTTGAAATTTTTCTGATAAGTACCAATAGTCGCAATGGCATTTTGCTCTTTATGAAAATCCATCAGATTTCTGTAATTTAAATTGGTAATTATATCGCCATTCATAACTAAGAAGTTTTTATCAAGCTTCACTATTTGAGCTAAAGAACCTACAGTTCCTAGTGGTTTTTCTTCGAAAGAATAGTCAATTTCCATTCCATACTGCTCCCCATTGCGTATATATGTTTGGATCATCTCCGCCATATAACCAACCGCTAATGTAACACGCTGAAAGCCAAAGTGCCTGAGCTGACGGATAATCATATCAAGAATAGGTTTCTCACCTACAGGTACCAAAGGTTTAGGAAATACTTTGGTAAAAGGAGAAAGACGTGTGCCTTTACCTCCAGCTAAAATGACTGCTTGCATTGGATTCTCCATGCTGACTTTTCTAAATCTGTGCGTTTGGTGTGTGTTCATACGGCTTTCCTACACATACCCTATAACGCCATCGACCAGAAGTGGTATATGATAAAGGGTTCTATCATCATGTTCTAAATGGCCTCAAACTACTGTATAACAAATAGTACTCCACCAATTGAACGCGGATGGCCTGTAGGGTCATGGGCAAGCTATTCGACGAAAATGCACTTTATTGGTTAAAGATCCCTGGCTTGTATCGGTATAAATTATTACGAATGTATTCGATTGTGTACTGCAATCCCTGTTCCAATGTATACTGTGGTCTCCATTCGAGAATTTCTCTGGCTTTAGTGTTATTACATACAAGAACTGTTACTTCACTCTTTACCGGCCGAAAACGCTTACTATCCGCCACAATGTGCTTATCGACACCGATAATCCTAAGAATGACTGTAACTAATTCGCTTATAGTAACTCCATGACCAGTCCCAACATTAAAAACACTTCCTATACTCTTGCCTGACTCAGCGACTCTTATGAAACCTGACACTGTATCCTCAATGAAGGTCAAATCGCGCACAGGTGTCAACGAACCAAGTTTGATGATATCATCAGAAAGTGCTTGACTGATAATCGTGGGAATAACAGCGCGCGCTGACTGGTATGGACCATATGTATTAAAAGGTCTTATAGTGGTTACAGGTAGCTCGAATGAGCAATAAAAGCTCTCCACAAGTTTGTCGGCGGCAATTTTGCTAGCTGCATAGGGCGACTGAGCTTGTAACGGGTGTTCTTCATCTATCGGTGTATAGAGGGCAGAACCGTAAGTTTCGCTTGTAGAAGTATGAATCACCTTTTCAATTTGTTCTTCCAGACAAGCCTGTAGAATATTAAGTGTGCCTTTGACATTGGTATCAATGAACTGCTGAGGTGCTTGATAAGAGTATGGAATGGCAATCAAGGCTCCAAGATGGAAAACGACCTGGCAGCCTGCCACAGCTTTATAAACCAGAGCGGCGTCTGTTAAATCTCCAGGAAAGATCTCAATATGCTCGAGAGTTTCCTTCTGCAGAAGTTCAAGTAATCCCCAATCGTTGCGCGAGTTATAGTGGACAAAGGCCCGCACCTGAGCCCCTAATTGCACTAGACGTTCAACCACATGGCTGCCGATAAAACCGCTGGCCCCTGTGACTAATACCCTTTTGTTTTCCCAGTACATGTCCTACGTCCTAACTTCACTGGAAGCCTTGTTTTCCAGGAGTAACAGAGTACGAGTGTGTTGTTCCCAGCATTTATGACTGAGATCTTGCTCTTGCATGCTCAGCAAGTCTTCAATAACCTTGGTAGTCTCATGGGAGTATGGCAAGAGGTTTTCCCTAAGTAGACTAATACTCGTGTTAGAAGTAGAAACCAGCAAATGTTGGTCGGCTGGTGATATCTGCGCGCTTAATCCATTGTCTTGAGAGGTACTATCCAGGAACCGAATCGGTATGTCATTGCCGAGCTGCAAGCCTTTGAGCATTGCTAGTTTACCCGCTATTTCTAGGAGTGATATAGGAACTCCATGGTTACAGATGAATATGCCGTCTGTCAGTGAGAGGGTCTCTGCTTGCACGAGAGTTTCAAGGATAAAATTTGCAGCTGTGTACTTGGAAAGAAAGTAGCGTTTAGATTCTTGGCGCGGAAGCGTTATGACTTCCCGATTAGCAATTTGTTCTTCTAGGATTGAGACAATACCACCCCGGTTCTCGAGGATGTCACAAAGCCGGGCAATGACTAATTGCGTCTTATGAGAGGCAAAAAACTGCCTGAGACCAATTTCCGCAGCTCTTAATGAATCAGCAATGAGATTGCCTCGGTTTTCAGCCTCCTCAGAAGAAACGAGCACAAAATACGCACTCCCACAGTGAGCAGCATGCTTGGCGAGCGCAAAAGTAAAAAGGTAGTTAGACCGAATAATGCTTTTTGTCTGGAAGCTGAAAAAAGGCGGATACTTCCGCATGGCATTGTGGAATACGATATGAGGTTCATAGTCTCGGAAGACCCCACCAATGTTGTCTATACCTGCCGGTGAACAGAGAATTGGAATGATCGTCGCGTCAGGGAAAGCATGCTGGAGGCGTAAAATAAGAGCTGTCAGGTATGACTCGTAGCGTTCAATGATAATAAGGCTCTGAGACGAGAAGCCAAGGATCCGGCTACACAGCTCCACTCCTAGAGCTCCACTAGCTCCTGTGACGAGCACTCTCTTCCCTTCCAGCAACCTTCGGATAGATCGCCGGTCAATCTCTACATTTTGCGTTTTGAAAATATCTGCAATATTTGTCTCAACTAAGGAAGAATTGAAGGAGTTTGGTATTGTACTATCATGTAAAGCAGAGAGGAATCGGTATTGTACTTTGGCCTCTTGGCAAGATTGGATGATTTTCATCATTTTATGAGATGCTATATTAGTTACAGCAAAAAAAATCTCATCTACTTTATATAATTTTACTAGTGATTCTATATTAAAATAATTCCCAAGGACTTTTTTACCACATAAAGTCTTGTGCCGTTTTGTAGGATCGTCGTCAAGAAATCCGACAATATCATAAGCAGTTTTTTTCTGTGTCATTAGGAATTGATATGCAAGAAAACCCATTTCTCCCGCTCCGAAGATCAGGACTGTTTTCTTCCCTATTGCTTGGTTCCCTCTCTTACCTAGCCAGTCACAAAATAGTCGAAGGCCAAAGCGCAAGGAAGTCATGAGAAAAATCAAAAGGAGCCAGTCAATAAAGAAAACCAGTCTAGAGCCAGTACGAACATCAAAGAAAAAAGTCAGACTAATAAGTAGAGTACTGCTAACAGATACTCCTTTAAAGATTCCGATTATATCAACAGTGGAAATGTGCCTTATGAGTGTGCTATAGAGCCCAAAGTAGAAGAAACAAGCGATACGGATAAGCACAAAGGTCGGCAGAAGTGGTAAAAAGCTAACCAGGTAAATTTCATTTAACTCTCCCTGCAATCTCAGAATACTGGCTAGCATGAAAGAAGAGACGATAAAAAAAATGTCTATAAAAAGCAAGTAAATTTGGGATTTGTTCTGCAGAATGAGTTTCCAACTTAGAACTTTGAAAATGGTTTCTTTTATACCGAGAAAGATGTACTTTATATCCTTGAAGATCGAGGATTGTTCGACATATTCAAGATCGACGAGTAACTTCTTTGGTAAAATCGACTCAATATAATATCGTTGAGGGTCGACTCCAGGAGGATACCATTCTTCCTCATTGCGCCCCAAAATCTGGTTTGGGCCAACAAGCCCTGGTTTGACTCCAAAGATCCCCTTAGCATAAGATGGGTAGAGGGCAGCCAGATCAGGCGCCTCGGGTCTCGGACCTACAAAAGTCATTTCCCCGATGAGAATATTAATGAGCTGTGGCAACTCATTAAGCTTGGTTCTGCGAAGGAAACGGCCAAAACGAGTGACTCGAGGGTCGTCTGCAGGGGAGAGACTCGCTCCTATCGGCACTGGTGTTTCGTACATCGTTCGGAATTTGTACATCTTAAATAGTCTGCCGTCCTTGCCTACCCTATCGCATAGGAAAAACACTGGCCCTTTAGAATCCATTTTGATAAAGAGAGCTATAAATGGTAAGAGATGGATAGTTATAGATATCCCTATCAATGATAGGAAAATATCTACTAATCTTCTAATCATAATTAGTTTCTACCCCTATCTATTTGCCTGAATATTGGTTTATGTTTCTCTACTCTTCGTCTCGATCTGCGCCATATTGAGCTAAATTCCATACTTTGCTGTGAAGAGTAATAACTATTATATACTTGTTCTTGGGCATAATAATTCCTTAATTCTCTAGATCCAATATTATTAAAAATAATACCGTGTATATTGGCATTAATATTCTTTAAACGTCTATTTGCTTCTGCAACCTGTCGTTTTCCTGTTTTTCCTGGGGAATGGATTAGAAGAACCTTATCCATATCAGATGCTAAGATGGCTACATCAGGGATAGAAAGCGTTATAGGCGAATCAAAGATGATAATATCAAAGCACTCCTTCCATGTCTGAATTAAATTTTTCATCCTAGTTGTGCTTAATAGTTCTGACGGGTTGCGAGGTGGGGTACCTGCGAGCAATATTTTTAGATTGTCTATACCGATATATTGAACAGCCTCTTTCCAATCAACTCTGGTCGTTAAAATATCAGAAAGACCAATACATCCTTCTAAGTTGAAGATACGATCTAATACTGGACGCCGCAGGTCGGCATCAACAAGCAAGACTTCCAACCCTAATTGGGCAAATGAGATGGCTAGATTTGCTGCCGTCGTAGATTTGCCTTCTCCGGGCGTTGCACTGGTAACCAATAGAGTATGGCCACTCTTTGACGCTGATAGTTGAACCCACGTTCTTATAGTCCTGTATGCGTCTGAGGCAATTGTGTTGGGCTGTTGTAAGGTGATCAGCTTGTCAACTTTGCGTCCGTCTATTTGGAATCGTGGGATGAAACCCAAAAATGGTATTTCTAGCTCGCGTTCAGCGTCATCGACAGTTTTAAATCGCTTATCAAAATGCTCGGCAATAAAAGCAAGACACCCACCAAAACCAAGCCCCACTATGATACCAAGCAACATTTTTTTCCGACTTTGTGGGAGAAGAGGCCCAGTTGGTATTTGTGCCTTTTCTATAATCTTGACATTATTAGCTCCTAATGCTTCCGTAAGTGTAGTCTCCGCTAATCTCTTTGAGAGTATAACATAGAAATCTTTATCAACATCAATATCCCTTTTTAACTCGCTGTATCTCGCAAAATCTTTATTGATGTTTAGAACTTCTTTTTGCTGGTTTCCTAAAGATTTTTTTATATTTTCTTCTTTTGCGATAAGAGACTTATAATCCTTTTGCATACTATTCTTTATCTTTTTAACTTCATCATCAATACTATTTTTTATGTTTGTCATTTCAGATCTTATTTGAATGATTTTTGGATGCTGATCTTTATAGATATTTGAGAGACTGCTATATTGTGTTTTTAAATCTATATATTTTGTTCGTAACAGTTTAATTGTCTGATTTTCAAGAAATAGTGGATGCTCGATGATTTCCTCTACACCTTTTTTCGATAATTGGTCTATATCATCTAGCATACCCTGAGCTTTTATATGTGCTGTATGTATTTCTACATATGAAGAGTTATATGCAGATAATTGTTGTTGGTCCATATTATTTTCTTCATTGTTTCCACTGAAGACAAGTCTCTTCTTTTCATTAAATTCCTGTAAAGCAAGTTGAGACCTTTTCATCTTTTCCCTCAATGTATCTACTTCTCTTTTCATCCAATCTATAGACTTTCTTGTCGAATCTAGTTTATTATCTAGATTTCTCCTGACATACACATCTGCTACCATATCTGTCTGCCTCGCAACTTCTAATGGATCAGGGCCTTGAAGAGAAATGTCAACTAGATTAGTTGTTGACATTTCTTTTTTATCTTTTACTGGCTCTACTGTCAGGCGGCTCCGGAGGCGTGCAATGGCTCTATCCAAACGGGGATTGTCAGCGTTAGCAGCTGTTAGAGAGGGTGTATTACTGTCCTTCCTAGTAGCTCCTTCTCCGTTAAGCATCTCTAATACAGTGTTGGTTATTTTATTAAAAATGCTTCCAGGAAAATCTGCTATCGCATCTAGTATCTGTCCTAAACGAGGAATTGCTTCAGAATCTCTCTTGTCCAATTGGAGTGTCTGAACAACTTCCTCTGCAATCGTACGACTTTTAATAAGTTCGTATTGCGTGCTGAAAAAATTTGAGGGCAGAGGTGTAGATACTTCGTGTTCGAGTATAATTCTAGGAGGGCTAACCTCTTCGAGCATAAGTCTCGTAGTGGCTTTATACATTGGTCTTTCTGATGCAATGAAGAACAATGAGATAGGTATAGTTAAAAATAATGGAGAAATTAGTAGCCATATTCTTCTTTTTATGATATCGAGATAATCTTTAAGAGTGAGACCAGTAGACTTTTCGTCTTCTGAAATAACTACATACTCATAACCTTGTCTATTTTTTATTTCTACTTGAGGACTGATTGGATAGTTCGCCATATTTTTACGCTTTCCAAGTCATTTATTAAGTTGGGTATCGGCTTAAAGTGAGACAGTTTGGCGTCGGTTATGTACTCTGAGAAACTGCATTCTGCCACGAGTTCAGTCACCACTCAGAGCACAGACCGCCAGGGGATTTGGGGGAAAGCCTGCGGATTTTCAATAGCCTTTGTGACAACGCCAAACAAAGCGTTCGCCAACTTGCCCAACAAACTGGGCTTTCCACAAGCAGCGTGCATCGTCTGCAACAGGCAATGGAGCGTCTAGGGAGACATGCGCGAGATCATCGGAGGCGCTGACGAGATGTTCTTGCAACGCAAGATGCTGATCTTTCAGGACTTGCCGACGGGGGATTTTCTGCTTGAGGACGTTACAGACACCGGATCCCAACGACCCAGAGGCTAACGCGTAGGTGGAGGTGCGTCACGCCGAGATGCAGCAATGCGAAGAGGTGCAGCGCACGTATCGGCAAAGAGGTGTGATCGCTCCACTCCCAAAGGGCTAGTCCACCTGTTGCCAACGTTGAGTGCCTTTGGCTATATCCATTTGGGTAACTGGAATGAGTTTCGAAGTCAAGTACCACTAATTGGCCCCATCCCAGACGCCACTTCACCAGATCACACAGAGTTCCAGGATGCCTTGTCCCCCAGACCGCGATGGTGCCGCAAAGGCGCCACCGACGGTAAGACCCGCGCTACTCCATTAGCCCATATTTTCCACTGACTATGCCCCGACACCCCCTTCGGACAGGGACATCACCTCGTCTGGTGGCGCAAAAAAAAGGCGCCACCAGACCCTCCTTGCTCTCCCAAGCAGGATCCAGGGGCGCCTGAGCGTGAAAAATCTTGCCCTTAGCGGAAATTGGCGCTATTTTTATGCAAGGCATGGGGGGAGACTCCCAAGCTCAAGGGGCTAGTGATCTCTGCCCTGCAAAGCTCAATCACTAGCCCTGCGCTTTTCCCGTCATATTACTCTAGCACCCGAGCTACTACTGTCCTTCGAACTCTCTTGAGATAGACTGCCACCTGATCATGCCTCTGGGACTAACGCCCCCCATGATTGCTGCCTGCCGAGTTTCTCCTGCCAACAACTCTCATCAGAGAATGTCTGCCCCTGAGTTTTCTCCCATGTGGCTGTTAGAGCGTTCCTCCCAAGTTGCAAAAACCACCAGGGCTATGGGGAAGTCGGCGGGAACGTGCCCCTGCTGCCCGTGGCGCACCAGCCACGCCAGCGGCAGGGCTCGGCCTGTATAGATCCTGAGCCGCAGCAGCGGTCCACAACACCCTCATCGATCACTAGCGCCGGCCTCTGTAAGGCGAGATGAGACAGCAGGACTTTGGCAGAGGAGAGAAAATACCCAACCTCGGGGCTCTTTTTCTAGGAAGGCAAAGTGAGCTAAACGTCGGTCGAGCGTTGCCAATATCATAGGGAATAACCCCGCGGCAAGGACTCCCCATGGCACGTACGACTCTGCGTCCGCCCCCAACCGCCCCCCAAACCTTACACCCCCTTGGGCGTCATGGCCCCACCTGCGGTGAGACGATGTGGGCGGCCGATCACACATAGCGTACTCGCACGACCCGCGAAGAGGTTGTCCCTCTCACGCTACAAATTCGGCCCTGTCTCATCCGCGCCGGTCCCCAGTTCCGTTGCCCCTACCGTCCCGAAGCCGAAGACCTGTTCGCCTTCCCCAAACACGAGTGCGGCCTGGATGTTATCGCCTGCGTTGGCCCCTTGCGTGACGCGCAGCACCGCAGTCTGCCTGCCATCCATCAGCACTGGCCCCACCGGGGGGCCGTCGCCCTCCGGACAGTCACTAATCTGCTCGAACGCTATGATGCATTGCGTGCCCTCGCGCTCACCAACCCTGCCCGCCTCCAGCGGTTTCCCGACGCCCAGGGCCGGGTCATTCTGGCTCTGGATGGCTTGCCATCCGAGGTCGGCCATGAGGTGCTGTGGGTCCTCCGGGACTGCCTCTCCGGCGCAGGCCGCCGGGCCAGCCACGGGCTATCGGCGACCCAAGCAGACCTGGCGGGCCTGCTCCGGACGGTGCACCAGGCCTTGACGGTCCCAAGGCTCGGCCTCATAGCGGACGACCAGCGCTCGATCCGCTGGGCTGTAGCGGACGTGTTGCCCGATGGGCCGCCCCAATGGTGGCACTGCTATGCCCTCCGCGAGGCCGCCCAACCCCTCTCTAAAGCTGACCGCCGGGCCAAGCACACCCGCAAGCAGCGGGGCTGCAGTGTGCGCCCCATCGCACGGCGCCGCTGCAGGACGGAGCGGTCCGCAGTGCCCTCCTGGAGGAGGGGCGCTCCGCCGCTGGCTGTCCCTCCTTGAGCGCGGCGTGGCAGAGACCGCCCCCTGGTGGGCCAATGTGCGCGTGGGGGAGCACTGGGGCCCGCAGGTCGCGCACATTCTGCACCACGCGGCGCCGCTGGCAGCGCTGGCAGGGACAGCCGGCCGTCGCGCGTGGGCGGTCTGCGGGGAGCTATGACACACTCTCAGGCCGCTTCCCGTGCTCTCCCCTTCCGGAGGTGCCCCGCACGCCTAATGCCCTGGAGCAGTTCTTTGGGGCCTAGCACGAGCATGCCCGTCGCACCACGGGGCGTCAAGGGGCTTCCCCCGGCAGGGGGTTCAGCGGCTCCGGCCGCCTGGGCGCTGCCGCTGCCACACGGCTCCGGCCCTTCTCCGCAGAGGCCCTTGCTCCCGAGAACGTCAGCGCCTGGCAAGCACGGCGTCAGGCACGGAAAACCCACCGTCAGCAGCGTGCCCGCCGTCAGCGGTTTCGCCAGGCTCCGATCTCCTCTCTTGCCAAGCGGGCGGCGGACTCCTCCCGCGGATTTTGCCACCCTAGTTTTTTTCGATCGAAATTTTAGAAGATGCTTTGAGGGACAACCAGGATATCGTCGGCTTGTAAAATATCATGCATCTCAGCGTGATACTCGCGACGCTGTCCTTCCACGACGCGCTGCACGGTGGCGCGCTTGGGGGCCGCAAATTTGCTCGGTCCGCCGGCGAGAATGAGCGCCTTCGCCACGGTGGTGTCACGCTCTAAAGGATACCGTCCCGGGATACCGTCCCGGCTTTTGCACTTCCCCCGAGATGAAGAAAAATTCCCCTTTGGGGATATACACGGTATCCCCCCGCTCGATCTCCAGACGCTGGGCCACTTCGCCTGCCAGGAGTTTTTCTAAATTCACTCGCACCGCTGCCGTCCTGCTCTGGCTCTGGCCTGGGCTCCCCGTCTCCTCCGGCGGCGTGGCGCGGGCGATGATGACCTCAGCCCCCGCCTCTGGGGTCGGCCCCCCGGCGGCCGCAATGAGCTCCAGCAGCGTCGTGTTACGTTTGAGCGTCTGGACGCCGGGCGCTTTCACCGCCCCGAGGACATAGACTTGCTGGCTGCTGTATTGCGTCACCGCAATCGTCATTTGCGGGGCCACGAGATAGCCCTCTTCCAGCCGGCGCGCCATGGCGGCGGTCAGTTGGGGCACCGTCAGGCCAGCGGCCTGCACTTGCCCAATGAAGGGGTATGCAAAGGAGCCGTCCGCCGCGAGCACGACCTCTTGGGGCAGATCCCCGTGGCCATAGATCGTGATGCGGGCCTTGCCCCGAGGGCGGCACGACCTCCGGGACCGCTGGGGGGGCTGGGGGGGGCAGCGGCGGCAGGGAGGGACAGCCCGCGACCCACATGATCACCACCCACCAGCAGAGCAATGTTGTCACACGGGTTTTCACGCGGCCCGCACGCGTTTGCGCTTGCCCGCCCTGGCCTTTGCCTGATGTCCTCATACGCCCCATACCTTCGATCATTTTCAGATTGAGAGGCTATTCCAATAGGCTATCGTGATGGTATCCTGTGAGGAAAAATTCTCCCCCCTCCCTGTGCGAGTATATGTTACCTCATGAGAGAATTCAATGGGTAAAAAGTTCGACAAAGCCTATCATAGGAACAATAAAGAGGGGTAGTGCTACACAGGTAATGCGACTTTTCTCGTGAGATGGTAGTGACAGAGGAAAGACGTGAGAGCCCCGATGTGATGCGCGAGTTGTTTGGCGAACGAGCGTGTCGCACGCACCAGACGAGAGACGCGCTGCCGTAACGTCGGAGTGAAACGCTCGATGTGCTGGGTTTTCCGGGCTTGCTTCGTCATGGCCCGTTGCTGCTCCGCTGGCATCACGCCTGGAGAGACGGCCGAGTGGCCCGGAGGGAACGTCGCCGGTGCACGGGACACCAGCGGCCGAGTGGCCCAGAGCGCCTTGCCGCGCTCCCCACGCCGCGCCCCCACGGGGCAGGCCATGCGCTGGCGTGGCCTCCCTGGCGCTCCACCTCCCTGGCGTGGTGGCGTGCTGCGGCACGACGCGTCACCTCTCGTCGGCTTCCGCTGCCACGCTGGACCTCCCCACGGCTGGGGGCCGGGCTGGGCGCTGGCCCTGGCAGGCCTCGGGACAGGCCGGCAAGCATGCCACCAGCCAGGGCCAGCGCCACGTGAGACGGACACCGACGGCCCGGCAACTCCCGCGCAGCGAGAGGCGCGCGCGCCACAGCTGTGCCCTCCGCAGGCGCTGCTCGGGCGCCATGCGGTGGTCCAGAGCCTGAGCGCGTCATGGGCGACCACCCGCTTGACCCTGATGCGGCTGTGTCCCATGGCGGGTATGGCCATGGCGCTGGTCTGGGTGCGCGCTCCCTCCTGGACACGTGTCGCTGACGACCATGGCTGCTGTTGCCCCCCTGATTTCCGTGCGGTTTTGATCAACAGTAGCATGGAATCGTGTCGCGAGCATTACCTGTATAGCACTACCCTCGACGCCCCGCTGGATGGTCGGGGGCCAACTCTGTCTCTTGCTGCACCAGTATGGCTTAGTGGTGGCATGGGCGTGGGCCACCACCCAGGTCGCGGATCCCACCTTGCCGTGGCTCATGCGCCAGTGTGAGGAGCGCATGATTGTCCTGAGTGAGCTGGCCTGCCATGCCACGGCGGGGGAGCCCAGCCACCTCACATGGTGCCAGCGTGGGGAGTGGCAGGACCGCCTGCTGGTGGAGACCGTGCTGGCGATGCGAACGCTCGTCAGGCACTTCAAGAAGGTCATGCACCGGGTCTGGGCGTCTTTCCCCGCACGACTCGCGTTCACCATGGCGGCCTTCCATGTGTTGGTCCAGTGGCAGGGCTTCCGGCCCAAGGCGTCTGGCTTCGTGCCCCTCTCAATGGCTGAGTTGAGTTTGTAAGAGACTAACACCATTGGTTAGTACACATCGCCGGTGTGTCCCCATAGGCACCCAGGTACAAAGAATGACGCCTAGAGAGTCCGAAAAATCGACCGTTTGAGGAAACGCATCACGGCAAGTGAGGGACACTCCCCAGCCTCTTGCCCAGGACCTTATCGCGCTCGTAGAGATCCGGGCGAAAATGGACGCTACCGTCGGCTTCCACCCAGGCCGTCCAGTAGAGCACGTAGACCGAGAGCGGCATGACTAACTGGACCACCTGTTCCCGCGGCCTCTCGACGGCTGTACGGATCTTGTCCGACGTCCAGGCCGGATCCTCCCGCAAGAGGTATGCGGCTAATTCCAGCGGTTTTTCCAGGCGGATACAGCCAGAACTGAAGGCACGGACCGATGCGTGAAAGAGCTCGCGCGACGGCGTATCGTGCAGATAGACATCAAACGGATTGGGAAACAGGAATTTGATCCGGCCCAGGGCATTGGTGGCGCCAGGGCGCTGCCGCAGCGTATACGGGAAGTGCATACGCGTCAACTGCGCCCAGGGAATGGTCGCGGGATCGACGGCTTGGTTGCCTCGTAACACTTGGAACCCATGGTGGGCTAAATAGCCTGGATGCTTGCGGATCAAGGGCAGTTTGTCCTGGAGCGCAATACGCGGCGGGACATGCCAATACGGACTCAGCACGACCCGGGACAGCGTGCTCCGCAAGACAGGGGTTCGGCGGTCTGGGCGGCCCACGATGGCGCGCATGGTCAGCACCGGATGGTGGTGCTCCACGACCTCTAAGGTAAAGTTGGCGATATTGACGAGCAGGTAGCGGGCCCCCAGCTCGCGTGGCAGCCACCGCCATCGTTCCATATTGATCTGCAGCTGGCGGATCCGCTCCTCCACGGACACATTGAGGGCTGCCACCAGCGGCGGGTCGACCACCCCATCCGGGGTGAAGCCATGGCGCTGCTGGAAGCGGCGGACCGCCTGCGTGAGTGTCGCATCAAACAGCGCGGCATCGAGTGCGGTTCCGAGCCCAGGCACCTCCCCTTCCGCTAGCAGCCGGGCCCGTACGGCCGCAATGCGTGGGCTCTGCTCGCCCTGATGCACCGTGGGCCCAGGGGGCACCATCGGCCAGCCGCCCTGGGCGGCCAGACGGCGATACCGATCGAGCGCTTGCCGGAGGCCAGTATACACGG
>WNGA01007331.1_pt1 | contig 30468 bp, 25 predicted proteins | sample 5400061 | NCBI WGS metagenome assembly WNGA01 (sample SAMN13153366, study PRJNA577476) | soil metagenome | isolation source: 100 cm soil or saprolite under grassland replicate 2 | place: USA:California | collected 2016-06-15
TTCAACAGCACTGTTGTAAGGCCAAGAAAGGGAGGATTGGTAGTGATTATAAAACCTGCATATTTCTTTTGATTAAAAACCAGGTAACCCAATACCCTTACAAAAAAACTAAATCCAAATAATAACCGGTTTATTACAGAGCCATGTTCCTCTCCATTCGATCTTTTACGAATAATATTTACGTTTTTATACCTGGCAGTAATTTCTTTATCAGTGTAAGTTTTTTTTGAAGGATAAGAACAGAGCACTTCAATTTCAATATCGCCAAAGTTGTTGTTAACAGAGGTGGCAAGCTCTGTCATATGCAAACCCGTTGAAACCATTTCAGGATAAAAGTGCTGGCAGATCAATAAAAGTTTTTTCTTCATTATTCATCTTCTGTTACAATGCCAAAGTAAATGAATTAAGAAATAAATGTTTTCACATATTTCGGCATAAAAACATTATACAAATAAAATGAGTATAATAATGGCTTTATAAAATTTTCATTTGGAAATAAAACTGTTTTTCAAAATTTTTATCTTTAGCGCAATCCAGGTGATTCCTAAAGCAGTTGAACATTTTCAATTTCAATTCAAACAAAATGGACAATATTGTATTTGAAGAACAACAGCGATTCCGGCAAAAATGGATGTATTTAATTTATATTCTTTTAACTGGTTTGCTTGCCTTGTTCTTGTATGCTGACACACAACAAATAATTTAAGGTAAATCATTTGGTGATAAACCTGCGCCTGATTTTGTAGCCATTCAAAGTAAACGAGCCGCCATGGAAATAAAAATATTGCAGGTGAAGGATTATAAATCAAAAACTATGACTAAGTCTATAAAAACACTTATCAAAAAAGCGTATGCTGATTTCAATGCACGCAATATTGATGGCGCATTAGCTACGATACATGAGGATGTTGATTGGCCTAATGGAATGGAAGGTGGAATTGAACATGGGCATGATGCTGTTCACAGCTATTGGTCAAGGCAATGGAAAGTCATTGATCCGCATGTTGAGCCCGTTCAATTTGATACCGATGAAACAGGAAGGATTGTTGTTCATGTTCACCAAATAATAAAAGATATGACGGGAAAAGTTTTGCATGATGGTATGGTTCGAATTATCGGGATGAAACAGGTAACGCAAGAGAAAATGCCATTATAATCTGTAGCTTGTAACCAGAAAATTACTTTTATCTAATTCTTTTTCTTTTGCAATTTGTCCCGCAATCCAGTGATAGGTTTGTTCAATACCGGTTCTCAATGGTTGTGACGGTGCCCAGCCCAATTTTTGTTTAATAAGCTTGTTATCTGAATTGCGGCCACGCACACCGGTTGGGCCGGGAATATTTTTGATGCGTATATTTTTACCGGAAATATCAATAACCATTTTTGCAAAATCATTGATAGTAATCATTTCTTCTGAACCAATATTTACGGGGCCACTGAAATCGCTTTCCATTAATTTTCTGATACCTTCTATGCATTCATCAATGATAAGAAAGGAACGCGTTTGTTTTCCATCGCCCCAAATTTCAATTTCACCATTATTTGACGCCATGGCCACCTTTCTGCAAATAGCCGCAGGAGCCTTTTCGCGTCCATCTCTCCATGTTCCCTGCGACCCGAAAATATTGTGAAAGCGTGCTATGCGAACCTGTATATTATAATTGCGCTGATAGGTGAGGTATAATCTTTCACTAAACAATTTTTCCCAGCCATATTCACTGTCAGGCGCTGCAGGATAAGCAGAATCTTCCGAACATTTTAGATTATCGGGATCTAACTGATTATACTCAGGATATATACATGCAGAAGAAGAATAAAATATTTTTTTGATATTTTTATTTCTTACTTCTTTCAATACGTTGAAATTTATCATGCCACTATTGTGCATGATCTCAGCATCATTCTCACCTGTAAATATAAAGCCCGCCCCACCCATATCTGCTGCAAGCTGGTAGATTTCATCAATGTCATTGGTAATAACTTTTGCAACTATATTAGGTTTACGCAAATCGCCAATAATAAATTCATCAGAACCATTGTTTTCGTATTCATTTTCTTTAAGATCAACACCACAAACCCAATAGCGTTCGCTTTTTAACCTGTTTACGAGATGGCCACCGATAAAACCACCCGCGCCACATACTAATGCTTTTTTCATTTGGATTTTATTTTTTCTAAGATCAAAACGATTTGTAAAATTGATTGCAAACATAATGTTTCAATATTGTAATGAGCAGGATACTATTTTGAATTTTCTGTATTATCAGTTGTTCGCAAATAAATAGAACAAGGGAAATGCTTTCCTTTACTGTTTTTTCTTAATCCATCACTATTTTCCTGAGGAATATAATGCGGAAAAAAAAGTTGCAGTTTTTCAGGAATTTTATAATGAATATAACTTTGACAAATGTAAATTTTGAATTGAGCGTTATTTATTAAAAAAGCATGAAGCAAAGTGCTCTCATTCCAGAAAAACATATCTGCAGAAAGTAAATCTCTTTTGTAATCATAGGGAAAATATATATCATGAAAATGAACCCATACATTTTTTGGAAGGGTTGGCAATATTTCGAGTATTATCCGGTTTACTTCGCTGCCCGGTTTTAGCGTATGGGTTGAGTCAATAAAAAAAAGATCGTTGGAAGATATTGAATTGAACACTTCAATATCTGTTTTCTGCGCATGTTCCTTAATTAAAAAAAATTTATTTTCTGAATGTAATTTACACAGAAAGCCAGTTGGATAAGGCTCAATACAAATAAGCTTCGGGGAATAACCTTCATCAGCGGCAGCCATAAGAATAATAGCTGTGGAAACACCGCAGCCAACCTGTATAATTTTTTGTGGCATTTTATTTCGGATGAAACAATATAGAAATTCAGCTTCAATTGTTCCAAAACCTCCGTCTTCCCCGTTCATGGTTATTGCTTCCTTATGAATATTTCTTTCACTTAATACTTCCGGATACTTTTCTATTATTTTTTTTACTTCATTAACTTGCGTATCAAGTGTTTCCATATAAACGCCTTTAAGACTCATTTCCTTTCTCCAATAGTCTTCTTTACGCAAACTGTTGATATCGGGAATCTGTGAATAAAAATGCAGTGGGAGTATATTGAAGCCCGTTCTTTGCAGTGATACGAATAGCTTATGAAAAATTTTTTTTGAAAGATTTTTTATTCTCCTCATTTAAACTTTGTGTCTTGTTCTTTTTACAACTTTGCAACAATGAATCAGATTATAATAAATGAATCAATTCTATTTAATTATTTATAATTATATTTTTCCAAAAAGCCATTCAGGATTGTATTATATACTTTGATAAGCTCGTCATCAAAATATCTTTGCCAGTCACCAATAGTGCCGCTTCTAAAAAAACTTGCTGAATCCATTGTTCCTTTTTTTCTGCCACCGCTTAAATTTTCAAAGCTATTTTTGTTAATGATATCATTTAGTTCTTCATCTGCAGTATTTATTCCATAATGTTGCGCAACTTCTTTCATTTTTTGAAAAGGTTCTACAACAAGATCTTCATACCTGAGAATATAACTAAAGGACGACTGAGTATGTTGATGCCAGCTATATATCCATTGAACAAATTCAGGTAGAAGCGTTTTTGCAAAATGTAACAACGCTTCCTTTGTATTTAAATTTTTATAGTCATCATATTCAGGATGATAAGCTGTGTGTTGCACATAAAAAATATGACTAACAGCCACATCTCTTAAATCCCGATAAATAACCACATATTTTATTTTATTTTTTTCGAGGAGTTTAAAATTGTGCAATGATCCATGTGCATGAAGTTTTAAAACAGCCAACGCGTTTTTGAAGCGATCAAATAAATTTTCAGGGAATTCAAATGTGTGGCTTTCTTTATGTCTTTGTTCATAGTTTACTGCATCAGGAATCATAACATCAGAGAAGCCGGGAAAAGAACCAAGCATTTTTTCAAACCACGTTGTACCACTCTTTGGAAGCCCCGCTACGAATAAAATATTTTGATTGTATTTTTCTTTATAAACATCGTATTGTGAACGACATTTCTTTAACTGACTATAATAGCGCGGATACGCTATCGTTTTTTTTGCGATGGGCGCAACGAAGGAAGGAACAGATTTGCGGGCATATTTTTCAATTATTGCGTACAGGTTACTCATTTTATTGATTGGTCATTCCGGATTTAGCTTTGTAATAAATTTTTATAAAGCTCATATTGCTTTTGAGCAATTATTTCAAGACTATAATTCTTTTTGATGAATTGCATAATATTATTGCTCATTCTTTGTTTTGTGCACTCATTCAAACCGGCACATAATTTAAGAGAAGATTTTATTTCCTCCACATCAATACCGGTTTTTACAGCAAGACCAATCTCTAAAATTTCCGGAAAATTGCAACCTTCTGTTATAACAGGTATTACTCCTCTTGCTGCTGCTTCAACAACACTAACAGAGAAACCTTCTCCTATTGATGGTAAAATAAAAAAAGTACTCTTGTTTAACCATTCTTCTTTTTCTGAGTGATATATTGCACCCACATACCTTACATTTGAGCTTTGCTTTAAGATTGGTTCTAATTTACTCATTTCCCCATCATCGGGCCCAGCTATTATCAATTCATAAGCAAACTGATTATTCAATGATGACGAGACCCATGCTTTGGCAAGCTGCACCAACCGTTTTTGATGGTGCAACCTGCTCATAAATAAAAATATTATTCTTTCCTTTTTTGCTTGTGAGTTTATATGAGCGATTTCACAGCCATTGGGTATAACGACGATTCTTTTGTCGTGGAATTTTTTTTGAAGATCCTTTTTTTCGGATTCGCTGATAGCACGAATAACGTTCACCTTTGACAATAATCTTTTTTCATACAACTCATAATAGATTTTTTTCTTAAGCCATTTTTGCATCATGTGATTAGGTTGAAGTATGCCATGGGCAAGAAATACCCATTTAAATCCTTGCCGTGCAAGGTAATTACCCCATCGGGATTGAAAACTCCATGGAGAATGTGTTACAATAATATCTGACTCAGGTTGAAGATTTCTCTCCTTAATTATTTTTTTTAATACCAATATACTGCGTCCTGGTAATGATACAGACCGCGCAGCTTCGAATTTATTACCATAATCACTTCCCGGAAACCATAATTCTGAAATTACATTATGTTGCTTAAGAAGATGCGATGCCGTGTTTGTAGCCGCCGTAAAAACCCCCATTCTTATGGGTCTTATATCTTTAATAATATTGATTACTCGCATGAAGGTTTATAAAATTATTTATTGCCATGGCACACTGACACCTAACATTAATTCTAATTTTTGCTTTTCGTATTTATATGCTTGCTGAAGGAATTGTATATCGGCATCAGGTATTTCCTCTTTCTGAAGTTGGGTTAAATTTACACTTCTGTAAATAGGAGTAATTGTTTTTTTTAGCAGCATAGAAGTGGTATAACCCATTTTACTTTTGAATGTATGCCGAATAAGAAATTCACGTGTCCGTTTATACGCATCGCTCAAAAATCTATTTTTTACCGTAATAGTTTTATTGTGTGTTGTAAATTTAAAGTTGTCATAAAAAGTTTTATCAATCTGCAGATCATCACATACATTTTTCATAAACGTTTTTGCATCGGTCATCAGATCTTCAAAAAAATAAACCCTAAGCGTATCTTTTTCAAATAACCTTACATAATTCTCAAGGTATTTGCTGTAAAAGCCCGTCTCATAGGCCATAAGACTTGAATTTGTATTTCCGGTAGAAACACTGCTCCTTTGTAAAAAATCATAAAACGAACATTTTCTGTCAATTATTCCCTGTTGTTTTCCAAAATGAAAAAGAGAAATAAATCTTGATACGGGGTTACGCAGAATAAAAACAATCTTGCCACCTTCTCTTTCAATAAAATTGAAAATTTTTTCAGCAGTACCAGGAGCATATAAATATTCGGGTGATGCTTCTAATTTCAATTGCTCCTCTATATAATTTCGAAAGAAGAGGTTATATTGATCTATGCCTTTGTCATAATCATATAAAGAAGTAAGCTGTAATTTTTTCTGCCATTCTTTGTTTAAAAAAAAGAAAGTTTGCTTTATAAAGGCAGGACACACCGAAGGATGTGCCGCAAGATATTCAAAGAAGGAAGTAGTTCCGGCCTTATTCGCACCCGCGATAATAACGTGTTTTCCATTCATAAAATATCGCCTTTAGCAGCACAAAATAAAGTGAAATTTTAAATCGAAAAAATATTGAGCTAATGATTAATTTAGCGAACAATGAAATATTTTGAAACTTATAAAGAAGTAAAAGAATTAAAACTTTTTAATGTTAGAGGGCATTTGAGAAACATTGCTCTTTCCGGCTTATCGGTTATTGATAGAGTAAAAAGCTATGAGAAAGAATTAAGAAGACCACGGGTACAATTTCTTTACGTTCATCATGTTTTTAAAGATGAGGAACAAAAATTCGATCTCTTACTTAAAAAATTATCGGCAGATCATACTTTTATTTCTTACTTTAATGCTGTTGAAAAAGTTTTGAAGAGAGAAATAGACAAACCCTATATTACTATAAGTTCGGATGACGGCTTTAAAAATAATATCAAAGTAGCAGAGATTCTAAACCGCTATGCCGCCAAAGCATGTTTTTTTATAAACCCTTCGATTATTGAAGAAAATAATTACGAAAGAATAAAAAGATACTGCAAGGAAAAATTGAATTTTCCACCTGTTGAGTTTTTGAACTGGAAAGAAATTGAACAGCTTCAAAAAATGGCTCACGAAATTGGTTCGCATACAATGAATCACATAAATGTTGCTGAAACGCCTGTAGAAGTACTTAAAGCAGATATTGAAAAGAGCTACGAAATATTGAAAACCAAATGTGGAGATGTAAAGCATTTTGCATTTCCATACGGCAAATTTTTTCATTTTAGTGAGGCAGGAAGAAAAACCGTTTTTAACACAGGCTTTATTTCATGTGCCACGGCAGAAAGGGGTTGCCATATAAATCATGATAGAGCACTTTCAAGAAATGAACTCTGCATTTTAAGAGATCATCTGATTTTAGATTGGGACATTAATCATATTTTACACTTTATTATAAATAATTCCAGGAAAGCAAGTATTAATAATAATTTATTTCCTTACAGTAAACAATAAAGAGATTCATCTATAAACTTTCGCATATTGCTACTGATATTTTCAGTACAGTCATGTTGCAACAAAGCGGTGCACAGGCGAATAAGGTTTTATTTCGCGGTTTATCTGCATAGAATTATCTTTCGATGAAGAATGAGACGAAATAAAGTTCAGTCAAAGTATCTGCAGCTAATATCAAAATATAGCTACATTAATTTTTTCATTGCATTTTCAATTTCTTCAGCAGTTTTTTTCCAGGTAGGAAATTTTAAAGCATATTGCCTGGCTTCAGTTGAAATGGTTTCTCTGTATTCTTTGTTATTGTATAACCGGATAACCGCATCGGCAAACGCAACAGGAGTTACGGCTGAAAGAATTTGCTCATTGATTTTTATATCAGGAAATGTTGCAATTGCCTGTGGCGTTGATACTATGGGAAGCCCTGCTGTTAAGGCATCAAGTATACGATTAATTAACCCAGTGCTATGAAAAGTGGGCACTACTGCAAGACGAACGCTATCAAAAATTTCTAGGAGGTTTTCTGCGTACCCGTTTATAATGATATTCTTCTTTTTTACTACAAATGAAATTGTTTTTTTTGGCGGCTTGCCAACAAGAAGTAATCTTGCATCGGGTAAAGAGTTTTCTATAATGCTCCATACTTTTTTTATGAACCATTTACTTTCCTCTGCGCGTGAACCATCGAGCTGTGTCATAAAAAGTATTTTATCACTATCAATTCCTTTATAAGTGCAGGAAAATAATTCTTCTTTAATACCATTTGCCGCAGCAATAATTTTTGCATGAGATGAAGGAGACATTAAATGCTCTAATTTATTTTGTTCATGTTGGGTTTGAACATGAACAAGATCTACTAAAGCAAGGTATTTTTTTTCTTCAGCTTCTAAAAAAAAGCTAAGCAGCCAGCGCGAAAAATAACTTTTATTGAATGTGCATGTAAGTATCATTTCACTTCCAAGATCACGATAGAGCCATGTTTTTGCATCGTTTAGACCAATTGCTGCTTTTTTAAAGAAATGCAAGTTGTGTTGCCTGCAAAATATTATTAGCCCGTAATACAGTACGGGACTTATCCAAATAAAATCGTAAACATGATGTGATATTATTTTGCGAACGTCTTCTTCTGTATAATAAAAGGGAGACAACAGATATCGCAGAGATAATATCGTTTTTATAATTCGCTTTTTGTTGCTCCATTTCTTTGCCGGCAAATATCCCAGGAACTGAATTGATTCAGGAATACGTGATAAATCTTTACTGTTACGACTGTTGTTTTCAATAACTAAAAGATGTACAGTGTGCCGAATACTTAATTGTTCAAAAATACCCGCAACAGGCAGCTCTCTACCGTTAAGCGGCGGAAATGGAATTGATTCAGTAACAATGAGAATCTTCATAGAAAATCAGGAATTCGGTTAAGCATATCTCGCAGGTGGATTGACGAACGAAATGATTTTGATGTAAAAATATAAGAGCGCCCATTTGGGAATGAATTCCCCAAGCACCACATCGAAATTACCGGAAAGAACGGTTCTCATTATAAAAAAACAACCCAGGAAATAAATGATAAACTGCAGATCAAGATTCTTAATTTTTCTCGCATAAATAAAATAAAATGCGAGCAGAGCTCCTAAAATAAGATTGAACAGAAAAAAATAAGATCCACTCATAAAGTAAACGGATGCAAATAATCCCAAAGAACCTGCATGAGAAACGTCTTCAGGTTTGCCGACAACGGTTTCACTGATAACTTTACCCGAAGCCGGAGTTGATATAAAACTGACCTTTGGAATAATATTGGTGAGCGTATGCAAAGTTATATCTTTCGGACTAAAGCTTTGTTGAAGCTCGTATTTTACTATTGGATTCGCCTGTTCTGTAATTATATAACAGGCTATTTGACCATCCAGTCCCATCATTCTTTTTGTGATTTCATTAGAAACGGTTAATAAACTTTCAGAAGAAGCGAAGGTTTGTGCAGTATTAACAATTGAACGCAGATTTTTTTCACTACTGTATCTTACAGCAGCAGATACAATAAAACTAAAAGCAAGAACAACAAATCCGGCTATGCCAACCAAAATAAAAGCGGGCAGTTTAATTTTTCTGTTTTTAAAAATAAAATTGAAGAAAAAGCATAAACCAAACATAGCAATGAATGTTTTACTTCCCGTTACAAAAAGACTATAGGAGGTTAAGGCAATCATTAAAAATATAAGGGCTTTTTTTTGTAAGCTCAATTGTTTCCAGTATTTGGTTAAATAGATATAGTAAACAACAAAAGCCAGATCAGGCGATAATAGTTTCAGGATAAATGCAAAGGTGGAATCTCTCCCTTCATCGCCTTTTATACCTACACCCATAGAAATAATTAAAAAAAGTTTACAAAGGGTTAAAACAATAATGATACTGTTGATTATAAAAAATTTACGCATTATAAAATTGCTATCGCTGGATGCCAGATGAATTTTATCAGGTGTGAATTTTATTACAGCAATAAATCCCGCAGCAATACAAGCCATACTGACTGAAGCATAAATAAGCGATCTGTTGATATCCTCAACGCTGGTTGTTGAAGCAATTTTGGTGTACATGAACATGTCCGGGTGATCAACAAGTATCAGTGGTCGTATAAAATATGCTATAGTAACTGAAAATAGCAGAACAAAATATGCGCCTTTGTAAAAATTGCTTCGAAAAAAATTAATGGTTACAATGCCAAACAAAAAGAATAAAGCATAGATAAATCCGGTTGTTTCAGAACGAAGCAAAAAGAAAAAGCACAATATTAGCAGAATCGCAAAAAAATAATGTCTGACAGAATATTGCAGCATACCATGGATGAATTTAGAATTTAACTTCTTGGAAAACTAAACCGGTTACAAAATTTGTAAAGATATATTCTTGTTTTCTTTTAATAGAAATAGCTTGATGACATAAAGTTTTTTGAAAATTATTGCTGCTTATCTTCATATTTAATATCAGCATTTATTATATTATTGTCTGTTATGGTAATTCTTGGGGGTTTTACCTGCTTTGAAATATTGCGGCCTATTCCTCTCGAAAAGTTTTTTATTTCGTTATTTTTAATAATAATATTATCTCCAAAAAATTTTTTCTTAACAGCTTCCTGCATCCTGTCCCTTATCTCAATACCAATACCTTGTTTATCTTCGGTTTCCATTGTGTTATTGGCTATAGTAATATTATTGCCCGGTCCAAATAATCTTATGCCTGAAACAACTTTTATTCCTTTTTGAACAAAAATGTGGTTATTGGTCACACTTACATTTTCATTTAAGTTAAAATCAAAATCAGTCCAGTCAAAAGTGATCCATATTGCTGATCCTCCATCTTCAATATACGTGATTTTATTCTCTGTGATCGTTCCGTTTTGTGTACCATTCATTAGAATCCTGCCAGCTGTTGTTGTTATATCATTTTTGGCAATTATTACATTTTTTGATTTGTTGTGTATTGCAATAGCATCATCCAGTGCTCCTCTTATAACATTGTTTAGGATGGCAATACTGTCTCCTGAGTGAACATTGATTGCCTGCTCTCCCTTGTCTTTTGCATAAGTCCATTTTCCCACTACGTACGCAGATATTAGTGTATTATTGAGTACCCTGAAATGATCTATTGAAGAGTGAAAAACCGAAATGCCATCACCATAATAATTATAAACAGTGCAATTGCTCACTGTGATATTTGATACTTTTACAGCCTTGCCTTTATAACTGCAACCAATCATTATTCCCGCTATAAGTGCATCATCGCCGTCTTTACGTCCTGAGCCTGTAAAATTCTGGTCTATAAAAAGCCTGTCAATAATAACATTGTTTGAACAAATATTCAACATTGCTACGCGTGTTTTGTAGAGAGCATAATAATCAGTTTTGTTGGTGAATCGAAAAATTGTACTGTCTTCGCCTTTAAGTGTGATATTGTTGATCATTATATCTATAGGACCATCTATAATGTAAACACCCTTTGGAAAATAGAGTGTTTCTCCGGGTTTTGCTTTATTGATAATATTCTGAATAGCTTTTGAATCATCTATATTATCATGCGGATTTATTCCGAGTGTTGTAACATCGGTTTCATTTAATTTTTGCGCATAACATGTCTGGAAAAAAATGGTAGCAAATGCTGTAAGAGCATAGATCGGTAGTAAGCAAAAAGAAAATTTATAGCTACAATTATATTTGTGTTTCATTTGTTTTTTTTGAATAAAGATCCGATTTCAATATTAATCTTATGAAGAATTATTCTTTCAATTTAATATGATCAGGATTATCAACCTTTATACTAATCCTTTATTTTCATATTAAATGATAGTTTAAAATAACAGAATGTTTTTAAAAAATATTAGAAACAATGATGCATTTTAATCTTTTCCATAAAAGCAGTTTTTTATTAATAAGAGCAGTAACTGCGAGGTTTTCAGCTGCATAAATTAGAATCATTCAACTACCTTTAAATAAACAGAAGCGGGAAAATGTTTTCCGGCAATCTTACCTTTTGCAAGCCCATAATAATTTTCTTGTGGTATATAATTTTTGAATATTTCCCGTAACTCATTAGTCCATTTATAATGAAGCATGCTTTGACAAATCATTATTTTGAATTTTTTATTACCGATCAAAAACGCATGCAACAGAGAATTCTCTTGCCAGAAGAACAGATCATTACTCAATAAATTGCGCCCATAATCAAAAGGAAAATAAATATCATGGAAATGCACAACTGTGCCTTTTTTTAACCGCGGTAATATTTCAAACATCAGAAAATTCACTTCGCTTCCGGGTTTAACGGCATGTGTAGAATCTATAAAAAGCATATCACCCTCACTCAATTGCGTATAAACCTCAATGTCAACTTCCTGTGCTTTCTTTACAATAAGTGATATTTCGTTTGCATTGTTTTTATCGCTAAGATATTGGCTTGGATAGGGTTCTACACATGTTAATTCTATTGAATGATTTATTTCTGAAGCTGCGTTTAAAATCACCGCCGTACTAACTCCGCAACCTACCTGGGCAATTTTTTTTGGCTTATAAAATTTTATAAAGCAATGAAGAAATTCCGCTTCAACAACACCGAATCCACCTTCTTCACCATTTTCAGAAACAGCTTTTCCGTAGATATTTTTTAAAGAAAGTTCTCTGTGTTTTTCAACTGCGCAGCAAGTTTTAGCAAGTTGAAGTTGTTCATCCAAAGAATTCATTTCAACTCCGATCATGCTGCCTCGTCCTAACCAAAAATCATTTTGCTTCAGGTATCGTATATCGGGAATTGTTGAATAAAAATGTTGAGGTAAAATGTTTATACCAAACTTTTGCCCGAATTCAAAAATGGACCGGTATTTATTTTTAAAAAACTTTTTTACTACTCTGCGCATGATTTTTTTTGATAATTGTAAAAGATATTTTTTGTAACCGGCTTTGAGTTCTTTATTCGGCTTTTGTTATGTCCCTCACCTTCTACATTCTCAATTCTGTTGATCACAGTATTTAGTTCATGTATTTCATTCTGCGAATGCATGCGGAATAAAATAAAAGTGTTCTTTTACGCTATCCATTATTTCATTCCTGGGTTTTGAAAAAATAAATTCCTCTTGTTGTAAAAGTTGCTCCAGAATTTCCAGCGTTTTATCAACCGCAACATTTTCTTTAAGTATATATTCAGCAGGCAATCCAACCTCTTTTGCAAAATCAAGACATTTTTGATGATAAGAGATCATTGTAAATTTTGTATTTACCGCATACGAAATTATAGCTGCATGCAGGCGCATGCACAGCATAAGATCACAAGAATAAATCTCCTCATAAAAATCAAAGGGATCTCTCGAATAGTTAATTATTATTATTCTGTCGTGCAAGTTCTCAGACAAAGATGCAATAAGCCTCCTATTTTCATTCATATCATTTTCACTTACCAAAGCACAGAAAGTAAAAATTTTCAGTTTATAGAAAGGGTATTTTTCTGCCATCTTTTGAATTAAAGACGATAGCCATACAATCTTTTCATCCCTAACATGACCATATCGCAGCGATAAACCAATGTAATTACCTTCGTTACCTTTCTCGCAAAAAGAATTATTGTGAAGAGCAGGTAACAATAAAGCAAGATCCGGCGCACATTTTATATGATTATTCAAACCCATCTCCTTCACCAGTTGATAAGATCTCTTGTCTCGTACTGCTATGAAATGCATTTGTTCAAGACATGCTTTTGCAGCTTTCTCTTCGTTTTGATTTTTAAAAGGTCCGACAGAAATACCAACCGCTCCGATCAAAACATCAGGATTTTTTTTTCGAATATTACGAATGATCCGCAGGTATAAGAATGAAAGTTTAGCCCGATGTATAAACGACCCTCCTCCAAACAAAAGAATATCCTTATTGCTTGCAAAAAAGATGGGAAAAATATAATGAATCGCAATGCTTCTTATCCAGGGAATCTTCTTGAAAATTCTATACAGCGGGATACCTTTTATTTCAACCGGTTCGTCTTTACTATTATATTTTGCAAGCGATTTTGTATCACTAAAAAAATGAAAGCGATTCCCGATATGCGATTGAACAAGATATTTTACAATAACAGAGGTCATTGCATCATCACCTACATTATAATAACCGTTCCAGCCAACTATTCCGATCTTCCTCATAATATTTTCTTATAAACTCTTTCTTGAAACGACAAAATTTTTTCTACAAATAATATTAAACTCAATCTTCACAAACCAAACAATGAAAAATTATCTAACTATATTATCTATTGAATCATCTTTTCGCCCGCGTCTTTTCAAGTTATTATTTAAAACTTCTTTTAAGTAAAATTTTTCTTCTGATACAAGTTTTCCAATATCAATATCATCTCTTACCTTAAGTGTTTTTGCAGGATTTCCTCCAACAATATGTCCTGGTGCCACGTCTTTTGTAACGACAGAGCCCATACCAACAATAGCCCCGTCCCCGATAGTAATACCGGGACATAAGATAGCGCCCCATCCAATCCAGCATCCCTTTCCTATTTTTACCGGTAATTTTTTATCATGCTCCGTATATGGTAAATAGTTTCCCTCATAATCATGAGAACTGGAAAGAATTACAACTTTCGGCGCGAAGATAGTTCCATCACCTATTTCAACACCACCTTCTCCATCGATATGGCATAAATGTCCGATTCTGCAATATTTGCCAATTTTTATTTCTTCATGAAAAGCAAATGTAGCAGTATAATGAACGTAAGTCGGTTTGCAAATAGATATTTTAGCGAGTCTTTTTTTCTTTCTTAAATAAGCGATATAAATCTTTTTCAAAGATGGAATAAGCATTCAAAAAAATTTTAAGAACCAATTTTTCAATTATGCATCTAAATTATAACACGAACAGCTTTATACTATAGTAGGTGTTGTATTTGCCGCTCTTTTTATTTTTTTTAAAACTATAAAAAATAAAAATAGAACGGAACAAAAGTGCGAAATAAGTAATGAAAGAGCCGCTCCTGTCGATTGGTATTTATCAACAAAAATTCGGGCAAGTAATAAAGAGAGCAATCCAAAAAAGCATGTGCTGATAAATGCAAAACGCTGTAAATGTAGCCCTAATAGAAATTGACTGATGATCATTGCTACTCCATAAAATAAAACCCAGAGATATAAAACATTCAGAACAGGAATTGAATATAAATATTCTTTACCTACAAACTTCTGAATTAAATATGGCGATAAAAAAAATAGCGGCACAATCATAACTAAAGTAAGTACCAGTGATAAAATTGAAAATTGGTACAAGGTTTTTATAGTTTTAGTACCATTTTGCAGGTCGTGTGTAATTTCTGCAATAGTGGGAGCCGTTAATCTTTGAAGTTGTGTTTGTAATAATCTCACTATAGTAATTACCTGGATCGCTAATCCATAATTTGCCAATTCTTTTGGTCCGAATCTATCTTGCAAAATAATCTGGTTTGCCTGTGTCATTAAAATATTGCCTAACCCTGCCAACCATACCCACACGTTTTCCCTGACAAATGAAATGAAAATTACTGTTTTCTCATTTTTCAAAAAGAAGACAAGTACTGCTGCGGTAACGAAAAATAAAATGCGTTCAAATACTAAAATAACTGATTGGTAATTTGCTTTCCCTTTAAAATCAAACCAGGGCATTGGAGACATTCCTCTTGCAAACCCAAGGAATGAACAGAAAGCTACTATAAGAGCTGCCTTATAATCCATGTTGGAAAAAAGAAAAGCCCATACTGCGGTGGCGGCAGAGATCAGAGATCCAAAAATAAACCATATCCAAGTCGCCGACCACATAACAATATCAGGCCTATTTAGTTGTACAAGGTCTCTCACAAGTGTCCGCTCAGTTCCAAACTGCATTGCCGTACTAATCGTATTGGCAAACACCAAACCATAAGAAAAATAACCGAAATCTTCTTTGCCTAATTGCCGTGCAAGCAACACTGAAACAACAAATGAAATACCTGATTGCAGATAGTTAATTGTACTGAAAGTGAATATATATTTGAAATTGAGGTACTTTCTGTAGTGCAAACAATATTATTTTAATATACGCAAAAATGCAATACAATTTTCATTTAATCCTAGCGCGGATAAGAAAAGAATGGAATTAGTTGCTGTGCATTTCCCTTTTCATTAAGCTAATAAATCATCTTTGCTTTGTTGAAACATGTTTCAATAGTACAAGAGTGCGACGCAACAACAGTTTGAGAAAGATATGCTGCCAGCGACTCGATAAGCTTAACTAAAATCGTATAGCTTATCCAGATGAAACAGCGATAAAATTCTTATCCCCTTTTCTATTTCCGCTTCGGTAAATTTTGTTTTCCACAAGTCCAATATATTTTGACCTGATCGTATTGGACTATCCTTACTTATGGTTCTTGAAAAGTGATATAACTGTTTTAAAGCTTTTGCATCAAAAGGTTTATTCAAATAATGAAATAAAGCTCTTGTTTCTGATTCAGGATTTAAAAAATAATTTTCATAATAAGTGATATGGTAATTATTTTCTTTTGCTTTTTGTAAAGGGATATAATTATTAATACACCAGATATAGAAATTTTTCTCGAGATGCGTGCTCCCAGATTTGTATAATTCAAAAACACCCCCGGGCAAAAGCGGACTTATAGATTCTTCCTGTTCCAAAATTCTTTTGTAAGGTCTGTCCGGCACCCAACCTGCCCGCGTCCATGATTCAATAACCGCAAAAGGATTTCTTATGAGCAGTATAATTGGTAAATCTGTATAAATAGACCTGATCCAATTAAGAAAAAGATTGGTTCGAATATCTTTTATCAGCCGGTCTTTTGCAATAAATTTTCGATTATCCTTATCTGTCCATGCCGTTCTGATCTTTCCAGTTACTATTGTCTCCAGGGGCTTCAGAAACGTTTCGTCTCTATTCTCCGGCAGAATATAAACCGGATGTACAAAATTTTTGGCCAGACCAACTGTATCATATTTAAACGGTTCAAAAATTATCCTGTACTTGTTTTTATAATTAATTAAATTGGATATTAAAGTACTGCCGCTTCTTCCTAAAGAAGACAATAAAATGGAATGACGATAATCTGTATTGGTGTCAATATAAATTCTTGCGAATACTTGTGTTCTTAAAACAAAAAATGCTTTCTTTAACATTCCTGTCATTTGGCTTTGTATATGTGACTAATTTTGTTTTAAAACTGGGCAATAATATTACTCATTTTTGAAGGTTAAAGATTGATAATCTTTTGAATATAAGCAATACATTTGGCCAAAATTTGTATAACATCTTTTAACGAGCTTTAGTGTAATTAATGCAAACGAATACCCCCCAATTACAAATACAAACGGACGAACAAGAGAATAATCTTGACTTAAAAAAAATTATCTACAATCTTTTTTCCTATTGGCACTGGTATTTTACTTCCCTATTGATTTGTGCCATACTTGCATTTACTTACTTATATTTTGCAACGCCATTATATAGATTACATGCTACATTATTAGTAGAAAATGCACAAACTTCCAATTCATCATCTTCAAGTTCCTTGTTAGACGAATCATCCTTATTAAGTGATTTAGGCCTTACAGGTATAACCAATAGTGTTGATAATGAAATGGCTGTTTTGGCATCGCACTCTCTTATGGAACAAATCGTGAGGGATTTGCAACTAAATGTAAAATACTTTGGTGTTGCGCGTATCAAGAATGTTGAACTTTCCAAATTCAGATGTCCTTTTGAATTCAAGATTGTTTCTTTATCTAATATAGGTGCAGATTATCCGCTTAATTATACAGTTAAATTAACAGCCACCGGAGTAAATATTTCAGACGAGGACAGCAGCAGGGATGTTGCTTTTGGTCAAACAGTAAAACTTAAAAATTCTGTTTTTCAAATAGTACCACGTGTTCTTCAAAATCCGGCAGACACGCTCTTTAGCCCTTATTCTGTCACGGTAATAACTTATGAACAAGCCATAAGCAATTATCTTAAAACCTTGTCGATAGTAAACAATAATTCCAAGGCGGCCACTATTTCACTTACTCTTAATGAGGAGCCTGTAGCCAAACGTGGCGTTGAAATGTTAACGCATCTTATCAATACCTATATAACTCTTAATATAACAGATAAGAACCGGGTCGCCGATAGTACAATTGCATTTATAAATAACAAACTATTGGTTGTAAGCGATGAGCTGAACAGCATAGAAAAACAAATACAAAATTTTAAACAGGCAAATAAGCTTGCAGATATTAGTACCCAGTCTCAGTTGCTGGTAACCAATACAAACGATTATGTAAAAAACCTTGCTATTCAACAAACACAGTTGGATATTGCTGATGCACTTGACAATTATCTAAAGGATGACAAAACAAATAAGCGAGTAGTTCCTACCAATCTTTCCATTCAAACAGATCCAAACTTTATCAATTTATTGGGTACCTATAATCAACTGCAATTAGAAAGAGAAAGAGAAGCATCATTTACTACAGAAGATAATCCCTCGGTAAAAATTCTCGATGGGCAGATATCAAGAATACGCAATGACCTTATCAATAATCTTTCGGTAATTAAAAGGAATATTCAAATTACCATTAATGGTATAAAAAATAATCTTTCAGTTTATGAAGGACAAATTAGTCAGGTACCTCTAAAAGAAAGGGAATTTCTCGAGTATTCAAGACAGCAAAGTATAAAGCAGGATATTTATGTTTTTCTTTTAAAACAAAGAGAAGAAACTGAAATAGGTAAAACAGCTAATCTGGCACCAGTAAGAATTGTAGATTCACCTTACCAGGAAATTATTCCTTATGCACCAAATAAAGTACTGGTATACATACTTTTTGCCATGGCAGGTATAGCTATTCCGTCTTTAATAATTTATCTCAGGCAAGCACTTAATAATCGTGTTATGATGCGTAAAGATGTTACTGATAACACTACTGCTCCCGTTATTGGTGAAATAAGCCAGGCAGAAGAAAATAAAAAAATTGTTTTTGCTAAAGAATCAAGATCTGTTATTGCTGAGCAGTTCAGAATATTGCGAACCAATCTTGATTTTGTTATTACAGATAAGGATGACGATGCCCGTATTATAATGATTACATCCAGCATGAGCAGTGAAGGGAAATCATTTGTTGCGATGAATCTTGCCACGTCACTTGCTGTATCTGGAAAAAAAGTTGCCCTGCTTGAGTTTGACATGCGTATGCCAAAAGTATTATCTTCACTTGATATTCATCATCACCAAGGTTTATCCAATTATATTGTTAGTCAAATAAACCTTGACGATATTCTTCTTCCTTCAGGAGTACATGAAAATTTTTATCTAATAGGTGCTGGCGTAATTCCGCCTAATCCTGCTGAGCTTATTCTTAATAAACGCGTCTCACATTTAATGAATGAGCTTAAGAAAAGGTTTGATTATATTATTTTTGATACACCGCCTGTTGGTCTTGTAACTGATGCACAATTGCTTTCAAAATATGCCGATGTAAGTATTTATATTATACGACAGGGATATACTTTTAAAAACCAATTACAATTATTACAGGAGATCATTAACACTAATAAGATTAAAAATCTCAACGTAGTTATTAATGGTGTTAAAGTAAAAAATACTTACGGATACAGTTATGGCTATGGTTATGGTTATGGCTATGGTTATGGTATCAACGGTAATTACAGTTATTTCGCTAATGGCAAAAAAACAAAAAAATCTTTCTTTAAAAAGCTGATTCAAAAACCATAGCTCGATAACAGAAAATATTTTTTGCAATTAATCGGTAGAATCTCTTTAATATTTATAGCCATTTGCTAAAAAATAAAGGAGCTTTTTTTAAGCTCCTTTATTATCCAGGCTATTTATTTCTCATGTTCATTTGGTTTAGGCTTCCTATGATTGCTCTTTGCGACGTTATTGCTCGTGTCTCTTTTTCTTGTCTCAATTTTCGACTTTTCTCTTTTCACTTGCGCTTTATTTAAGGTGCCTGCATTTGAATGTTCATCTTTACTTGAAAGGTTTACGGATGCTTGCGGTTTTTTAGGCTTGTTGTTATCATTGTCATTATTGGGTTTAGAAGCAGGCCTTTCATTATTTGGCTTTTGCGCCGGTTTCTTTTCTATTGGTCTTTTATTCTCTGCCGGTTGTTTTTTTTCTGTTTGCTTCCTTGTATTTTGTGGATTTGGATTTTTATTTTGAGGCGCATTTTTTTGTACCTCTTTATTGTTCGTAGTTACATTCTTATTTTTATTTACGGTAGTTTTATTGGCTTCAGTTTTATTTACCGTTGTTTTATTCACTGTTACATTTTTATTCACTGTTGTTTTATTAACTACAGGTCTGTAAATGTTAACTGTATTCTTACTTCTATCAACGGTTTCTCTTGTCGGTCTTGATGCATCATTTACGTGCATTACCTGCACTCTTGTATGTGCAACTCTTTCAACATCTTCTCTTCTTGGTCCTCCAACAACAACAGCTCTTCTGTTAAAAACATTCGTTTCACGCGTGTTGTTAATGATTGTTGTATTTCTTATAATCGTTACATTTCTTGTACGTGGCGCATAATAACGATATACAACAGGACTTGTAATATAACGACGTGGTGTAAACACCCAATAATCTGCCGGAATAGTTGTACCGAAAGATACACCAATACCAATGCTCACATCAGGCCCAAGAGGTGCCCATCCATAATAATCACCACCGGTTCTCCAGCTTACCCATGCAGGTCCCCATTCGTAACCGGGAATCCAAACCCAGCCATACGAAGGATCATAAGCCCAACGTCCATAATGGAAAGGTGCCCATCCCCAGTCATAATCAGATACCCATGTCCAGCCATAGTCTGTATATGCCCAATGACCTCCTGTGGAATAAGGACGGAATCCAGAAACACGGGGAGTCCATATCTGTCCATATCTCGGGTGGCTTACCCAACGACCATAGGCTTGCAAATTATCGTGAAAAACAGAAAAACTTACGCTTGCACTCACCTGCGATTTAGAAACAGTTGTTGTTGTGATTACACTCAACAATGTAAACAGGCTTATTGCAAATAACTTGAATGATGTTTTCATAGCTTAAAATTTTTATTGTTTGTAAACTTCTATCATACAAAAGAAAAAGACATGCCAGTTTTGATTTGGATTAATGCATGAGTGTTAAAAAATTCTTTCTCTTTTAAAAAACTGTTAAGAAATTTGAAAGCTGATAGGGTAGACTTTATTGAATAAAATGAATCAGCAAAAATGATAAGTAGTGTAAAATTTACTCATCACTGATAACTGATATAGTTGCAATACCCATAAAAGAATAGGCTATAGTGTACAAGAAAGTCGTTCAGAAAGTTTCGGAGCAGATACAATAACGTTGTCCTATAATTTTCAGTTCGCTCAATAAAATAATTTCTCTTCCTTCACTCATCCCTTTTTTATCTTATGTGCTATTTCTGTTTTACTACCTTTGCGACGTTATGGAGATAACCGCAAAAACCGCCGAACAACTTCGAATTACCGCAGAAGAATTTGAACTCATCAAAAAAAAACTTGGACGCACCCCGAACTTCACTGAGTTATGTGCCTTTAGTGGCATGTGGAGTGAACACTGTAGTTACAAAAATTCTATTAAGTGGCTTAAAACATTACCACGCAGTGGCGGACGTATGCTGGTGGCAGCAGGGGAAGAGAATGCTGGTTTAATGGATATAGGTAATGGCTATGGTGTTGTGTTTAAAATTGAAAGTCATAATCACCCCAGTGCTATTGAACCTTTCCAAGGCGCTGCAACAGGCGTAGGCGGTATACAGAGAGATATTTTTACAATGGGTGCAAGGCCAATCGCCTCACTGAACAGTTTGCGTTTTGGTAATTTAAAAGATAGAAAAACACAGCGCCTGCTTGCCGGTGTGGTGCATGGAATCGGTCATTATGGTAATTGCTTTGGCGTGCCCACTGTTGCGGGTGAAGTATATTTTGAAGAATGTTATCATACAAATCCTTTGGTTAATGCAATGAGTGTTGGTATTGTGAAAGCAGATAAAACGATTAGTGCTACCGCAGCCGGTGTTGGTAATCTTGTTTTCTTCGTAGGCAGTGCCACTGGTAAAGATGGTATTGGCGGTGCTTCATTCGCATCAGCAAATATTACAGAAGAAAGCGTCGAAGAGTTACCGGCAGTGCAGGTGGGTGATCCGTTTCAGGAAAAAAAATTATTAGAAGCATGTCTTGAAGTAATTGAAACGGGAGCTGTTGTTGGCATGCAGGATATGGGCGCTGCAGGAATTATTTGTTCCACTGCTGAAATGAGTTCGAAAGGTGGTGTAGGCATGCAAATAGATTTAGATAAAGTTCCTACACGGCAAAAGAACCTGAAAGCATGGGAACTGTTATTGAGTGAAAGCCAGGAAAGAATGTTGATGGTGATAGAGAAGGGAAAAGAAAAATTAGTGTTGAACATATTTGAAAAATGGGATTTACCCTGCAGTCAGATTGGCGAAGTAACAGATGATGGTTTACTAAAGTTTTTTATGCATGGCGAATTGGAAGCAGAAATTCCTGCCTATGAACTTATATTGGGTGGCGGTGCTCCTCAATATATAAGAGAATATAAACAGCCTGCATACCTGAAAAAGATAAATGCATTTTCACAAGATCATATTAAAGATATTGAAGAGGATGAGTTGGAGGAAGTGGCAGAAAAAATTATTAAACTTCCCAACATCGCAAATAAACGCTGGGTATATATTCAATATGACAGCATGGTAGGTGCTGCCAATACAAGCACAAATGCTCCTAGTGATGCTGCAGTAGTACTTGCAAGAGAAGCAGGCAAAGCATTAGCTATGACGGTAGATTGCAATAGCAGATATGTTTTTGCAGATCCTTATAAAGGTGCCATGATAGCAGTGGCTGAAGCAGCCAGAAATATTGTGTGTAGCGGTGCAGAACCAATTGGTGTAACCAACTGTCTCAACTTTGGCCACCCTTACGACCCCGAAGTGTATTACCAGTTTGTGAAAGTGGTTGAGGGAATGGGCGATGCATGCAGAAAATTCAATACACCTGTAACAGGTGGTAATGTAAGTTTTTATAATCAAAATCCTGAAGGCCCGGTATACCCTACTCCAACTATTGGTATGGTGGGTATTATCGAGAATATGAACCACCACATGACCCTGGATTATAAAAATCCCGGTGACGCAATTCTGTTGATAGGTGAACAAGTGGAAGATATTGCTTCTTCAGAATATTTGCATAAAATAAAAGGCATTGAATATTCACCTGCTCCACATTTTGATCTTGATGAAGAATATGCAGTGCAGGTATTTGTTGCGTCACTCATCATGGAAAAAACGATTAAGAGTGCACACGATATAAGTGAGGGTGGTTTAATGATTACGTTGTTTGAAAAAGGTTTCAATAGATATCTTGGCTTTGATGTTTTAACAGATACTGATATAAGGACAGATGCTTTTTGGTTTGGCGAAGCGCAAAGTCGTGTGGTAGTTAGTTGCGATAAAGACCAGGCAGAGACAATAAGACACAGAGCCGCATCTGCAGGCATACCTGTCATGGTTTTAGGCACTGTTACGGATGGGCCGGTAACTGTTAATGGAGAAAACTGGGGACATGTTGGAGAGTGGAGATTCAAATATGATACAGCAATAGAGCAATTGCTTGTTCAGTAATTTTTTTCACCAGCTTTAATAACATAGTAGAATCACTTGTTGCGTCGCAAATCCGCTGAGGCGATTCTTGAGACAAATAAAAATTAATTATCTCCGAAAAAATCACTTTAACTGTATATCGCTTTTCAGCAATCGTTACTGAATGTAAATTATTCAATAAGATAATTCCTAACTTCGAAAAAAACGTGATATGACCATAAGTAAAAAAATAAAGATTACTAAGGAAAGTGCCAAGTAGAATTTATTGTAAGCAATCAATTACCAAAGGAGAATATGAAGTAGAATTATTTATTAATGCAAACTTTAAGAAAGAAAAATTATTGACAGAGCTAAATGAATAGAGAAAAACAGGAATAAAGTTTGATAGCATTATCTCCTTCAAAGAAACGACATGTATAAAAATGAAACAGAAATCTTTAATAGATGAATAATCAATCCGCAATTATTATTACTGGGGCTGCTGGTTTCATTGGCAGTTGCATGGCTAAATATTTGAATAAGCATGAATTTGAAAATCTAATTCTGGTTGATAAGTTCATTCATAATGAAAAAGAAAAAAACTGGAAACGGAAAAAATACCAGTTCTTGGTTGACAGAGATTTATTGTTTGATTGGTTAAATGATAACAATATTAAAGTTGATTGTGTCATTCATCTCGGAGCAAGAACAGATACTACTGAATTTGATTATAAAATTCATCAGCAGCTAAATCTTGAATATTCACAGGACATTTGGAATTACTGTACCGGTAATAATGTTCCTTTAATCCATGCTTCTTCCGCTGCTACTTATGGTGCAGGTGAATTGGGTTATGATGATAGCCATGAAGTGGTGCAATATTTAAAACCACTCAACTCGTACGGCATAAGTAAAAATGAATTTGATAAATGGGCATTGCAGCAAACAAATCAGCCACCATATTGGGCAGGATTAAAATTCTTTAATGTATACGGCCCCAATGAATACCATAAAGGACGCATGGCAAGTGTTATCTTTCATTCTTTTTATCAGATAAAAAAAGATGGCGTAGTAAAATTATTTAAAAGTCATCGTGTTGATTTTAAAGATGGTGAACAATTGCGAGATTTTATTTATGTAAAAGATATTTTAAAAGTAATGTACTGGATGATGCAAGCAATGATTAGTGGTGAATGGCATCCTAAGAAGAATGGTATTTATAATCTTGGGACCGGCAAAGCAAGAACATTTAATGATCTTGTAAAAGCGACTTTTGCAGCACTTGACATGCAACCTCATATTGTTTACATAGATATACCTGAAGATATTCGCGATAAATACCAATACTATACAGAAGCAAATATGAATAAGTTGCGCCATGCGGGTTATACAGAAGATTTCTATTCACTGGAAGATGGCGTGGACAGATATATACGCAACTACCTTTCACAAGATAAAATTTATTAATAGTTGAAATTTAATTCCACCTTTAGGGATGGTGTTGCGCTCCTTTGGGGATGAGGCAAGCCCAGGAAAGAATTTGGTAAATTTGAAAAAATGAAATTGATATGAGTGTTGCAGAAATGAAAAAAAAAATACACGAAAAAATAGAGCATATTAATGACGAAAAAGTTTTACACCAGGTTATTGAATTATTAAACTCTGCCTCATCAGCCGAAAAGCAAATTGATGCTACAAAACACATGGAAAAACTTTTTTCTGAAAATGATAACCTGCTAAAACGACTCTCATAATGTTTATTCTTGATAAAGTACTTCAGTTGCATCAGGAAGTTTTGAAACGTTACGGAGGCGCCCCTGGAATAAGAGATATAAATCTTTTGGATTCTGCATTAAATCGTCCTTTTCAAACTTTCGGAGGGGATGAGTTATATCCCGGACCTTTTGAAAAATCAGCAGCTATTTTTGAAAGCATAATTTTAAATCATCCTTTTGTTGAGGGAAATAAAAGAACTGGTTTTTTATTAAGTGCTACTCTGTTACTCGAATACAATATAGTGTTAACCGCTTCTGAAGATTCACTGTATGATTTTATAACAAAAATTTCAACTGGAGAATTTAAATTCGAAGAAATAGTAAACTGGCTTCAGGAAAACTGCAAACACGTAGAATAATAAAACATGAATAAAAAAATAGCAATCATTGGCGGCGGAAATTTAGGCACTGCCATAGCAGAAGGATTAATCAGCAGCGGATTTATTCATCCCGATCATATCCTTATTACCAAAAGAAACATTACTACATTAAAACCGCTTGAAGAGAAAGGCGTGCTCATCAGCAATAATAATATTGAAGCAGTGCAATATGCAGACTGGATCATGCTTGCAGTAAAACCGTTTCAAATAAGAGAAATATTACTGCAGCTAAAGCCACATCTTGATCCACATCGTCACACCCTGGTAAGTGTGATGACGGGCATTTGGATAAAAGATATACAGGATATTATAGGCGACAAGTTCACTTTATTTCGTGCAATGCCAAATACTGCAATTGCTATTCAGGAAAGCATTACATGTATTTGTAAATACAATGCAGATGATCGACAGGTAAATTATGTTACAGATTTGTTTGATCAATTAGGGAAAACAGTTCTCATAGAAGAAAAGTTGATGGATGCTGCTACTGTGCTTGGTGCATGCGGCACAGCATATGCGATGCGATATATACGTGCCAATATACAGGGTGGCATTGAAATAGGTTTTGATGCAGCCACAGCATCTCTTATTGCTGCACAAACAGTAAAGGGTGCAGCCGAATTATTATTGCAGCGACACACACATCCCGAACAGGAAATTGATAAAGTAACAACACCAAAAGGTTGTACCATTGCGGGGTTAAATGAAATGGAACACCAGGGCTTTAGTTCTTCATTAATCAAAGGAGTGGTTACAAGCTATAAAAAAATTGTAGAGGATATGTAGAAGAGATCAGCAAAAAGGAGTGAGTCACAACAAACGATAAATAATGTTTTCTCTATTCATACAACATTTGTAAAACAGGATTCCAGTTATGTCACTCTGATTGTACATACATCGCCCATTAATACAAAGCTCATAAATCTTCATTCCCGTCTTAAGTCCTTTTTTGTAATTACAAAAAAGACCCTGCAGAAATTGTCGCAATCAACAGTAACTTTTTCGTAGTATTATTTTTATTTACTAAAAGGTGGAGACAGAGTTTTTTACTTTACGAATTTATTATTCTGCTTACTGCATAAAATAGAATACAATTAACCTTTTGTATCAGGGTTACTTTTTTGAATTTTTTTTCTGTAAGATGATGGATTTTGTCCTGCATGCTTTTTAAAAATTCTTGTGAAATGACTTTGGTCTGAAAAGCCGGTGAGGTAAGCAATTTCAGTTAATGAGTAAGTTGATGTTTGCATCAACTGCATTGCTTTTTCTATGCGTAGTTTGCGAATGTATTCTCCAAAAGAAAGATCTTCAAAATACTTCGAGAACTCTCTTGACAAATAAGATGGATTAATATCTATATTTTTTGAAAGCTCTTTTAAAGTTAAACTGGTGTCTATCTGGTCCTGTATAATTTCTTTCAACTCTTTTGCCCATGCAGGAGTTTTCTTTTTTGAATCGCGTTGCTTAATGAACTTATTAAAAACATTAAGCAATAAATTTTCAAAAGGTTGCTGCGTGTGTTTTTCATGTTGCAAGTATTTTGCCCAGCTATACAAGGCATCATAGAGCAGTATGCCTTTCTCCAGCAATTCATGATCATTCTTAAAATTGTATGCAAGCCCCGAAGAGATTGCCCACAAGCCAGATGCCTGTTCTGCGATATCATGCCTGTCTGTATCTGCACCACGTACAATAGGCGCAATTGCTTGCAGTGCTGCATCTTTCAACTCATATTTTTTTAAAAAATAATCAAAAGTGCATTCGTCATTATAATGCGAGAACTCTACATCAGGCACATCAAAAGGAATTGCATTTAATTCTTTCGCTTTTGTAATTACATCTTTAAAAGGAGCATAAATTATTTCTGCATCCTTATCAATAAATCTTTTTATCAGCCACGGGCATGCAATGCGGTCAATCTTTGGTCGTTCACGTGTTATCCATTTCATTAATACAAATTAAAACAACTGATAAAGCTAATGAACTTTGATTTTAAAATGAAGTGTGTAATTTTTATTTGTTGCGGGTTTTATTGCTGCTATTAAAACAGAATGCACAAGAGTGCGACTCAACCAACGATGCTACGCTTTGCAAAGCTGGGCTCACAAAAAATAAAATACTTATTATGAAGCTTTAATAATTTTCCCTACTCCCTTTTATAGAAATAAAGATTAACTGCTGAAGCAAATCCTTTTTCACTTAATGTAAAGAATCCTGAATTATCAGCAGCAAAAGTTATGGCTTCACCCTGCGGCTCAGGTGTGTAAGGTAATGTTGCATAGTTTTTATTAAGTACCTGCTCTATAGTTTCGCCTGATGAACGAATGTAATAGTATAAAGAAAAATAAGTCTTAACTATAATTTCCTTTTCATCCCGTGACAGTGCAGCACTTACGACACCGGTGTAAGGTAACGAGCCAACTAATGTAGCCGTATTAACCGATGTAACACTATACGGAAAACTTAGCTTATAAATTTTTGAAGGATTATCGCGCTTCGTGATGATATAAATATCTTTTGCAGAAGCGTCAATAAGAAATGCTTCTGCATCATGCGAACCATCAGGATACATAAAACGAATCGTATTAAAACTTGCCACTGTATCTGTTGAAGAGGGCGGCTCTGCAAATTGATAAATAGTATAGTCAGGGTAAGTTTGATTATTGTCTCCAATGTCGGCAACATAAATTGTATCATTTGAAAGAGCCATATCTTCCCAATCACGATTTACAGCTCCTTTTATATAAACAGTTTTTAAAACTTTTCCATCATGCCCTAAAAGATACAACTGCGGCGGATTTCCGCTATCTTCCACCACCCATAAATAACCGGAATCTATTTTGCTATCAGCAATTCCCGAAGCTTCATTGACAATGGGAATAACCGGCTTAACAACAGGAATGGAATCAAAACCCGTAGCTTTATCCGATGGCGGCAACTCTTTATTGCAAGCTAAAAGCAGGAAAGAGTAAAATAAAAAGAAAATAAAACTCAAATACTTTTTCATGTTTCGGGTTTCAGGGAAAGATAGTATAAAATGTAATAAAGTAAACAATTTGCCCCTGCAGACCGTAATTACACTCATTTTATCCACCTTACCAATACTTTAAATAAAATTTTCATTAAAGTTTATAAGAAGTCTTCAAACTATCATAAACTTTGTACACAGAATTTCGTTTTATTATTTACCTCTTTCAAAAATATGCCGGTTTACAATCAGTCGAGGAGCAGGGTTATCCAATTAATATTTATCGCAATTTTTATCATTATGCTGGGGCAGTTACTCCACCTGCAAATATTTTCTTCAGAGTATAAAATTCAGGCGGAGAATAATGCCATCTTTCGCAAAGTAGTTTATCCTGACAGGGGTATTATTTACGACCGTAAAAAACGTGCTATTCTTGAAAACACGGTAATGTATGATCTGATAGTTACACCGAGTGAAATCAAGGGAACCGATACCGCTACATTATGTGATATTTTGGGTATTGATACTGCAGAATTCAGGAAAAGAATGGTGACTGCTATCATTAAAAACAGCAGTTATAAACCCAGTGTTTTTGCGCCGCTCGTTTCAGATGAAATATATGCACGGTTAAATGAGAATCTGTATAAATTCAATGGATTTATATTGCAGGAAAGACCGGTGAGAAAATATCCGTACAATGCTGCAGGAAATGTTCTTGGCTATCTTGGAGAAGTAGATACAACTTTTTTGCGCAGGCATAAAGGAGAAGGTTATGAAATGGGAGATTATGCCGGTATGACTGGTCTTGAGCGCAGTTATGAAAAAGTATTGATGGGCCAGCGTGGGGTACAGCGTTTTATACGTGATAACAAGAATCGTATACAGGGCCCTTACGAAAATGGAATATTTGATACCGCCGCAATAGCCGGAAGAAATCTGTACACAAGTATGGATGTGGATCTGCAGCAATTAGCCGAAAAATTATTACAAAATAAAATTGGCAGTGCTGTAGCTATTGATCCAAAAACAGGTGGCATTCTTGCTATGGCAACGAGCCCATCTTATAATCCTAATTTATTGACAGGTTCTCAACGAAGGCAAAATTTTGGCAAGCTTGTTTTGGATACTGCAAGACCCCTGTTAAACAGGGCAATCAAAGGACAATATCCTCCCGGATCAACATTTAAGCCGATGGGAGCTTTAATAGCATTGGATGAAAATTTGATCACACCGGCATATGGCTATCCATGCGGTGGCGTTTATTATGCATGCGGAAGACCGGTAAGATGTGAACATCATGATCCGGGACATGCAGCAAACCTGCGTCTTGCATTATCTCATTCCTGCAACTCTTATTTTTCCAATGTGTTTAGAATGGCAATAGATAATCCCGCCTATGAAAGCCCACAGGCTGGTTATTTAAAATGGAAAGAATACATGAATGCTTTTGGAATGGGAGTGCTTTTAAATATTGATCTGCCAAGTGAAGATCGTGGCAACATCCCTGATACAGCAAGATATAATAAGGATTTTGGCGGATTTGCAAGATGGAACAGTTGTAATATTCTTACACTTGGTATTGGTCAGGACAGAATGTTGGCTACGCCTCTTCAATTAGCCAATGTAATGTGCTTTATTGCCAACAAAGGATATTACTACACCCCACATTTTGTTGACAGTATAGAAAATGAAACGACTGATGATACTGTTTTTTTGGGTAAATATAGGAGAAGGCATAATGTAACGCATATTTCCAATGAAGATTTTGAAGCGGTGCAATTGGCGATGCTTGATGTAACACAATCAGGAACTGCGATGGGTGCCAGAATCGAAGGGATAAATATTTGTGCAAAAACTGGTACTGCTCAAAATCCGCATGGAAAAAACCACTCACTTTTTGTGGCCTTTGCACCAAAAGAAAATCCAAAAATAGCTATTGCTGTAGTTGTTGAAAATGCAGGGTTTGGCGCCACATGGGCTGCACCTATTGCTTCGCTCATGATAGA
>WNGA01004402.1_pt1 | contig 30449 bp, 18 predicted proteins | sample 5400061 | NCBI WGS metagenome assembly WNGA01 (sample SAMN13153366, study PRJNA577476) | soil metagenome | isolation source: 100 cm soil or saprolite under grassland replicate 2 | place: USA:California | collected 2016-06-15
CTTCGGCCGTGATCAGGTTCCGCAGGTCCGACTTCATCGAAGCCAGATACGCCTTCTCCTTCGTGTTCGCGAACTTCGGAATCGCGATCGCGGCCAAGATGCCGATGATCACGACCACGATCAGAAGCTCGATCAGTGTAAAGCCTTTACGGTTCACTGAACTACCTCCCTCTGGGGACTGGGACACGGACGCAGGACGCCGCTTTCAGACCCGTCCGGGAGCAGAATCGTCACAAAAAAAGAGCGGCGAGGTTTCCCTCGCCGCCCTGATGCGTCAGGCCAGAAGCCTTACGCGCACTTCGGCTCGCCCTCTTTGTTAGCCGGGGCCAGCGCGGTCGACCCAACGTACACGGCACACGTCTTGGTGGTCGTGGTGTGGGACACGGTAGCCGTGAACCCGTCAGCCGTCACCGCGATGGTGGGGCCGAGGACGCCGGTCGTCGTACAGAACGCGACCGTGCCCGGAGCCGTCACGCAGCTTGTGTTGGCGGTGTACTTCACCGAGTCGGCGAAATACGCCTCTTCGGCCGCCTTCGTGTTCGCGAACTTCGGAATCGCGATCGCGGCCAAGATGCCGATGATCACGACCACGATCAGAAGCTCGATCAGTGTGAAACCCTTGCGGTTCATCTGGACTACCTCCCCTATAAGGATCTAAGACATGGTGACAGGTTTATTCCGCGGCGACTAGAGGCACGAATCATGCCTTGGATGGAGGTCGCGTTCGCAAACACCTAAGCATCAATTAGTTACGGTCGCAAGTGCGGGTTCGCTGACGCCCTGAAAAGCGTGAAAAACTCGGGCATTTTGCAAGTCGCCACGCCAGACGCAATAATGCCGTAATTCATTGCAGATGCGTGCGATACCTCCCCGCTCTTTGCTGACCAGCTCGCGTTCATCGTATCCGTGACAGCAGCGAGTCCGCAACCGCTGAATCGCCACGCGAGCGCGCCGCGAGGGCCTGGGTGCGATAATAGCCGGGGCAGCGATAGCAGAGTTGCTCTGCCCGCATGAGCAGCGTGTCGGCAAGACGCGGCCGGCCGAGCGTGATCTCGGCATCGGCGGCGGCAACGAACAACGTGGGATCGCGGTCGTAGATCTTCGCGGCTTCGCGCAGCGCGCCGAGTGCCTGTGCGGGCTGGCGATGGCTTTGGTAGATCGCCCCCATCCGCGCCGGGCCGCGGTAGGACTGCGGCGAGTCTTCGAGAATGCTCTGCGTCACGCTGAAATCGTCATGCCACACGGGCGTTCGCAACGCCGAGCGAATCCCGCCGGCGACAACAAGCAACCCCAGGACGACCCGAAGTCGCTGTACCGGCAGTCGCGCGAGCGCCGCACCAGCCGCGAGCGCCAAGCCTACCGACGGCAGATACAACGTCCGCTCGGCGAGCAGGACACCGGTCGAAAACAAGAGGTTGGACACGGGAAGGAACGCGATCGCGATCCAACCCAGGCCGAAGGCTTCGACGCGCCGCTGCCGCCTCCACGCCAGCACGAGGAGCACAGCCCACAACGCGAGGCACCCCAACCCGATCGCCAGTCGTCCATCCAACAGCGACCGCACGACCGTTCGCTCGGCGGGCGAGTAATCCACGCGCAGTGTCAGCGGAAAAGCCAGGAGGCGCAGCACGTCCCCAAGCGCCGCGACTGCAGTCAGTCTTCCGGCGAACGCGCTCTCCCCCAGAAACACGGGCGCGATGGCGTGCAGGCGGGCGTAGGGGTGAAGCACTGCACCGCGCACGGCCAGATAGACTCCCGCGATGATCACCCAGCTCACAACGAATGTCAGCCTGCGCCGGGGGGGGGGAGCAGGTCGCGGGGAAAAGCCGACGATCCATGCCCAGATGATCAGCGCCGGGGCGACGACCGCATTCTCCTTGCTGAATAACCCCACCAGGAGCGCGGCACCACTCCAGACTACGTTCTGTCGAACGACGGCTGCGTATACAGCAAGGCACACACCGACCGCCGCCATCAGCTCGCCGAGCCCGATGACGTTGGCGACCGCCTCCACGTGCACTGGATGGACGGCGAAGACTAGTCCGGCGGCGAGCGCGGCAGTCCTCACTCCCTGACCCCCTCTCCCTTCGGGAGAGGGGGAATGAAGAGCGAGGGCAAGGGCGGTAACGATCACCGCCACGCCGGCGTGCCAAAGCAGGTTCATCGCGTGAAACCAGGCCGGGTGACTTTGAGCGATAGTCCAGTCCACCGCGAACGTAGCCACGGGAAGGGGGCGATACATCTGGCCACCCAGATCCGGCGGCCAGTAGGGCCCGCCAAAGGCGCGCCATGCGCCCTGCAGCGAGTGCACGAGCGGGTTCCAGACGATGATGTAGAGATCGTCCATCGCGAACCCGTTCCACAATGCCGGGAGATATGGAACGAGGGCGCAGGCGGCGACGGCGAGGTAGAGGCGGCGGTCCCTACTGTCCACGGTTGACGGCGAAGAGCCAGCGTCCATCAGGCCAGCGGTAGATGGCTGTGAACAGTGACGGATATTCGCCGATCAAGCCCCGCAACTCGATAGCCGACGGGGACGTTGCGCTCGCCAGCAGGACATGCGTCACACCCATGCGATCGAGATAGGCGCGATGCTCGGCCGCAGTCGGCCTGATCAACTCGCGGCCGTGATAGCTCTCGAGATAGAGCGGTACTGCCCGGCGACGGCTGTAGAGCCAGACGAGCGCCTCGTCGTCCGTCGCGACGACCGCCGAGTCGGGGAGGTTTTTGACGACGGGAAGGAGCTCCGCGAAGTTGGCCGAGATGGCGCGCGCCTGCACGTCCCACCACCGGCCGCTGAAGCCCCGATACTCGTAGTGCAGATACCCGCCCACAACGAACGCCACGAGCACCGCGACCGGAACGCGGACTCGCGGGGAGGGCCAACGCCGCCACAACTTGAACAGTGCGACCGCCCACAGCAGCGCCAGCCAGGGCAGGACAGCCCAGAGAAAGCGGTCCGGAGGGTGTGGCCATATCGCGAGGATGATGAAGTAGAAGACGAGCGCAAGCCCAATCGCCGACCGGCGTGAGACCAGCCAGAGGCCATAAAGTCCGACGCCGAGCGATGCCGTCGCGAGGATACCATACAGCCAGCGCACCGGAATCCAGCCGAATGCGAGGGCCTCGAGCGGACGTGACATGTCCGGGACGTTCACCGCGACTGCCGACAGGCCGGCCTGGCTGACGTGCGCGAAATACGTCCCATAGCCAAGCGCCAGCGCCGGATCGATCTGGCGGGCGTGCGTTGCGACCCAGAGTCCCCAGGCGAGCGCCGCGATCACACCGGGCAACACCACGGCCGCGACGACTCGACGCGGAGCGCGGCGCAGCAGAAGGAAACAGACGATGCCGGCGATGACCGCCATCCCAATGGAGCGAGTCAGCAGCGCCAGGGCCCCCGCCGCGCCCGCGAGCCACGCCCTCACCCCCTGTCCCCCTCTCCACGATGTGGAGAGCGGCGACGCAGGGAGGGAATCGGCTGCAACGATCGCAATCACCAGCAGCACGCTGAACAGCGGCTCGGCGAAGAGCACGCCTTGTGTGGCCAGCACCGGGATCGCGACCGCGGCCGCGGACACGATCGTGGCGACAACCCAGCGCGGGATGGTGACACCGAGCAGATCGGTTTTCGTCGCGTGCCACGCGATCAGCCCCGCTGCACCGGCATTGAGAAACGCATTGAGAACCTTCCCGGCGATCGCGGCACCCTGCATCGAGAGCACACCGAAGAACGGCGTGAGCAACGCGGGATAGAGCGGCGGGTAATGGACCGCGCCCGGCATCCCGGGCAGATTGGGATGCACGTATCCGTGGCCACTCGCCAGTGCGGTCGCGAGCCCGGCATACAAGCCGTCGTCGTAGAAGACACCAACGAGCGCCTGATTCAGCGTGAGAAGGCCGACGGCCACTGTGGCGGCCGCGGTGACGAGGCCTGCCTTTACTTCGCCGGTGAGCGCCAAGCGACGGCGTTACGCGGGACGAACAAGTTGTACCGCAGAATGTGGAACAGGGCCGCGAAGCCGTCGCGCCACGTGATCTTCTTTCCTTCCGCGTACGTACGGCCGCTGTAGGAGATCGGGATCTCCCAGATGCGCGCGGAGGCCTGCGCTAACCGGGCGGTGATCTCGACTTCGAACCCGAACCGGTTGGATGACAGCGGCAACTTCTTGATCAGATCCGTGCGGACGAGCTTGTAGCAGGTTTCGAGGTCGGTGAGGTTCAGGTTGGTAAACATGTTCGACAACAGCGTGAGGAAGCGGTTGCCGACATAGTGCCAGAAGTAGAGCACGCGGCGCGGACCGCTCTGAAACCGGGATCCATACACCGCGTCCGCCTGGCGAGCGCGGATTGGCAGGAGAAGATTCGAGAGGTCCGCCGGGTCGTACTCGAGGTCCGCATCCTGCACGACGACTGCGTCGCCGGTCGCAACCGCTATCCCGGCGCGGACGGCGGCGCCTTTACCGCGGTTCTTCTCGTGATGGATCACCCGGTCCACCAGCCCCGTTTCGGCCAGCCCATCGAGGATCTCCCGCGTCCCGTCGGTCGACGCGTCGTTGACGGCAATGATCTCGAGCCGCAGGGCGACCGCGCGGATGCGGCGCAGCGCGCTCTCGACCGTCGCTGCTTCGTTGTACGCCGGCACGATCACGGTGAGCAGGAGGTTCGGGGAGCGGCGCTCTTCACGCATTACGCCGCCTCGCCGATCGCGATGAGGGATTGCCCCACCCGCCAGGGGATCAACCGCTCGAGCCGGAACAGCGGAACCAGCACGTCGAAGAGCTCGAGCGAGGCCGCCGGAATCATCTGCCGGCGCAATACTCGCCCGGCAAACCACCATCCGGGGACGCCCGCGAGATTGAAGTACTCGATGTGCGCCACTTTGAAGCCCGTCGCGTCCAGCAGTGACGCCAGGCCGGCGCGCTTGTACCGCCGGTGATGACCGAGTGCTTTATCGAGCGTGCCGTACAAAGCGGGGAGCGCAGGCACGAGCAGGATCAAGCGGCCCCCCCCTGCCGGTGCCAGCATCCGGCGCATCGCCTGGAGCGCGGAGATGTCGTCGTCCACGTGCTCGAGAACGTTGAGGCAGATGATCGTGTCGAAGTGCTGCCCGGCAAGCATGCCGAGATCGTTCGGCAAGTAGAGACGCGCCACCGCAACATTGGGATGCCTCGCGAAGCGCGTGCGCAACCGGTCCAGGTACTCCTCCCGCGTATCGGTGAGCACCAGCCGTTCGCAGCCCTCCCCGACCAGGAACGTCGACAGGTTACCAATTCCGGATCCGATCTCCACAACCCGCCGGCCCACCCAGCGGCGCAGGCGATCGAACATCCAGCGGTTGTAGCGCGCGGCCCCGGAGAGCTGCTCCAGCGTCTCCGCTCCGACGGGGTCACTGGGGGGGGGCGGCCGCTCGATTTCTATGGGGCTCCGCTCGTCTCGGACTCGGGTTTCTTGTCGCTGCCGTCGTAGCGACTGAGTTTGCGGTAGAGCGTGGACGGGTCGATGCCCAGCACCTCGGCGGCACGCGTCTTATTGCCCCCTTCGCTCTGCAGCACCCACGTGATGTAGGCCTGCTCGATCACGTCGAGGGAGGGATTCTTGTGCGGCCGCTCCGCCACCAGCGGCTCGGCCTTGCGCTCGCTGATCCGGTCCGGGATAGCGGTGCGCGGGATCAGGTCGCCCTTCGTGAGCGTGACGGCCCGCTCCAGCGCATTCTCGAGCTCGCGCACGTTGCCCGGCCAGTCGTACGCCATGATGATCTCGAGGCCGTCGTCCGAAAGCGCCTTGGGCTGCTCGTTGCGCTCACCCGCGATGCGCTCCAGGAATGCCTTCACGAAGATCGGGATGTCCTCGCGGCGGTCACGCAGGGGCGGCAGGCTGATGTTGATGACGTTGAGCCGGTAGTACAGATCGCTGCGGAAGCGCCCGCGCTTGATGTCGTCTTCCAGGTTGCGGTTCGTGGCGGCGACCACCCGCACATCCACCGGAATCGCCTCCGTGCCGCCGACCGGTATCGCTTCCCGCTCCTGCAACACGCGCAGCAGCTTGACCTGCGTGGCGGGCGACATTTCGCCGATCTCGTCGAGGAAGAACGTTCCGCCGCGCGCGGCGGCGAACAGTCCCTGCTTGTCGCGTACGGCGCCGGTGAACGATCCCTTCACATGGCCGAACAACTCCGACTCGAGCAGGCTCTCGGGCAGCGCGCCGCAGTTGAGCGAAAGGAATTGGCCTTCCGCCCGGGCCGACAGCTCGTGGAGGTAGCGGGCGATGACTTCCTTGCCGGTGCCCGACTCGCCCTGGATGAGGACCGTGCTCTCCGTCGGGGCGACCTGCTCCGCCAGCCGCAGCACGTCGCTGAAGAGGCGCGACTTGCCCAGCGGCTTGACCTGGCCGGAGCGCTCGCGGCGGCGAATTTCCTGTTTGAGCTGCTTGTTCTCTGCCCGCAGACGCCGGTGTTCGGCGGCACGGCGGCAGATCGCCACCATGTCGTCGTTCGAAAACGGCTTTTGTATATAGTAGAAGGCGCCCTCGTTCACGGCCTGAATCGCGGTCTGGAGCGACGCCTGAGCGGTCATCAGAATGACCGGCGTTTCGGGGTCCTGTCCGCGTACCGCGGACAAGATCTCGATCCCGGTGACGCCGGGCATCTTGAGATCGGTCAGGACGATATCGGGCGCCGAGCCTTTGAGCTGCTCCAGGCCCGCCTTGCCCCCCTGCGCGGTCGTGACGTCGAAGCCCTCGTTCTTCAGCAGGATGCGGAGGGTTTCAAGAATTCCCTGTTCGTCATCTATGACGAGGATTGATGGAGCGGTAGCCATTAGGCGGCTTCCTCCTTCCGACGAGCGGCGGGGAAGTAGACGGTGAACGTCGTTCCACCGCCGGCCTTCGTGTCCACAAGCACCAGGCCGCGATGCGCTTCCACCGCCCGCTGCACGATGGCGAGTCCGAGCCCGGTGCCGCCGACGCGTCCGGTGGCGAAGGGGACGAACAGGCGATCCTGAAGATCGGCTGGGATACCGGGGCCGTTGTCGCTGACGCGCAACGCCACCGGGTTCTCGATGCCGGCGGCCCCCGGCAGCTCGTTCGACGCGGCGAGTCCGGTCCGCACCTTCACCGCCGCTCGTGAGCCGGCCGCCTGCACGGCATTGAGCACGAGGTTCGAGACGACGCGGTGCAGCAGATCCTCGTCGCCCTCCATCGGCGTGGGCCCACCTTCGAGCGTGATCTTCACGCCGGCGGCGCAATCGGGGTGCTGGCGGACCAACCTGATGGCCGCTTCGGCGACCGCGTGCAGATCCATGGGCCGGCATTCGGTGACTCGCACGCGCGAGAAGTCGAGGAACTCCGAGAGCAAGCGCGACAGCCGGTCGCTCTCCCGCACGATGAGATTCGCGAGGAACTTCTCATCCTGATTGGCACGCGACGAGCGACCCAGCTGCTCCACCGAGCTGCGGATGGACGCCAGCGGATTCTTGATTTCGTGCGCCAGGCTCGACGACAGCTCCGCCACCGCCTCGAGCCGCTCGGCGCGCAGGTGCAGCTCCTCCAGCCGCTTGGAGTCGGAGATGTCGGTGAAGATCGCGGAGACGCGGGGCCGCGCACCAACCGGGCCGTCGAGCGTGGTCGTGGTGACGCCGATCGGAAAGCTGTGGTCGGGACGGTGCACCGTCGCCTCGACCCGCATCAAGCGGACGCCCCGACGCGCGGTGGACGTCACAGCAGCCCAGAATTCCGGCGCCAGCCGCGCAAATTCCGGCATCACCGTTTTGCCAAGCCACTCGCGGGCCTTGAATCCCAGGATCTCTTCCGACGCGGGGTTGGCATACAACAGGTGCCCGTCGGCGTCGACGGTGATGACGCCCGTGCGGATGTTGCGGAGCACATCGTCCGCCTCGAGCTGTACTAGGCGGACCTCGGCGGCGAGGGCCACCTCGCGGCGGCCCAGAACGTTGACCCGGCTCGCGACGTACGCGATAACGACCGCCACGAGCACAAACACACTCAGCTGAATCCAGATGCCCTGAGAAACGCCGGCGGCGTGGCCCCAGAAGACGTCGGCGAAGTACAGGAGGCCGGCGAACAGCGTGACGAGGCCGGCGTTGGCCGGCGGCATCAGCAGCGCCGTAACCGCGACGAGAATGACGTACAGGCTGGCGAGGTCGCTGTCGGCACCGCCGGTCATGTGCACAGCCGCGGTGATCAGGAAGACGTCAAAAAGGGCTTGGAGATAGAGGAACGTCGGTCCCGGCAGCCTGCGGCGGAAATGCGTGTGCCAGTACGACACGAGGGTGACGGCCGCCGCGCTCACGAGCATCAGTGACGTGACGAGGATGTCTAGCGGAGCTGCGACCCGGACCTTCAGAGCAGCGGTGACATAGATGGCGATGGCCAAGCACATCCGCCCCAAATAGACGAGGCGGAGGAGCCCCCGGACGGTCGGGATCGCCGCTCCTTCGGATTTGACGCCTAGCCAGCGCATGGGGGGCCATTATTGGGGTCGCTCTGGCAAAATGCAAGAGCGATCGGCACACAACCGTTCGGTCAGGCGCTTGTTACTGACCCGGGAGAGCCGATGAGAAGTTCAACCCCCAACCTCCATGACGTATACCGGGTCTCCATCGTGCGCGAATAGCACCGCGGTTTCCGCCGGCGTCAGCTCGATCGATCGGATGACCGGGTTGAAGTCCAGCGGATCATCCGTATTGCCGATGACTCGATAACCCGCGATCTCCAGGAAATCAACGACCCGCGACGCTGCCTGCTTCAATACGCACAGGATCTGCCACCCTTTCATGGTGGCGCGCTGCAGGTCGTTCTTCGCCCGCATCGCATCCTTTAACGACGTGACGACGCCACCGAAACCATCCTTCATGGGAGGCTCGAGCCAGATTACCCGCGCGAACGTGCGTTCGTGGAGAAAGAAGTCGAGGAAGCGCGCGACGGATACCGCTGTACTGAGGTCGGTTTCCGGGTACTTCAGGGTACTCAGCTCGATGGTTCGTAGCGTCGTGGCCATGGGACCGCTTGTGAATTCGATGGCTGGAACAAGCGGAGTCAAGCAACGCCGCGCCAAACGTCATAACCCAAAGAGGCTAAGAGGCCTTAGCCCCTTAGCCCCTTAGCCCCTTTAGCCCCTTAGCCTCTGTTTATTGCACCGCGTTCACCATGTCGAAGATCGGCAGGTACATGGCGACCACCATGCCGCCGACGATCACGCCCAGCACCACGATCATGATCGGCTCGAGCAGGGAGAGCAGCGCGCTCACGGCGGCGTCGACCTCGTCGTCGTAGAAGTCGGCGATTTTGGTGAGCATCTCGTCCAGGCCACCGGTCTGCTCGCCCACCGCGATCATCGAAATCACCATGGGCGGGAATACCTTCGATTTCTGCAGCGGCGCCGCGATCGTTTCACCGCCGGCGATCGACGCGCGCGACTCCATGACGGCGTTGTGGATCACCATGTTGCCGGCGGTCCGGGCGGTGATTTCGAGGCCGTCGAGAATCGACACGCCCGACGAAATCAGCGTGCCCAGCGTGCGCGTAAAGCGGGACACGGCCGACTTGCGCAGCAGGTCGCCGAGCACCGGCAGGCTCAGCAGCAGTTTGTCGATCTGCAGCTTTCCCGGCGTGGTCTTGTAGTAGCGGTTCACCGAGACGAACGCGAAGATCCCGACGCCGATGATCGCCCACCAGAAGTTTTTGAGGACGTTGCTCGCGCCGATCACGATGCGGGTCGGCAGCGGCAGGGCGAGATTCACCGATGCGAACATGTTTTGGAACGTCGGAATCACGAAGATCAGCAGCACGGCGATCGCGATGGCGGCGACGGAAAAGATCACGGCCGGGTAGATCATCGCGCCCTTCACCTTGCGGATGATGGAGTCATTCTTTTCGAGGAAGACCGCCAGGCGCAGCAAAATCGTGTCGAGAATACCGCCCGCTTCACCGGCGGCCACCATGTTGACGTAGAGGTCGGTGAACGCCTTGGGGTGCTTGCGCAACGCGTCAGCGAGGGTGTGACCGCTCTCGACGTCGTAGACGACCGCGCGTGTGATGTCGGCCAGGACCTTGTTCTCGGTCTGCTGCGACAAGATGTCGAGCGCCTGCACCAGCGGGAGGCCCGAGTTGATCATGGTGGCGAACTGCCGCGTGAAGATCACGACGTCGCGCGTCTTCACGCCCGCCTTGAAGAAGTCGCCGAGCCCGCCGCCCTTCCCCTTCGCTTCGCGGACTTGCACGACGATCATGCGGTTTTTACGCAAATGGGCAATGACGTCGTCACGCGACGCGAGGTCGATCTTATCGCGAACGAGATCGCCCTTCATGTTGCGTGCTGTGTATTCAAAGACCGGCATGATCTATTCCTCCGCGCCGCGCCTCACGGGCGCACGGCGACCTTGGGTGGGGCGCCCTTCGGCAGCCCGCCCGGGGCCGGTGGAGCGTCCTTCTCGTCCGGGGGCGTTTCGCCGATGGACCGCAAGAAATCGTTGGGCTTGGACGTCACTCGCAGACATTCGTCCTTGGTCACTTCACGGCCCATGTAGAGTTGATAGAGCGCGTCATTCAGCGTCTGCATGCCGTACTTCTTTCCGGCCTGCATCGACGACTCGATCTGGTGGACCTTGTCGTCGCGGATCAGGGCGCGAATCGCGGGCGTGCAGATCATGATCTCGGCGGCCATCACACGGCCCCGTCCCTTCGCCCGCTGCAACAGCGTTTGCGTCAGCACCCCCTCGAGCACGAACGCCAGCTGCGCCCGGACCTGAGACTGCTGGTGCGACGGGAACACGTCGATGATACGGTTGATCGACTCGGCGGCGGAATTGGTGTGCAGCGTCGCGAAGGCCAGGTGGCCGGTCTCCGCGATCGTCAGCGCCGCCTGGATCGTCTCCAGGTCGCGCATTTCGCCGATGAGCACGACGTCGGGGTCCTGGCGCAGCGCATACTTCAACGCCGCCTGGAAGCTGTTCGTGTCGGTCCCCACCTCGCGCTGATTGACGATGCAGGCCTGATGGCGGTGGATGAACTCGATCGGGTCCTCCACCGTGATGATGTGGCCCTTCAGCTCCTTGTTGATCTTGTCGATCATCGCGGCCAGCGTGGTGCTCTTGCCGGAGCCGGTGGGGCCCGTGACCAGCACGAGGCCCCGCGGACGGTCGGCGAGCTGCGCCACCACGTTCGGCAGGCCCAGCTCGCTGAACGTCTTTACGTTGAACGGAATCTGCCGGATGACGACCGACACGCAGCCGCGCTGCTTGAAGACGTTGCCGCGGAAGCGCGCCAGGTTCTGAATGCCGAACGAGAAGTCCAGCTCGTTCTCGGTCTCGAAGCGCTTCTTCTGGTTCTCGGTGAGCACCGAGTACGCCAGCGACAGCGTGTCCTTGGGCGTCATGACTTCTTCGCTGGAGGCGCTCACGATATCGCCATCCACGCGGATCTTGGGGCGCTCGCCCGCCACGAGGTGGAGGTCCGAAGCGTCCCTTTCGATCATCTCCTCGAGCAGTGCCCGGAGGTTGACTGGCATGCGCCCTCTCCTTATCCGGCTGCGGTTTCCTTCACGACCTCTTCGAGCGTGGTAACACCCTTCTTGACCTTCACCATCCCGTCCATGCGCAGCGTGAGCATTCCTTCTTTGACCGCGAGGTCGCGCAGCTCTTCGGTCGAGGCGCCCTTCAGGATCTCTCGGCGGAGTGGGCTCGACAGCGCCATCACTTCGTACAGTCCCTGCCGGCCGCGGTAACCGGTGCCGGCGCAGGTATCACATCCCGCGCCTTTGAAGAACGGGCCTTCCTTCTTATCGATCCCGAAGGCGTGCATCTCCTCGGGTGTGTATTCGTGCTGCGTCTTGCAGTCCTTGCATACGCGGCGCACCAAGCGCTGCGCGACGATCAAGTTGACGGCGCTCGCGACGTTGAACGGCTCGATGCCCATGTCCACCATGCGCGTGATGGTCGACGGGGCGTCGTTCGTGTGCAGCGTCGAGAGCACGAGATGGCCCGTGAGTGCGGCCTTAATGGCGATCGAGCCCGTCTCGAGATCGCGGATCTCCCCGACCATGATGATGTTCGGGTCCTGGCGCAGGAACGCCTTCAGCGCCGCCGCGAACGTCATCCCAACCTCGTTCCGCACCAGTACCTGATTGATGCCCAGCAGGTTGTACTCGACCGGATCCTCGGCGGTCATGATGTTGACGTCGATCTGATTGATCCGCGAGAGCGCCGAGTATAGCGTGGTCGTCTTGCCGGAGCCTGTGGGCCCGGTCACCAAGACCATGCCGTACGGATTGAGGATCGCCTTGAGGAGGTTTTCCTCCGACTTGGGCTCGAACCCGAACGTCTTCAGGTCGAGCGTCAGGTTGCCCTTGTCGAGAATTCGCAGCACGATCTTTTCGCCGAACAGCACGGGCAGCGTCGAGACGCGGAAGTCGATCACGCGCGACCCCATCTTGAGCTTGATGCGGCCGTCCTGCGGCACGCGGCGCTCCGCGATGTTCAGCTGCGCCATGATCTTCACGCGCGACGTGAGCGCCGCCCGCATTTTTACCGGCGGCTTCATCACTTCCTGCAGCGCCCCGTCCACGCGGTAGCGCACCCGCATCTCGTGCTCGAACGGCTCGATGTGGACGTCGGAGGCGCCGCGCTTCACGGCATCGGTGAGCAGCCCGTTGATCAGCTTGACGACGGGAGCGTCGTCGGCCAGGTCCTGTGCCTTGACGTCCTCGTCCTCCTGATCCTCCACGACCTCGAGGTCCTCCGCCGCCTCCACCGACTTGAGCAGCGTCTGGAGCTGGGCGTCGGACTGCTGGTAGTAGCGCTCGATCGCGTTGCGCAGCGTGTATTCGCCGGCGATGACCGGGAAGACGTCGCAGCGCGTAATGAACTTGATGTCTTCGATCGCCGCAACGTTGTTGGGATCGGCGATGGCAACCGTCAGCGTCCGGCCTTCCCGCTTCAGCGGGAGGACGGTGTGTTTGGTAGCGATGTCGGGGGGGATCAGCTTCAGGATCTTCGCGTCGACCTCAAAGCGCGACAGATCGACCGCCGGCATGCGGTATTGCCGGGCCAGCATTTTGCTGACCTCGGTCTCCTCTATAAAGCCAAGCTTGACCAGGGTATAGCCCAAGCGCATTCCGGAGTTCTTCTGCTCCAGAAGGGCCTTCCTGAGCTGCTCGTGCGTGATCAGCCCCTCGCGGACGAGGATCTCACCGAGCTTGTCTTGGGTAAGGGCAACGCTCGCCGTACGCAACTCATTGAAATTGAAGAACTAAAATGTGTTTCGGTGCCAACCCGGTCAAGGTTTTGTGGCCGGAATCCCCGAAAAAGACACGAAAGGAAGGATCGCGTCGATCAGTTTCGGGCCGACACCGGACACGCTATCCAGGCGGGACAGACTGCCAAATGGACCGTGTTCGCTTCGCCAGGCAACGATGCGCTGCGCGAGGGCGGGACCGACGCGGGGCAACCGTGTGATGTCGCTCACGTCGGCGTTATCCAGATCAATGCGCTCCCCGGGCAATAGGGGACGTGCAAGCTGCGCCGCGCGACGAGCAGTCTCCTGAAGGCCACCCGGTTGAGTTACGGTGCTCGATTGGAGTCGAACGTCACCGGGTGGAGTGCCTGGCGAGGGCGATAGGAGATAACGAACTCCTGCGCCGGTGAGAGCCAGGACCGCCAACATGAGGGCGGCGCGGCGATCATCCATTTACGCGTGCGTGGTGCGTGGTACGTGGTGCGTGGGATTGCGCGGAGGCTTGCGCAAAAGACCTCGGAGAGTTCTCAAAGCACCAGCTAACAACGTTTCCAGTTCGGCAGTCACTGACTCTTCGAGATAACCGAGTTCCGCTACAGCGCGAACCAGGCATTCGGACTCCGCAGCAGATCCAAATGCAATCCAGAGATGCTTGAGTAGTTGAGCCTGCGACTTGAGTGCGTACCCCTCAACAATGTTGGTTTCGACGGAAATGACTGCTCGGCGCAGCTGATCCAGAATGGCCCAGTATTTGGGCCGATTCAGATCTTCGGTGGACTTATGAACAAGGATTACTGCAGCGTGAGCGTGCTTCCAGGCATCGAGTGAACGATAGCTCTCCATATCGAGCAACTTGCCGTTGAACCCGAGAACGCTAGCATCCAATTAACGCGGTGGGTCACAAACCCACGCACCACGCACCACGCACCATGCACCATGCAGATTATTGCCTCACCAGCGCTAGAGCTACATCACCGACAATTTGCAACGACTCCGCACTTACTTTGTCGACCGTGTCTTCCGTGGTGTGATGATACGGAAACGTGAAATCGATGACATCGATCGCGTGGATACCCGCCTGCTGCAGTGGCACATGATCGTCGGTGAGGGCCTCGCCGGCTCTCGGCGCGAACACCTGTCCGTAGCCGAGCTGGTCGGCGACCTGCCACACTCGCTGCACCACCTCCGGTGCCTTCGACATCGAAAACCCTTCCTGAAGGAACTGCAGGTCCTTGTCTCCTACCATATCGAACAGCACGGCAAACAACGGGGTGTATCCGCTCGGCAGGTGAGCGGCAAAATAGCGGGCGCCGAGCAGCGTCTCGGTCGAGTCGTTGAAGTCGCCGTAGTCCTCGCCGTCCACAAAGAGGAGATCGACGCCAATCCCGGGCGCGCGCGCCTTGAGCGCATCGGCGAGCGCCAGCAGCACCGCGACGCCGGATGCGCCGTCGTTGGCGCCTGGTACCGGGAGCTGTTGCTGGCCTAGATTGGCGCTCTTGTCGGCCTTGGGGCGCGTATCCCAGTGCGCCAGAAACAGCACGCGGTCGGTGGCCTCGGGGCGGAAACGGGCGAAAAAGTTCCGCAGCCGCAGCGTCACGCCTTTCGACGTCTTTTGCGTGAACGCCTGGACGATCACCGTATCCGCTCGCTGACGCAGCTGCGCCGCGAGCCAGTCGCCCATCTTGTCATGGCCCGGCGTATTGGGAATCCGCGGGCCAAAGGCCATCTGCTGTTGCACGTAGCTGAACGCCGTCGTGCCGTTGAACTCCCTGCCGGCTTTCGAGCCATTGCCGGCGCGCGCCTGGCACGCCAGCGCAAAACCGACGGCCACGCACCACGTACCACGCACGACGCACCTCTTCATCGGAGCTGCCCCACACTGGTGGACAGCTGCACGAATGCCGTGATGACAAACTGCGAGATCTTGCGGTTCGTTTGGCGCTCCTCGTTGAGAACGTACGCCATCTGCAGGCCCGCGCTCATGTTGGTAGGAAGGTCGGTGTCCATGGTAAGCTGAGCCTGTGTCTGCCGGCTGTCCACATAGGGCACGCAGGTCTCCTGCCCCGCGCGGCGCAAACAGGTCGTATTGTCCGCGACGGAATACCCCGCCGTCGTACGGATGTTGGAACGCCAGCGGCCCTTGGTTGGTGGCCGGAACGAGAACGTCACCGTCGCGTTGTGCGCGTCCCGCACACTGCGAAACAGATTCCCGGCGCTGAGCCGGTCCGACGTCGTCCGCGACAGATCGAACGTCGTGAAGACCCCGCCGATCCAGGTCAAGGAAGCAGATGGGGTGAACGCCTGCTCGATCGTACTGTTTACCGCGACACTGACCGGCGCCCCGAACGTCGGTTGTTCGTTGATCGATTCCGCGCGGCGATATCCCACCCGGGCGTTGACGTTCGAGAGGATCCGGCCGACGACTTTCGGCGGTGTGAACGACCAGCTGATCGACCCATTGGGCCATTCCCGCGTGCGGCTGCGAATCGGCACCTGTTCGTCGGTTCGCAAAGTCCAGATCATGCCGCGCGTGAGCCGGTACGTGGCGTTGGCGCGCAGGCCCAGCGGCAGGACCGCCACGCCGCCGGTGGACAGTGTCGTGTTCTGCGTCGCCGACGTGGCGTGCAACCCGTCCACACGCCGGAAGGCGTCGAATCCGCCCAGCGCCAGCTGGTAGCCTGCGGGCGGCGTCGCCGTCGCCTGGCTGAAGCTCGACCCCTGCTGCGCGCCGTACGTCACGTCGAGACCCGTGATGTGGCCAAACCAGTCCGCTACGCCTGACGAGTCGCCGAAGATCGCCTGCGCCAGGCGGCGCGTGTCCAGCTGCGCACCGGCTTCGACCCGGCGCCCGTTACTGAACGCCGCCGGAACCCGGAACGCGCCCGCGGTGTCGCCGTCCGTTCGCAGCGGCTGGCGGGCATTGGGGTCCCGCGTGAACGCGAACGAAGAGCCGAGGGAAGCCCGCGGCCGGATCCAGGTGCCCACGCGAGGGGTGAGGGCGACCGACGTCGTGACCAGACGTTGCGTCTCCAGACCGACGTCGCTGCCGAACAGGGACGAGCGTTGCTCGCGAATCACACGGCCCATCGTGGTCGAGTCGCCATAATCGCGCAGATCTCGCGTGGAGATGGCATCGACACCGAGCTGCATGCCAGTCACGGGCGTGAGCTCCACGCCGCCGGAGTTTTGCCACACCCGCGTCTGAGAGATGGCCGGAGGTGCGGTGTCGCCCGCCTGCTGAATCGGCACGAGGAACGTGAACCGTTCCGCGTCGGTGCCCACGAGCCCCGAGCGGAAATGAATGCGTGACGGATTGAGTCGCAGCGCCTTCCCTGCCACACGGACGACCGAGGCGTTCGGCGCCATCGTGTAATCGAGATTGAAGGCGTAGCTCGACCCACTCGCTCGAGACAGCGAGGTGCGCGTATCTCCGCTCGCGTACGATCCGAACAGCGACACCGGGTCCAGTATCCAGCGCGTGAGACCGCGGCTTGCCTGGCGGATCCGCCGGGCGGAAAAACCGTAGCTCACAGCGCTCGTGCGCGGCCGGCGGAGACCCTGCAGGGCATCGGCGCGCAAGTCAGTGCCGTTGAGGTAAAAGGGGTCGCTTCCCGCAAGCGTTCGTTGGAACGTCACCGGAACGGTGAGTCCCCAGCGGTCGGGAAGGAAACGATCCACGCGCAACGTTCCGCTGACGTTAGTGCTGTTGTCCGTTACGTACGACGGATCGTCGGTCAATTGGCGAAACTGCCCATCGCGCCGCGACACGCTGACGGCGAGGTCGGCGACATCGGCGGCGGCGACCGCGAGATCGATGGCGCCCGCCGCCCCGGTCTCGCGCACGACGTCATCCAGGCGGATGTCGTCGACCCACAACTCCGCCTGGTCCACAAGCACCCCGGTCTGTATCCGCCACATGCCCGCCGCGATTTCCTGCACGCGCGCCAGGTTGGGCGGCGCGCTGCCCGGATCACGCACGTGGGCGATGTACGGGCCGTCGCACATGACGAAGGCGCCATCGTTCGGCACGCGCGTGGAATCGGGGCATCCGGGATACACGCGCGCGCTGTCACCGGACAGCCACGCCTGCTCGATGCGCGCGCGCAGGATCAGCCAGCGCTCGAACTGGACGACGACCTCGGGCTCCCACGAGGTCGTGCGCGCCGGCGTGTGGTACATGTAGAAGTTGTCCTGATCCTTCCCCGCTTTGATGAAGAACTCGAGGTCTCCGTCTTCCCACCCCACGCCGCGGCCGCGTGCCCAGACGCGCAGCGACCGATACTTCAGGAAATTCTTGTCGCCTTCGGTCGTGAAGCGGAGATACGCTTCGGCGCGCTGGCCCAGACCGAGCCCACGCGCGAGCAGGCGCATCGACCGCTCGTTGATCTCGGTGGCCGTGATCTGGAATCCGGCATCACGGCGCCCCGCTTCGTCGGTGACCCCCGGCGGCGATGTATAGCCGAGATCCTGGTTCTCCGTGCTGACGACGGACGCGATGACCTCCCCGACTCCGGTGCCGCGGTCGCCACCGATTCCCGGGAGCGGCGTGTCGCTGCGCTTCACCCAGGGGCTGCCGATGAGCCGCACGCGGGCCAGCGCGAACGGCAGCTCGGGCTCGGGGGCGGAACCGGCGGGAGCGGGGGCGACCACGGTGATGCGCAACGACTGCACCTGCCTCAAGCTCGGGGGGGGCGAGCCGACCTGCAGGGTGTCGGTGCGGAACGGAATCCGGTACAGGCGCCATCCCGCCCCCGCGTTCATGCCTCCATCGCGCACGAAGTACCGGGTATCGCCGATCGGGAACACGTAGCGCACGAAGCTCTCCGACGTCCGGACACCGGCGACCGAGTCGAGCGCGAAGTCGCCGTCCTGGTCCTCCGTATCGACGGCGTTGTTGTGCCGGCCGCAACGCGACCGAATGTCGCCGAACGCGTAGGGGACGAGTTGTCCGTTCTCGGTGGCCGAGCAGAGCGGCAGCGTGTCCACCACGACCCCGCTTGTGGAGTCGACGATGCCGTCGACCACGCGGTCGGAGAGAATCCCCTCGTCGTTGAGCGTCGCGCTCCAGGTTTGCGTGCGTGGATCGCGCTCGGAGTCCAGCCGGCCCGCGCCCGCGCGCCGCACGCCGGAGTACGTCGTGTCGCCCGCCGCACTCACGGCGAACGACGCGGGCGTGAAGGCGAGGGCATCCTCGAAGATGCTCCCGAAGTCGAACAACACCGTCGTGCCGTTGGCACGGGCGGCGCGCGCGGCGTCCTCCCAGACCCAGAACTCCAGAAACTCCACCCGCGAGAGATCGACGCCGGTGGCCGAGAGCGTTTGCGTGATCGAACGCCAGCGCGGCGCGTTCTGCGCCGGTCTCGTCCAGTTCGGAAGCCCGAAGTCCGGCGAGCCACGACGGTTGTTCGCGAGCCCGAGCACGCTGTCGGGCTGCAGCGTCAGCCACAAGACCGGCTCAGCGGCCTGCGTCTGGCCGATGAAGCGGAGCGTGGGATCGATCTGCCGCGGGAGAAACTGCAGCGGCGCGAACTGCCCGTTGCTGACGCTGTAGGGCAGGCTCTGCCACGTGAGGAATGCCGCCTCGTTTGGATCGAAGGCGCCGGTGAAGCCGAGAGGTTCGACGCCGCGAACCGAGGTCGGGATGCTGCCCCAGTGCCACGTGTTATCGGTGAGGACAATCGAGCGCGCCGACCCTCCCTCGAACTCTTCGACGTACGCCTGACCGAACCGGTTTGGGGACGGCTTCGAGATCGCCAGCTCGCCGTTCAGGCTCAAGGCCGACGGCACGGTCGTACGGACGCCCGGGAGCGCGTTCATGAACCGGGTCAGCCACTCGGGCTGGAAACGCAGCTGCGTCGAAATCCCTCCGATGAAGGCGGACGACGGCTCGAATCCGAGCGGCGGCCGTGTGAACGTGCTCTGCTCGTTCTGGAAGATCCCCAGCAGGTTCACCTGCCCGACCGCTCCCAGGTCGTAGCGTGCGGAGAGCCCGTAGGTCGTGGTGGGGGCAAGCGAAAACGCCGCCCGCTCTTCGAATTGCGCGCGCACTTGCGCGACGCCCCCCCCCCCGCCGCCCTGAAACAGCGCGTCCGGGTTCTTGAATTGCAGCTGTCCCGTCGTGTAATCGATCGTGTAGTCGGTTTCGCGCGTGAGCAGTTTGTTGCCGACGTAGATGCGCTCACTGCCCTCGCGGATCTGGAAACTGTTCAGCGACAGCTGTGACCGGTCGGCGGAGGCGGTCGCCTCCGCGTGCAGGCGCAGCGCGAAGACCGACGGCGGTCCCTGGGTGGCGAGATAGACGCGGGGTGTGCGGTAGAGCGAGTCGTTGCGTTCCGCCATGGTGAGCTTCGTCGAATCCGCGAAGGGTGCGAGGTGGGGAAACACGATGAACAGATCGCGCACCGGATCGCCCTGGTTCGGATCGCGGGCACGGGGAAACAGGCGGTTGTACTGATCGAACTGCGTCGCGTCGTTCTCCAGCGCGAGCCCCAGCCGCTGTAGATAGGTATCGCCAGCGGGGGGGGCACTCCGTTCGCGCTGGTTCACACTCAAGGTCAGAGCGACGCTCGAGCGGTCGATCTCGCGCCCGCCGACGCGGTATGCGTTGCGGATCTCGAAGCGGAAGGTGGGCGACGAGGCGGTCACCGACGGTTTGGGGTCGTACAAGAGCCGCAGCGTATCCACTTTCGCGCTGTCGCTGCTCGCATCGACCGGCAGCGTGCCGATCGAATCGATTCCACTCGCCGTGACGTACGAGACCGCAAGGTAGTCGCTCTGGTCGAGGCGATTGGCCAGCGCGAACCAGGTGCCCGTGGGATCGACGTAGTAATCTTTCCCCTCCTGCAGGACCTCCCATTCGAACGGACCTTCCCGCTGGACGCTGCAGTCCACCGCCCCCCCCGCGGGGCCGGGGCCGCAGGCGACCGCGCGCACGCCGCCTACGTTCTGATTCCCGTTCGAGGTCGGCGCGATCGCTCGGCGGCGATAGACGCGCAACGCACCGACGGTCAGCGAATCGGGCCGAGGCAGCTCGTCGAGCCGGAGGATGTCGATGGCGGGAAAGCCGGGGAGCGCCGCGGGGTCGATCACGAAGAAGAACCGACCCGATTCGTAGTCGAGGTCTCGCGCCTCGCGATCGAGTGGCTGGCTCGTCACGTCGCCGACGCTGTAGAACCGGTCCTTCACGACGTTGCCCTTTTGCTGCGCGACGATGCCGCGGAACTCGACCGGTCCGACCTGCGCGATCGCCTGCACGCCGAAGTTGTTGGCGGGAATCGCGGCGGTGATGAATCGCGACGCCGGCGCCTGGAAGGTCACGTTGCCGGCTTCTACCCGGCGCAGGAACTCGTCCTCCAGTCCCTCGTACCAGACGTGGAGGTTGTTGTTGGCGTCGAACTCGCGCTGGCTGTCGAAGTCCACATCGACATGCAGCCGCTGCCCTACGATGCCGGCGGTGCGAATCGCATACTGCGGATTGGGCGTGATCGTCGGGAATCCGGCGCTGCAGCCCGAGAGCGTGAGCTGCAGCTCCTGTGATGTGCAGCGCAAGTTGCGGAACTGGTCGGCTTTCAACTCCAGCCGCAGGTTGAGTTGCATGCCCAAATCCGCGTACGGCGGCGCGGGAGGTTGGGGGAGGATGGTGGAGGTTGGTGGAGGTTGTGGAGGAACGGCGGTTGCGGCACCGAACAGTGGCGGTCGCTGCGCGAGCACTCTTTCGGCCCAGGCGCGCGCGACCAGCGCGGGGGGGACGCGCGCGCCGAGCCGGCCGCCGGGCGCGAGTGCGGAATGGCGCGGCGGCGTGAGCGGTGGCACGCCAAACGTGTACACAGGAGCCTGCGCATGAACCCGGGGTACGACGAGCGTGAGGGCGAGTCCAACTAGCTGGGCGAGACGCCGCATCCCTTGTAGAGACTTGGGGTTCCGAATATAATGGCGCGACCAACCGTGCGCATCCTGTCGCGAAGCAATTCGGCAACTTCGTGGGCAAGGGGCTGCCGTGGAGCGTCATCTTCGAAGTATTTGCGCTGTCGATCCCCTTCATCGTCGCCATGACGCTGCCGATGGCGGTGCTCGTCGCCGTGCTGTACACGTTCAGCCATCTCGCCGCCGACAACGAAGTGACGGCCATGAAGGCGAGCGGCATCAGCGTGGGCAGGATCCTCGCGCCCGTGCTGGGCGGCGCCACGCTGATCGCGCTGATCGCGCTGCTGTGGAATGATCAGGTCCTGCCGCGCTCCAACCACCAGCTGCGGACGCTCCTCGTCGACATCCAACGCAAGAAGCCGACGTTTCAGTTGAAGGAACAGGTGATCAACGAGGTCGTGCCGGGACAGTTTTTCCTGCGCGCCGCCCGCATCGACCCCGCCAACAATGCCCTGAATGATGTCACGATCTACGATCTGGAGGACCCCGATCGGCGCCGCATCATCATGGCCGATTCGGGCCGGATGGCGTACACGTCCGGCGGTACCGATCTCTACCTGACGCTGCGCGACGGCGAGGTGCACGAGATCAAGCGTACCGATCCGGAGCACTTCAATAGAACGTTCTACACGGTCAATCGCATTAAAGTCGCCGGTGTGAGCAACACGTTCGAGCCGACCCAGCACGACGACTATCGCGGCGACCGCGAAATGACGATCTGCGCGATGCAGGATGTGGTCGCACGGGCCCGCGAGGATTTGCGGCGGGTGCGCAGCGAGGCGGTCACCGCGGTTGCGGCAGAGCTGCGCCGGATCGGCAAGCTCGGCGCGGTGCCGCTGCCCGCGCTCGACACGACGCCGCCCTCACCGAGCACCTACTGCGGCGTCCTCGCGTCGATCGGGCGGCTCTTCGCTCCGCGCGCCGCGCAGGCCGCGCAGGCCCCGCAGGCGACACCGGCCGGGCAGCAGGGGCCACGGACCGTCACGAACCTCGCCTATACGGCGCAGACGCCGTCGGCGTACAGCCAGCGGCTCCGGGCCGCGCGTCAGCGCGCGGCGATCTACGAAGTCGAGATTCAGAAGAAGCTGGCGATCTCCGCCGCCTGCGTGATCTTCGCGCTGCTCGGCATGCCGCTCGCCATTCGATATCCGCGCGGCGGCGTCGGGCTCGTGATTGGCACGAGCCTGGCGGTGTTCTCGGTCTATTACGTCGGCCTCATCGGCGGCGAAGAGCTGGGCGACCGGCTCATCGTGCCGCCGTTCTTCGCGATGTGGACGCCGAATCTCATTTTCCTGATCGTCGGGATCCCGCTGCTGTGGACGGTGCGGCGCGCCGGCAGTACCGCGCACGGCGGGGATTGGGAAGAGGTGAAGGAGACGCTGTTTGGGTGGATGGCGAAAATGCGAAATTCATGATCGGGCGTCATTTCGCATTTCGCATTCCGCATTTGGCCTTGCGAACGCTCGACCGCTACCTGCTGCAGGAGTGGCTGCGCGTCTTCCTCGTCACACTGCTCGGCTTCCCGATTCTCGTCATCGTCATCGATCTGACCGACAAGCTCGACACCTATATGGCGCGCGGCATCAAGCCCGACGCCGTGGCGCTGTCATACGTGTTCGACCTGCCCGAGAAGATGTTTCTCGTACTGCCCGTCGCCGTCCTGTTCGCGACGGTATTCACGGTGGGCTCGCTCGGCCGTCACTCCGAGCTCACCGCGGCGAAGGCTTCAGGGATCTCATTTCACCGGCTGGTGCGCCCGCTGTTTGCGGCCGCCGGCGCGACCTTCATCGCCGGTCTGTTGCTCGGCGAGATCGCCCCCGTCGCCACGTCGCGCCGCCTCGAGATGCTGGGCGAGAAGGCGATTCGCTCCACCACCTCACGCTACAACTTCGTGTATCGCGCGGACCGTGGCTGGGTGTACGCGATTCGAGCGCTCGAGCTCAGGACGCGGGAGTTGACGGACCTGATGCTGGAGCGCGAGGGCACGGGCGCGGCCTACCCCACCATCGTGTTGGCGGCACAGCGAGCGGTCTACAGCGACACCGGAAAGGCGCGCCCGCCCCGCTGGACGCTGCACCGGGGCACCCTGCGCTATCTCGCCGGCAACCAGCCCGGCGGCGAGGCCGCCTTCGAGTTCGATTCGCTGCAGACGCGCACGCTGCAGGAGCGTCCCGTCGATCTGCTCGCCGAGCCCAAGGCACCCGACGAAATGCGTTACGCCGAGCTGCGGCGCTATATCGACGCGCTGACGCGGAGCGGGTCGAACGCCAAAAAGCTGCAGGTCGAGCTCGCGCTCAAAATCGCGATTCCCTTCATCTGTCTGTTGATCGCGCTGTTCGGCGCGCCGCTCGCGATCTCGAGTCCGAAGAGCGGCACGGCGTGGGGTGTCGCGGCGAGCCTCGCCACGACCTTCATCGTGCTGCTGATGTTTCAGCTAGCAAAAGCCGTCGGCGCCGGAGGCGTGTTGCCTCCCATGTTGGCGGCGTGGACGCCCAACCTTCTCGTTGGTGTCGCGGCCGTGTATCTGCTGCGTAAAGCGCCCACCTAGCGTCCTTGACTAGGGTACGCGCGCGGACCACTTTCCCCGGTCTCGATGGCACTAGCACGCTGCATCCGTTCCTTCCAAGGAGAGGTCCATCCATGCGCTGGATCGTTGGCCTAAGCCGCGTCGTCGTGGCTGCGGCGCTCTTTTCGATACTGTGTTTGAGCTCGGCGTTGGCCCAAGGCGTGACCACCGGCGCGATCTCCGGAAAGGTCACGGATGCGCAGGGTCAGCCCGTGGCCGAGGCCGCGGTACAGGTCACACATCGCGGCACCGGCTTCACGACCTCGGTTCGCACGCGTGCGAACGGCCAGTATCTCGTGCAGGGCCTCGAGGTGGGAGGTCCGTACACCGTCGCGGTTCGCGCGATTGGATTCCAGCCGTTCACGCGTGACGCCATCGACGTCAATCTCTCCGAGCAGACCCGCGTGGATGCGCAGCTTGCGGCCCAGGCGGTGGAGCTCGCTGCGGTCACGGTCCAAGGCGACATCATGACCGATTTTACGCCCTCGCGGCAGGGTGTGTCGACCCAAATCTCGGACACGCTGGTCAAGCGCATTCCGACGTTCAGCCGGGATTTCATTGACCAGCTGAAGCTGGCGCCGCAGGTCGTCTATCCCGCGAGCGGCGCGGCGAGCGGTGCGGGCGCCTATAACCGCTACAACACGATCACCGTTGACGGTGCGAATCAAAGCGAGCGTTTCAACCTCGGCGCCACCGGCGGCGTGCCGGGCGGCAGCGCCGGGGGGAAGATCATTTCGCTCGACGCGGTGAAGGAATTCCGCGTCCTGTTCACTCCCACCGACGTCCGGCAGGGCAGCTTCGCCGGCATGCTGGTGAATGCCGTCACGAAGAACGGGACGAACGAATTCCATGGTGGCGCGCTATACACATACCGCAACAGCGATCCGGTCGCCGGCGTCCAGCTCGTGGGTGTGCCACTCCGCACACCGGCGTTCAACGTGAAGCAGTACGGGTTCAACCTCGGCGGCCCGATCATTCGGGACCGGCTGCAATTTTTCATCGCGCCCGAGTGGCAGGAGCGCACCGACCCCGCCGCTGGACCCTACTATCTTGCCGGCCAGCCATCCCCCGCGCCCGACGATCCAGTTATTCCGCTCGACACGCTGACACGGATCAGCACCGCGATGCAGGGCTACGGTTTCGACGTGGGGTCAACAGCTCCCGTCGAAAAGGAAACGCCGCTCACGAATCTCTTCGGCCGCCTCGACTTCCAGATTTCGCCGGTCCATCGCTTCGTGGTGCGGCAAATCATGAACCACGACGTGCAGGATGATTTCTCCCGGAACGTCAACACGTTCAGCGCCGACCCGACGGTTCAGAATTCCGGATTCCGGATGAGCACGAACGCGTTCAAGCGGGACGCGCGCAACAATTCGACGACTGCGCAGCTCTATTCGAATTTCCCGAGCGGGATGTCGAACGAGCTGATCGTGGGCTACAGCACCATCAAGGATGAGCGCATCGTGCCGGTTGACGCGCCGGAAATCACGGTCGGGGTGCTCGTGGGCGGGACGCGGCGCTCCGTGACGTTCGGCACGGAGCAGTTTTCACCGGGCAACCTGCTCAAGCAGACCATCTTCGAGACGGTGGACAACGTCACGATTCCGCGCGGTGCCCACACGCTCACGTTCGGCGGCCGGCTCGACTTCACGCACATCTTCAACAACTTCGCGCAGGGGTCCTTCGGCGTATACAAGTTCTTCAATACGGACAGCCTGATCGCGAACCGGCCGGTCGGATACGCGGTGGGATACGCGAACAGCCAGAATCCGGCGGACATTCCCGCTGACTTCCATGTCAAAGTCTTCAGTTTCTACGGGCAGGATCAATGGGCCGTCAACGATCGCCTGACGATCACAGCGGGACTTCGCGCTGACGTCCCCACCCTTCCCGACACACCACCGCAGAACGACACGCTGCGGGTAAAGCTCGACTCGGCGTCGGGCGGCCAGTTCACCGTGAATACGAGCACCAAGCCAGGCTCCGCAGTGCTGTTCTCGCCGCGTATCGGGTTCAACTACAATCCCGGCGGCCAGAGCCGCAATCAGATCCGCGGCGGGATCGGCGTGTTCACCGGCCCACCGCCGTACATTCTCCTGGGCAACGCGTACGCCAACACGGGCCTAGGCCTGGTCCGCTTGAAATGCGACAATTCTTCCCTGACAACGCAGGCGCCCCCGCTTACAGTGGATGTCAGCGCGCTGCCCACGGCCTGCAACGGCCAAGCCGCACCGGGGGCGGGAGCGGCTGGTACCGTGGGCGTCAACATCACGGATCCAAACTTCAAGTATCCACAGTACCTCGGTCTATCGGCCGGGTTTGACCGCGCACTGCCGGGCGGCTTCGTCTTGACGGTCGAGGGTATGTATCGCAAGGCGATCAATGGCGTGCTGGTGGTCGATGCGAACCTCAAGGGTCCGCGCCTCGTGGGCGGCGTGCCCTACACGGACCGCGACGGGCGCGTCCTGTACGCCGACACGGTCCTGGCGAACGGCACCGTCGTGGATACGCTGCAGCGCTGGCTCACGTCGCTGCGCGGTGCCCAGTTCAGTGAAGGCATCATCGAAGTCACCAACCAGTCCAAGGACTACAATTACTCGATCTCGAGCCAATTGCATCGTCGCTTCTCGGATCGGTTCGAGGCGACGGTGGCCTATACGTATCTCAAATCGATGGACGTCCAGAGTCTCACGTCCGATCGCGCGATCTCGAACTTCCGCAATGGACGGCAGCTCTCGGTCGCTCACAGCGACCTCGAAGCGACCACCTCCGTATTCTCCCGGCCGCACCGGATCATCGCGTACGGCACCTACTCGCTGCCCTCGCGCACCGATATCACGCTCTACTACGAGGGTACCTCGGGCGTGCCGTTCGTGTATGTGGTTGGCGGGACCCAGGGCGATCTGAACGGCGATCTCGTCACCGGCAACGACCCGATCTACGTGCCCCGGAACGCCACCGATCCTACGGAGATTCAGATCGGCACCGGCATCGGCAGCGCCTTCGTACAGAACGTGAGCGCGGCGCGGGCGTTCGAGAACTTCATCAAGTCGCAGCCGTGTCTCGACCGCCAGCGCGGACGGATCATGGAGCGCAACAGCTGCCGCTCGCCGTTCCAGAACCGCTTCGACCTGTCCGTCCGCCAGTCGCTGCCCTCGATCCGGGGCCAGCAGCTGTCGTTGCAGCTCGACATCTTCAATTTCCTCAATCTGCTCGACCCGCACTGGGGGCAAATCAAGCTCCCCACGCTGAGTCCGGTCTTCAACAACCAGTCGGCGCTGATTCAGACGGGCCGCAACCCCGGCCCGCTGTCGCAATCGATCTCCACGTTCACCTTCGATTCGCGGCTGTACGACGCCACGTCACTGAATCCGAAGGCGTTTGCCAGCAGATCGACGCTGTCGAGCAACTACCAGGTGCAGCTGACGATGCGGTATTCGTTCTGACGGACGGTCGGACGGCCTGACGGCCGGACGGTCTGTGCGAGGGAAGACTGTAGGGGCGGAGCAAAGAAAATGTAGGGGCGCAGCATGCTGCGCCCCTACCTGTTTTTAGCCGCGCCCCTACGTCTCTAACTGCGCCCCTAACCTTTCTACCGGACGGAAATCGCGGGCGGCGGTGCCCGCCCGCGCCACCACTGCCAGATCAGATAGGCCGGCACGCCGCTTAGAATGATCCCGATATCGACCGCGAAGCTCGTGGTCTCGCGCACGAGATAATTCCCGAGCAGGAACAGCGCGGCGACGAGAAACACGAGCGGCACGAGCGGATACCCCCACGTGCGGTAGGGCCGCTCGAGCCCCGGCCGCGTGCGCCGCAGCACGAACACCCCCGCCACCGCCAGCGCGTAGAACGGCCAGATCCCGATGATGAACTGGTCCGCGAGCGCGGTGAACCGGCGCACCAGAATGAACATCATGCCCATCACCGTCATGAGCACCACCGCAGCCGTGGGGGCGTGATTCTTGGGATCGACGCGCGCGATGAAGCTGGGGAATAGCCCATCCTCGGCGGCGGCAAAAAAGATCCGGGGCGCCGTCATCATCGAGCCGTTCAACGTTCCGAACGTGCTGACTGCGATCGCGGCCGATACGACCACGACACCCGCGGGACCGATCACCAGCTGGGCGACGTCGGCTGCGACCAGCTCCGCATGTTTCATCTGTTGGATGGGAATCAGATAGAGGTAGACCAGGTTCGCGCCGAGATAGAGCACCACCACCGTGGCCGTACCGATCAGCAGCGCGCGCGGCAGCGTCTTCTGCGGGTCCCGCACCTCACCACCCACGAACGCCAGATCGGCCCAGCCGTCGTACGCCCACAAGATCGCCACCATCGCCAGCAGGAACGACGACAGACCCACGCTCGCACGCTGTGCCAAGATGCCGCCGGCGGGCAGATCGGCCGACGGGCTACCCAGCGCGAAACCGACCAGAACCAGGAGCGCCAGCGCAGCGACTTTGAAGACGGTGCTCAGGTTCTGCAGCACCGCGCCGCGATGGATGCCGAAGAAGTTCACCGTCCCCACCAGGACGATGTATCCCGCGCCGAGCAATTGCTCCGCCCGAATCTCCAGCGGGCCGAGCGCCGCAACGATCGCGGCGGGGTCCAGGCCAAGCGTGCGCAATGTGTAGGCTGACGCCGTGATGCCGATCGCGCCGTAGGCGCCGGGCCGAATGACCCACAGCTCCGCCCACGCGAACAAGAATGCCGGGAGCCGGCCGAACGACTCGCGCACGAACACGTACACGCCGCCGGAGCGCGGGAACGCCGCCGCGAGCTCCGAGTAGGTGAGCGCGCCGCACAGCACCACGACGGCACCCACGACCCACGCCAACAGAAACAACGGCACGTCGTCGACGCGCTGCGCGACGCCCGCCGGCGTGCGGAAGATGCCGCTGCCGATGGTCGAGCCCACCAGCACCGCGACCGCGCTCCACAGGCCGAGTCGGCGGACCAGCCGCTCGCCCCAGCGGTCAGCGGGGGGGGTCAAAGGTGCGGACATAAGGTTCGCAAATTATACCTTGACACCGCTTGCCCCGGGGGCATACTCACCACAGGCGTGAATTCGGCTCACCTGGAGGTATCTCCCATGACGCATTTTCGTTCGCTCCCGCACCTTGTCGCTCTCTCCGCCCTCGCCTTGGGCTGTAAAACAGGAAAGTCCTTTGACCGGACGACGGAGCCCGGCGGCAGGCCATTGTCCCGAACGACCACCGGCAGTCTGATCATCCGTGGGCGCGCCCTGTCGGCGGATCCCGGTCGAACGGTCCTGGACGCGATCCGACATTCTATGCCGCAGCTCCGCATCGCCGGTTGGACACAATACACCCGCTGCCCGCTACTCGAGATGCGCGGCAAGGACAGCGTCGAGGGAACCAACAATCCCGACGTCTATGTAGATGGGACGCGAACCTCTGATACCTGCCCCCTCGTCACGATCCAGGCGGTGTCGACGGAGCGGATCGAAGTCTATCCCATGGGGATGACCTCACGGCCCGGCTACCCGAGCAGCGGGCACGGCTTGATCCTCATCTTCCTCGCGCGCGCCGATACGGCCGCCGACAGTACCTGAAGCAGAAACCCCCGGAGAGTGTCTCCCCGGGGGCTTCCTCCAGCTACGAAACGACCGCGGCGACTACTGCCGCCCGGTGAACCAGAGCGGCTTCTGAATGTCGTTGCCGGCGCTGAACCCCTGTGCCGAGACGGCGGCAGCCAGGTTTGCCGCATTCAGCACGGCCTCGTTGTCGTCATACGGGAGGCGCTCCGGGATCTGACCCGGCACGCCAGCTCCGAACACGGCGCGGGTACCCGGAACGAGCAGCGGAATTCTCGTGCGCCGCACCTCGGTCCACGACTCCATGCCCTGCATGAACAGCGAAACCCACTTCTGGTACATGATCTGGTTCATGTGACCGGCCAGGTTCGCCCCGGCGGCATCGTACCCGACCTTCGCCTGCCCCAGGTACGCCGTGATCGCGGCTGCGCCGATGCCGTACTGCTGCAGCGACGCCGTGATGGCGTTGGTGTAGTACGTGGCCGCGGCTGCGCTGCCACCCGGAATCCAGCCCCGCTCCGCTGCTTCGGCCTCGAGGAACAGCACCTCGGAGTACGTCAGCAGATACATCGGCGCGTTCGGCGTCGACCGCCAAAACGCTCCGAAGCGCGAGATGTTCACGATCGGCGTGCCCTCGCCGTCGTTGAGCCCGTTAGGCAGGCCCTGGTAACCCGTGCCGGCCGGGTTGATCTGCGCGAACACGGGCAAGCGCGGGTCGGCATAGCTCGTCAGCGAGTCAACGAACGTCTTGCTCATGCCGTAGTCGTCACGGCCTTGCGCGTCGTTGTAAATCGGATTCCGGTTCGGCGACGTCGCGAGATACATGAGCTGGGCGTTGTCGGCGCTGCCCGTGAACACACCCGCCGTAACGGCGGCCGCCGCTTCACTCGCCGCCTTGGTCGGATCCACGTTCGACAGGTGGATGGCCAGCCGCAGCCGCAGCGAGTTGGCGAACCTCTTCCACTTCGCCATGTTGCCGCCGTACAGGAGGTCACCATCGGCAAAGCCAACAGCCCCGGGCGCGACATCGATGTCGGTGTTTGCCTGCGCCAGATCCGCGAGCATGCCGTTATAGATGGCCTGCTGCGTGTCGTACGCCGGGTGTAGCACCGTGTCGCCCTTCAGCGCCTCGGAATACGGGAGATCACCCATCGC
>WNGA01003458.1_pt1 | contig 30419 bp, 27 predicted proteins | sample 5400061 | NCBI WGS metagenome assembly WNGA01 (sample SAMN13153366, study PRJNA577476) | soil metagenome | isolation source: 100 cm soil or saprolite under grassland replicate 2 | place: USA:California | collected 2016-06-15
GTTGAGTCGTCCGCGACCGGTGGCCGCTCGTACTACGTCGGCTCCGACCTGCCCGACCCTTCGTGGCTGTGCACGACGCCCGCGGCCTGCAAGGCCACCTACCCGCAGCATGCCGACGGCTGCAAGGGTGTCTTCAAGCGGATCACCGAGGAGGAGATCTACTCCGTCGCGTGCCGTGGCCTCTGGGGCTCCCCGACAAAGAAGCAGACGATGACGCTGGCCGGGTCGAAGGACCTGGATGAGGCGAACGAGGCCGAGGCCAAGCGCATCCTGGCCTGGGCGCAGACCGAACCCGACGCGGCCATGGCCTACTGGCAGTCGTTAACCCAGGCCACCCAGACGCTGATCGCCAGCTCCTGGAACCCCCTGATGGTGTTCACCCGGAACTACTTCGCCGGCGGTGGAGAATCCACACCGGCGGCGGTGCTCGAGGCCCGGCGCTACCTGGAGGCCTACGGCGAGGCGGCGTTCTACTCGTGGGTCGTCCAGATAGAGGAGGGCGGGCGCCAGCGCGAGATGATCCTCGGCGACCGCGACCTCGCCGCGGCCTTCCGCCGGGGCTGGGGCGAGGTCGACCCCCGCGGAGCCCTGTTCGACGGGGCGACGCCGACGCAGGGAGATCCGACGGCGGTGCTGACCGCCCGCATCGACGACCAGGCGACCGCGATCGCCACCGCCGTATCGCAGTTCTCCGGCAGCGAGGAGGACGACGTCGCCACCGTGGCCCAGGCGTTCGGTGGGCTGATGAGCGACGTGCAGACCTACCAGGGCAGCGTCGGTGAGGACCGGGCCACGGCCGCGGCGTCGCTCTACGCGGCCGGCGCGGACGTGGGCACCAAGCTCGCCGTGCACCAGGAGCAGCACGACCCCGAGTCGCTGGCCGAGCTCGTCGGCGCCGTCGACCTCCTGTGCCAGTGGGCCAAGAGCCTGACTGCGGCCTGAAGCCCCCTACCAGACGACGCGGACCCGGCGCCCGCTGCCCGCTGCCCGCGAGGAGGCAAAGGACACGGCGTCGATGTCGGCAGGGTTGGTTCGGTCTCCTCCGGTCGTCGCCTTGTCCCGCTTGGTCAACGAGGCCCAGGCGGCTTGGCCGGGGCAGGCGTAGGTCGAGGCGGCGCATCCAACCATGCCTGCCTGCCCGCCGGCCGTGGCCATGCCCGCGCCGGTGGGCGCGGCTCGGTTGGTCGGGCGTCGTGACGGTCAGGGTGCTGGCACCGGCCGGTGCCGGAGGGACCTGACGACGGTGAATTTGCCGCTGAGTCCGCCTTCCTGGTCGATATGGTCTACCGGGGTGACGCTGATCGGCGGCGGGACGGCGCCGGCACCGGCCAGCCCGGCGGCCAGCGCCGTGCGGATCAGGGTGGTGATTCCGGCCGGCGCGCCGGGCCGCAGCAGCACCGCCACGGACAGGCCGCGGTCGTGGTGACCGCGTTCCTCACTGATCAGCCGCTGCCCCTGCCAACCGAGACGCGCACCATGCCGCCACCGGACTACCAAGGGCCTGCCAGACCATGATGCCGAAGTCCGCCCCGGATCGGCGGGGCACACCACCATCAACGTGAAGACCTAGCACGCTCCACGCCGGCAAGAAATTCAACTTGACGTCCACCCGCTCGGAATTCCGGGTGGACGCTGGCCGACCCTTGTACCGGAGGTCGAACATGGATGCGCTCGCGACGCCGACCGCCGCACCACCGGTGATGTTCGGTTCCCCGGCCCCGCCCGGCGAGTTGCTGCCGTGGTCGTGGGCCCAGCAGCGGCTGGTGGCCGCCCGCACCTACTGGATTGCCACCACCCGTCCGGATGGCCGTCCGCACTGCCGACCGGTGTGGGGGGTGTGGCTGCCCGACGGTTTCTGGTTCAGCACCGGCTCGCTGGCGCGGCGCAACCTGGTCGCCAACCCGCAGGTCACCGTGCACCTGGACAGCGGCACCGAGGTGGTGATCGTCGAGGGCGTCGCGGCCGCGGTCGCCGGGGCAGACGGGCTGCGCGTGTTCCTGGCCGACTACAACACCAAGTACGGGTGGGACGCCGTCGCCACCGACGATGGGGTCGCCGACTCGTCGGGGGCGGCCGGGCCGGCCTACCGGGTGCGGCCGCGGGTGGTCTTTGGCTGGGACACCGACCTGCGCACGGCGACCCGGTGGTCGTTCGCCGACCCCACCGCGGCCATGATCAGGTAGGCGCTCGGGTGGCTCTCGCCGACCGTAACCCAAGCGGAGATCCATGAGGCGACGCCTGTTCGGCTGTGGCCAGGCGCGGGGGGCGGTGATGTTCACGAGGCTGCGAACCGGAATTTGCCAACATCGTGGTGTGGTTCATCGCGTGTATCTCGTGGGAGGCCCCGCGCGGGTCGGCAAGTCCTCGCTGGCGCAACGGTTGCTGCTCAGCGACGGTATTGCGTGGTTGCCGACCGATGTGTTGCGAACCGTGCTCCGCAGGGTGCTACCGGAGCTCGACGAGCTGGATCAGGGCGAGGTGTCGGCCGCGGCGGTGAGCGAGCTGATGTACCCGCACATCGAGCAGGCCGTCGAGGTGTGCAGCGAGGAGGCCGAGCGGTTCCTGATCGACGGACCGGACATTGTGCCGTCGATGGTCCCTCGCTTGTCGACAGCGCTGCCTGCGATCACCATCCGGGCATGCTTTCTGGGCAACGTCGCCTTCTCCGGCGACGATCTCGCCTCCTACCGAGGGCCGAAGCCGCAGCACGAGGGCGCCTCGCGGGCCGAGCTTGAGACCACCGCAGCGTGGATACGCGCCGAAAGCGACCGGTGCCGTTCCGAATGCGCCCGCCTGGGGCTGCCCTACGTCGATGTCGGCGGCCTCGGATTCGACGCAGCGATGATCGAGGCACGCCGCCACCTTCTCGCCTGAATAACCAACGCCTTGGCTCGCGAGCTGAGAGGCGGTGCGGGCCAGGTACCTCCCGGCCAGCCGGTGCGGGTCGGCGGCCCGGATCGACGCGGTCACGATGGCCCTCCCCGCGGCCGGGTGTAGCCGAGCACGAGCAAGGCGAACGTGTCCTCGAACCGCTTGGCGGCGATGGAGTGGGGGTCGAGGAGCCGCTCCAGCGCTGTCCCGCGGGCCAGCGCGTTGGCGGTGCGCGCGACCTGCCCGGGCGGGACGACGAACTCTAGGTGGTGGCGGGCGGCGAGCTCGGCCAGCGTGGCGGCGAAGGTGTCCATCTGCCGCTCGTGACGCGCCAGCACCTCCTGACGCAGCGGTGCATGACGGGAGGCGTGCGTCCAGAACTCCACCAGCAGCGGTATCCACTCCGGATCCTGCCTCGCCCGCTCGGCCAGCTGCCGCGCGGCTGCGCGCAACCCCGCTTCGAGGGTGGCGCCGGCACGCATCAGCCCGACGTGGGCGTGCCGCTGCCCCGCGTAGTTGTCGTCGAGCACGCCGAGGAATAGCTCGTCCTTGCCGCCGAAGTTGGAGTACACCGCACCTTTGGTGTAGCCGGCATCCTCGGCGATGTCCTCCAGGGTGGCCCGGTGGAAGCCGTGGCGTAGGAATACCCGGCGGGCCGCGGCGACCAGCTCCGCCCGGGTCCGCTCCTTGCGCTCTCCCCGCGTCAACCGCTGCACGACAGATACCCCCGGAACCCGGATATCGACGGTATTACCGTACCCGCGGTACTCCAGTCACACCACCCCTTGACCGGTCCGGTTGCGCGGCAGGGCGGATCGGTTGCGGTCGGTTGGCCGCGGGTCGGCCTGACGCATCGGCGCAGGTCGTGTCAACCGGCCACCGCCGGGCAGCGTGAGAGAGGTGAGGGGACCACATGCGGCACCACAGGCGGCACCGCGGGCGGGATCGGGCGGCGCTCGCTGAGTTCGCCGCGGCCTAGCCGGGTGTCTCGGGGGCCTCGGGCTGCCGGACGTGGTCGAGGGCCGCCACCGGCGGTTGTGGTATGGCCCGGCAGGTTCGGCCAGTCACGGCGGATACTCGGGCCGCTTGGGGTTCAGCGCAGGCTGATGGTGTTCACGCCAAGGCCGGCGTAAGTGCCTGGGGCATTGGTGATGACGGGGCGGCCCGCCGGCCAGTCCAGGCTGGGCCGGGCGGCATCGACGGCGTGCGCGGCCCGCCAGTCCATGCCGCCGCCGATCAGGCGTCCAACCGCGGCCGCGGCGGCGTAGCCGAGTTCGATGACCTCAACGGCGGGCAGCATCCCAACGTGGTCTGCCAGTGCCGGCCGATCAGCGACCGCGGCGGCCAGGCACATCGCCGGCGCGTACACGTGCCGGCCGGCCACCTGATGCGCCTGGGTGACCACCCGGGACACCAACTGGTTGCCGGCGCCCAAGGCCAGCAGGGCGGTGTGGTCGAACACCACTGCCAGCGGCAGCGGCCGGCTCACCCGGCCAGCCGACCAGGGTCCGGGGGAACATCCAGCGACCCCGGCACCCGGCCGTGCTCCAACTCCCGCCAGAACCGCTCCCCAGCCGCCAGGTCCTCCTCCGACAGCTGCGGGGACAGGTGCTCGCGGACGTAGCCGGCCGCCGCGGCGTACCGGGCGGTCAACTCTTCCCGGGTGGGGGTGGCCGCGGCCAGTTGCGAGACGAGGTCCCTGATGGTCGACCCGCGCTGCGCGGCCAATACCGCCAGCCGATCCCGGACCGCGGAGTCGACCTTGATCGTGGTGTCGGACATGCCCGCGAGAATACCGGCCGTATACCGCGAAGCGTGCCGCCGGGCTGGCGTGTCGTAGGCCCCCGGGGGGCTGCCGCGTGCTCCGATGGATCCTGCGGGCACCCGTCACCGGGTGGGTGCGTGGGTCTACTCCCCGCGCAGGAACGGCGCGCGGTCCGGGGGCGGTCACCTGCGGCCACGCCAGGTGATCTCATGCCTGCCCGCGGGTGCTGCCAGCGGGTGCCGGGTGGTCGGGTCGGTTGCCGGGCGCGGGTCCTGCAACGATGTCCGCCGGAGTCGACGACAGGGAGGCGCAGTGGGCAAGACCAACCGGGACAAGCGGCGCGCGAAGCAGAAGGATCGCCACGGGCGGCGGCGCACCGGCTCCGGGGACGACGCTGGGTCCGGTGCCTGGTCGGTCTTCGGTCAGCAGCCGCCGCGGCCCTCGCTGGAGGAGTCGGCCGCAGGGCTGATCTCCGCCGCCGTGAGCGCCGGGTTCGCCGGGGACGAGGAGGGGATTGAGCGTTGCGCCGACCAGTTGGCCGCCCGGGCCGAGGTGATCGGGTGGCGGCAGGCCGCCGACCGGGCCATGGCCTCGGCGCTGGCCGGCATCATCGGCGGTCTGTGGCGTGGCGGCTGGCAGCCTGCCGACATCGCCAGGTGGACCACGCGCGAGCGCGGGCCCCGGCACACCCGCCTGGCCGTTGACGCGATCGCCGCCCAGCTACGCATCTACCCGGCAGTGACCGTCGATGAGATCTTCCAGACCCAGCTCGACGCACTGGAGGCTCGCATCTGGTGGAACCGCGACGATGACTACCTGGACGCCTTCGCCGCGCAGGAGCGCATTGAGCGGCCCGCCGCCGTGCGGATCATGCTCCAGGTGATCTGCCTGGTCGCCAGCGCGCCCGCGTTGCCGATGCTGTGCCCGCCGCCGGGCAAGGCACGCCGTGGCACCCCCGACCCGGCCCGCCAGGCGACCAGCGTCGCCGATGACAAGATCCTCCTGAAGGTCCGCGCGCTGCTGGCCAAGGCCGAGTCCACCGACTTCAGCGAGGAGGCCGAGGCATTCACGGCCGGGGCCCAGAAGCTGATGGCCCGACACAGCATCGACTACGCGCTGCTGGCCCACCAGACCGGGCAACACCAAGCCCCGGTGGGGCGCCGGATCGCCATCGACAACCCGTACGAAGGCCCCAAGGCCGCACTACTCGACGTCATCGCCTCCGCCAACCGATGCCGCAGCGTGTGGTCGAAGTCCCTCGGCTTCGCCACCGTCCTGGGCTTCGCCGACGCCCTCGCCGCGGTCGAGTTGCTGTTCACCTCGCTGCTGGTACAGGCCACGAGCGCGCTGATGCAGGCCGGTTCCCGCCGCGACGCCTACGGGCGGTCCCGCACCCGGACGTTCCGCCAGTCGTTTCTGTCCGCCTACGCCCACCGCATCGGCGAGCGGCTGGACACCGCCACCCACGAAGCCGAACAGGAAGCCGCCGCCACAACCGGCGGCCGCAACCTCCTACCCGTCCTGGCCGACCGTGACCACGCAGTCAACCAGGCCACCGAGGAAATGTTCCCGCAGATCACCCTCACCACCATGACCCGGTCCCATGACGCCGCGGGCTGGGCGTCCGGTATCGCGGCCGCCAACAGGGCCCACCTGCCAAGTCACCCCCACGCCATGGCAGATCGAGCCAACATACAACGCTGAACGCACCACACAAGGGGCGACCTGGACTGGAGCAACCGGACGGCGCATGATCGGTGCGGAAGGGGGACTTCCTGTCGTGCCGTCGCCGTTGGTCCCGCTCGTAGGGCGCGACGCCGAGGTAGGGGCACTCAGGCTCGCTCTCGACGCCGCGGCAGACGGTGCGGCGGGCGTCATGGCGCTGGTAGGCGACGCCGGGGTGGGGAAGTCACGGCTCGCCGAGGAGGGCGTGGTGCTCGCCCGCGCCGGTGGCTTCTTGACGCTCCGCGCGGTGGCCTCACCGCTCCATGGCGACCTCCATTACGGCGTCATCGTCGAGGCCCTGCGCCCCTTCGTGCGCACGGTGGAGGCCGGTGCGCGAACCAGGCTGGTCGAGGGGTTGCCCGACCTCGGTCGGCTCTTCGACGGCCTTCACCTGCCGGCGCCGGCGCCGCTCGGCGATGCGGGCATGGAGCGAACGCGGCTGTTCGAGGCGGTCTGCCGGCTGCTTGACCGGCTGACCCGGCAGCAACCGGTCCTCATCGTCGTCGATGACATCCAATGGGCGGACCGGGCCTCGCTGGCAATGCTGCATTACGTCGTGCGCGGGCTGGTGGACTGCCGGTTCCTGGTTCTCCTCACGCGGCGCGCGGGTGAGTCCAACGGCGAGCTCGACGTGCTGCTGTCGTCGCTGCATCGATCGGGTCTGCTCACCCAGTTGGACATCGGGACTCTCGATGCGTCGGGAGTAGCGGCTCTGACGCGAGGGCTGCTGGCCGACGAGCCGCCATCCACGCTGACGGGCCTGCTGTTCGAGCGGACGCGAGGCCTCCCGCTCTTCGTTCGTGCGCTGGTGACGATGCTGTTGGACTCCGGTCGGCTGTTCCGCAGCGGCGGACGGTGGGTCCTCGGGCAGGAGACGGTCGATGACCTCCCGCCGCAGGTGGTCGGGCTGCTGCGCTCCCGGCTGGACCTGCTCGACCCTGCCGACAGGGCGGTCTTCGACACCGTGGCGGTTGCCGGCGGCACCGTCCGACATGACCTGCTCTCGGCGCTCGGCCCCGGCGAGGCCGCGCTGCTGCGTTGCGTCAAGCGGCTGCGCGGGTGCGGCCTGCTGGAGGAGCATCTCGGTGACGCCGGCGTGCGCTATCGGGTGACGCACCCGCTGCTGGCCGAGGTGGCGTACGACGAGCTGCCGGCCGTCGCCCGGAACCGCAGGCATGCTGCGATCGCATCCGCTCTCGGACGGCTCGACCCAGACGACGTCGGTCGACTGGCCCATCACGTCCGGGGAGCGGGCGAGGAGGTCGATGCCAGCGCGGCGCTCGATGTCCTCCTCGCCGCACTCGAGCGAGCGTTGGAGAGCAAGGCCGGTGAGGAGGCCGCCGGTCACGCCGAGGCTGCGATCGGGCTTGCTCGCCGCCTGGAACGGGGGGAGCTGCTGCCCCGATTGCAGGAGCAGCGGGCGGAGGCGCTCGAACTGGCCGGGCGCGGCGATGCCGCGATCGCGGCGTGGCGTGAGGCCGCCGAGAACTCCACGGCCCACGGCCGGGTCGTCGACTCCGCCCGCCAGCTACGCCGCCTTGCGCTGGTTGAGTGGGACACCGGGCACCTGGCGGATTCGCAGACCCATATTGACAGGGCAACGGCTGCGCTGTCGGGCACGCCGATCGGGCCGGTGCATCTGGCGGTTGCCGAAACCCGGATGCGTGGATTCGCGCGGCGTGGACTCGTGCCGGAGCTTCGCGCTGAGGTTGAGGCGCTTGACCGGCTCGTGGCCGCGACCGGCTCCCGGCAGGCGCTCGCCGTGGCACACCTGGGCCGCACGGACCTGTGCCTTCGCTCGGGTGATCACGTTGGTGCAGAACGTGCCGCCTCCCTGGTCATGCGGCTGGCGCGGGAGGATGACTCGGGCCTGCTGCTGGAGGAGGCGCATCGTCCCGCCGTCTGCAATGCGATGGCCTGGGGCGATCACACGGCCGCTCGCCGGCTGGCCGCCGAAGCGTGGCGGCTGGCCCGGGAGGTCGGTGTCCCGGCGCTGGAGATACTGGACCGGGCCTGCCTCGCATTTGTCGACTTCCTCACCGGCGCCTGGGACTCGGCGACCAGGACCGCGGATGAGGTGTTGGAGCTGAGTCACCGCGTCGGGATGCGTCGGGGAGCGGCCGCGGCTCTGTGTGGCCATGCCCTGGTCCACACGCGACGCGGCCAACTCACCGAGGCCACGGCGTGCCTGCGCGAGGCCCGATCGGTGTACCGCGAGGGGTTCGCCAACGACCAACATCTGCTCGGCCTCGGCGACGTGTGTGAAGCCATGGTGCTGCTTGGCCGGTCCGACCTCCGCTCCGCGCTGGCTGCGGCACGTTCGATCAAGGCAGGCGGTGTCGCGGTTCCGGCGTTCTGCATGAGCGTGCTGGGTGAGGCGCAGGTCGCGGCCGGAGACCTGGAAGGGGCGCGGGTGACCGCGGAACTGCTCGCGGGGCACGGCCCCGGGGCGCCGTATCCGGCGGCGGTGTCCACCTGGATCGACGGTCTCCTCGCAAGGGCCACCCACGAGCCGCATGCCGCGCTGGCCGCGTTCGGCCGGGCAGCCGATGGGTTCGCCGCGATCAAGATGCCGTACGAGGCGGCGATCGCCCGGCTCGACTGGGCGGAGGTCATGGAGGCGGGAACCGGCTGCGACGACGAGTCGGCCGGAGCCGCGGTTGTCGTGACCGAGCACCTGGCGGTTCTCGACCGTCTGGGAGCCCGACCGGTGGCCGACCGCGCCCGCCGGCTGCTGCGCCGGCTCGGTGCGCGCCCCGTCCCCGCGCCGCGCATCCGCCCCGCCGGTCAGTTGAGCACCCGCGAGACCGAAGTCGCCCGGCTGGTGGCCGAGGGGCTGAGCAATCCGGAGATCGCCGACCGGCTGTTCATCAGTCAACGCACGGTGACCACCCACCTGCAGCGCATCTACCAGCGGCTCGGTGTCGGCTCCCGGACCGGTCTGACCCGGTACGTCCTCGAACAGCTGTCCCTGCCTCGCCGAAGTACGTAGGTCGTACGATGCCGCGCACGTGTCGGGCGCCTCCACCATCGACAGGAGAAGGCGGGGGTGCCACATGACCATGACCACGACGTACGTGATCGACCTTCGGGACGCAGTCGACGCTCGTCAAGCGGGCCAGAAGGCAGCCACCCTCGCGCGGCTGCACCGCAACGGCTTCCCGGTGCCGGCCGGCATCGTCCTGGTCGCCGACGCGCTCGACCATGCACTCGCTGAGGCGGGTCTGCCCGGGAACGCCTCCGCCGAGGCGGTGGCCGCCATGGACGTCCCCGCAGAGATCGCGGCCGGTCTGCGGCAGGCCGTGCGACAGTGGCGAGGAGCGCCGCTGGCCGTGCGGTCCTCCGGAGCCGACGAGGACCTCGCGTCCGCGTCGTACGCCGGGCTGTATTCGACGGTCCTCGACGTGCGCGGCGAGGAGCGGCTGCTGGAAGCGGTGCGACAGTGCTGGGCCTCCGCGTTCGGCGAGCTGGTCCGGTCATACCGCATAAGGCCCGAAGGCGACGCCGCCCGGCTCGCGGTCCTCGTGCAGCCGATGGTCCTGGGGACCGCTGCCGGCGTCGCATTCACCGCGGATCCGGTGACCGGCGACCGGGGCGCCGTTGTGGTCGAGGCCGTCCGAGGCCTGGGTGAACGGCTCGTGTCGGGTGCAGCCTCCCCCGACGAGTGGGTGGTACGCGGTGAATCGGCGAGCCGGCGATCGGCTGGCGCTGGCGGGGTGATCGACGCCGCGGTCGCCTGCGCGGTGGCGGCCGTCGCGCGCCACGTGGAGCGGGACCTCGGCGGGCCGCAGGACGTCGAGTGGACGCTGTCGGGTGGGGAGGTGGTGGTGCTGCAGGCCCGGCCGGTAACCGCGTTGCCGCAACGGCCGGTCGAGCCGGTGCCGGTCGCGATCGAACCGCCACCCGGCTACTGGATGCGTGAGGCCAGCCACGCCCCGCTGCCGTGGGCGCCCTTCAACCACGCGATGCTTCGGTCGCGTACTCCTAGCATGTCCTTCGCCTGCGCGGAGCTCGGGTTGTTGTTCGACGGGATCGACTGGCACGACATCGGCGGTTGGGAGTACATAAGGATCGTGCCGCTGGGCGGCAAGGAGCGCAGAACACCGCCCCGATGGCTGGTGCCGCTAGCGTTCCGGCTCGTCCCCGTGCTGCGCCGCCGGGTCAAGGAGTGCCTGGCGGCCGCGCGAGCAGACGTGACCGGCCTCCTCATGCGCCGCTGGTACAGCGAGTGGCAGGGCGAGTTCGCCAAGCGGATCGCCGAGCTGCGCGGACTCGACCTACTCCGACTGAGCGACCCCGCGTTGGATGCACACCTGACAGGTGCCCTGAAGCTGGTGGATCATGGCGTGCGGGTACACATGCGGCTACACGGCGCGATCCAGATCACCCTCGCCGAGTTCGCCTTCACCTGCCGGGACCTGCTCGGCTGGGACGACGCACGCACATTCGAGCTGCTCGCCGGGCTGTCCGACAAATCGACCGAGCCGAGTCGTGCACTGGCTCGGCTCGCCGCGCTCGCCGACGACCGACCCGCGGTGCGGCGACGCCTCGTCGAACGGGCCGCCGTCGAGGTGGTCCTCGCCCAGGCTGAGAAGTTCGCCTGCGACTTCGCCGAGTTCCTGCGAACACACGGCTGCCGAGCCCTGCGCTACGAGGCGGCCGAACAGAACCTCGACGAACGACCGGACCTCGTGCTCGCCCTCGTCGCCGACCAGCTCGCGGCCGGCTTTGACCCGGCCCGGACGGCCGCGGCGCTCGCCGCCCGCCGGGACCGGACGGCCGCCGACGCACGAGCTCGGCTGACCGCACCGCAGGATCGGCACCGGTTCGACCGAGCGCTGGCCCGGGCGGCCGCGGCGTACCCCGTGCGCGAGGACAACGAGTACTTCACCGTCAGCGCGCCCATGGCACTCGTCCGCCGAGCGGCGCTCGAGGTCGGGCGCCGACTCACCGACCGGGGGCAGATCGGCTTGCCCGACGACGTGTTCAACCTCGAGGCCGACGAGGCCCGGGCGGCGCTACGGGACGGCGCCGAACGGCACCGCCAGGTCACACACGCCAAGGGCGAACGCATCTGGGCGTTGGCCCACCCGGGCCCGGCGTCGTACGGCAAGGACCCCGGCCCGCCGCCACCGTTCGGTTCCCTGCCCGCCGAAGCGCGGCTGGCGAACGAGGGTTTCCTCTGGGCCATCGAGCGCATCTTCGGTCCGGACACCACCGTACGGGCGCACGCCGACGACACCGTCACCGGCGTGCCCGCCTCCCCCGGCAGCTACACCGGCCCGGTGCGCGTGATCAGGAACGAGGCCGAGTTCGACCGGCTGCGCGCCGGCGACGTGCTGGTCTGCCCAATCACGTCACCGGTCTGGTCGGTGCTCTTCCCGAGCATCGGCGCGCTGGTGACCGACACCGGCGGCACCCTGTCGCACCCGGCGATCATCGCGCGCGAGTACGGCATCCCCGCCGTCGTCGCGACCGGGAACGGAACGTCGGCGTTACGCGACGGCCAACTCGTCACCGTCGACGGCGCCGCAGGCATCGTCCGGACCGCGACGTGAACACGTACGATCCGGCCGCCGTGGCGACGCGACTCTGGTGGGCGTCGGAGGCATTGCACGCCGCGGCCGCCGTCTCGACGGCGCACCGGCTCGGCCTGCTGACCGCGCTTGAGTCGGGCCCGGTCTGCGCCGAGAAAGTGGTCCGTGACTGCGAAATCGACCTGCGAAGCACCCGCGTTCTGCTCGACGCCCTTGTCGCAATGGGGTTGGTCGAGTCCACCCACAACGGCTGCTTCCGGGCCGCCGTTCCCGAACTGTCCATGCTGGGCGCCATGGGCGCGCACGCGGACCTGCTGACCCGAGCCGTACGCTCCGGCCGAGCGCCCCTGCGGTGCGACGTAACGGCGGGGGCGAGCAGCCTGTACCCCGAGGCGGTCGCCTACCTCGCGGCCCAGCTGGCAACCTCCGCGGAGGCGGTCGCGGACGCCCTGGAGGGCGCTGACCGGATCCTCGACGTGGGCGCAGGCGCGGCGCCGTGGAGCCTCGCCATCGCGCGGCGGAACCCGCGATGCCGCGTCACCGCGCTCGACCTCGCGCCGGTCCTTGCGGTCACGCGGCACGCGGTCGACGCGGCCGGCTGTGCGGACCGATACGAGTACCTCTCAGGTGACGTCTTCGAGGTGCGGCTGCCCCGGGCGGCCTACGACCTCGTCCTGCTCGGCAACCTGTGCCACCTCTTCGACGGCCAGGCGAACCGGCGACTGTTCCGACGCCTGCGGCCCGCGATCCGGTCAGGCGACCGAATCGCTGTCATCGACGTGATGCCGTCACAGGACCCGGCCGCCCAACGATCCGTGCGGCTGTATGCCATGGGCCTGATGACGCGCACCAGCGGCGGCGGCGTGCATGACGACGAGTCGTACCGAACATGGCTGGAAGCGGCGGGATTCCGCTACACCAACGTCCGCGAGGCCAGCCAGAGGCCGCCGACGTCCATCGTGACCGGCGTGGTGTGAGCCTCTGCTGAGCCTTGACGAACGGCCAGCACATAACCGGAACGACATGGTGGACCATACGTGGCAGAAACCGAACCGCAATTCCGCGGTTCAGGGGCCGCTCGCCCGAGACCGGAACTCGCGGGAGGACATCCCGCGAGTTCCGGCCCGTCCGCCGCGCTGTCAGGCCGCGGCCGCTTCGCTGGCGCGATCGGCCGGCTCCGGCAGGTCACGGAGTAGGACCTTGGCTTTGGCGTGGTCCACCATTGTCACCTCGACGTAGATCAGCTCGCCTTCGTCCACCTGGCCGTTGCGGAAGTCCGCGCTGAGGTCTTCGGACATGTCCTTGAGCAGCAGCATCGCGGGCCGCGGCATGTCAGGCAGGCGTACGAGGAGGAAACCACCGCGACCGGCCTCCGCTGGGTCGACCCGCACGACCTCGCCGTCTGCGCGCATCCCTACCTCGGGCAGACGGGTCGAGGGCACGCGGGTCCTACGCACACCGGGGTCGGCTTGCCGTGACACTACTCTATTCGCGGATTCGGATCTGAGCCGGAGGGTGATCCGGCGCTCTTCCGGGTTGAGGCGGGTGATGATGGCGCCGACCTCGTCGCCCACCTCTGGAACCCGGTCACGGATGGTGTTCATGGGTATGAGCCCGTTGACGGCGTCGTGTACCGCAACGAAGACACCCACACCGTCTCTGACTCGGCGGACCGTTCCGGTGATCTCGCTGCCTACCTGTAGGCGGGCCTGGATATTGGCCCACGGGTTCCCCTGGGTGTAGTCGAGGAGCGTGTACCTGGCGGCCTGGCGGTTGTGGTCGATGACAAACCGGCCGTTGAGGACGGCGCCGATCCTGAACCGCCTCGTCATGTCGGGTATGAGTCGGCCCCAGTCCACGTCCTCCCGGCTCAGGACGCCGAGTGTGCCGGTGTCCGTCCGGACGCAGACGAATTCCGCCTGGGCCGCCACGACGGTCGCCGGCGCGGCGGTGGTGGCGTAGTTCACGAGGGGGACGAGGTCCATCTCCTCGGCCGGTTGCTGCCGTAGTGCCTCGATGTGCAGCGCCAACTCGCGCTCGAATTTGCGCATCTCGAATGCGTCGGGCGAGTACCGGATGTAACGGTTGAGGCCGCGGAAGTCGGTTGGGATACACTGCTCATCCTGTGTGATGACAAGCAGGCGTTTACCGTAGGCCAGCGCCAGCATGAACTCGGCGGCGACATTCGTGGACTTCGTTGTGAAGTCGGCGATCACCACTTCCGCGCGCTGGATGGCCACCTGGATGAGATCCAGCAGACCCTGCGGGCCGTAGATGCTGTCCAGGCGTTCTGGTGCCATACCGACCGACTCGATGACAGGACTGAGGACGTCGCTCCAGAGCAGGTCGAAGTTGAACAGCGCGCCCTCTGAGTTGATCGGCTTGGTGCCGAACGGCATGACGACCAGCGCCCGGCCCTGCTGGGGTGCCTCGGTTCGGGTAATCTTTGTCATTGTTCTGTCCTCTCTCATGGCTACCGGCGGCGGTGCGCCTGCGGGGCCCGTCGAGGATGGTTCCTCGTCATCCGCCCTACAACACTGATCTTGACCGCGCAGGCCCGCCGCCGCAGCGGGGAAAGATGACCGAGTGTCGGGGTGAGTTGGAGACCGGAACGATGGTGGGTTTTCCTGTCATCGCACGCGGTGCGGTGCCTCCCTGTAGCGTGGTCCGCACTCGATGTGCGGGGGTGCAATGCCAGGTTCCGCGGTCAGATGGCTGCCTCGCTGGGCCGGTGCGCGCGGCGGGTTCCTGAGTCTGCAGGGTGTCGAGCGAGCTGCAGTGGGCGCGGTAGTCGCGCTGAGGATCATGAATACCCTTCAGATGTGTCTGACGCTGTACTTCACCAGAACGTCCGGTCGTCCGTGGCTGGAGCTCGCGGTCGCCGGAGCATACGTGGCCTCCGGTGTCATCGTGCTCACCACCGCACTCCGGGCGCAGAGACTGTCCCGCACAGCGGTCGAACTGGATGTCGTTGTCGCGGTCACAGCGCTGGCCGTCGCGCCCCTCTTTCAACCCTCCGACCCGACGACGCAGTGGACCGACTGGCCCGTCTTCGTGTCCTTCCTGGTGGCTGCCGAGGCATGTGCCTGTCTGTCGCCGGCGCGAGCCCTCACGTCGACTGTTGCCCTGATGACGGCCGCGACCTCCTGGCTCCTGTTCGGCGCCCCGCCCCCGACCCGACACTTGATTTACAACAGCCTCGTCCCCTATGTCGGCTTTGCGGCGGTCAGTTTCGTCTTCCTGTACTACCTGCGTCGTCTTGCCGCCTTGGCGGACGAGCGGGCCAGAACGATCCGCATGTTGGAGGAAGAGCACACGCGTCGCGTCCTGCACACGCCCTACCGCCTCCTGAATGATCTGGCGGGCAGGCTGCGCAACGAGGCGCTTCGCGATGGGGATCGGCCCGACCGCAAGGCGCGGTTGGCCGAGGCGGTGGCCTCCGTGCGTGAGATCGAAACCATCGTCCGCGGGACAGAACCCGCGTCGAGCAACCTCGCCGCGGATCTGCGACGGCTGCATGACCAGTTCGCCGACCTACCACTGATCATGAACGTCGACGACGCCGGCATAAGTCTTCCGCCGCAGGCCGTCTACCGCCTGCGGGAGGCCGCACGGTCGGCTCTCCAGAACGTCAGGCTCCACGCCGAGGCGACGGAGGTCGTGGTCTACAGCACCACTGATCGATCCTCCTGGCTCGTCAGCGTCCATGACAACGGCCGTGGCTTCGACACCACCTGTCGCCTTGGCGTCGGTCTCAACGACATCGTTGTGGCTGCCCTGGAGGAGATCGGGGCACAAGTAAAGATCGAGTCGGCGCCCGGCAAGGGTACCCTTATCGAGATCACTGGAGACTACCAATGGAAGACAGACCTCGCCCACGCGTCGTCGTCATCGACGATCAAACGGTAATCGCCCTGGGGCTGGCGCATCCTTCCCAGGAGGTCGAGCTCGTTGACGCGTTCACCACCGTCGAGGACTTCCTGCGCGCACCACCGACTCCCTTCGATGTGATCCTGCTCGACCTTCAGCTCGAGGGCAGCACGAAGGCAACGACCTCCCCTCCGATCATGGGCACGGCGGCGATCCGCTGCCTGCTCGAGAACGGCAAGGGCCCGGTAGTGGTGTACACCACCCTCGCCGAGGACATGCTACTGGCAGCATGCCTGGCAGCAGGCGCCTCGGGCGCCGTAACGAAGAACGCGCCCGTGCCCACCATCGGCGAGGTCGTGCGGATCGCCGCCAATGGCGGCATGTGGGTCGACCCCCTTGTCGCCGGCGCCCTCCGGCGCTACGCCGAGCGCCGCCACGCGGGAGCCCTCAGCCCACAGCAGGCCAATGCGCTGCGCTACCGGGGCCAAGGCCTCAAACAGAAGGCGATCGCAGACAAGATTGGTGTCAGCGACCCCGAAATCGTCTACCGGTACCTGAAAGCGGCCGTGGAGAAACTCGCCGACGTCGAAGCCGAGACCGCGTCCGAACCGAGCGGAAAGCACCCCAGCGCGCTCACCGACAGCGTCGCCCACCGCAGCGGCCTGGCCACCGGATTCGTCCGCTGGGAAGACCTACAGACCCGACCAAGCCGCCGGCGGCGCAAGGGACGGCGTTGACAACAACGGTCAGGTTCCCCCCTAGCGCGGGCACGCCATGTCGCGGAGCCTCGGGATGTGGCCGACCCGACGGAGATCGAGATCATCGGATCTGGCTCCTGGCCGCTCGGCTTCCCGGATGCTCTGCCGCGACGTACCACCACTCCGCTAAAGGTTCTGATCACCCCCCAGCCGAAGGCCCGCGAGATCACCGCGAATCTCAGCGACCACTTTGCGGTCGTCGCGTACGCGACCAGTCCATCAGCGATCGAAGCCGCGGTCCTGATCACAGCCGGTGCCGACGCCTACGTCACCCAGACGACCGACCTTTCCGCCGCAATACAGGCCGTTTGCAGAGGAGAGACCTGGTTCTCAGCCGTGGCCGCCACAGCCGTGTGCCGGCTTGCCCGCCTCACCTGCGATCCCACCCTCCAAAACCTCACGGTCGCTGCGCGTTCAGCAGCCAGCGGGCAGCCATGGCCACTAGCCTGCCGAGCACTGGGGCTCGTCGAAACCCAAAGCCAGCTTCAGCGCCTAAGAAGCGCACTCTAACGTCGCGATCGCGGCTCTCAGGCACGAAGCCCAAAGACACAACTTCGCGTCCGGGCCGGCGCGGCGGGCGCGGCCGGTTCAGAAGTCGGCGGACCGCCAGGCCATCTCCTGCAACGTCCAGGTGTTGCCGTCCGGATCGGCGAAGCCGGCGTACTTCACCCCGCGGCCCACGTCGACCACCTCGCCCATCTCGACCCCCCGCTCGACCAGTACCGCGCGCGCCTGCTGGATATCGGCCACGACCAGGTGCAGGCCGCGCTGCGAGCCGACCGGCATCTCTACGTCGGGCAGCCCGCGCGCGAGGAGGATCGAGCAGGCAGAGCCGGGCGGCGTCAGCTGCACGATCCGAACACCAGGGGCCGGCCGGACGTCGACGTCCACGGCGAACCCGGCCAGGTCCTGGTAGAACGCCCTGGCCCGGTCGAGGTCGGCGACCGGTATCGGCACGAGCTCCAGCTTCATGGCCACAGTGAGGTCCGGCCCGGGCGGGACCTGGCTCACCAGGTACCCGGCAAGCCGGTCGAAGCTGGCGGACATGCCGTCCGCCATGCCGGTCCGCATGGCGGCATCACGGGCGTCGATCGACGGGTACTCCGTGCGCTGGGTGATCGTGGTGTGGCCGCCCTCCTCGCGCAGCGTCAGCGTGTTCAGCGTCTCCGGCCAGCCGTCGCCCCAGGATTCGGTGCTGACCAGCCGCTCCGGCGGCTCGACCGTGCGGTACTCGCCGGTCATCTCCATCTCGGTGCCGTCCGGCCCGAGCCAGACGAACCGCCACCGGCCGCCGGGCCGCAGGTCCAGCTCGCAGACCGGCATGGTCCACCCGTCCGAGCCGAGCATCCAGTGCGGCAGGTGCTCCGGGTTCGTCCAGGCCTCCCAGACCAGCCAGCGCGGCGCGTCGAACACCCGGGTCGCGACGATCTCCAGCTCGGTCGGGGTGGTGAACCTCGTGCTGCCGGTGCTACTCGCTGTCGCCATCGGTGCGCTCCCGTTCCTTGAGGATCTCGAGGTATCCGTCGAGCCGTTCGTAGCTGCGGTCCCAGAACTGCCGGTAGCCCTCCGCCCACTCGGCCACCTCACGCAGCAGGGCCGGTTCGAGCCGGCGGGGCCGGGCCTGCGCCCGCCGGCCCTGGGTGATCAGGCCGGCCCGCTCCAGCACCCGCAGGTGCTTGGAGACGGCCGGGCCACTCATCGCGAACGGCTCGGAAAGCTCCTTCACCGTCGCCGGACCCTCGGTCAGCCGGGCCAGGATCGCCCGCCGAGTGGGGTCGGCGAGCGCCCCGAACGTCGTACTGAGCTGATCCGCCGCCATCGTTATCCAACCGTCAAGTTAGGTAACCTGTTGGTTAGATATACGCCACGGCTCCGTCGACGTCAAGCCGGGTGAGGCAACCATGCGGCGTGGAGCGCCGCCCCTAGCCGACCTCCCGCCGGTGCGCCGGCGGGCTTGCGTTGTCGGTGAAGCCGATCCCCCACACCACCGGGCTGCTGCCGGCGGCGCGGCTGGTCAGGGTCAGCCGGTACTGCAGGTAACGCGAGCTACCCGATACCCGCGCGCCCGGGCCGGTCAGGGTCTGCCATCCGCTCCAGGAGGCGCCCGGCCGGGCCGTGCTGCCGGTCCGCACCTGCACGGTCAGGGTGGTGCCGGCGGGGACGTCGGCCCGCCAGGTCGCCCGGTCCCAGGTGACCATGGCGCGCGCGTCCAGCACCCGGGAGACCAGCGTGCCGCGGGCGGCGTAGCGCCCGGTCCGGATCCAGTCCAGGCTGAGCGAGGTGCCGTCCACGCGGGTGTCCTCGGCCACCGGCCGCATCCGGTCCGCGGAGATCGCCCAGGTCGCGACCGGCGTGCCGTCGACGGAGTAGCGCACCTGCCCACCGGAGACGTCGATGCGGTAGACGTGCGGGGCGCCGGGCAGGCCGGCCGGCAGCGGCTGCCAGGCGGTGGTGCCGCCGGAGGTGGTCGCGGCCCACAGCGCCCCGCCGCTGGTGGCGAACAGCGCCGAGGCCCCCGCCGACGCGGACCGCCAGCCGACCGCCTGCTGCGACCGGGCGTCGAAGGTGGCCGCGAACGACAGCGACCCGCCGGCCGGCACCGCCGCGCGCAGCTCGGCGCGCTGCCCGTCCAGGCTCAGCTCGCCGCCGAGCACCCGCAGTGAGCCGCCGGCCGCCACCGGGGCCACCCGCCAGGTGGCCGGCCACGCGGGTGTGCCGAACTCCTGGCCGTCCTCCGGCGCCAGCGACACCTCGCCGAGGCCGGTCTGCCCCAGGTAGGTGCCGTCGCGGGTTGCCATCCGCAGCTGCGCCACGCTCCGGTCGGCCACCCCGTTGGCGGCCGAGACGAACGCGGCCGGGCCCTGGCCGGCGGCCGGCCACACCGCCCGGTTGCCGGCGCCGTCGGCCGAGACGACCCGGTAGTAGTAGGTCCGGTCCGGGTCCAGGCCGGTCAGCACGACCGCGTGCGCGGACACCGCGGCGTTGTCGTACCTGGCCTGGTCGAGCCGGCCGGGCGAGGTGCCGTACAGCACCGTCGAGCCGGCCGCCTCGGCGGTGCGCCAGGTCACCGACGCGGTGCCGTCCGGCAGCGGGAACGTCGCCACCGCGAAGGCCTGCGGCGCGGTGGTGTCCGCCGCCGCGACGCTGAGCTCGGCCGGCGGGCTGGCCGGCGCCGGCGAGACGGTGGTCCGGCCGCGGGCGTCCCGGGAGACCACCCGGTAGTAGTAGGTGCTCCCCGGCGCCAGCCCGGTCAGCCGCACCTCGTGCGAGGTGGCCTGCGACCCGTCGGCGACGGTGCCGCCCAGGGTGGACGGCGAGCTGCCGTAGACGACCTGCGAGCTGGCCGCCTGGTCGGTGCTCCAGCGGACCGCGGTGCTGCCGTCGGTCAGGGTCTGCGCGCCCACGCCGGCCACGGCCGGGGCGGCAGCGCCGGCGGCGCCGTAGGTCGCGGCGTAGCTGCCGGCGGCGGCGGTGAAGAAGGCGTACTCGACGCCCTTGACCGTGGTCCGGGTGAACGGCACCGCCGTGCCGGCGCGGGTCAGCCCGGTCAGCGTGCCGCCGCCGGCCGTGGTCGTCGGCACCATGCCGGTCAGGCCGTTCGCGCCGGCGCCCACCGCGACGGTGAACGACAGCGTGCTGCCGTCCCACGCCAGGTTGCCGAACGAGGACCCGTTGCGGCCGTCGGTCCAGGTCAGCAACTGCTGCGCGGAGATGATCGGCACCCCGCGGGCGGTGGCCGAGGCGAGCAACTGGTCGTCCTCGAACTCGGTGGCGTGGTCGGTGTGCATGTTCACCACGAACGCGCCGTAGTAGCCGAGCGGGCCGAGCGCGTTGTCCAGCAGCGTGTTCGGCGTCGCCGGGTAGGACTGGTTGGACTCGTCGGTCATCACCGTCGGGCCCTGGTAGGCGTCGATGATCGTCCCGTTGGTGTCGGCGAACCGCATCGGCAGGCCCGAGCCGGTCATGAACCCGGGCCGGTCGTTGATCCAGGTGCCCGGCCAGTAGTAGTAGTTGGTGTCCAGCCGGATGCCGTGCCGGAGCTCGGTCTTCGGCTGGGACGCCCAGTCGCTGTAGGAGATGCAGTGGTACCGCGAGGTCTGCGGGCTGGGCAGGCTCGGCCAGGACTGGGCGAAGTCGGCGAGCTGGCCGGCGTAGTCGTTCTCCAGGGACGTGGCGGTGAAGTTGGCGCAACCGTTCTGCGGGTGCAGCCCCAGCTCGAAGCCGCCTGCCCGGTAGAAGTCGACCTGGGTGCTGGTCAGCGGCGTGTTCGGGTACATGTAGGAGGTGAACCGCAGGCAGGTCCACGTATCCACGCTGCACCCGGCCGGGCTGTTGGCCAGGTACTGGTCGAACCGGCCCGCGGTGCCGCCGTTGCCGTGGTCGTCCCCGGTGCCCACGACGACGGCCTTGCCGCTGCGCGGCAGGTACCAGAACCGGGGCAGCGGCATGCGGTCCAGGTCCAGCAGCGTGACCAGGTTCGCCAGCAGCCGCTGCTGCTCGTCCGCCTGCGGGATGGCCACCTTGGACAGGTTGACCCAGTCGGTGCTGGCGCCGCCGAAGTACAGGTCGTCGGAGCGGATCGGCGCCTGGCCGTCCCGGTCCTGGCCCGCCCACGCCGGGTTGCCCTGCCGGGTGTAGACGATCGAGGACGGCAGGTCGTAGCTGAACGCGGCGGCCCGGCCGCCGCTGGTGCCGACCGACCGCATGGTCACCGCCGGCGCGCTGGTCGCGGTCGTGGCGTTGGTGTACAGCGTCGCCACCGGGGTGGCCCCGGCGAGCTGGTACTGGTCGGCCGTGCCGTGGAACTGGATCGTCTGGTCGGTGATGCCGGCGCCCGGCGCGGCCGCGGTGTCCACCTTCAGGTAGCCGTTGGTGGTGGTGGACGTCGTCGCGGTCAGGCCGAGCAGCGCGGCGAGCTGCTTGTCCGGCCGGAACGCGACCAGCCGGCCGCCGCCGTTGACCCAGGTGGTGAACATGCCGACCTGGCCGGCGGTCAGCGGCGTGGTCCCCAAGATCACCACGTCGTAGGGGGCCAGGGTGGCGGCGGTGACATCGGCCAGGTCGGTGGTGGCGAACTCGTTCAGCCCCTCCGCCCGCAGGATCTCGGCGGTGTAGAGGCTGAACTGGCTGGTCGCCGAGGCGGCGTTGCCGATCACCAGGACCGGCCCGCCCGGGCCCTGCGTCGGGGGCGGCGGTGGCGGCGCGGCGGTGGTGAACGTCCAGGTCACGGTGCCGGCCATCGGGTTGCCGGCCAGGTCCCGGGCGCCGGACACGCTGGCCGTGTATGTCGCCGAGCTGGCCAACGCGGCGGCGGGGGTGAGCGTCGCGGTGCGGGTGCCGGCGTCGTACGCGACCGTCCCCGCCACCTGGCCGCCGCCGGCGTCGGTGAGCTGGAGGACCACAGAGGACGGCTGGACGTCCTCGCTGAACGTGACCGACACCGTGCTGCCGGTCGCCACCCCGGTCGCGCCGGGTGCCGGCAGCCGGCCGGTCACGGTCGGCGCGACGGTGTCCGGGCCGGACAGGTCGAAGACCACGTCCACCCAGTAGTTGGTGGCCTGGAAGGTGTTCGTCGGGAACCCGGCGCCGTAGAGGTAGACGCCGTTGCCGCCGTCGGTGCCGTTGGCCAGCGCGGTCAGCGGCCCGTTGCTCACCGCCGCGGCCAGCCCGTTGCCGTCGGCGGAGTAGAAGCCGACGCCGGTGTGGTAGGAGGCGACGTAGGTGGTGTTCGCGGTGACGGGGACCGGGGCGGAGAACAGCGCCTGCTGCCATCCGGACGCCGACTCGCCGGCGAAGGTGACGGTGGCCAGCGCGGTGCCGGTCCGGCTCCACAGCGTGCCGGTGTGCACGCCGGTGTTCTGCGACCCCTTGTAGAAGCGGACGCCCCGGATGACGCCGTCGCCGCTGGTGCGGAACTTCACCCCGAGCTCCACCGCGGAGGAGTCGGCGACGTTCGGCACGGTCGGCACCGCCGATGCCGGCCAGATGGTGCACGGGCAGGCGAGCGGTGCCGAGGTGGAAAACGACCAGGTGAACGGCTGCGCCATCTGGTTGCCGGCCAGGTCGCGGGCGCCGCTGACCGTGGCCGTGTACGTGGCCGAGGCGGCCAGCGGGGCGGACGGCCGCAGGGTCACCGTCCGGGTGGGATCGTCGTAGCTCTGCGTGCCCGGCACGGTCGCGCCAGCAGCGTCGCGCAGCGTCATCGCGACCGTACCGGGCTGCACCGACTCGCTGAAGGTGGCGCTGACCGCGGTGCTCGCCGGCACCCCGGTGGCGCCGCCGGCCGGTGCGGTCGAGACGACCGTCGGCGGGGTGGTGTCGGTGGCCGAGGTGTCGAACACCAGGTCCACCCAGTAGTTCGAGGACTGGTAGGTGTTGGTCGGGAAGCCGCCGCCGGTGCCGTAGGCGTAGACGCCGTTGGCGCCGTCGGTGCCGTCCCGCAGGGCGTGCAGCGGCGCGTTGTCCACCCCCGCGCCGGCGAAGAAGCCGTTGTCCCCGGCGTAGTGCCCGTTCGGGGCGTAGTAGGACGCGACGTAGGTGGTGCCGGCCGCGATCGACACCGGCGCGGCGAACAGGGCCTGCTGCCAGCCGGACGTGGACTCGCCGGTGAACGTCACGCTCGCCAGCAGCTGGCCGGTGCGGCTCCACAGGTGGCCCAGGTGGGTGCCGGTGTTTCCGGAGCCCTTGTAGAACCGGATCCCGCTGACCGTGCCGTCCACGTCGGCGCGGAACTTCACGCCGAGCTCGACCGCGGACCGGTCCGAGTCGGCGGTCACGGTCGGCAGCGCGGTGCTGGGCCAGATCGTGCAGGGGCAGGTGACAGCGGACGCGGCCGGTGCTGGCGACAGGGCGACCGGGGTGACGGCCGCGGCGGCCAGCGCCAGGGACAGCCCGATGCCGAAGCGGGCCGGGGACCGGCGCGACGAGGTGGTCAACACGGTCCGCTCCTCAGTTTGCGGTGAACGTGACATCGACCCAGTAGTTGCTGGACTGCCACGAGCTGTCCGGCACGCCGCTGCCGCTCGGGCCGTAGCGGTAGACCCCGTTCGGACCGTCGGTGCCGTCGGCCAGCGCGTGCAGCGGGCCGTTGTCGACGGCGTGGCCGGCGAAGTAGCCGCTGTCGTCGGCGTAGCGGCCGTGCGTCCCGTTGTTCCCGCTGCCCTTGTAGAACCGGATGCCGGTGAGCTGCCCGGCCACGTCGGCGCGGAACTTCACCCCCACCTCGACCGCGGCGGTGTCCGGGTCGGCGGCCAGCGCCGGGACCGCCGTGGCCGGCCAGATCGAGCACGGGCAGGTCGGCGGCGGGGTGGCCGCCGCGGTGGTGAACGACCAGGTGACCGGCGACATCTGGTTGCCGGCCGCGTCCTGGGCGCCGCTGACGGTCGCGGTGTAGGCGGTGGAGTTCTGCAGGGCGGCACCCGGGGTGAACGTCGCGGTCTGGCTGGCCGAGTCGTAGGTCGTGCTGCCGGCCACCGCGGCCCCGCCGCTCGCCTGCAGCGACATCGCCACGCTGGCCGCCTGCACCGGCTCGCTGAACGTGGCGGTCACCCGGGTGCCGGTCGGCACGCCGGTCGCGCCGCTGGCCGGTGACCGCGCGGTGAGCACCGGCGGCGTGGTGTCCGGGCCGGAGGAGGTGAACACCACGTCCACCCAGTAGTTGGCCGACTGGTACGGCTGGGTGGGGAAGCCGGTGCCGGACCGGAACACCCCGTCCGGGCCGTCCACGCCGTCCTTCAGCGCGTGCAGCGGGGCGGCGTCGTGGCCGGCGGTCAGGAAGTAGCCGTCGTCCTCGGCGTACCGGCCCACCGGCGCGTAGTACGAGGCGACGTAGGTGACGCCCGGGCTGATCGAGACCGGGATGGCCAGGTTCGCCTGCTGCCAGCCGGTGGCCGACTCCCCGCTGAACGTCACGTTGGCCAGCTGCGCGCCGGCCGCGGTCCACAGGTGGCCGACGTGCGTCCCGGTGTTGCCGCTGCCCTTGTAGAAGCGGATCGCGGTGATCTGCCCGGCCACGTCGGAGCGGAACTTCACGCCCAGCTCGGTGGCCGAGGTGTCCGGGTCGGAGGTCACCGTGGGCGTGGCGCCGCCGCCCCAGATGCTGCACGGGCAGGACCGCGGGGTGACGGTGACCGGCAGCGACGCCGGTGCGCCGATGTTGGCGCTGTCGTCGGTCGCGCGGGCCTGGATGGTCGTGTCGCCGGCGACGCCCGCGACCCAGGTGTAGGACCAGGTGCCGCGGCCGGTGGCCGGGTGCCAGCTCGCGCCGCCGTCGGTGGAGACCTCCACCCCGCCGACCGTCCCGCCGGTGTCCGCCGCGGTGCCGGTGACGGTCACCGTCGAGCCGGCCGGCACCGAGGTGCCCGCCGCCGGCGCGGTGATCGCCGCGGTCGGGGGCGTGCCGTCGGTGGAGGCGGTGGCGGCGACCAGCCCGGACTGCAGCGTCGCCGGCTGCACCCCCATGTCGGCGAACAGGTTCACCGTGGCCTGCTTCATGGCCACGTCGGCGGCGCCGGAGCCGCGGTCGTGCGAGCTGTCCAGGCCCCACGACCACTGCACGGTGCCGGCGCCGAAGACCAGCGCCCCGCTGGCCGCCCGGTACAGCGTGAGGTGGTGGGTGGCGTTGCCGGTGCCGTAGCTCGAGCCGTAGTCGAGCAGCACCTGCACCCCGCCGACCTGGGTGGTCGACTCATCGATCAGGCCGGCCGGCCGGGCCCCGTTGTCCAGGTCCTCGTCCCACTCGTAGCCGACCGTGCCGCTGCCCATCGTGGCGGTGGCGCCGGCGGCGAGCGTGGCCGCCCGGGTGCCGCGCCACAGCCGCAGCCGGCCGTCGGCTGCCGGCACCTGCAGGTCGGCGGTGCCGGCGTTGACCATGAAGATGTTGCCGGTCATGGCGTTCTCCGGCCGGCCGCCGTCCGCCGGCGGGCTGAACCGCGGGTCGCGCCAGGTGCCGGTCCAGGTCGGCGGGTCGGCCGGGTCGATGACCGCGTTCGCGTGCGTCTCCTTGTAGCTGACCAGCGTGCGGTACGGCGCGCCGGAGCCGTCGATGGCGTTCTCCCAGCGGGTCTTCCAGAACGACTCGTTGCCGCTGAAGAACGCCAGGTTCACCCCGGCGTCGCGGGCCGCCTCGACGTTGGCCCGCTGGGTGCCCGACCAGTACTCGTCGTGGCCGACCGAGGCGAACACCCGGTGGTTGGTCAGCAGGCCGCCGCGCCGGTCGGTGTCTGCGCCGGAGAAGTAGCTGAGGTCGTAGCCGTTAGCCTCCAGGAACCGCACCATCGGGTACTCGGCGTTGAACACGAAGTCCTCGGCGCCGGTGCCGCGGGTGGTGATCGGCCGGTTGTAGCTGACCTTGTAGGCGCGGCCGGCCGGCGAGCCCACGTACAGGCTGTTGCCGCCGTAGGTGTTGTACGCCTGCCAGGTGGTGTCCGAGGTCTGGAACAACAGGTCGGAGTGGCTGGCGTCGTTGCGCACCACGAAGAACACGTGGCTGGTGCCGGTGGTGCCGTCGGTGCGGACCAGCTTGGCGAAGTAGATCCCGGACACCGCGCCGGCCGGCACCGCCCAGGATGCCGAGACCGCCCAGTTTCCGCAGTCGTTGAGCCCGGTGGTGGCGTTGGCGAGGCAGGACGGCTGGGACTGCGGCAGGCTCGCCGACGGGCCGACGGTGGCGATCTTGCGGGCGCCGTTGCCGCCGTAGTAGCCCATCCGGTAGATGTCCAGCCGGTAGGACCGGGCCGCGGTCTTGACCTTGAAGCTCTCGGTCTCGCCGAGGTTGACGCTCATCTGGGTGGCGAACCCCTGGATGGCCGAGCTACCCGCCCCGGAAACGTCCCATTCGCTGGCCGGGTTGCCCGGCTTGGTGTTCTCGCAGGCCACCGGGTTGGTGACCGGCGCGGCGCACGGGTCGGCCGCGGCCGCGGCCCGCCCGGCCACCGGCACCGCCACGGCGGCCAGCAGACCCAGCACGACGGCTAAACGTGAACCGGCACCAGAACGAACACGCACGACGACCTACCCCCCATTGCCGTGCGAACCAGCGCACGGCGTCATCTCTCCCCCAAGGAGGCGCGCGATCCCCCAAACCAGCCGGCGGCGCGGCCGAGGCCGCCCGACTCCCCGCAGCTTACGGCGGCGGTCCGGCCGCCACAGCCTCACTACCAAATCGACCGAGGGAACTACGACGCGGGCCGGGTGGGTGGCCTGCCGCCATACTTGGCGCCGGCCCGCTGCTGGGCCACCGCCACCAGCCTCGGCCGGTCCTCCTCGTCGTCGCCGTAGGCGCCGACCTCGATGTCGATGAACCCGTCCAGGCCGAAAACTCGCAGCTTGGTCACCGCGACCGCCCGCAGGTTGCCCGTGAGCACCGTCTGGATGACGCCGGCCTGCTCCGCCAGGGCCGCCAGCGCCTCGCTGGCACCTGGCAGCGCCCGCCCCCGCCGACGCAGCTCGTCGGCGCGCTGGTCGTACTGCCGAGCCAGCGCTTCGGCGTACTTGGCCTGGTAGTCGTTGTTCGGCTCCAAGCCGTGCAGCTTCAGCGTCTCGGTCAGGATGGCCGGCTCGGTCTTGCCCGTGACCTCCGCCTTGTGCTCCATCGTCCGGCCGGCGGTCTCCTCGAACGCCGCGCGGTACAGTTCGCCGCCGACCCCACGGGTCTCAATGAGCGTGTGGTCGATGTCCCAGAGGACCAGCGTCGGCACGGCCATGCCTTCTAGCCTGGCACGTCTCGGGCGTAGCGTGGTCGGCGACGATCTCGTTGGTCAGCAGAGCAGCGACGGTCAGGACGGTGAGCGGGTGGACGTGGACGAGTGGGGAATCGGCGAGCGGATCGCCGCCCACCGGGTCCGCCGCGGCCTGACGCAGGAGGAGCTGGCCGGACTGGTCGGCATCTCGTTGTCTCTCATGAAGAAGATTGAGATCGGCCACCGACACGTCACGCGCTTCTCGCAGCTCGTGCTCTTCGCCCAAGCCCTGCGCATCAAGGATCTACACGAGCTGACCGGCGTTCGCCTGATGCTGACCCCGGACGGCTTCCGCAGTCACCCGGCCGCCACCGCGGTGCGCGCCGCCCTGGCCGATCACAGCCGGCCCAGCGGTGAGCCGCCGGTGCTGGACACACTGGCGGCGGGGATCGAGCGGACCTGGCAGGTCTGGCAAGCGCCTTCATCGTGGCGCTATGCCCAGGTCGGCCAAGAACTGCCGGCGCTCCTACGTACTGCCCGGGCTGCTGTGGCGCTACATGACGGAGAACAGCGACGGCGGGCGCTGCGTGAGGCCAGCAAGCTCTACCAGCTCACCCGGACGTGGACGAAGCGTGTCGGCGAGTACGAGCTGTCCTGGCTGGCCGCGGACCGAGCAGTGACCGCCGCGCTGGACGCCGACGACTCGGACATGGCCGCTGCGGCGGCGTGGAATCTGGCCATGATCCTCTCGGCCAAGGGCCACACCGACGAGGCTCTCGGCGTTGTCAACCGCGCACTGGATGACCTCCGGCCGTATATGGACAAGCCGAGCGAGGCGCGCCTGGCCGCCTGGGGCGGGCTGCATCTGCTCGGCGCGGCCGAGGCTGCTCGGGACGACCGCAGCGCCGAGGCCTGGCGGATGCTTGATACGGCCGAGAAGGCCGCCGCGCGGACTGGCGAGACCAACCACTTCCGGATGGTCTTCGGGCCCACCAACGTCGCGGTCCACCGTGTGTCGGTGTCGGTCGAGCTGGGCCGGACTCGCGAAGCGCTCGACCTCGCCGAGCATGTCACCGTCGAAGGCGCACCCGCCGTAGAGCGGCGCCTGACGCACCGTCTGGATGTGGCTCGGTCCTACGCTCGCAAGCGGAACGACGTGGCCGCCATCCACATGATCCAGCACATCCACCGCGAGAGCCCCGAGGAACTGACGCACAGCGTCATGGTGCACGAGGTGCTCCGCGAGCTGATGGGAAGGGCCCGGCCGGCGGTCATGGGCGAGATGCAGCCGCTCCTGCAAGCGGCTGGCCTGCCAGACTAGAAATCCGGATCACCGGCGAGGGACACCCGGTGTGAACCACACTCCGGGTGTCCGGCGGATTCCAGAACTGACAATACGGTCAAGGCGCCGATGAAGACCCCCGCTTCTTGGAGCCTGACCAGTGATGCCCGAAACGGCCGATGCTACTGACGCTACTCCATCCCCTGTCGAGTCCGCCCCACTCCCCTGTCGAGTCCGCCCCACCCACCAACCTGCGAGCCCTGACGCCGAGAGAACGGAACCGCCTGCGCTTGCTGGCCCAGCGCTACCGGATGCGTCGCGACACGACGGTCCGCCCAGTGGCCGATGTCGTGTACGACCTGCGTTCACGTCACGGCATCCAGCTCAGCATGGGCCAGGTCTTCGAGCTGCTGAGCGGGAAGGTCGCCCGATGATCCTCGCCAGTACCTGCGACCTGCATCCGGCTGGCGGCCTGGCCGCCGAGCTTGAGCACCTGGCCCACCTCGCCACGGTCGTCCTGAACGAGCACGTCAACGACGACGGCCTGTGCGCGGTGTGCCCTGGCGTTGCCTTCCCTTGTACGTCAGCAGTGCTGGCCGAGCACAACGCCGCCTTGCTGTAGCGGCACCCAGGCGGCAGCACCGGGGACGGTGAGCGCTGCGGAGGCAGACCTCGCTCCGGTAAGTCCTCCGCCATATGCCCGTTCTCGGTGCTGCTTTCCAAGCCGGAGGGTGTCCCGTCTCGCGTGATTCTCACGTTAGGGGAAGGCGTGAGAAACGGGAGCGGGACATCCTCCTCCGGACTTCCATGGCCGGCGCGGTGCCAATGCGTACCGTTCACCGCGGTTGACCGCTGTTCAGCGTCGGCGTACTCCGGCTGATCCGGTGTGAAAACGGTCGTCACGGTGCGGTTGCCTGAATCGGCGGCTGGTGTTCGTGGCGTCGGTCCGCGCCGTGGTGCACCATGACCGTGTGGTCGATGTGGCGGGTTCGGTGTCGCGTCCTGGCTGGGTGCGGGATGTTGCGGTGCCGCGCGAGCTGAGTGAGCTGCGTGGCCGGTTGCGTGGGGTCGTCGCTCTTCCGGCTCGATTGTTCTGGTCGGGGCCTGATCCGCGGGGGGTGCGTTGGGACCTGTCCGATCCGGTGCGGCGCCGTGACCTGTATGAGATCACGCTGGTCGAGGGCACGTTGGATGACGTCCGCGAGCTGGTCAACGGCGCCGAGCTGCTTCGGGTGTGGGAGCAGATGTACCTGCCGCCGTGGGTCCGAGCCGCGTGGCAGCCGCTGATCGACGCCGCGCACCCCGCGGCATGACCCATGCCGCTGGATCCGCTGCAGGAGCGCATCGCCCGGACCGCTCTGGCGCTACCTGAGGCACGCACGCTCGCCCTGGCGGGTGGTGGCGCGATGATCGCGCACGGCTTCGTCACCCGCGAGACCAAGGACATCGACCTGTTCACCGAGATCGACGACGCCTGACACGGTGTCCGACGCTTGAACGACGGCGCCGTCAAAACTGGTAGCCCCGCTCGACCCGGTACCGCCAATCGGCGAGCGCCTGGACGGCCGACTCCTCGGCGAATACCGGCCGCAGGTGCGCCAGCGGCACCCCCGAACGTGCGGTGAGCGTGCCGGACCAGAACGACCATGTCGTGCAGTCATCCTCGTGCGCCAGCGCGCTCACCAGGACTCACTGCCCTTCCCGACCCGCAGCGTGGAGGTCGCGCTCGTGGCGATGCACCGGGCACGCAGCGGCCAGGTCACGGCCTCCTTCAGGTGGTAGTACCAGCCCAAGGCCTGCTTCCTCGCCGCCGCATGCATCGACGGTGATCTCGTCCGCGGTGCGCTGTTCGCGATCAGGTTCCTCAGCCCGCCGCGGCATCAGGTCAGCGTCACGCCTGCTGTTCGGCGGGGAGCACGTAGCCGAGCCTTC
>WNGA01005362.1_pt1 | contig 30398 bp, 29 predicted proteins | sample 5400061 | NCBI WGS metagenome assembly WNGA01 (sample SAMN13153366, study PRJNA577476) | soil metagenome | isolation source: 100 cm soil or saprolite under grassland replicate 2 | place: USA:California | collected 2016-06-15
ACCGGATGCTGCTGTCGTTCGCCCACGAGCGCGGCGCCGCAGTGGCCTGCTGCCTGGCGATCGGGTCGTGAGGGCGGTGGCATGAAGCCGATCCTGTCGCCCGCCGAGGCCGCGGCCCTGGACCGGGAGAGCCAGGCCCGGGGCGTCACGGCAGCGTTCCTGATGGAGAACGCGGGACGGGCCGTGGCCCGCGCCGCCGCCGCGGCGGTCGGTGGCCTGTACGGCCGGCGCGCCGTGGCCGTGTGCGGGAAGGGCAACAACGGCGGGGACGGGCTGGTCGCGGCCCGGTACCTGGCGCGGTTCGGCATGCACGCGACGGCGGTGCTGCTGGAGGACCCCTCGTCGTTCCGGGAACCGGCCGCGGAGAACTTCCGCCGGCTCCGCGACGCCGGCGTCATCGTCAAGCGGGCGTCGTCGCTGGCCCGAGAGCTCGACCGGGCCGACGTGGCCGTGGACGCGGTCTTCGGAACGGGGTTCCGGGGGATGCCGGAGGACGACCACGCGGCCGCCATCGAAGCGCTCAACGCCGCGGCCGCGCCGGTGGTGGCCGTCGACATCCCGTCGGGGGTGAACGGCGAGACCGGGGCGGTGGAGGGCGACGCGGTGTGGGCCACCCTCACGGTGACGTTCGGCGCCGCCAAGCCGGGGCTCGTGCTGTTCCCGGGAGCGGCGCACGCGGGGATCGTCGAGGTCGTGCCCATCGGGTTCCCACCGGACCTCGTGCGCAGCGACCTCCTGCTGGTGGAGCCGGCCGACGTGGCCGGGCTCCTCCCGAGGCGGCGTCAAGACGACCACAAGCGGTCGACCGGGGTGGTGCTCGTCATCGGGGGCTCGCGGGGCATGACGGGGGCCGTGCGGCTCATGGCAGGGAGCGCCTACCGGGCGGGCGCCGGCCTCGTCACGGCGGCCGTGCCGGAGGGCATCCTCGCGGCGGTGCAGTCGGGGGTGGCGGAGGCCACGTTCCTGCCGCTGCCCCAGACGTCCGAAGGGACCGTCGCGGAGGGCGCCCTCGACGTGGTGGCCTCAATCCTGGAGGGGTTCGACGCGGTGGCCGTTGGGCCGGGCCTGACCCGGAACCTCGAGACGGCGTCGTTCGTCCGTTCGCTCGTGCGCGCCTCGCCGGTTCCGCTCGTCGTCGACGCCGACGCGCTGAACGCGTTCGAGGGGCGGGCCCATGACCTGACGGACCGCGAGGCCGAGGCCGTGCTGACGCCGCACGCGGGCGAGTTCGCCCGGCTGGCCTCCATGTCGGCGAACGAGGTCGAACACGACCGGGTGGGCCACGTGCGCAAGCTGGCCGGCGAGACCGCCGCCATCGTGGCCCTGAAGGGCAATCCCATGCTCGTGGCGTCGCCGGGCGGCCAGGTCCGGGTCAACACCACCGGCGGGCCCGAGCTGGCCACCGGCGGCACCGGGGACGTGCTCACGGGGATGACCGCGGCCATGCTGGCCCGCGGTCTGGGGCCGGCCGACGCAGCCACCGTGGCCGCCTACCTGCACGGCCTGGCCGGGTCGCTGGCGGGCGCGGACCTGGGCGAGGGAACCACGGCGGGGGACGTCCTGGCCCGGATCCCGGCGGCGGTGGCCCGGGCCGGGAGGCTGGGGATGCTGGAATGAGCCGCACGACCGCGAGGATGGGCGGGACCACCGGATTCCGGCCCACCGTGGCCGAGGTCGATCTCGACGCCATCCGGGACAACATCCGCGCACTGAGGCCGCCGAGCTCCGAGCTGATGGCCGTGGTCAAGGCGGACGGGTACGGGCACGGGGCGGTCGAGGTGGCCCGGGCGGCCCTGGGGGCCGGCGCGACCTGGCTCGGTGTCGCCCTCGTGGAGGAGGCCATGGAGCTTCGGAACGCCGGCATCGACGCGCCGGTCCTGGTGCTGTCGGAGTCGCCTCCCGGCTCCGCCCCCGACATGATCGGCGACGACATCACCCCGACGGTCTACACGGATGGGGGCGTCGATGCGCTCGTCGAAGCCGGCCGGGGCGTGGGCCGGGAGCCCCCGATCCACGTCAAGGTGGATACCGGCATGCATCGGGCGGGCCTGTACCCGGAGACCCATTTCGACCTGGTGCGGATCGGCGTGGCCCTGTACGGCCTGGACCCCGGGAACGGGCTCGCAGCGAGGGCGGGGATCCGCCCGGCGCTGGCGTGGCGGTCGGCGGTTTCCGCCGTCCGCAGGCTGCCGGCCGGCGAGGCAGTCTCCTACGGGCACCATTACCGGCTGGACCGCGCCGCCACCGTGGCGACGGTGCCGGTTGGCTACGCGGACGGGTACCCGCGCATCCTGTCTTCGCGGGGCGACGTGCTGATCGGAGGGCGGCGGCGGCGGATCGCGGGCACGATCACGATGGACCAGCTCATGGCCGACTGCGGGGACGATCCCGTGGAGCCGGGCGACGAGGTCGTCCTCATCGGACGGCAGGGGGACGAGGAGATCGCCGTGGGGCGGCTGGCGCTCCTGGCCGGGACCATCGACTACGAGATCGCGTGCGGGATCGGCTCCCGAGTGCCCCGCGCGTACCTCGGGGCGGAGACGGCGTGAACCGCCGGCGCCGGCGCACCCTGGCCTGGGCGGCCGGCCTGGCGGCCGGCATGGGCGCGTCCATCGCCCTCACCCGCGCGGCCATCGAGCGCGACCGGCGACGCCGAGACCCCGAGCTGGGCGAACGGCTCGCCGCGCTCCCGCCGGAGGACCTCGGCCCCGTGGTCTCGTTCGACGGGACGCTCCTGGCCGTGCGGGCGGCCGGCGATGGGGGCCCTTCCAGGCCGACCCTGGTGTTCAGCCATGGATTCAGCCTGGACATGACCACCTGGCACTACCAGTGGAAGGAGTTCTCAGCGGCCCATCGATGCGTGCTGTTCGACCATCGGGGACACGGGGCCAGCGGGGAGGGTGCGGACGACGACTACACGCTCCGGGCCATGGGTGAGGACATGGTCGCGGTGCTCGACGCCGCAGTGGGCGAGGGGCCGGCGGTGCTCCTCGGGCACAGCATGGGCGGTATGGCCATCCTGGCGATGGCCGAGCGGCACCCCGAGGAGTTCCGGGGGCGCGTGGCCGGCGTGGTGTTCGCGGACACCGCCGCGGCCGAGGTGCTGCGAGGCGCCCTGGGCGGCGTCACGGCCCGCATCCACGCCGTCGTCAGCGCGCCGAAGCGGGCCCGGCGCGTGCAGCGCTTCCTGCGGGGCGGGGAGTCCGATCTCGCGTACGCCATCGCGAAGCTCACGAACTTCGGACCGAAGGCGTCGCCGTCGCTGGTCGACCACGTGGCCCGGATCTCGGGCCGGGCCCCGCTGGAGGTGTGGGCGGACGGGCTCGCCGGCATCCTGGCGATGGACTTCCGCCACGCCGCGGAGCACGTCCGGGTGCCGTCGCTCGTGATCGTGGGCGACGTGGACCGCATCACGCCCCCCGCGTCCGCCCTCGCGTTGAAGAATGCCCTGCCGGACGCCCGGATGGTCGTGCTGAAGGGGGCCGGCCACCTGGCCATGATGGAGCGCCACGAGCAGTTCAACCGGGTGGTGCGGCGCTTCATGGACTCCGAGGTTCCGGCACCCTCCCCTGCCCCCGCTACACGGCGTCGGCGGTGACCGCGTGATCACGGACGTCGAGGGCATCCGGGTCGGCCACTGGACGGACCTGCCCGGCCTCACCGGGTGCACCGTGGTGCTGTGCCCGCCGGGGACCGTGGGGTCGTGCGAGGTCCGGGGCGGGGCACCGGGAACCCGAGAGACCGACGCGCTCCGGCCTGGCACCCTCGTCGACGAGGTCCATGCCGTGCTGCTCACGGGCGGAAGCGCCTACGGGCTGGCGGCCGCGGACGGCGTGATGCGGTGGCTCGAGGAGCGCGGCGTCGGGTACGACATGCGGGTGGCGAGGGTGCCCATCGTTCCCGCCGCCGTCCTGTTCGACCTCGCCGTGGGCGACCCTGCCGCGAGGCCCGGACCCGACGAGGGCTACACCGCCTGCGAGGCGGCCGGCGAACGGGTCGAGGAGGGAACGGTGGGAGCGGGAACCGGCGCCACCGTGGCCAAGCTTCCCAGGCCCGACCTCGCGGTGAAGGGCGGGGTGGGAACCGCGAGCGCCCGGGAGGGCGACCTCGTGGTCGGCGCCGTCGCCGTCGCGAACTCGCTGGGGTTCGTGGTGGACGCGGACGGCGAGCCCATCGCCGCCAACCGGAGCGGCGAGCCGCCGACCGTCCCGGCCGAGCTCATGCCGGGCGGAGCGGAGCCTTCCTCTGAACCCGTCGCGGGACCGGGGGCCGAGCCGATCGCCGCCCCGGCCTCCGATCAGCTTCCCGGGATGGCCACCACCCTCGTCGTCGTCGCCACGAACGCCCGCCTGAGCAAGGAGCGTGCCCACCTGCTCTGCCTGGCCGCGCACGAGGGGCTTGCGGAGGCGGTGAGGCCATCGCATACCATGTGGGACGGCGACACCGCCTTCGCCCTGGCCACCGGACGCGTCGAGGCCGGCCAGCAGGCGGTGGAGGCCCTCGCCTACAGGGCCGTCGCCGAGTCGATCCGGCGGGCCGTCCGTGCGGCGACGGGCGTACCCGGCTTCCCCTCGGTGTCTGAGTTGGGGGTTCGGGGGGCTCAAGAGCGAGGCCCGGGTGAGCACGGCGATTGAGGCGGGAAGCCGAGCGTCAGCCCCCCGATGGAAGGGGGAGGTGCAGGGAAGATGACCGTGACCAGGACTCTCGACGAGGCGGCCCGCGAGGCCGCCACGTGTGTGCGCTGCCGGCTGTCGCAGGGCCGGACCCGGGTGGTGTTCGGCGTCGGCAACCCGAATGCCGACCTCATGTTCATCGGGGAGGGCCCGGGGTATTACGAGGACAAGCAAGGCGAGCCGTTCGTCGGTGCGGCCGGGCAGCTGTTGAACAAGCTCCTGGCCGAGATCGGGATCCGTCGCGAGGACGCCTACATCAACAACGTCGTGATGTGCCGGCCCCCGGGGAACCGGGACCCGCTTCCCGACGAGATCGAGGCGTGCCGCCCTTGGCTCATGGAGCGGGTCGCTCTCATCGACCCCAGCGTCATCGTCACGCTCGGCCGGTTCGCGACCGGAGTGATCCTGGACCGCCCGACCGTGTCGATCAGCCGGGTCCGCGGCGAACGGTTCCGGTGGGACGGCCGCGTCGTCATCCCGACCTTCCACCCGGCCGCGGTCCTGCACGGCGGGGGCGAGGCCTCCTCGCAGATGGCCGCGCTGCGCCAGGACTTCCAGACGGTGAAGGTCGCGCTGGCAGAGCGGCCCCAGCCCGTCGAGGAGCAGCTCGGCCTGTTCTGATGGACCGTCACCCCGGCCCCTTCCCCCCGGTCCCATGACGAACGTCCTGGAGCTCCACGTGCCGAAGCCGGAGGACATGGAAGCCCTGGGCCAGGCCGTGGCGTCGGTGCTGGACGACGGCGACGTGGTGGCGCTGACCGGCGACCTGGGCAGGTCCTCTCGCCGACGTTCACCCTGGTGCGGGAGTACCGGGGGACGCGTCCCATCTACCATCTCGACGTGTACCGGCTGGACCGGATCCAGGACGTGATCGACCTCGGGTTCGAGGAGCTCCTCGATCCGGACGGGGTCACGTTCGTGGAATGGGGCGACGTCATCGAGGGCCTCCTGGTGGGCGACTACCTGGAAGTCGAGATGTTCACCCGGGTGGAGGACGACGGCCGCGTCGTGGTCGTCACCGGGTCGGGCCCGTCCTGGACCGGCCGGTGGGAGCGGTTCGAAGCGGTGGTCCAGCCCTGGACGGAGCCGCCGGCGTGACCGGCGCGAGGGGGGAGCGGCCGCCGTGATCGTCCTCGGCATCGAGACCTCGACGCCGCAGACGAGCGTCGCCCTGGGGTCGGAGCGGGGCACGATCGCGTCCACGCTGCTCTCCTCGGGGCACTCCCACCACGAGGTCGTGGTGCCCGCGGTGGACCACATCACCCGGTGGTCGGGGACCTCGCTGTCGCACCTCGGCGGGATCGCGGTGGGGATCGGGCCGGGGCTGTTCACCGGGCTCCGGGTGGGCGTGCAGACGGCGAAGACGATGGCCCAGGTGCTCTCGGTGCCCATCGTGGCCCTCACGTCGCTCGACGTGCTGGCGTTCGCCGTGCGCTACACGCGCCGGGTCATCGGCGCCGTGGTCGACGCCCGCCGCGGCGAGGTCTTCTTCGCCCTGTACCGCCCGGCGCCCGGCGGTGTCACCAGGACCACCGAGTACACGGTGGGGACGCCGGCGAAGCTGGCCGCGGAGCTGGAGGCGTCGGGGCACGACGTCCTGCTCGTGGGTGACGGCGCGATGCGCTACCGTCGAGAGCTGGAGTCGGTCGGCAGCTTCGTCGAGTTCGCCTCGCCTGCGCTCGGGTATCCGCACGCGTCGGCGCTCGTCGAGCTTTCCATCCCCCGGTTCCACAGGGAAGAATTCGATCGCGTGTCGGACGTGATGCCCCTGTACCTGAGGAAGTCGGATGCGGAGATCGCTTGGGACAAAAGAGCCAGGGCCGGCTGAGCTCGAGATCGCGAGGATGCGGCGCCGGCACCTGCGGGGCGTGATGAACATCGAGCGCCAGGTGTATCCACGCCCGTGGAGTCCCAGCCTGTTCCTGGCGGAGATGTCGGAGTCGGCCAACCGGACCTATCTGGTGGCGAGGCTCGGCCGCGACGTCGTGGGCTACGCGGGGATGATCTGCTACGGCGACGAGGCGCATGTGACCACCATCGCCGTAGACCCCGAGCACCATCGCCGCAAGATCGGCACCAGGCTGCTGTACGAGCTGGTCGAGTCGGCCATCGAGATGGGGGCGCGGGCGGTGTCGCTCGAGGTCCGCGTCTCGAACTGGGGAGCGCAGCGGCTGTACGGGCGGTTCGGCTTCCGGCCCGTGGGCGTCCGCAAGAACTACTACCAGGAGACCGGCGAGGACGCCCTCGTGATGTGGGTGGACGACGTCCACACCGCGGAGTACGAGCAGCTCCTCGACCAGATCGCCGCCGGCGCGGCGGACGAGCCGGAGTGACCGGACCGCCCTCGTGAAGGTCCTCGGGATCGAGACGTCATGCGACGAGACCGCCGTTGCCATCGTCGAGGACGGGCGCGACATCCTGGTGAACCTGGTGGCGAGCCAGGTCGACATGCACCGGAGGTTCGGCGGGGTCGTGCCAGAGCTCGCGTCGCGGGCGCACGTCGAGCTGCTGTCCCCGCTCCTCGACGAGGCCCTGGCCCGGGCCGGGCTTCGCTTCGGCGCCATCGACGGCGTCGCCGTGACCGTCGGCCCCGGCCTGGTCGGCGCCCTGCTGGTGGGCCTCGCCGCGGCCAAGGCGATCTCGCTCGCGGCCGGGACGCCGTTCATCGGGGTCAACCACCTGGAGGGCCACGTCTACGCGAACTTCCTGGAGCACGGCCCGCCCCGGCCGCCGTACGTGTGCTTCGTGGTGTCGGGCGGCCACACCATGCTCGTTTCCATGCCGGAGGAGGGGCGCTACGAGGTGCTCGGCCAGACGGTCGACGACGCCGCCGGCGAGGCGTTCGACAAGATCGCCCGGTTCCTGGGACTGGGGTATCCGGGCGGGCCGGAGATCGACCGCCTGTCCCGGAGGGGCGACCCCGACGCCATCCGGTTCCCCCGGGCCATGGAGGGCGCCGGCTTCGACTTCTCGCTGTCCGGGCTGAAGACCGCCGTCATCCGCCACGTCCGGCAGGAGCGCGCGGAGGGGCGGGAGCCCCGGACCGAGGACGTGGCGGCGTCGTTCCAGGAAGCCGTGGTGGACGTCCAGGTGTCGAAGACCATCGCGGCCGCGAGGGAACGCGGCGTGGAGCGCATCCTGCTGGGCGGGGGCGTCGTGGCGAACACGCGGCTGCGGACGCGGATGCAGGCGGCCGCGCAGGAGGCCGGGCTGGAGGTCCTGTTCCCGTCGCTCCAGTACTGCACCGACAACGCCGCGATGATCGCGACGGCCGGGTACTACCGCCTGGCCCGGGGGGAGCGGACGTCGCTCGAGGTCGGCGCCGACCCCAGCCTGCCCCTGGACCAGCCCATCGCCGCCCAGCCCCCGCGCTCCGCATGACCTCGATCCTGGTCACGGGAGGCGCCGGGTTCATCGGGTCCCACCTGTGCGATCGCCTCCTGGCCGAACGGCACCGCGTCATCGCCGTCGACGACCTGTCCACGGGGCGCATCGCGAACCTGACCGAGGCCAGGGGGTACGGGAAGGACTTCACCTTCTACAACATGGACATCCGGAGCGAGGGGCTGCGCACGCTGTTCGAGCGGCACCGTCCCGAAGTGGTCATGCACCTCGCAGCCCAGCCGAACGTCCGCGTCTCGGTCGAGGATCCCTCGCTCGACGCGCAGGTGAACATCCTGGGGCTGCTGAACGTGCTGGAGTCGTCGTCGCGAAGCGGCGTGCGCAAGGTCGTGGTGGCCTCGAGCGGCGGCACGATCTACGGCGAGCCCCGGCGGCTACCGGTGAAGGAGACCGCCGTGTCGGGGTCCCACCCCGTGTCCCCCTACGGGATCAGCAAGAAGGTCGCGGAGGACTATCTCCGGTTCTACCAGCGGTACCGGGGCCTCGACTTCACCGCGCTCGCGCTGGCCAACGTGTACGGCCCCCGCCAGGACCCCATGGGGGAGGCCGGCGTGATCGCGATCTTCGCCACGAAGATGCTGGCCGGCGAGGTCCCCACCATCTTCGGCGACGGGAACCAGACCCGGGACTTCGTGTTCGTGGACGACGTGCTGCACGCCTTCGCGCTGGCCATGGAGCGCGGATCGAGCAAGCTGGTGAACGTCGGCACGGGCCTCGAGACGTCGGTCAACGGGCTGTTCCGGATGCTGGCCCAGATCACCGCGTTTCACGGCCAGCCGCTGTACGGGCCCCAGCGGCCGGGCGAGCTCCGCCGGAACGCGCTGGACATCGAGGCCGCCATGGAATCGCTGGGATGGCATCCCTGGACGCACCTGGAGGACGGCCTGAAGGAGACCGTCGCGTTCCTGCGCGGGGTGTAGGCGGAGGGCCGCTCACCCGGCCGGTTCGGGGAACGGGTCGTGGTCTGCCGTCCGTTCGAACACACGGCGGGCCTTCCCGAGCTCCTGCCGCGGAATTGACCCCGGATCGCCCACGATGACGGTCACGCGCAGCCGGAGCCTCCCGGCCAGCCCCTCCGTGAGTGCCGCGACGACCGCCTCCCGTTGCGGGGCCCTCTCCGCCGAGGCCAGCTCGGTCCTGATCTCCAGCTCGGGCAGGATCGCTCGCCGATCGACCACGATGGCGTACTGGCCTCCCAGCGCGTCGTGCTCCAGCACCACGGCCTCGATCTCGCTGGGGAACACGTTGACGCCCCGGATCACCAGCATGTCGTCGACGCGGCCGGAGAAGCGGGCGATCCGCCGGTGCGTCCGCCCGCACGGGCAGGCGTCGTCGACGAAGGTCGTCACGTCCCCGGTCCGGTACCGGAGGACCGGGAGTGCCTCCTTCGTCAAGGTGGTGAGCACCAGTTCGCCGAGCGTTCCGGGCGGGACGGGATCGCCCGTCTCGGTGTCGACGACCTCCGGCAGGAAATGGTCGTCGAACACGTGCAGTGCGCCCTTGCCCTCCCGGCACTCCATGGCCACCCCCGGGCCCATGACCTCGGAGAGGCCGTAGATGTCGCAGGCGTCGATGCCGCCCCACGCCTGCTCGAGCTTCAGGCGGAACGAGTCCGACCACGGCTCGGCCCCGCACACCGCGTAGCGGAGCACGATCCGTCCCAGGAGCCCGTCGGTATCGGCTCGTTCGGCGAGCAGCATGGCGAACGATGGCGTGCACGCCAGGCCGGTCGCGCCGAGGTCGGCCAGCAGCTGCACCTGGAGCCCCGGGTTCCCTCCGGACGCGGGCACGACGGTCGCACCGAGGCGCTCTCCCCCGTAGTGCAGACCGAGGCCGCCCGTGAACAGCCCGTAGCCGTAGGCCACGTGCAGGACGTCGTCCGGCGTGCCCCCGGCGCACGCGATGGCGCGGGCGTTGACCTCGGCGAAGGCCTCGATGTCCCCCCGGGTGTACGCGACGACCGTGGGCTTTCCGAGAGTGCCCGACGAGGCATGGATGCGCACCGTGTCCGCGAGCGGGACGGTGAGCATCCCGAACGGGAACGTGTCCCGAAGCTCCGCCTTGGTGGTGAAGGGGAGCGTGGGGAGAGCGTCGATGCCCCCGATGGCGTCCGGGTCGACGCCGGCCAGCTTCGACTGCCAGTAGGGCGATGCTTGGTTTTTCAAGCGGCGTGCGAGATCGGCCAAGCGTTGTGCTTGGTAGACCAAGCGGTCGGCCGGGACCATGGCCTCGAGCTCGGGTTGGAGCATCACGGCGCCCCCGATTCTGCACCATGCTCGAGGACCCAGGTGGTGAACGAGGTGGCTCGCACCAGGTCCGGGATGCCCCGGAACAGGCTTCCCGGGGTGACGTGGGTGAAGGTGTGCAGCAGGTATTGGGGCGCGTGGTACGCCTCCGCCAGCAGGGCCGCCTCGGACGGGGGGACCGCGGGGTCGTCCGTGGACTGGAGCACCGCCACCGGCGCCTCGACCCGGCCCGAGTAGGTCAGGGGCGAGAACGCCCGGATGTCGTCCAGGATCGCCGGTGGCAGGCGATCGATCAGCGACAGGGCCAGCCGAACATCACGGTTCGCCAGGACGTCGTACACGGCCCGCGCGTCGGCGGACAGCGAGGTCGGCGGCATCGAGCCGGCCAGCGCCGCCTCCAGGTCCGCCCGGTCGGCCGGCTCCAGGAACCGCTCGGCCTGGTGCCGGAGGATCCCTATGGCCTGGGGCGCGGGATTCCACCGCACCACTGTCCCGTTCGGCGTCGTGGCCTGCGTCGTGATGCCCTGGATCACGTGCCGGAGGTCGAGGTAGGCGCCGAACGTGGCCACGAAGCCGACCGACGCCGCGATGCGCGGGTCGGCCGCCGCGATGAGGGCGAGGGAACCGCCGTCGGAGATCCCCACGAATCCCACGGAGCCGTCCACGAACGGGAAGCGTTCGAGGAACACGACCGAGCGCACCAGTCGGTCGATGTCTCCCAGGGCGAGAACGCGGAACCGGAGCTCCAGCTGTGGCACGAACACGACCCGTCCCGTCCGGGCGATGGCCGAGGCCAGCCGTTCGATGCGGGGGTCGTTCGCGCCGCCGCGGGCCGCGCCGTGGACCAGCACCACGCCCGGCGCCGGCCACGACGGCAGGTACAGGTTCCCCACCAGGCCGGGCCCGGCGACGAACCGGTGCTCGGAGACCCGGCTGCCGAGCACCCCGGGGACCGGCAGGCCGACGGCGCGGGCCACCGCGATGGCGGACTCCACGCGAACGTGGATCGGCGGCACATACCACAGGCCGATGGCCGCGATCGCCGCGCCGGCCAACCACCGCAGCCACCGGCGCCGACCGCCCCGCCGCCCGCCCACGAGGACGAGCATGGCCCAGGCGACACCGGACGGCCAGCCGCATCCCACCCGATCCCGGGGGCGCTCGCGTTGACCTTCGCGCGCGCCGTGGCTATCCTGTTAGCACTCGCAAGGCAAGAGTGCTAGCAGTCAGCTGGTGGAAGCCGCAAAGCAAGGAGGAGGCGATGGCGAAGTTCAGCCTGGAACCCCTGGAGGACCGCATCGTGGTCAAGCCTGGGGAGGAAGAGGAGACCACCGTATCGGGCATCGTGATCCCGGACACGGCCAAGGAGAAGCCCCAGGAGGGCGAGGTCATCGCCGTGGGGCCGGGCCGGTTCGAGGACGGCCAGCGGGTTCCCCTCGACGTGAAGGTCGGGGACAAGGTCATCTACTCGAAGTACGGCGGGACCGAGGTCAAGGTGGAGGGTGACGAGTACCTGATCCTGTCCGCCCGCGACGTCCTCGCCGTCGTCAGGAAGTAGGCGGGGCTCGTCCCCGAACGTGAAGCGTCGTGGGCCGGGGCTCGTCCCCGGCCCACAGCATCAGGCAATGAGGAGGACACTTTGGCAGCGAAGGCACTGAAGTTCGACGAGGAGGCCCGGCGGGCCCTCGAGGCCGGCGTCAACAAGCTCGCGGACGCAGTCTCGGTCACCCTCGGTCCGAAGGGGCGCAACGTCGTCCTGGACAAGAAGTGGGGCGCGCCGACCATCACGAACGACGGCGTGACCATCGCCAAGGAGGTCGAGCTGGAGGACCCGTGGGAGAACATGGGCGCCCAGCTGGCCAAGGAAGTGGCCACGAAGACCAACGACGTGGCCGGCGACGGGACCACCACCGCCACTGTCCTGGCCCGGGCCATGGTCCACCGGGGCATGCGCAACGTCGCGGCCGGCGCCAACCCCATGGCCCTGAAGCGGGGGATCGAGAAGGGCGTCGCCGCCGCCGTCGAGGCGATCATGGCCCAGGCCAAGGAGATCGACTCGAAGGACGAGATCGCGCACGTCGCGTCCATCTCCGCCGCGTCCACCGAGATCGGCGAGACCATCGCCGAGGCCCTGGACAAGGTGGGCAAGGACGGGGTCGTGACCGTCGAGGAATCCAACACCTTCGGCATCGAGCTCGAGTTCGTCGAGGGCATGCAGTTCGACAAGGGCTACATCTCGCCCTACTTCGTGACCGACCAGGAGCGCATGGAGGCGGTCCTCGAGGAGCCCTACATCCTGATCGTGAACAAGAAGATCTCGAGCGTGCAGGAGATCCTCCCGGTGCTGGAGAAGGTCCTCCAGGCCGGCAAGCCGCTCGTGATCATCGCCGAGGACGTGGAGGGCGAGGCCCTCGCCACGCTCGTCGTGAACAAGATCCGCGGCACGTTCTCCGCCATCGCGGTGAAGGCGCCCGGGTTCGGCGACCGGCGCAAGGCGATGCTCCAGGACGTGGCCATCCTCACCGGCGGCCAGGTCGTGTCCGAGGAGGTCGGGCTGAAGCTCGAGAACGCCACGCTCGACCTGCTAGGGAAGGCCCGGCGCGTCGTGGTGGCCAAGGACACCACGACCATCGTCGAGGGCCAGGGCGACCCGGACGAGATCAAGGGCCGGATCAACCAGATCAAGGGCGAGATCGACAAGACGGACTCGGACTGGGACCGCGAGAAGCTCCAGGAGCGTCTGGCCAAGATGGCCGGCGGCGTCGCCCTCATCAAGGTCGGCGCGGCCACCGAGGTCGAGCTCAAGGAGAAGAAGCACCGCATCGAGGACGCGGTCTCGGCGACGAAGGCCGCGGTCGAGGAAGGCATCGTGTCGGGCGGCGGCGTGGCGCTCATCCGCGCCGAGTCCGCGCTCGACAAGCTCGACCTGGCCGGCGACGAGGCCACCGGTGCCCGCATCGTGCGGGACTCCCTGGCGGACCCGGCCCGGCTGATCGCCGACAACGCCGGCTTCGAGGGCGCCGTGACCGTGGAGCACATCCGCTCCGAGGGCGACACTCGCGGCTTCGACGCGGCGACGGGCCAGTTCGTGGACATGTTCAAGGTCGGGATCATCGACCCGGCCAAGGTGACCAGGTCCGCGCTCCAGAACGCGGCCTCGATCGCAGCGCTCGTGATCACCACCGAGAGCGCCGTCGTGGAGAAGCCCGAGGAGGAAGAGCCGGCGGCCGCCGCGGGCGGGCACGGCCACATGCACTAGGCGCCCACGGGGCGCTGCTGTTCGGAAGGAGGGCGGGAGCGATCCCGCCCTCCTCGATTTCTCGTAGAGACCGTACGGAGATGACAGCTCCCGCACTGCGGGCCCGTGCGTGGATCGCGGCCCTGGCGGTCGTGGTCCTGCTCTCCGGAACGTGCGGACGTAGCTCCGTTCCGAGACCGTCGGAGACCGCGTCTGGTTCGGAAGCGCCTGGACGCACGAAGCCGCCTGCCGCTCCTCGGTTGGACGACGTGTGTCCCGGCGCCCCGCCCGCCTCGGGGTTCATCTTTCCGGCTGCGGACGGCACCTCCCTGTACGGGGTGGTGATGGGCCGCGGACCTGTCGGCATCGTCATGGCGAACGACGTCCCGCATCCTCTGTGTGAGGAGATCGCCGAGTCCGCCTTCCTGGCCCGACACGGGTTCCGCGTCCTCGTCTTCGACTATCGCGGACACGGTGAGTCGGACGCCGGATCGGACCCGGGCCGCCTGGACCTCGACGTCGCGGGCGCGGCGGCCGAGCTTCGCCGGCTGGGCAGCGACCGCGTCGTCCTCGTGGGGTTCTATGCCGGAGGGGCAGTGGCGCTCGTGGCCTCGACACGGATCGAACCGGCGGCGGCCGGTGTCGTCGCGGTGTCGGCGGCGGCCCGGCGCGGACAGTTCGTGAACGGGCCGTACACCGCGCCCGGAGCGTTCGACGTCGCCCCCCGGGCCCGCGTCCCCGTGCTCTTCCTGGCCGTTCGGACGGACCGGTACGTGCCGCTCTCGGAAGTCCGCCGGCTGTACCGGCTCACGGGCTCGGCCCACAAGCGGCTGGTCGTGTTCCCGTACGGGGGTGGGGGCCTCGACCTGTTCGGGCTGAGCTCGTTCGGCGATCGAGCGAATGACTTGATCCTGCGGTTCGTTCGCGCTCAGGCTGCGTGAGAGAGGAGGTTGCAGATGGATCGAGACGACGTGGACCGCTGGGTCGAGGGCTACCTCCGGGCGTGGGAGACGAACGACCCCGAAGACATCGGGCGCTTGTTCACGGACGACGCGAGGTACTACACGGCACCGCACCGTGAGCCGTGGACGGGCCGCCAGGCCATCGTCGACGGGTGGCTGGACCACAAGGACGAGCCCGGAGGCTGGACCTTCCGCCACGACATCCTGGCGACGGCCGGCGACCTCGCCTTCGTTCAGGGATGGACGGAATATCGGGACCCCCCGAACTACGCGAACCTGTGGGTGATCCGGCTCGGCGAGGACGGCCGCAGCTCCGAGTTCACGGAGTGGTGGATGGCGATCGAGCGGTAGCGACGGGCCGCGCCCGCAAACCTGCGGGGGTGGACAGCGCGCCGGCCAGGAGCTCCAGCCCCGCTGCTCGGGACCCCTTGACCAGCACCACGTCCCCCGATCGAGCCACGCGCCGGACCGCCTCGGCCGCTTCCTCGACGTCCCGCGCGAGGACCACCGTGCGAGGCGACATCCCTGCTTCCAGGGCCCCCACGGCGATGCCGAACGCCTCCGGCCGCACCGCGACGACGGCGTGGAACCCGAGGGCGGCCGCGGCCGATCCGACCTCTCGGTGCGCGCGCTCGGCGATGGGCCCCAGCTCGGCCATGGGCCCCAGGGCGGCGATGCACCGCCCCCCACCGGCCATCCTGCGGGCCGCCCGGAGGGCCGCCCTCACGGAGGTCGGGCTCGCGTTGTAGGCGTCGTTGAGGACGAGCAGCCCACCCCGGCGGCGGACCTCCATCCGCCAGGGTGAGATCCGGGCCCGTTCCAGGGCGGCCCCGCACTCCGCCACCGACATGCCGAGCGCCACGCCGCACGCCGCCGCGGCCAGCGCGTTCGTCACCATGTGCTCGCCGGGCACGGCCAGCCGCACCCGGTGCCGGTCCCCGTTCGCGGCCAGCACGAACCTCGCACGGGCCATCTCGTCGAGCGTGACGTCGTGGGCCCGGACGGCGGCCCGGGCCGATCGCCCGAAGGTGCACACCGCGGCCGCGCTCCGCCGGGCGTAGTCGCGGACCGCCGGGTCGTCGGCGTTCAGGACGGCCAGCCCGCCGGGCGGCAGCGCCTCCACCAGCTCGGCCTTGGCTCGGGCGATGTTCCTCCGTGACCCGAACGTGGCGAGGTGGGCCACCCCGACGGACGTGACGACGCCGACGTCGGGACGGGCCACCCGGCACAGGTCGGCGATCTCGCCCACGACCCCGGCGCCGATTTCGCAGACCAGGACCTCAACCGACGGGTCGGCCCCCAGGATGGTGAGCGGCACCCCGACCTGGTTGTTGAAGGAGGCTGGGCTGGCGTGGGTGGCGAATCGCATACCCAGCACGGCGGCCGCCATGTCCTTCGTGCTGGTCTTCCCCACCGAGCCGGTGATCCCGATCACGCGGGCTGCGAGGGCCTGGCGCTCTGCGGCGGCCAGTGCGAGGAGCGCCGCCGGCGTGGACGGCACGGCCACCACGGGTCCGGGGACGCCGTCGGTCCGCTCCACCAGGGCGCCGCTCGCTCCCCGGCTGAAGGCCTCGGCCGCGAACCGGTGCCCATCGACCCGCGAGCCCGCCAGGGCCACGAACAGCGTCCCCGGACCGGCAGCGGAGCCGTGGACGGCCACGGAGGTGACCGTGGCGTCCGCACCGGCGAGCCGCCCGCCCACGGCGTCGGCGATCTCCGAAAGGCGCACGTGACGCACCGTTCCTCCCAGCCAGGTGGAGAGCCCCGTTCCGAGATCTGACCCTCCTCGGACGCTGCGGGTTCCGGCGCCGCCGGCCGGAACCTTCCCCCCGTACCGTCTGTCTGGTGGATCGAGGCCTGCATGGATCGAGTTCCCCAGTGAAGCGAGCGACCGTCGCGGTGGCCGAGCCGGCGGAGGCCCGTGCGCTCGTGGCTGCGTCGCTCCAGGACCTGGGGGAGGACTTCGCGGAGCTGGCCTGGATCGCCTCGTCGATGTCCATTCGACTGGACCGCGCCCTCGAGGAGGTCGAGGACGGCAGGGCGGGCTACCAGCGGGCGACGCTGCGGGGCGTGGTGGACGACGTCAGGCACCTCAGACGGCGATTCGGGATGCTTCGCGACAGCGTCCTGACCCTGCGGGGGCTCGCCGCCACGGCGCATCCCTCCGAGGCCGCGGTGCACCGGCTGGGGGAGGAGCGGAGAGAGCACCTCGAGGTGATCAGGAGCCTGCTGTCACCTGCGGCGGCAGCCATCACCGGGACGGATTGGCAGTCGCCGTCGTTCGCGCACTCGATGTTCCCTCAGGCCGGCCGGTTCGCCGGAAGGGTCACCGAGCACCGGGACGACTACCGCCGCGATCGCCATCCCGACGCGGCCCGGTTCGAGGAGGCGTACCTGCGGGAGTACGTCGATCGCCCCTCCGGCCTCGGCCTCGGCGCGCTCATGACCGGGTGCGGGATGTCGGCCTTCACCACGGTGCTCGCGTACCTGGCCATGGAGGGCCGGGTCCCCTCGCCGGTGCTGGCCGGACGGTCCCTGTACCACGAGTGCCGGGACCTCCTGCGGCGAAGCGCGCTCGGACCCGCGCTGGTGGAGGTGGACGAGGACGACACCGATGGCCTGCTCCGGACCATCGACGCGAAGTGTCCGGAGGCCGTGTTCCTCGATGCCTACTGCAACGAACGGGCTATGGCCCTGCCCGACCTGGCCCGTGTGATCGGGCACCTGGCGGCCCGGTCCCAGGGGGTGACGCTGGTGGTCGACACCACGGGCCGGTCGTGCACGGTCCAGCCCTTCTCCCTCCTCCCGCCGGGCGCGGGGCACGTCCGGATCCTCACGGTGGAGAGCCTCACCAAGTACCCGCAGTTCGGGCTGGATCGCACGCCGGCCGGGATGATCGTGGCGCCGCGGGACGATGCCGAGAGGCTGGACGGATATCGCGAGCACCTCGGCACCAACGTCTCCGACGCGGCCCCCTTCGTGGTCCCCGAGCCGAACCGGAACGCGCTGGAGCGGCGGCTGTCCCGGATCGGACGCAACGCCATCGAGCTGGCCGGAGCCCTCGCGCAGCACGCGGGGGCGACGGGCGGGGCGGTCCGGGGCGCTTGCCACCCCGCCCTCCCCGGGCATCCGGCCTGCGACCGAGCCCGGGCCCTCGACTTCCCCGGCGGCTACTTCGCGGTCGAGTTCGCTCCCGAGCACGACCGCCTCGACGTGCACAGGCGGTTCGTCCGGGCCGTCCTGGAGACCGCCGCCGAGCGCCGGGTCCCGGTCGTGGCCGGAGCAAGCTTCGGCTTCGACGTCACGCGGGTCTATCTCACCGCCTCCGACTCGGCGCACGGACCGCCGTTCGTGCGCATCGCCGCCGGGACGGAGCACCGCATGGCGCTGGAGCGGCTGAAGGCGGTCCTGTGCCAGGCCGCCGATCGTCTCTGAGGGCCGGGCGCGTTAGGGGAGCGGGCGCTCCTGGCCGGTTCGGCCGAGGCCCCACAGGAGCGACACGACGAAAACGGCGTTGGCGGCGAACGTCGCCCACCATGCGGCGCAGTTGTTCCCACTGATGGCCCGTGTGAGCGCGACGAGCGCGAACCCGGCGGAGGCGATGACGAACGCCCACGACCACCACCAGAGCTCCTCGATCCGCTGGGCCACGAGCACCATGAGGAGGGCGAAGGCGAACGCGCCCACACCCAGCATCCGTGCCCCCGCGTAGTCCGGGTAGGGGGGCTGGTCCGCCACGGTGACGAGCGCGAACCGCGGCGCGACGGCGAGGACGAGGCCGAACACCGTCGAGACGAACGCGCCGAGGTACAGGGTCCTGCGCAGGATCGCCATGGAGGGCGATTCTACGGCCGACGCAACTTCCGCCCGCCCTCGGGTGTTCTTATGGGCAATCGTGAATGCGGAGGTCCGTTCGGCGGACGTGCCTCGGATGCAGGACCCACTTCGCCGGGCGTTCGAGGCGCACCATGCGCGGCTCGTGCGGCTCGGCGTCCTGCTCCTGGGGACGTCCGAGGGGGCCGAGGACCTCGCGCAGGACGCGTTCGTGAAGGCCGCGATGAGGATCGAGACGTTCGCTCCGGACGAGGTGGGCCCCTACCTCCGGCAGGTCCTGGTGAACCTGTGGAAGAACCGCCTGCGGAGGCTGGCGGTGGAGCGACGGTTCCGTGCCCGGATGTCTCGATCGGACCCGGGGCCGGCCGACGCCGTCGAGGAGGGAGATGTGCTGTGGAGGGCGGTGGCGAGGCTGCCGAACCGCCAGCGGGCGTGCCTGGTGCTGCGCTACTACGAAGACCTTCCCGAACGGGCGGTGGCCGAGATCATGGGCTGCTCCGTAGGGACCGTGAAGAGCCAGACCAGCCGCAGCCTCGACAAGCTTCGAAAGGAACTCGGCCATGGGGATTGAGGACCGCCTCCGGGAGACGTTGTCGCGACGGGTCTCGGGCATCGGGACGGACGATGGCGCCTGGGAATCGATCCTGGCTCGGGTCGAACGGGGACCGCGAAGGCGGGCACTTCCGGCGGTCATCGCCGCCGCCGTGGCGGCCGCGGTCGCCGCCGTCGCCCTCGCCCTGCTGTGGCCGGCCTTCCGCCACGAAGCTCCCGCCCCGGCTCCGGCCTCGGCACCTGTCCTCTCCCCCCACGTCACCGCGGTCATCCCTATCGGCCCGTGGCCGGGCGTCATCGCCGTCGGTGAGGGCAGCGCGTGGGTCGGCGTGCGGTCCGATTCCGGGGAACAGGTCCTCGTGCGCATCGATGAGTCCACGAACCAGGTCGTCGACCGGATCCCGCTCGAGGTCGACGATCTCGTGGTGGCGTTCGGCTCCGTGTGGGCCTCCGGGCTCGGCCCGAGCGGTGGGCCGAGGGTCTCGAGGATCGACCCGGCCACGGATCGGGTCGTCGCGACCATCGACGGGGTGGGCGGCTACCTGGCGGCCGGCGAGGGCTTCGTGTGGGCCCTGACCCCGGCCGAGGGCGAGGGCGTGCTTTCCCGCATCGATCCGAGCAACAACGAGGCGGTCCCCTTGATGGACGTGGGGGGGCCGCCCGTCGGCCTGGCAGCCGGAGAGGGCGCCGTGTGGTTGTCGGACACGAATCCCCAGACGGGCGTAGCCCTGGTCAAGGTCGACCCCCTGACGGGCTCCGTGGTCGACCGGATCGAGGGGGACATCTACTCACTCGCCGTTGGTGAGGGGTACGTGTGGATCGCCAAGCTGGATCCGCAGGGATCCACCCTGGTCGTCCGTATCGACCCCTGGTCGGATGCGCCGACCGAGCCGTCGATCCAATGGGGCAGTTCATTCCGACCATTCGACGCAGGGGAAGGCGGGATCTGGATCATCGAGGGTCCGCCGGGGGGGATATGTCGGCTCAACGCAGACACGCTTCGAGACGACAGCTGCGTGGATCCGGGTGACTACGCGGATACCGGGCTGAACTGGTCCGCCGCGCTGGACACCACGAACGACACGATCTGGATTGCCAACTACCGGGACACCGTCACCAGGGTGGACATCCGGTAGGGCAGGCGCGAGCCTACTTTGGTTGTCCTGCCTGGCCAGCGGGTACAATGGCCGCCGTCCACCGGGAGCGCGGCCGACGCGGCCGGGCTCCTTTTCGTGAGAACTCTGGGATCTGGGGAAGACGTGACTACCCACGGACCGCGAGTCGCGGTGATCGGCCTGGATTGCGGCACGCCACAGCTGCTGTTCCGCGACCTGGCCGACGAGATCCCGAACATCCGGGAGCTGATGGCGCGGGGCATGCACGGCGAGCTCGCGAGCATCACCCCGCCGATCACGGTTCCCGGGTGGGCCTGCGCGATGACCGGGAAGTCCCCGGGGCAGCTCGGCATCTACGGCTTCCGCAACCGCAAGGACTCCTCGTACGAGGGCCTGGCCATCGCCACCGCGAACGCGGTGAAGGAGCCGGCCGTGTGGGACCTGTTGGGCGACAAGGGCATGAAGTCCCTGCTCATCGGGGTGCCGCCCAGCTACCCGCCGAGGCCAATCGAGGGGTGGCGGATCTCGTGCTTCCTCACGCCGCCCTCGGCGAAGTCCTACGCCTATCCGCAGGAGCTCCAGGCCGAGGTCGAGGACGAGCTCGGGGGGCCCGGCACCTACATCTTCGACATCCCGAACTTCCGCGAGAAGGGCTTCGAGTTCGTCCTGGAGCGAGTGTTCAAGATGACCGAGCGGCGCTTCGCCGTGGCCCGCCGCCTGGTCCGCACCAAGCCGTGGGACTACTTCATGCTCGTGGAGATGGGGCCGGACCGCCTGCACCACGTGTTCTGGCAGTACTACGACCCCGAGCACCCGAAGTACGAGCCCGGGAACAAGTTCGAGACCGCGTTCCAGGACTACTACCGGTACCTGGACAAAGAGATCGGGTCGCTCCTCGAGGCCCTCCCGGACGATGCCATCACCATCGTGATGTCCGACCACGGGGCCCGACCGATGATCGGCGGCGTGTGCTTCAACGACTGGCTCATGCGCGAGGGGTACCTGGCCATGTCGGAGCCGCTCGGCGGCCAGACCCCCATCGCCAAGGCGCCGATCGACTGGAACCGCACGGTCGCGTGGGGCGACGGCGGGTACTACGGCCGGCTGTTCCTGAACGTGAAGGGACGGGAGCCGCAGGGGATCGTCGATCCCTCGCGGTACGAGGAGACCCGTGACGAGCTCATCCAGCGGCTGGAGGCCATGCCCGGCCCGGACGGCGAGCGGCTCGGGACCAGGGTGTTCAAGCCGGAGGAGGTGTACACGGAGGTCCGCGGAGTCGCGCCCGACCTCATCGTCTACTTCGGTGACCTGAAGTGGCGCTCGGTCGGCACGGTCGGCTACGACGACGTCTTCACCTACGAGAACGACACCGGCCCGGACGGGGCGAACCACGACCGGACCGGGGTGTTCGTGATGGCCGGCGCGCCCGGACAGGTCACGGGCCGCCAGGAGGGGCTTCGCCTCATCGACGTGGGACCGTCCGTGCTGTCGCTGTACGGGCTCGAGGCGCCGGAGGGCGCCGAGGGGAAGAGCTTCCTGTGAGCGGCGACGCATCGGGGGACCGGGGGTTCTGTGTGTGGTTCACCGGGCTGTCCGGGGCTGGGAAGTCCACGGTCGCCGAGATGCTGTACCACGAGCTCGTCGCGCGGGGCCTGAAGACCGAGATCCTGGACGGCGACGTCGTCCGACAGAACCTGTCGAAGGGCCTGGGGTTCTCCAAGGAGGACCGCGACACGAACATCCTCCGGATCGGGTTCGTGGCCCAGCTGCTGACCCGCAACGGCGTGGCCACGATCTGCTGCCCGATCTCGCCCTACCGGGAGACGCGCGACGCCGTGCGCGCCATGATCGGCGAGTTCGTCGAGGTCTACGTGTACGCCACGGTGCAGGAGATCGCCGACCATCGCGACCCCAAGGGCCTGTACAAGAAGGCCATGGCCGGCGAGATCAAGAACTTCACCGGGGTGGACGACCCGTACGAGCCGCCCGAGAACCCCGAGCTCGTGCTCGACACCATGGTCGAGTCGCCCGAGGAGTCCCTCCAGAAGGTCCTCGACACCCTCGATCGTCTGGGATACATCGAGGACCCGGCCATGGTGGTGGAGGGACCAAAGCAGCACTCGGGCTTCACGGACCTCCGGGTCACGCAGTCGGGCCACGTCGCCGAGGGGCGATAGTCCAGCCTCAGGTGGCCGGCGCGAGCGAGCAGGCCCGTTCGTTCAGCTCGAGCGGCGGATTCGGCTTCTGGCTGAAGTCGAACGCCTCCAGCATGTCGCCGGCCTCGGCGTCTCGGTCGGAGAGCGGCTTCAGCCCGTGGAGGTCCTCGATCAGCTTCAACACGGACGAGAACTCCAGCGTCATGTCGTCGACGAACCCCGGCCTGGCCCACGGCGAGATCACCAGGGCGGGAACGCGCGGGCCCAGGCCGTACAGGTCCACGTGCGGCGGCGGGACGTGGTCGTAGAACCCGCCGAAGTCGTCCCACGTGACAATGGCCGCGGTGCTGGACCACTGGGGGCCCTGCATGATCGCGTTCAGGGTCCGCACGCTCCAGTTCTCCCCCTGGCAGATGCTGTAGGGCGGGTGGTCGGACTCGGGAACGGGCGGCACCACCCATGACACCGCGGGCAGCCGGCCCGCCAGCGCGTCCCCGATGAACGCTGACTCCGGGACCACGTCGCCCCACTCGGGGCCGAACCGGACGTGGCGGACCATGCGCAGCGGCTGGGCCCACAGGCTCTCGCCCTGGTAGTAGCGCCACGAGACGCCGTGCGCACGGAGCTCGTCGGGGAGGACCTTCACGTCGGTGCACGGCCACCGCTCGGTCCAGTACCGCTTCACCAGGGGGATCGTGGCGGCGCGGTCCTCCAGCCGGAACGCGTCCTCCGTGTCCTTCGGGCCCAGGATGCGGAACGAGCGGGCCCGCTCCGCGGGGTCCTCGCAGAACTCCGCCGGAGGACCGGCGCCGGCGCCCCCCTCGTCGTCCGGCCCCACGAAGCGATCGGACTGCGCCGCCACCGCCCACAGGTGCTCGATCATCGTGGGTCCGTAGGCGGAGCTGAAGAAGCGGTCGGCCAGGGTGAAGTGGGTCGCGTACGCCCAGTAGTTCGGGATCTGGTCCTGGCGGTACTGGACGTAGGACACGAGCCCAGTGCCGTCCCACAGGTCGTTGAAGCAGTTCATCCTCCCACCGTTGATGGCGCGGATGCCCGCGACGAACGAATGGTTCGCGCCGTAGGTCCGGTCGGCGGCTCGCGTGAGGGGCACGGCTCGGCCGCCGCATGTCCGGCCCCGGCGAACCCCGTCGGCGCCTGGGAACGTCCCGAACATCGTGTCGAAGGTCCGGTTCTCCTTCACGATGAACACGACGTGCTTGATCCTGTGCCGCGCCAGATCGATCTGGGACGCCGGCGTCGCGGCGGCCGGGGTCGTCCAGGCGAGGATGAGGGCGGCAAGCGGAACGACCGCCCCGGGACGAGGCCCGGTCCGGGCGTCGGGGAAGCGCATCCGCGCGGAGCATACGCCGTGCGGCGGGTGGTCCCGGAGGCGTTGCGCCCGGCCGGCGCCGGTCAAGACCTCCATGAGCGCGCGGAAGCCATGGAGGGGCGGTTGGACGTTCGAGGCATGACCGAGGAGCAGCTCCTGGTCCAAGCCGGCCGGGACCGGGCGGCGTTCGAGGAGTTCTACCGCCGCACCGTGGCCCGCGTGGTCGCGTTCGCGGCCCGGCGGTGCAGCCGGCCGGAGGAGGTTCCCGACCTCGTGGCCGCCATCTGGCTCGAGGTGATCGCCTCGGCCCACCGGTTCGACCCTCGCCGGGGACGCGCCGTGCCGTGGGTGCTGGGCGTGGCCGCGCACGTGACCGCGTCGGTCCGAGAGGAGGCCGCCCGAGCCCTCGGGCTGCGCCCTGCCGCGGCCCGGATGCGGCTGGCCCGGGCCCGCCGGAAGCTTCGCGAGGCGCTCGGTGACCCATCGGAAACGTCAGTTGCGCTGCGGCGTACGGAGAAGGTGATCCCGTGAACGACTCCAGGCTCGAGGACCGTGAGCTGAACGGATTCGAAGCCCAACTGCTGCCGATCTTGCTGGAAGCCGTCGACGAACGAGCTCAGGCGCCCCCTCGGCGCTTTCGTGTTCGCCGCCGGACCGTCGTTCGGGCGGGCGCGCTCGCGGTCGCCGCCCTGGTCGGCGCGGTCGTCGCGGCGAACACCCTCGCGGTGGGCACGGACGCCATCCAGGTCAGCGCCGCCGATGCCGTTCGTGACCCCCTTGCGGTGGAGCAGCAGCTCCGCACGCAGGGTGTCGAGGCTCGCATCCTCGTCGTCCCGGTCCCGGCCAGCGTGGCCGGCACCTGGTGGGATCTGTACTTTGCGCCCGGAGCGCGCGTTGACCCCGAGGAGTGGTCGGGGCTGCTTGCCCAGGTCGGGCAGGGCGTCGACCCGGGCCTCCCGCCGGACGTCTACGACCGGATCCTCAACGCTGGCCGGAACGTGTACCACCACGAGATCATCGGGATCCCCAGGGACGTGCACGGGCCCCTTACCCTCATCGCGGGGCGGGCGCCGCGTCCTGGCGAATCGCTCTCGGCCCTGGGCGGCGAGCTGTCGCCGATCGGCGCGTTCTGGTGCATGGGCCTGGAGCGCATGGACCCGGTCGATGCGGAACCGGCCCTGACCGCGTCCAGATGGAGCTCGTCCCGGCCGACAAGGCCGACGCGGTCCGCTCCGAGGCAGGAACCCCGACGCCGGGCTCGACGCCGCCCGCCTGGGCGCCGGACTGTTCGGGGAGCGGGCCAAGCTAGGGGTATCCCAGGGCACATCCCGGAAGTAGGCGGTTTCATTGACTTCACACGGGGGTGTCCATACGTTCGAATCGCGCCGCGGGCGTCGAAGGAGGTCGGCGCGATGTGTGGGAGCCGCATCCTGGTACGGCCGCTCCTCGCCGTCGCGCTCGTGGGCGTCCTCGCCGTTCCCCTCGGCCTCCCGGCCGGGGCCGTCGTCCCCGGGTCCAACGGGAAGATCGCCTTCGTCGCCAGTCGCGACGGGAACGAGGAGGTCTACGTCATGGACGCCGACGGCTCCAACCAGACGAACCTCACCCGGAACCCGGCGAACGACGCCGATCCGGCCTGGGCGGCAGACGGCTCGAGGATCGCGTTCGCCTCGGACCGGGACGGCGATTGGGAGATCTTCCTCATGGACGCGGACGGTTCCAACGTGGTGCAGGTGACTCGCAATTCCTCACCGGACACGTCCCCGACCTGGGCGCCTGACGGAACGCGGATCGCGTTCGCCACCATCCGGGGGCGGCACGGCATCCGCAGCATCTACGTCATGGAGGCGGACGGCTCGCATCCCACGCCGCTCGTGCGGGGGCAGGGGTGCTGCGGCGACTTCGACCCGGCGTGGTCCCCAGAGGGGGCCCGGGTCGCCTTTGCCTGGTCCGGGTGTGGCCCCGGAGCCTGCTTCAGCGGTGTCGACGTCACCGATGCCGATGGCCGGTACGGCTACCGCGTGGAGGGCGACGCCGACATCAGCCGGGCGAACTCCGCCTGGTCACCCGACGGACAGACGCTCGCCTCCGACGACGGCCGCGACGTGTGGACGGCGCCGTCCACGACCGCGAACCAGCAGAACCAGGTCGTCTCCACGATGCTCGCGCCGGGGACCGACCCGGCGTGGTCGCCGGACGGCAACCTGGTGGCACTGGTCCGAGGCGGCGACATCCGGGTCGTGTCGGCGGAAGGGTCCGGGCCCGCCACGAACCTCACGAAGTCGCCGGGGAAGGACAGGGAGCCGGACTGGCAGACCGAGCCGGGGTCCCGACCGCAGTCCGACCTCAGCATCGAGGCCGTCTGGGCGTCCAGCTCGGCCACGCTGGGCACCGCGGCCGAGCTCACCCTCTCTGTTGCTGCGGGCGGACCCGACGCCGCGCCCGGCGTGTTCGTGGTGGCGGTCCTGCCGGATTCGCTGGTCGTCGACTCAGCGAAGGCCTCCCGGGGCCAGTGCTACGCGCTGCCGCAGGCCGTCTACTGCGCCCTGGGGACGATGGCCGCTTCGGACACCGCGACGGTCACCGTGGATGCGACGGTCCTCGGCCGGCGACGCACCTCCGTAGCTGCCTCCGTCTCGTCGGGCGCCACCGATCCGGAGGCCGCGAACGACACGGACGATGCGTCCCTGACGGGTGTGTGCTCGGTGACCGGAACGCACGGCGCCGACGTCCTGAAGGGGACCACCGGGGACGACTCCGTCTGCGGCCTGGGCGGGAACGACCGCCTCATCGGTGGCGCCGGCGACGACATCCTGATCGGCGGGCCGGGCGCGGACACGATCGTGGGCGGCCCGGGCGCTGACCGCCTCATCGGCGGCGGTGGCGCCGACACGCTCAAGGGCCGAGACCGGGTGGACGGCAACGACCTCCTGGTGGGCGGCCCCGGCCCCGACGCCTGCCGAGCCGACCCCCAAGACACCCTCGACACCTGCTGAGGCGGCTGAGCGATTCGGGACTATGGTCCCCAGGACGGGTCGCCGGTGCTCGCGTAGATGGCGGTGCCCGGCAAGAACCCCGGGAAGTCGGTGACCCGCCGTAGTCCGGTGCCGTCGGCGCGGACGACGTAGACCTGGGGGCCGACCTGCGGCTCGATGCCGCCGAACGCGATCCACGTCCCGTCCGGGGACCAGGAGATCGCGTCCCCCGTGTAGCCCCCGACGTAGTTGGCCACGGCGAGCCTGCGGACGTGGGTTCCGTCCGCGTCGGCCAGGTAGATCCCGCTGCCCGAGGGAGTCCACCACGTGAACGCGAGCGTCGACCCGTCCGGCGACCACCGCGGGTGCTGCTGGGAGCCCGGAAGGTCGAGGACCGGCGTGACATGGCCAGTCGCCAGGTCGACGGTCCGCAGGTGCTCATGCCCCTCGGGGGTGTTGAGGGCGAACGTGATCCCCGAGCCGTCGTGCGTCCATGCCGGGTCGAACGCGTTTCCCTCCGCCACCACATGCTGGTCGGTCCCGTCGGCGTTCATCACGTAGATCCCGCCGTCCTCTCCATAACCCCCGCTGGTGACGAACGCGATCCGCGACCCGTCCGGCGACCAGGCCGGTTGCACCGCTCCGGTTCGGTAGTCCGTGAGCCGGACCGGGTCCGTCCCATCGGTGTTCATGACCCAGATCTCGGTGTTGGGGTGGGCTCCGTCGTGGGCGACCGCGATGCGGCCCCCATCAGGAGAGAGCGCGGGGCTGCTGTCCGGGATGTCGTCGAAAGTGAGCTGCCGCGTCTCCGCGCCTGCAGGCAGGACCCATACGTCCAAGGCCTCGTCCTCGTTGTTGCTGCCGTTGGTGGTGACGAAAACCAGCTTCCCTTCGGGCAGCGGTTCGAGGGGAACGGCCTGCGGGGCCTCCTCGGCCGTCGGCGACGCGGAGGCGAAGGACACCACGCCCGCAGGAAGCCACGTGTAGCCGGCGAGCCCCAGCTGTCCCGTGTCGCGGACGACGACCTCGGGCGTCCCTCCTTCCTTCGGTACCGCACACAGGTTGTCCGTGCGCCGCTGGCCGCCTTCGAAGGCGATGAGTTTCCCGTCCGGAGACCAGAAGGGGTCCGTCGGCCCTTCACACTCTGGTGTGTCGTCGATGGGGACCGTGCGAACATCCCCGGCTGCCACGTCGAACCGGAGGACCTCGTTGACGTCCGTGCCGAGGACGATCGAGGAGCCGTCGGGGGACCAGTGCGGGGTGCTGGGCTGGCAGTACTTCTGGCCGGAACACAGGCGGTACTCGCGGAAGCCGGTGCCGTCCGGGTTCGCGAGAATCAAGCTGGGCTGGTCGAAGCCGTCCACCGTGCTGGGGTCCCGCAGGAACGCGAGCGTCCGTCCGTCCGGGGCCCAGGCTGGCCGCCAGTCGTAGAAGCAGGGATCGTGCGACGCGATGCACCTCCGGCCCTCGGTGAGGCGGATCAGGTCCGAGCCGTCTGCCCGGGCCACCCACACCGCCCCGGGGAGTGGCCCGCCCAGCAGCCCAATGAAGCCGAATTCGTTCTTGGCGAAGGCGAGCTCGGTGCCATCCGGTGACCACGCCAGGAACCCCAGAGCCTGGTCGCACCGGCTGATGTCGCAGATGTCGGTGACGGAGCCGCTCTGCGTATCGATCACCTGGACGATCGAGGCGGCGTTCGAGGAATGCGTCTCGATGACCCAAGCCAGGTGGACGTCGTCCGGCGACCACGCCAACTCTCCGATCAGGCAGGGGGGCGGGCCGCAGCGCCAGATCTGCCGCAGTCCCGTTCCGTCTGAGTTCATCACGAGGACGCCCTCCTCCAGGTCGGCGCCGACCGGCGACGCGGTCGTCCGGAAGAACGCCACCCGGGTCCCGTCTGGCGACCAAACGGGTTCCGTGTCCGCTTCCGGACCGCTGGTCAGGTGCACGGTCGATCCCGTGGAGGGGTCGATGGCCACGATGTCGGTGTTGTCCACGCCCGGAAGCTCATCTGGCCCCCGCTCGACGGTGGCGACGGCGCCGTTGGGGCGGGGTACGAGCGGTGTGACGTGGTGCGTGCCCCGAAAGGCCCACACGAGCGCTGCCACGGCGAGGCCCGCCAGGACGAGGGCCATGGCCGCGGCCAACACGCGGGCCGGCCGCATCGTTGGCGGGGCGGCGCGTCCCTGGTAGGAGGCCCGGTCGTGGATGGTCTTCCTGAGGTCGGGAACGGGCACGGCGTCCACGCCGCGCAGGCGCGTCTCGAGGTCAGTCATCTCTCTCCTCCAGCAGGTCCCGAAGCCGCCGTCGGGCCCGTTCCAGGTGGACCCCCACGGCGGCGGCCGTGGACTCGAGGATGCGGGCGGTCTCCCGAGCCGAGTAGCCGGCGTAGTGATGTAGGACCACCGCTCCCCGCTGCTTGGGGCTGAGCCGCCGGAGCGCTCGGACCAGGTCCACCGTGGGCGGCGGCATCTCGGCGGGCACGTCGTGCACGGCTGACAACGGTTCGTGGGTGCTGCGACGGGCCAGGAAACCCGACGCGATCCGAAACGCCGCCCGCCACACCCATCGATCCCCGGCGCGGATGGCCTCGCCCCGCCGAAGGGCCTGCGCGAACGCCTCGGAGACGGCATCGTTCGCCACCTCGCGGTCTCCGGAGAAGAGGAGCAGGGAGCGCCACAGCCGCTCCGCCTGCTCGCGGTAGCAGCGCTCGACCGCCTCCGGGGAAGTGGTCACCGCCACGGTTCCATCCACTCAAACGTACAGGGACCGTTCAGGCGGATCTCATCAACACCGGATCGGACCGTTGCACGGCTCCAATTGCCTATGCGCGGGTAGGAAGGAGGTCGAGTGCACTGCCCTCGCTCGTCCGAAGAACGGAGAAGTGCCTCCGATCCAGCATCGCAACCTTGGTTTCACCGAGGGCCACGCAGGTGGCGAATACCGCAGCGTCGACGAATCCGAGTGGAAGGTCTCCGTACTTGGTCTGCACCCGGGCGGCCTCAAGGACGAGTGGAGGAGTCATGGGGAAGAGGGCGAACGCGCCCCTTTCGATCTCCTGACAGAAAGCGAGCCAGGTCCCGGGTTGGGTTGTCTTTCGCAGTAGGTAGTCGACCTCGACCAGCACTGGATCGGAACGAGCCGGGTCTCCTCGGCACCTTCCACCAATTGTCGGCAGGCCGCGTGAGCGGGATCGTCTGCGTTGAGGGCCGCGAAGATGACGCCCGTGTCTAGGACGAGCGCCATGCGTTGTCCTCGTCGTCGAACGGAGCCTCCGGGTGGTCGCCGATCCACTCGGACCACGGCCGTCCGTCCGGAGCGCGATCCGAACTCCCGAAGAGCGGCAGCCGAGGCCTCGGACGTTCTCGGACCGGAGCCTCCTCATCCCATGCGGTCAGCGCGAAAGTGTTGGGAGCGACCCTTCGAAATGCCTCGGGATGCCGGGGCAGCCGTGCCGCCAACTGGAAGTTGATCTGATCCGGGCGGGCCGCTCTGGACCGCGGGTGCCGCCATCCCCGGGCCTTGATTCGCTCACCCAGCTCCTGCACGTGCATCGGCCGGCCCTCCTCCTGCAGCACCCGTCTGGCTGCTTCGTGCAACGCCAGGCCCGTGAGACGGATATCGCCACCCAAGAACGGAGCGCCTCCTCGTGTGGGCGCGGCGGGTCGGACATGGGCGTCCTGCCAGAGTCCATATGCCCGTCCAAACCCGAGCTCCCAGAGCGGATCCTGTCCAAAGAGTCGGCGTGCGCGGCCCTCGAGCCGGATGAGTTCCGTCAATAGTCTCCCTGCCTCCTCGACCCGTGCCTCTTCTTGAGGATTCTTGGGAGACGCCGTCTCGATGAAGCTTTCCAGAGCCTCCTTCAGCTGCATCTTCAACTCCTTCACTATTTCTGAATTGCATTCTCGCTGCGTT
>WNGA01007161.1_pt1 | contig 30381 bp, 28 predicted proteins | sample 5400061 | NCBI WGS metagenome assembly WNGA01 (sample SAMN13153366, study PRJNA577476) | soil metagenome | isolation source: 100 cm soil or saprolite under grassland replicate 2 | place: USA:California | collected 2016-06-15
CAAGCCGAAGGAGCTGTGGCCCGACTCGGGTGCGGGCAGCCTCATCGCCCGGTACCACGCCGACGACGAAAGCGACGAGGCGCAGTGGGTCACGCACGAGATCAGCCGGCTCCACGACGAGGGCGACCGGTGGGGCGACATCGCCGTCTTCTACCGCACGAACGCCCAGAGCCGGGTGTTGGAAGAGGCGTTGATGCGGGCGGGTATCTCGTACAAGGTCGTCGGGGGCACCCGCTTCTACGACCGGCGAGAGATCAAGGACGCCCTGGCGTTCCTCCGCGCCCTCGTCAACCCGGTCGACGAGGTGAGCGTGAAACGGGTGCTGAACGTGCCGAAGCGCGGCATCGGCGACGGCACCGTCGCCCGCCTCGACGCGTGGGCCAATGCTCGCGGGGTGCCGTTCATCGACGCCGTGCGGCGGGCTGACGATGCCGGCGTCACGGGTCGGGCGGTGAGGGGGATCGCCGCGTTCCTCGAGCTGATCGACGAGCTGACCGACCGGGTGGACGACGGGCCGGGCGCGCTGCTCGAACTGATCCTCGACCGCACCGGCTACGTGGCCGAGCTCCAAGCCGAGCACACGGTCGAGGCCGAAGGTCGCCTCGAGAACCTCGCCGAGCTGATCGGATCGGCGAAGGAGTTCGACGACGTCAGCGCGTTCCTCGAACAGGTGAGCCTTGTTGCGGACACGGAGGAGGTCGAGCCCGACGTCGACGACACTTCGGTCACACTGATGACCCTGCATGCCGCCAAGGGCGGGATGGAGGACGGCGTGTTCCCTCACTTGCGTTCGCTGGGTGAGCCGGCCGAGCTCGAGGAGGAGCGGCGCCTGTGCTACGTCGGCATCACCCGTGCCCGGCAACGGCTGTACCTCACGAACGCATGGAGCCGCATGCTCTATGGCGCCACGCAGTACAACCCGCCGAGCCGCTTCCTCGACGAGATCCCGGAGACGCTCGTACGGGTCGCGGAGGGCAGCCGTGACCGACGCCGCCGGGGGAGTTGGGGATCGGCGGCCCGCGACAGCGGCGGCAGCCGGATCGGTGCGAGCCGCGACGAGATCGTGGAGGCCGCGCTCAGACCCCGGGGCCCTGTGCTGAGCGGCGCGGAGTCCCTCGGGCTGCGCATCGGCGACGACGTCCGCCACACGGCGTGGGGTGAGGGCGTCATCGTCGACATCATCGGCGAGGGCGACAAGGCCGAAGCGCTCGTCAACTTCCCGGGCGTCGGGGAGAAGCGGCTGCTGTTGAGCTGGGCTCCCTTGGAGCGGGTGTGACCCTTTCGCAGCTCGTGTCTGAATTGCGCTGATCGGCGGGTTGGCGTGAGACCGGCGCGGTCCGGTAACGATGACAACCCTGATGAAGGCCTGGGAACGAGCAGGGTTGCTGCTCCGGCGCGATCACACGCTCGGCACGATCATGGAGCGTCTCGCCCGGGCGCACGACCGCCACCGGTTGGTCGAGGAAGCCGACAACGGCCTGCGCCTGACGTACCTCCAAGCCGCCAAGCGCGTGAACCGCTGGGCCGGCGGCATCGCGCGCGAAGTCGACCCCGGCGAGCGCGTCGTGATCGCGGCGCCCAACGGCTACGAGTTCTTTCTCCTGTGTCTCGCCGCGGCGCGGGCCGGCGCCATCCCCGTCCCGGTAAATCAGCAGATGCGTCCCGACGAGATCGCGCATGTCGTGCGCGACAGCGGCGCCCGTCTGGTGGTCCGGTCGGCGGCGCGGGTCGACGGGGCCGAGCCGATGGCGAAGGCGCACCCAGCCGAGCCCGGCGCGGTCGCCGCGCTCCTCTACACGTCGGGGACGACAGGGACGCCCAAGGGGGTCGAGCTCACCCATCGGGCGCTGTTGGGTCAGGTCGCCGGCGCAGCCGTCTGGCCGGCCGGGCTGAGGCGCGACGAGGCGGTCCTCAGTCTGCCGATCGCGCACATCATGGGGTTCGTCAGCGTGATCGGGCTCGCGTGCGCCGGCATCCCCGTGTACTTCCTGCCCCGCTTCCGGCCCGACTCGGTGCTCGACGCGATCGAGTCGCGGCGCGCGACCGTCTTCGTCGGCGTCCCTGCGATGTACCGGATGCTGCTCGAGGCGGGGGCGGAGAAGCGGGATCTGCGCTCGGTGCGGGTATGGGTGTCCGGCGCCGACGCGATGCCGCCAGAGCTCGCGGCGCGGTTCAAAAAGCTGGGCGCGACGATCACACTTCCCGTCATCGGTTCGATGGGTGAGGCGGCGTTCGCGGAGGGGTACGGCATGGTCGAGCTCGGCGGCGGCGCGGCGGCCAAGCTGTCGCCGCCGGGGCTCGGCTTCGGGTTGGGCGGCTCCATCGGGCTCCCGCTTCCCGGCTACAGGTTCCGGGTCGTCGCCGACGACGCCACGGACGCCGGCGCGGGCGAGGTGGGCGAGCTGTGGATCCGCGGGCCGGGCGTCACGAGTGGCTACTGGGGCGATCCGGAGGCCACCAGGGCCATCGTCACCGAAGACGGCTGGTTGCGAACGGGCGACCTCGGGCGCCGCGGTCCCTTCGGCACTGTCGTGTTCGCGGGTCGCAAGAAGGACGTGATCATGCACGGCGGGTACTCGGTGTACGCGCTCGAGGTGGAGCGAGCTTTGGAGGAGCACGCCGACGTGCTCGAGGCGGCGGTGGTCGGTCTGCCGGACGAACGCAAGGGCGAGATCCCGGTTGCCGCCGTACGCCTGCGCGACGGAGTCGATCTCGCGGCGCTCGCCCTCGACGCTTGGGCCGCCGACCGGATGGCCGAATACAAGGTCCCCCAGCGCTTCGTCGCGGTCGACGCGCTCCCCAAGACGGGCACCGACAAGATCCAAAAACGCGAGCTGCTGTCCCTGTTCGACTGAAAATCGTCGTTCTGGCGAGCGTGACTAGTCGTGGCGACTAGTGATTCTCGCCAGAACGAGGCCGTGCGGGCCGTGCGGGCCGTGCCGGCTTTACTGGCGGCGGACGTCGACGATGAGGTTGCCGTCGTCGACCGTCACCGGGTAGTCGGGGAGGCCGGCGCCGTCGGCCGGGTAGCGGCGGGCGGTGCACTCGTCCACGAATCGCTCGGCCTCCGCGTCCCAATCGACGGCGCACCCGTCGACCTGGGCGTCGAATGCGGTCCAGCCGGCCTGGTCGTCGTCGCCGAGGTGTTGCACCCAGATCGGGCGGTCGCCCGAAACCGGATCGGGAAATGTCAGCGGCCCGTCGCGAGCGATCGTCGCCGCGAGCCGTTCGGCGGGACCTACCGTGAACCGGTCGGAGCCGAGCCGGATCTCGTTGCGGGTGTTGGTGAGCGTGACCACCGCGATGAAGAGCCCGACTCCCACCACGACACCCGCGATGCCGACCGCGAGCGCCTTGCGGGACTGGGTCGACGCCACGGGCACCCGCGTAGTATCGCCCCCCGTGCAGCGCCGCCCGTATCGAGTCGTCGTGGCCAAGCCGGGCCTCGACGGGCACGACCGTGGCATCAAGGTCATCGCCCGGGCGCTGCGGGACGCCGGGTTCGAGGTCATCTACACCGGGTTGTTCCAGACGCCCGAGCAGGTGGCCGAGACGGCGTTGCAGGAAGACGCCGACGCCGTCGGGCTCTCGATCTTGTCGGGCGCGCACATGACCCTGTTCCCTCGGCTCCTCGAGCAGCTGAAGGCGCGCGGTCTCGATGACATCATCGTCTTCGGCGGCGGGATCATCCCCGACGCCGACATCACCAAGCTCAAGGAGCTCGGCGTGGCCGCGATCTTCACCCCCGGCGCCGCCATGGCCGACATCACCGACTGGCTCCGCTCCGCCCTGGAGGGCCGCAACTAAATGGATCTGTTCGAGTACCAAGGCAAGGGATTCTTCGCCGAGTTCGGCATCCCGGTCTCACCCGGCGAGGTGGCCACGACGGTCGACGCCGCGGTTGCCGCCGGGGAGAAGCTCGGCTACCCGGTCGTCGTCAAGGCGCAGGTGCAGGTCGGCGGACGAGGCAAGGCCGGCGGCATCAAGCTCGCGAGTTCGGCTGACGAGGTCCGCACGCATGCGAGCGCCATCCTCGGCATGGACATCAAGGGCCACGTGGTGCACGTGCTCTGGATCGAGAAGGCGTCCGACATCGCCGAGGAGTACTACGCCAGCTTCACGCTCGACCGCTCGGCCAAGCAGCACCTCGGCCTCCTGTCGGCCAAGGGGGGTGTCGACATCGAGGCCGTCGCGGCCGAGGACCCCGAAGCGATCGCTCGCATCCACGTGGACCCGGTCGACGGCCTCACCGAGGACCGGGCCCGCCAATGGGTGGCGGCGGCAAGCCTGAACCCCGCGGCCACCGAGGGCGCGGTCGCCCTTCTGCTCGCGCTGTGGCGGGCCTACACCGAAGGCGATGCCGACCTCGTCGAGGTCAACCCGATGATCCTCACGCCCGACGGCCGCGTCCACGCCCTCGACGCCAAGGTGACCCTCGACGACAGCGCCAAGTACCGCCACGAGTGGGCGGAGTACGAGGCCACCCAGGAGCGCGACGTACGCGAGCAGATCGCCAAGGAGAAAGGCCTTCAATACGTCGGACTCGAAGGCGACGTGGGCATCATCGCCAACGGCGCCGGCCTCGCGATGAGCACGTGCGACGTCGTGAACCAGGTCGGCGGCCGGCCGGCCAACTTCCTCGACATCGGCGGGGGAGCGTCGGCCGACGTGATGGCCAACGCCCTCGAGGTCATCAACAACGACGAGGCCGTCCGGTCGATCTTCATCAACATCTTCGGCGGCATCACGAAGGGCGAGGAGGTCGCGAACGGCATCGTGCAGGCGCTCGGGCGCGTGCAGCTCAACTCGCCGATCGTGATCCGCCTCGACGGCACCAACGCCGAGCAAGGGCGGGCGATCCTCGCCAGCCACGAGTCGGATCGCCTGATATCGAAACCGACCATGCTCGAAGCCGCCCGCACCGCCGTGGAGCTGGCCGCGTCATGAGCATCTTCGTCGACAAGGACACCAAGGTCATCGTCCAGGGCATCACCGGATCGCAGGGACGCTTCTACGCACTGCGCAACCGCGACTACGGCACCCAGGTGGTCGGCGGGACGAATCCGAAGAAGGCGGGCACCGACGTCGACGGCATCCCCGTGTTCGCGTCGGTGGCCGACGCCCGCGCCGCCACCGGTGCCACCGCATCGATGGTGATCGTGCCCGCGCCGTTTGCCAAGGACGCCGTTCTCGAGGCCGCGGAAGGAGGCGTCGAGCTGATCGTCGTGCTCACCGAAGGCATCCCGGCCCACGACGAGGCCTGGTTCTACAACAAGCTCAAGCGTGATTTTCCGGCCTCGCGTGTTCTCGGGCCGAACTGCCCCGGCCTGATCACCCCGGGCCAGTGCAACATCGGATTCATCCCGGCCGAGGTGGCCACGGCCGGCGGCCCGGTCGGCATCGTGAGCCGGTCGGGGACGCTCACCTATCAGGCGCTCAACGAGCTGTCCCACAAGGGGATCGGCGTCACGACGTGCGTCGGCATCGGCGGCGATCCCGTGCCGGGCACGAGCTTCATCGACTGTCTCGAGGCCTTCGAGGCCGATCCCGGCACGAAGGCGGTCATCCTCTTCGGCGAGATCGGTGGGGCGGCGGAGGAGGAGGCGGCCGCGTTCATCGCCGACAAGATGACCAAGCCGGTCACCGCCTACGTCGCGGGGGTGACCGCTCCGCCCGGCAAGAAGATGGGACACGCGGGCGCCATCGTCTCCGGCGGCAAAGGTACGGCCGCCGCCAAGATGGATGCCCTGCGGGCGGCCGGCGTCCAGGTGGGCCTCAACCCCACCGAAGCGGGCGAGCTCATGGCGGAGATCGTCGCCGCGCTCTAAACCCGGCGTCGTTCTGGCGCAGAATGGTGACCTTGGCGGTCACTCTGCTGCGCCAGAACGCAAGGAGACTGGCGCTCGGCTTCGGCGTCGTCGCCCTCATCGCCGGCTGCGCGGCGGGCGACGAGGCGCCCGTGGTGGTCGCCCCAGCCTCGTCGTCGCCGACGACCGCTCCGCCGGCCACCACGACCACGACACTGCCGCCGGCGACCACGACGACAACGGCCGGCCCCGCGCCGCTCGTACCGGGCGTTCACGTCGACTGGGCGGCGATCGACCCGGCCGGCGAGGCGAAGGCCGTGGTGACGCCGACCGGGATCGTCCTGCCCGTCGTCGGCCTCGACGGCGACCGCTACGTCGTGACGACGCCGTGCGCGCAGCAGGCGACGGTCAGCGGCACGCCGCTCACCGGGGCCAACGTTGTGATCGACGCGGGCCACGGCGGCGACGAACCCGGCGCGGTCGGACGGGTCCACGGCCTCACCGAGAAGGAGGTGAACCTCGCGATCGCCGAGCAGACGAAGCAGCTCTTGGAAGAGGCCGGGGCGACCGTCGTGCTGACCCGCACGGCCGACTACCGCATCACGCTCGCGACCCGGGGCGCGCTCGCCACTGCGTTGGCACCGCAGGCCTTCGTGTCGATCCATCACAACGCTGAGCCCGACGGCCCGTGGGACGGCCCGGGGAACGAGACCTACTACCAGATCGCCTCACCGGACTCGAAGCGGCTGGCGGGGCTCGTCTGGGAAGAGATCCACGAGGCGTTCGCGCCGTTCGCAGTGAGCTGGGTGGCGGACACCGATGCGGGGGCCAAGTACCGGCTGGCCAGCAGCGGCGGCGACTACTACGGAATCCTGAAGCGCACCGCGGGCGTCGCCGCGGTCCTCTCCGAAGCGGCATTCATCTCCAACCCGCCGGAGGAGGAACTCCTACTGACCGACGACTTCCGCCATGCGGAGGCGCTCGCCATTGCCCGTGCCGTCGTCCGTTACCTCGGCACGCCCGACCAAGGCTCTGGTTACACCACTCCCTACGACCGCACCGAACCCGCCGGCGGCGGTGGTGGCACGTCGGGCTGCGAGGACCCTGCACTCGAGTAGTCCATCCCGTCCGGTTCGTGGAACCGCCCGACAGCACCACGCCCGTCCAAGTGCTGCCGCCGCCCCCGCCGACAGCGGGCAGGTTGTCGCCGCCGATTGTGAGCGCGCCGACCACCACGAGCGCGCATCCGGTTCCGTTCGGGCGCGCCAACGGCCCGCCGGTCGGCGGGCCGTTGGGACGAGCGGAACCGAAACTAGAAGGGTGTCGGCGGTGTGGTGCCTGGTCCAGGCCCCGCCGCCGGCTCAGGCTCCCGTTGCAGCATGATCGCCCCCGCGAGGAGACCAGCGGCACCGAGCAGCATGAAGAAGTACCCGATGCCAAGGTCGAGCGAGCCCTTGTCCACGATCAAGAAGCCCAGCATCAGCAGGGCCGCGAAGAACGCGAGTGCGAGGTGGATCTGCTTCCACGTGAACCCGAGGATCTCGGCCGGCAGGCTGACTCCGGCGAACACGGTGAGTGCCACCACGCCCGCCATCACCAGACCGATGATCGCGACGTAGGTCGCGAGCGGGAAGAGTCCGGACCCCCAAGCGGACGTGCCCTCGGTTTGACCCCCGAAGTCCACCTTGTAGAAGTTGAAGAAGGAGAACAGCAGGCAGACTGCGCCCGACGCCATGATGACGATCTGCGCCGTTGTCGGCTTACTTTTCACGTCCCGCCTCCTAGGGTGGGTATGCAGCCTCGTGTGCGCCGCAAAGGTAACGCACAGCATGGGCATGTGTCTGGGATCGTTCGGGCAGCCGGAAGGGCACTGGTAACTTTCCCGCGTGCGGATCGGGGTCCTGGCATCGGGGGGCGGGACGAATCTCGACGCGATCTTGAGCGCGGGCATTCCCGTGGAGGTCGTGATCGTCGACCGGCCCTGCGGCGCGACCACCGTCGCCGCCCGCCATGGCGTCGTCGCCGAACTAGTCGAGCGCACCGAGTGGGGCGCGTCCTTCGACCGCGACCTCTACACCGAGCGCCTCGTGAAGACGCTGCAGGCCCACGCGGTCGAGTTGGTGGTGATGGCCGGCTTCGGCACCGTCGTCCCCCGCATCGTCGACACCTATCCCGGCCAGGTGTTGAACACCCATCCGGCCTTGCTCCCCGCGTTCAAGGGTTGGCACGCGGTGCGTGAGGCGCTCGACGCTGGCGTCAAGATCACCGGCGTCACCATTCATGTCGTCACCGAGGAGGTCGACGCCGGCCCGATACTGGCGCAGGAGGCCGTGCCGGTCCTCGCCGGCGACACCGAGGAGATCCTGCACGAGCGGATCAAGAACGTCGAGCGCCGGCTCTATACGGAGACGATCAAGGCGGTCCTCGACCGAGGGAGCGTGCTGCCGTGAGAGCGTTGCTCTCGGTCTACGACAAGGCGGGCGTGGTCGACCTCGCCCGCAGTCTGCGCGATCTCGGCTGGGAGTTGGTCTCGAGCCGGTCTACCGCCGCGGCCATACGTGATGCGGGCCTGCCCGTCACCGACGTCGCCGACCTCACTGGTGTTCCGCCGATCCTCGGTCACCGGGTCGTCACCCTTCACCCCAAGATCCATGGCGGCTTGCTCGCCGATCCCGACGATGCGGAGCACCGGGCCGACATGGCGGCGTACGGCATCGAGCCCATCGATCTCGTCGTGGCGAACCTGTACCCCTTCGAGTCGGATCCCTCGGTCGAGCTGATCGACATCGGCGGGCCCGCGATGGTGCGAGCCGCGGCCAAGAATCATGCCCATGTGGGCGTGGTCGTCGACCTCGCTGACTACGGTCCCGTGCTCGACGAGCTTCGCACGACGGGCCGGCTGAGCGACGACACCCGACGGCACCTCGCCCGCAAAGCCTTCGCCGCCACGGCCGCGTACGACGCCGCCGTGGTGGAGTGGTTCGACCACCAGCTCACGGGCTCGGCGTTCCCGCCCACGATCCAGTCCCCCCTCGAACGGGTCGACCTCGAACTGCGGTACGGCGAGAATCCCCACCAGAGAGCCGCCCTCTATCGCAGCCATGGCTGCGATCCGTGGTGGGACACGATGACCCAACACAGCGGCCTGGCGTTGTCGTACCTCAACCTGTTCGACGCCGACGCGGCGTGGCTCCTCGTCCACGACCTGGGTGACCGGCCGGCCTGCGCCATCATCAAGCACGCCAACCCGTGCGGCGTCGCGGTGGCGGCGTCACTCGCCGACGCGTACCAGCGGGCGTTCGAGTGCGACGAGCGGTCCGCGTTCGGTGGCATCGTCGCCGTCAACTGCAGCAGGCCCACCACTTCGCGTCGACCCGGGCCGACTGGCGCGTCGTCACCCAGCGCCAGCCCACGGATGACGAGTGGGCCGACACAGAGTTGGCGTGGCGCATCGTCGGCTGGGTGAAGTCCAACTCGATCGTGCTCGTGAAGGACGGCCAAGCCGTCGGCGTCGGCGCCGGGCAGCAGAGCCGCGTCGAGGCCGGCCAGATCGCCGCGGCGAAGGCGGCTGGACGGGCGAAAGGCGGCGCGAGCGCCAGCGACGCGTTCTACCCCTTCCCCGACGGGATCGAGGCCGCGGCCGAGGCCGGCGTCGCGGTCGTGATCCAACCGGGCCGACCCAGCGGCAGCGACGCCGAGATCATCGCCACCGCCGACCGCCTGGGGCTGGCGATGGTGTTCACCGGCGAGCGCCACTTCCTCCACTGATGGCGGCGGTCCTCATGCCCGGCGCGCCCGTGGCCGAAGCCGTGTTCGCCGACCTCGCGCCGCGGGTCGAGAAGCTGCGGGCAAACGGCCACACGCCCGGGCTGGCGACGATGCTGGTCGGCGACGATGCACCGTCGGCGCGCTACGTGGCCATGAAGCAACAGAAGGCCGCGGAGCTCGACTTCGTGTCGCGCCACGTGCAGCTCCCCGACGACGCGACGCAGCGCGATGTCGTGGCCGCGATCCACGAGCTCAACGCCGACCCGGCCGTCGACGCCATGCTCTTCCAGCATCCGGCGCCGCCGCAGATCGATTACGAGGCCGCGCTGCTCGAGATCGACCCCGACAAGGACGTCGACGGCGCTCACCCGGTGAACATGGGACGGCTGGCGCTCTCGATGCCCGGGCCGGTTCCCTGCACTCCGGCCGGCATCGAAGCGATGCTCGCCTACTACGAGATCCCGGTCTCCGGTCGCGAGGTGGTCATCCTCGGGCGGGGGTTCACGATCGGGCGGCCGCTGTCGCTGATGCTTTCGCAGAAGCGCCCCACCGCAAACGCAGCCGTCACCGTGGTGCACACGGGTGTGCCCGACTGGCCTCGCTACGCACAGCGAGCGGACATCTTCGTGGCCGCGGCGGGCGTGCCGGGAATCGTGCAGCCCGAACACATCAAGCCGGGAGGCGTGGTCGTCGGCGCCGGCGTCCGTTACGAGGGTCGCACGCTGCTGCCCGACGTCGACGAGCGTTGCGAAGAGGTCGCCGGGTACATCACGCCTCGCGTCGGCGGGGTCGGCCCTACCACCATCGCCATGCTCTTCCGCAACGCGGTCGAAGCCGCCGAACGCCGGTCCGCGCGTTAGCGCCTTGGAGACGGGGGCATCGCGCCCGTACCCTTGTCGCTCCATGGCGAAGATCGCAGACCTGCTCGCCAAAGGGCCGACGTACTCGTTCGAGTTCTTCCCGCCGAAGACCGACGCCGAGCACGCCGCGCTCGTGAAGACGCTGCGGGCGCTCGAGCCGCTCGAGCCGTCCTTCGTGTCGGTCACCTATCGAGGCGGGCGCTCGTCGCGGGAACGCACCACCGAGCTCGTGCGGGGGATGCTGCGTACTACGAGCCTCAACCCGATGGCGCACCTCATCTGCGTTGCCCACACCCGCCTGGAGCTCGCCGAGATCCTCGTCGAGTTCCGCAAGGTCGGTGTCGAGAACCTCATGGCGCTTGGCGGCGACCCGCCCACCGATCCGGAGGCGGGTGAGGGCGAACTGCAACACGCGCTCGAGCTCGTCGAGCTGGCCCGGGCCATCGGTGGCTTCTCGATCGGCGTGGCGGCTCACCCGATCGGCCATCCCCGCTCGCCCGACCTGACCACGGACCGCGACCATCTCGTCGCCAAGCTGGAGTTGGCCGACTTCGCGGTGACACAGTTCTTCTTCGAGCTCGACGACTATCTCCGGCTGCGGGACGAGCTGACGGACCGAGGGATGGACAAGCCCGTGCTGCCCGGCATCATCCCCGTCACCGCGCTGGGGTCGATCCCCCGGATGGCGGTCATGGGTGCGGCCGTGCCGCCCGCCATGGTCGCCCGGCTCGAAGCAGCCGACGACGGCGCCGACGGCGTGCACCGGGCCGGGGTCGACATCGCCACCGAGCTGTGCCAAGCCCTTCTCGACGAGGGCGCGCCCGGGCTGCACTTCTACACGCTCAACCGGTCGAACGCGACCCGCGAGATCTACGCGAACCTGGGCCTGCGGCACGAGCCGTGACCCCGCGCCGCCTGATGGGGGCGAGAGAGCTTCCCGCGCTGGACAACTAACCTCGGCGCCCTATGGCCGAGAAGATCACCCTGGGCGCCGACGGCGCGCTCACCGTTCCCGACGAGCCGATCATCCCGTTCATCGCGGGCGATGGCACGGGCGTCGATATCTGGCCCGCGTCGCAGCTCGTGTTCGACGCTGCCGCCGAGAAGCACGGCAAGAGCATCGAGTGGAAGGAGGTGCTCGCGGGGCAGCGGGCCTTCGACGCCGTCGGCGAGTGGCTCCCCGAGGACACGCTCACCGTGTTCAAAGACCATCTCATCGGCATCAAGGGCCCCCTCACCACCCCGATCGGCGGCGGCATTCGGAGCCTCAACGTCGCCATCCGCCAGCTCCTCGACCTGTACGTGTGCCTGCGCCCGGTGCGGTGGTTCACAGGCGTGCCGTCCCCGGTCAAGGAGCCGGAGAAGGTCGACATCGTGATCTTCCGCGAGAACACCGAAGACATCTACGCCGGCCTCGAGCTCGAGGAAGGCACACCGGAGGCCAAGCGACTCATCGAGCTCCTGCACGACGAGTTCGGATGGAACATCCGACCCGACTCGGGGGTCGGCATCAAGCCGGTCTCGGTCACGGGGTCGAAGCGCCTCATCCGCGCCGCGCTCAACTACGCCGTGAGTCACGGCCGCAAGAGCGTCACGCTCGTGCACAAGGGCAACATCATGAAATACACGGAGGGCGCCTTCCGTAAGTGGGGCTACGAGTTGGTCAAGGAGGAGTTCAGCGCCGTCGCCGTCGGGTGGGACGAATGCGGCGGCGACCCCGGCGACAAGATCCTCGTGAAGGACAACATCGCCGACATCACGCTGCAGCAGGTCCTCACGCGCCCCGACGACTTCGATGTGGTCGCCACCACCAACCTGAACGGTGACTACCTCTCCGACGCGCTCGCCGCGCAGGTCGGTGGGATCGGCATCGCTCCCGGCGGCAACATCAACTACGTCACCGGCCACGGCATCTTCGAGGCCACGCACGGCACCGCGCCCAAGTACGCGGGACAGGACAAGGTCAACCCCAGCTCCGTGATCCTGTCGGGCGTGATGATGTTCGAGCATCTCGGTTGGACCGACGCCGCGGCGGACATCGTGCGGGCCATCGAGGCCACCATCGCCGAGAAGATCGTCACCTACGACTTCGCCCGCCTCATGGACGGGGCCACCGAGGTCAAGTGCTCGGCGTTCGCCCAAGCCATCGTCGACCGCCTCTGACAACTGGCAGCTTCGGGTCGACTGGCAGCGCCGGGGCGGCATTAGCCGCCCCGCAGCTGCCAGTTGTAGCGTCCTCGGCAACAGGCATCGACATCCTCCGGGGAGGACTCGCAGTGGACGCACGGGACAAGCTCTACATCGACGGCGCGTGGGTGCCGTCCACCGGCACCGGCACCATCGACGTCACCAACTCGACCACTGAAGAGGTGATGGGCTCGATCCCCGACGGAACGCCCGAGGACGTCGACAAGGCCGTCCACGCTGCCAAACGAGCCTTCGCGTCGTGGTCGCTGACCTCGGTCGAAGAGCGGGGCAAGTACCTCACCCGCATCAGCGAGGGTCTTCAGGCCCGCATGGACGACATCGCCACCGTCGTCTCCGGCGAGGTCGGCATGCCGAAGAACCTCAGCCTGCTCATCCAAGCCGGTCTCCCGATGATGAGCTTCATGAACACCGCGCAGATCGTCGCCGACTACCCCTTCGAAGAGCAGGTCGGCTCCTCCCTCGTGGTCAAGGAGCCGGTCGGTGTCGTCGGCTGCATCACGCCGTGGAACTACCCGCTGCATCAGATCGCGGCCAAGGTCGCGCCCGCCCTCGCTGCGGGGTGCACCGTCGTACTGAAGCCGAGCGAGGTCGCCCCGCTCAACGCGTTCATCCTCGCCGAGATCATCGACGAGATCGGGCTCCCGGCCGGCGTCTTCAACCTCGTCACCGGTGTCGGTCCGGTGGTCGGTGAGGCCATCGCCGCCCACCCCGACGTCGACATGGTGTCCTTCACCGGCTCCACCCGCGCCGGCAAGCGCGTCAGCGAGCTGGCGGCGCAGACGGTGAAGCGAGTGACCCTCGAGCTCGGCGGCAAGTCCCCCAACGTGATCCTCGACGATGCCGACCTCAAGCGAGCGGTCACCGACGGTGTCGGCAAGGCCTTCCTCAACTCCGGTCAGACGTGCTCAGCACTCACCCGGATGATCGTCCCCCGCGCCCGCCTGGCGGAGGTCGAGGAGATCGCCACGAGCGCGGCCGAGGAGTACACGCTCGGCGACCCGTTCGGTGAGGCGACCCGGCTCGGACCGTTGGTATCCAAGGTGCAGCAGGAGAGAGTCCGCGGCTACATCCAGAAGGGCGTCGACGAAGGGGCCAAGCTCCTCACCGGCGGCGCCGAGCAGCCCGACGAGCTGCCCACCGGGTTCTTCGTGAAGCCCACCGTCTTCTCCGACGTGCGCAACGACATGACGATCGCCCAGGAAGAGATCTTCGGGCCGGTCCTTTCGATCATCCCCTACGACGACGAGGACGAGGCCGTCCGCATCGCCAACGACACCATCTACGGCCTCGCGGGCGGGGTGTGGTCAGGAGACGCGGACCGGGCCAAAGCCGTCGCCCTCAAGCTCCGCACCGGTCAGGTCGAGGTGAACGGCGGCAGCTTCAACCCGCTGGCCCCGTTCGGCGGGTACAAGCAGTCGGGTCACGGCCGCGAGCTCGGCAAGTTCGGTCTCGACGAGTACCTCGAGACCAAGTCGCTCCAGCTCTAGTCGACGACGTCTTCGCGATCTGAGCCGCGCCGCTCCATGAAGCGACCCGGGTCGTGGAGCGGCGCGAACCCGAACTGCTCGTAGAGGTCGTGCGCGTCCTTCGTGCCGAGCAGGATTCGGTTCAGGTCGACGAGCTCGGAGTGCTCGATCACCGCGCGCACGAGCGCCTTGCCGAGGCCGCGTCCCCGGTGCGCGGGCAGGACCACGACGTCCGCCAACCAGCCGAATGTGGCCGCGTCCGTTACGACCCGCGCGAAGCCGGCCGTGGCGCCGGTCGCGTCGATCAGCCCGAAGCAGAGCGACCCCGCTACCGCCCGCTCGTGCACCTCCCACCGTCGCCCGGGCGCCCAGTACGACTCGTCGCGCAGCCACTCCCAGACGGTCTGGTGGTCGATCTCGTGGGCGTCGGTGGTGATGCGGTAGCCCGGTTCCATTGGCGTCGCAGCATCGCACTACGTTGAGCCCATGAGCGATCCAGTTCGCGTGGCGATCACCGGCGGCGCCGGCCAGATCGGCTACAGCCTCCTGTTCCGAGTGGCGAGCGGAGCGATGCTCGGGCCCGACCAGCCGATCATCCTCAGCCTCCTCGAGATCACGCCGGCCTTGGGCGCGCTTCAGGGCGTCGCCATGGAGCTGGAGGACTGCGCGTTCCCCACGCTCGCCGGCGTCGTCCAGACCGACGATCCGAACGTCGCGTTCGACGGCGTGAACATCGCGTTGCTCGTCGGTTCCCGGCCGCGGACGAAGGGCATGGAACGCGCCGACTTGCTCGCGGCAAACGGCGCCATCTTCACCGAACAGGGCAGGGCGCTCGCCGGGAACGCGGCCGACGACGTTCGCATCCTGGTGGTTGGCAACCCGGCCAACACCAACTGCCTCATCGCCATGAACAACGCGCCCAACATCCCCCGTCGCCGGTTCACGGCGATGACCCGGCTCGACCACAACCGAGCGAAGGCGCAACTGGCGAAGAAGGCAGGCGTCCCCGTCGCCGACATCCGGCGCATGACGATCTGGGGCAACCACTCGGCTACGCAGTACCCCGACATCTTCCACGCGGAGATCGGCGGGAAGAACGCCGCCGAGGTGGTCGACGATCAGGCGTGGCTCGAGACCGACTTCATCCCGACCGTCCAGCAGCGGGGCGCCGCCGTCATCGAGGCGCGGGGCGCGTCGAGCGCGGCGTCCGCCGCCAACGCCGCGATCGACCATGTCCGCGACTGGGTCCACGGCACGCCCGAAGGCGATTGGGTGAGCATGGCCGTTCCCTCCGATGCCAGCTACGGCGTCCCCGATGGCCTCATCAGCAGCTTCCCCTGCCGTGCGAGCGACGGTCAGTGGTCGATCGTGCAAGGCGTCCAGCACGAGGAGTTCGCCCGGGCCCGCATCGACGCCTCGGTCGCCGAGTTGGCCGACGAGCGCGAGGCGGTCAAGGAGCTCGGCCTCATCGGCTGACCGACGGCACGTTCTGTCGGTAGTTATCCGGCTATGGACCCCGCAACTACCGACAGAACGGCCGGTTTTGGCTGTTACTTCAGGAACTTCGACGTGGTGTTGTCGGCGAGGATCTTGCCACCGGTCTGGCAGGTGGGGCAGTAGTTCACCGTGTAGGCGCGGTACTCGACGGCGCGCACGGTGTCACCGCACACCGGACATGGTTCGCCCTCGCGGTGGTGCACGCCACTCGGACGGTCAGCAGGGCTGCTCATGTCGGTGTGACCACGCTCGAACGCGAGCGAGTCGTTCACGCACGTACCGACGGCCTCGGCGAGCGCGGCGGCGTCGACGTCGACGAGCTTGCCGGTATTGGCGAACGGCGACAGCCGGGCCCGGTGGCAGACCTCGTTGGCGAGCCGCCGCCCCAGCCCGGCGAGGATGCGCTGATCGCGGAGGAACCCGTGGAGCCGCATCGGGTTGGCGTGCAGCAGCCGCAGCATGTGCTCGGCGTCGACGTGATCGGCTTCGGGGCCCAGCCCTGCCAGCGGGGCCTGCGCTTCCGGGTCGCCGGCGACCGCCCACACTCCCGCTTTGCGCTCGGTTCCGGCTTCGGTGAGGAGGAGGCTCCTGGCGTCCGCGAAGATCCAGCGCGCCTGACCGAACCTCGGCTTCGGAGAGCGTTTCGGGCCGTCTTCCACCTTCAACCGCCCACCCTGCATGAGGTGGACGACGAACGTCAGCACGCCGAAGTCGAGCAGGAGGTACTTGCCCCGGCGTCCGGCGAACACAAGGGCGTGGCCGTGGGCGCTCTCGGGCCGCGGATCCGCGGTCTTCAGGGCCGTGAACGAGAGGGGCGTGAACTTCTCGAGGACCGCGTCGGCGAAGGATTGGTCGAGCCGCTCGGCGTGGGCCTGTACCTCGGGAAGCTCGGGCACCCCCTAGTCATACTCGGTGTCGTCACGCACCGAGCGAATCGCGGCGCCGAATTTCGTGAGCACCGGGGTCACGGTGGCCAGGGCGTCGAGGTCGCCGCCGACCCGCAGCCGGCCCGCCATGAACGCGGCTTGCGCCGAGATCCTGCTGTCGCTCACGGCCACGGCCGTGGCGTAGTCCTCCGTGAACGTGAGCGTCGGGTGTTCGGCTTGGCCTTCCCGCACGGCGACGCGGGTCCCGGTCACCACCAGGTGATAGCGCCGCACGCCCTCAGGACCGTCGACCACGACGTGCTGGATCACGACCGGCGCAGCTCCGGAGTCGTCGTCACCGTCGTCACCGTCGTCACCCAGCGTGCCGGCGGCTTGGTCGAGAGCGGCGATCCACTCGTCGCTCAAGTAGCGCGGCACGGGAGGCGACGTTATCGTCGCCCGCCGACGATGACCCCGGCCCAACTCCCGTGGCGGCTGCTGGCCCGCGTCGTCGACGTCGTGATCGTCGCGTGGCTGACGATCGTCGTCGTGATCGAGATCGAGGGCGCGCTGTTCGACGATCGCACCTTCACGCAACTCGCCGTCACGAGCGTCGTCCTCGCCTTCGCCTACGAGATACTGCCTGTGGCCTACCGCGGCGCGACGCCGGGCAAGGCGATGCTCGGACTGCGGATCGTGCGGGCGGACAGCGGCTTCCATGCCGGCCTGGCTCGGTCCCTGTTGCGCTACCTGATCCTCGCCACGGCGTTCACGCCGCGCCTGTTCTTCCTCCCGCTGCTCGTCCTCGCGATCCCGGCTGTCCTGCATCGCGACAACCGGGCGCTGCACGACCTCGCGGCGGGCACCATGGTGGTGAGCTCCCGATGAGCGTCCCGGCCTCCGACGAGGGTCGGCACGCGCCAGGAGACGACCCCCTGTGGAGCGAGTCGTGGTACTTCGACTTCACCACCCCGGACGGCGCGCTCGGGGGCTGGGTGCGGTTGGGCCTCTATCCCAACCTCGGGGTCGCGTGGTATCACGCCTTCCTCGTCGGCGGCCGTCGCCCCACCGTGGCAGTGGTGGACCACGCCGTCCCCTTGCCACCGTCCACGCTCGAGATCCGCGCCCCCGGTCTGTGGGCCGACCACGTCCGCGAGACCGCGTTGGACCACTGGACCGTCACCAACGAGACCCACGCCGTCGCCCTGGACGATCCCGCCGACCTCTACGGCCGGGCGCTGGGGACGCCCACCCCGTTTGCCATCGACCTCGAGTGGGAGACGGATGGCGAGCCATACCCATACCCCGGTGTGTCCCGGTACGAGATCCCCTGCGTCGTGCACGGCGAGATCTTCATCGCCGACGAGACGATCGCGTTCGTGGGCCACGGCCAACGCGACCACTCGTGGGGTGTGCGGGACTGGTGGCAGTTCGGCTGGTGCTGGACCTCGGGACGACTGGCCGATGGCACTCGCTTTCACGGAAGCGACATCCGCATCCCGAACGTCGACCTCGGCTTTGGCTACGTTCAGCCGCCGGGGGGCGGCGTCCTCGTGGCGACGTCGGTCGATGCGGAGGAGGCGCTCGGTGACCATGGGTTCCCATCCAGTGGAACCATCGCCATCGGCGACCTCGTCCTCGACGTCGAGCCGCTGGCCTTCGCCCCCGTGTTGCTGACTGCGCCCGACGGCCGCGTCAGCCGCTTCCCCAGGGCGCTGTGCCGGTTCACGGCGGGCGACGGCCGCACCGGGCACGGCTGGACCGAGTGGAACCAACCCCAGCAGGGCCCTCGCTAGCCTCACTCGATGCTGTCTGTCGTGTTCGCCGTCTCGCTTGACCCCAAGAGCCTGCTCGAAGCATTCGGCACCCTTGGCCTGCTGGCGATCATCTTCGCGGAGACCGGCCTGCTGATCGGCTTCTTCTTGCCGGGCGACTCGCTGCTGTTCACCGCCGGCCTGCTGTGTGCGCCCGGGGTGCACGACCCCGTACACCTCAACCTCGCGATCGTCCTCCCGGGCGTCTTCCTCGCCGCCGTGCTGGGCGCGCAGTCCGGCCATGCCATCGGCCGGCGGGTCGGGCCCGCGCTCTTCCGTCGCCCCGATTCGCGGTGGTTCAAGGCCGAGTACGTCGAGAAGGCCGAGGCCTACTTCGAGCACCACGGGCCGCGCACGATCGTGCTCGCCCGCTTCGTGCCCATCGTGCGGACCTTCGCCAACGTCGTCGCCGGCGTCGGTCGCATGGACGCCCGCACCTTTGCCGTCTACAACGTCGCCGGTGCGGTGCCGTGGTCGATCGGCGTGACGCTGCTCGGGTACGAGCTCGGTGATCACATCGACAACGTCGACCGGTACCTGCTGCCGATCATCGGCGTGATCATCGTCGTGTCGTTCATTCCCGTCGCCCTCGAGCTGCGCAAGGCGCGGAAGGCACGGAAGGCGGGGGCTATCTCCGGCTGAGTTGGGCGACCCGGAGGGTCACCGAGTCGCCGAGGGCCGAGTCGATGTCGAGCGTGTCCGGATCGGACAGCTCCTCCCGCTTCGCTCACCCCATCGTCGTTCTGGCGCAGCAGAGCGACCTCGGACGTCGCCTTTCTGCGCCAGAACGCGTTGGGGGGCTTCAGACGTTGACGGGGACGGGCTCGGCGGCTTCGGCCATCGGGCCGCTGCCGGCGAGCCCGCCGGTCTTGCGCTTCGAGAAGGCAATGGCCGCGCCGAGCACCACGACGGCGGCGCCAGCGATCGCGAACCGCGGACCGTCGTTGTCGGCCAGTTTGATCACCGCGGGCAGGATCAGCAACGACACCAGGTTCATGACCTTGATGAGCGGGTTGAGGGCCGGACCGGCGGTGTCCTTGAATGGGTCGCCGACGGTGTCGCCGATGACCGCAGCCTTGTGGGCCTCGGACCCCTTGCCACCCTCGTGGCCGTCCTCGATGTACTTCTTGGCGTTGTCCCACGCCCCGCCGGCGTTGGAGAGGAAGTTGGCCATGAGCTGGCCCGTGAGGATGACCGCGGCGAGGAACGCGCCGAGCGCGAGGTAGTTGATCCCGAAGCCGATGATGACGGGAGACAGCACTGCGAGCAGCGCGGGCGTGGCCAGCTCGCGCAGCGACGCGGCGGTGCAGATGTCGATGACCGGGCCGTAGTCGGGGCGCTTCTCGCCGCTCATGATCTTGCCGTCGGCGAACTGGCGCCGGACTTCTTGCACCACGGTGCCGGCGGTGCGGCCGACGGCGCGGATCGCGAGCGCGGAGAACAGGAACGCGATCGAGCCCCCGATGAGCATGCCGATGAACGTCTTCGGGTCGGCCACGTTGATCTGCGTCGCCGGCGCGCGGAACAGGGCCGAGCCCGTCTCCTTCAAGCCGAGCTCGCTGCCGATCGTCTCGATGAACGACGCGAACAGAGCGACGGCGGCGATCACCGCCGAGCCGATGGCGAAGCCCTTCGTGACGGCCTTAGTGGTGTTGCCGACCGCGTCGAGGCTCACCATGATCCGCTGCGCCTCACCCTCGAACTCGCCCGACATCTCGGCGATGCCGGCCGCGTTGTCGGCGACGGGACCGAACGTGTCCTCGGACACGACCACGCCGGTCGTGGCCAGCATGCCCATACCGGTGAGCGCGACGAGGTACAGCGAGAACTGGATGTTCCCGCCGCCCAGGGCGATGGCGGTGCCGATGGCGCCCGCGATCGCGACGATCGCCCACACCGACGACTCGAGCCCCGAGCTGATACCCGACAGCACCGTGGTGGCCGGACCGGTACGGGCCGCCTCGGCGATCTCGCGCACCGGCGATGTCTCGGTCGACGTGAAGTACTCGGTGAGACGGCTCACCACTTGGGCGAGGACGAGGCCGATGACGACCGCGCCGAAGACCTTCCATCCTTCGTTGTCGTGGTCGTTGCCGACGTACCCGATGGCCACCGCGAACGTGCCGACGACAGTGAGAAGTCCCGCAGTGAGGAATCCGCGGTTGATCGGGGCCATCGCCGACTTGTCCTTGTCGGTGGCCCGCACGGCGTAGACACCGACGATCGACGCCAGCACACCGATGGCGCGGGCGATGAGCGGAAAGATGAGGCCGAGCACCGGGTTCGCGCCGATCGAGTTGAACGCGGCGACCCCGAGGATGATCGACGCCACGAGGGTCACCTCGTAGCTCTCGAACAGGTCGGCGGCCATGCCCGCGCAGTCACCGACGTTGTCGCCCACGTTGTCGGCGATGGTGGCCGGGTTGCGGGGGTCGTCCTCGGGGATCCCGGCCTCGATCTTGCCGACGAGGTCGGCGCCGACGTCCGCGGCCTTGGTGAAGATGCCGCCGCCGACGCGGAGGAACAGGGCGAGCAGCGATCCGCCGAACCCGAACCCGATGAGGATGGCGGACGACGTGTTCTGGAAGATCATGATGATCACGGTCGCGCCGAACAGGCCGAGGCCGACGGTGAACATGCCGGCGATGCCGCCCGTGCGGAATGCCACCTTCAGCGCCGCGGGCAGTGATCCACTGCGGGCCGCGGCCGCGGTGCGCACGTTGCCGCGCGTCGCGAGGGTCATGCCGATGAAGCCGGTGAGTCCCGACATCAGGCAGCCGGCGAGGAACGCGATGGTGCGGAAGATGCCGGACTGCGCGAGCGAGAGGGCGGTCGCTCCATCGGGCTTCTTCACCTCGGTCGCGGTGAAGAAGACGACCACCGCCAGCGGCACGAGGATGAGCGCGATCGTGCGGAACTGGCGCCGGAGGTACGCGAGGGCGCCTTCCTGGATCGCTCTCGCGATCTCGATCATCTTGGGTGTGCCCTGGTCGGCGGCCAGCACCCCCCGCATCAGGTAGACGCCGTTGGCGATGGCGAGCAGCGCGGTACCAGCGGAGAACACCAGCCAGAACCACTCGGTCCCGGTGAGGTGGAAGTCCTGGTAGCCGCCCTCGGAGGCGAACACGTGCAGCATGAGGGTCAGTTCTCCCGGAGACTCGGACAGGCGAGGATTCGCGTCAGCAAAACTTTGTCTTCGATACTACGAACTCAGGCCGCGCGCAACTTTGTCAGAGGCGTGCAACCGCTGGCTCGGGTCTTCCCGAGCCTTCGGCAACTGTCATTCTGGTCGGCCGGCGCCATGGAGCGGGTGCCCCGCTCAATGGCCTCGTCCGACAGCAGTGCCCATACGGGCGGTGCAACCTCCGCGTGGCGGTCGTCCCGGTTCGCCGGCGCTCGGCCTGCGGCCTCGCTTCGGCTGGCGCCCCACCATGACCACTCAGGGCCTATCCGCGCAGCCTCTCAGTTGACCAGGAACCAGCCGACGGGCATGGTCCATGTCGGCGGTTTGGTGAGGGTGACGGTGAGCGTGCCTGCCGCAGCGTCGAGGACAGCGGAACGCACCGCCACGTCCTTGAGGTCCTTCTGACAGACGGCCAAAGCGATCGTCGCCTCGCTGATCGGGTGGAGCCCCTGCACGACGACCGAACGTTCGCCGGCCGGCACCATGCACACCCCACTGCGGCGGAACGTGAGCGGCCCGTCGACGACGGCCGGGCCTTCGACGATCAAGGCCAACCCCTGAGCGGCTGATGCCCGCACGCCGACGCCCGTACCGGAGGCGACACCCCAGACCGCAGGTCCGCTGTCGGACTCGCCCTTGACGCCGCACCCCGCGGCGGTCGCCCCCCGCAGGCCGAAGCCGTCGGTCGTGCCGCTGGTGTCCACACCAAGGACGCCCGTGGTTCCTGAGCCCTGCACGCCTTCCCTGGACCCGACGCCGAGCACGCCAGTACGGCTGTCGCCTCTGACCCCGACGCCGTCGTGGCTGGCTGGCGTCGAGCCGTACATCCCGATGGCGTGCTCGCCCGCGCTCGTGCTCTCGCCCCGGACGCCGATGTGGCCGGTGCCCTTGACCCCGACCCCGCTCGTCGAGAGCGACGACTCGCCCAAGACGCCCACCGCGTCATGGCTGGAGCTGTTGCTCTCGCCGAGCACGCCGGTGGGACCGATGCCGCTGACCCCGAGGCCGTTCTGGCTCTGGCCGCGCACGCCGATGCCGCTCGACGAGTTGCTGACGGCGCGGACACCGAAGCCCGTGGTGGCGCTGGCCTCGACGCCTGCCGCCGTGCCCGACGCGGTAACCGCGATCCCGGCCTTCGCCGTCGCCTTCACCGCGACTCCGGCCGCGCCCGTGGCGGTGGCCTCTATCCCGAGGCTCTCACCCGTGAAGTCGCGCCCGGCCCGGGCGTCAATCCGTGTCGGGGGAAGCGACAGCGTCGTTACGTCGTCGGGCGTTGCTTCTGTGGCCATCTCCGCGCATCCTCCTCGACGGCATCGACCTAATGGACCCGCATCGAGGTCACACCATCTTGGCAGTTGAACAGGTCATGTGCCCTGGACGGTCGGCCAAACATAAGGGCAAAGCACACCCAACGCCCGCCGGCCCCGGCTACCGGCGGCCCCGGATGGGGTCGAACCACGGAGCAGGCGGCGGGGGTGGAGGCGGGGGTGGAGGCGGCGGGGCCGGAGGGGGTGGCTCGCCGACTTCCGGAGATGCCGCGATGACGGCCCAGACCTCGTCGCTCGCGTGTTGCCAGGACCAGAACGACACCCCCCGCGAGCCGTACGCCGCCGCCGTCGAGACGAAGCGCCAGATCTCATCGCCCGTCGGCCCCGGCCGCCCGCCTTCGCTGCTCCCGTCGTAGGCCTGGCCGATCGGGATGACCGGTTTGCCGAACTGGCCGAGCCACGAGAGGGCCGCGGCCACGTCGCTGTCCGGTTCGCGGTTGAGCCAGTAGATCATCGGCGCCACCGCGTCGAACGGACCGAGCAGTTCGGCGTACGGATAGAAGCTCACGTAGTGGGGTGTCGGGTTGGGGACGCAGGCGATCAGCAGGTAGGAGGGACCGACGGCCTCCCGCAAGGCCGTCGCGTACGCGACGGCGCTATCGACGCTCAGACTGGTGCCCTCGGAACCGGTCTCGATGTCAGGCACGAAGCCGTCGAGTCGGCTCCCATCGGGCGCGACGTGGTTGATGGCCGCCCGCGCCCGGTCCAGGTCGACGCCGAGGTCGTCGAGCTTCGGGAAGTCCCAGCCGAGGACCTCGATGCCCGCCGCGTGGGCGATAGGCAGGATGGCGTCGACGAACTCGAGTCCATCGAGCCCCTTCTTCGTCGAACCCGTCCGAACGTAGATGTGGGTGAGTCCGATGGCTTGGGCCCACGCGACCATCCCCGCCGGGTCATCGCCGCCCGCGTACACGGGCTCCCAGACCCACATCCCCTTCCCGTAGGGGATCACGGGCGCCGGCGGGGGCGGCGGCGGGGGTGGAGGAGGAGGTGGGGGAGGAGCCGGTTGAGGAGGCGGGCCGGGAGCGCCCATGGGCGCCCCGGTCTCGGCCTGGCCGCCGTCGGGCCGCCTGAGTGTCCCCATCGAGTCGGGGGTGGGCCGCGAGCGCGGGGCGTCGAGGACGAGAGCCTCGGCCGACGTGGCCACCGCGGCGCCGACGACGGTGACGAGCATCGCTGACAGCGTGCCCGTGAGCGCGAGCAGTCCAGCCAAGAGGTACGGCAGGTGGGCCAGCGCCGCGCGGCGGCGCGCCGGAACCGAAGAAGGTGACATGTGAGGTGCGTGGGGGTCGAGGTGGAGGGACAACGCACGCCGCCCACGCGTGCACCTGAGTCAGTCGGTCGCCCGGCCGCTGATGTGAGCCGTTTTGGTGGTTTGCTTCTATCGCTGGCCGCTGAGGCGGCGGTTCACCCGCTTGGCCTTGACGTAATCCCGGTTCATCAGGGCGATGTAGTCGATCGAGATCTCCTTCGGGCACGCCTCTTGGCACTCGGCGTGATTGGTGCACGACCCGAAGTACTCGTCCATGCGGTCGACCATCGCTTCGACCCGCGCAAACCGCTCGGCTTGGCCCTGGGGCAGCAGGTTGAGATGCGCGACCTTGGCCGATGTGAAGAGCTGTGCCGCCCCGTTGGGACAGGCCGCCACGCACGCGCCACAGCCGATGCAGGCGGCGGCGTCGAAGACGGCATCGGCCACCGGCTTGGGGACCGGGATGGTGTTGGCCTCCTGCGCGGCGCCGGTGTTGATGCTGATGTACCCGCCGACGGTGATCACGTCGCCGTCGCGGAACTTGCGCATGTGCAGCTGGCACGTCGCGGTGCCCCGCTGAGGGCCGTGCGCCTTACCGTCGATCATCAGCCCGCACGATCCGCAGATCCCCTCTCTGCAGTCGTGCTCGAAGGCGACCGGCTCCTCGCCCTGCTCCACCAGCCGCTCGTTCAGCAGGTCGAGCATCTCGAGGAACGACATGTCCTCGCTGATGCCGGGCACGTCGTACGTACGCAGCTCGCCGCGGGCGTCGGGCGCGGCCTGGCGCCAGATCCTCACCGTGAGGTTCAGCGTCGCGCTCATTTGTACGACCGCTGCGCCAGGTGGACGTAGTCGAAGGTCAGCGGTTCCTTGTTGAGGATGGGCTGCTGTCCGGGGCCGGCGTACTCCCACGCGGCGGCGTAGGCGAAGTTGTCGTCGTCGCGCCGGGCCTCGCCCTCGTCGGTCTGGTACTCGACCCGGAAGTGACCGCCGCACGACTCCTCGCGGTGGAGGGCGTCCCGGCAGATCAGCTCGGCCAGCTCGAAGAAGTCCGCGACCCGACCCGCCTTCTCGAGCGACTGGTTCAGCGTGTCGGCTGACCCGAGTACGCGAAGGTCCGTCTCGTACTCGGCCCGCAACGCCGGGATCTCCGACAGCGCCTTCTCCAAGCCTTCCCGAGTCCTGGCCATGCCGCAGTAGTCCCACATGATCCGGCCGAGCTCGCGATGGAAGGTGTCGACGGTCCGCGTGCCCTGAATGGAGAGGAACCGGTTGGTCTGGTCCGCGACCGCCTTCTCCGCGTCGCGGAACACGGGATCGTCGACGGGCACGGCCGCCTGACCCAGTACGCCGGCGAGGTAGTTGGCCAACGTGTACGGAAGGACGAAGTAGCCGTCAGCCAGACCCTGCATGAGCGCCGATGCGCCGAGCCGGTTGGCCCCGTGGTCGGAGAAGTTCGCCTCGCCGGCCACGAAGCATCCGGGGATCGTGCTCATCAACTCGTAGTCGACCCAGAGGCCGCCCATGACGTAGTGGACGGCGGGATAGATGCGCATGGGCACGGTGTAGGGGTCCTCGCCGGTGATGCGCTCGTACATCTGGAAGAGGTTGTCGTAGCGCTCGACGATGACCGACCGGCCGAGCCGTTGCATCGAATCCGTGAAGTCGAGGTACACGCCGTTCTTCAACGGCCCGACGCCGCGGCCGTTGTCGACCTCGAGCTTCGCCGCCCGGGACGCGACGTCGCGCGGCACGAGGTTGCCGAACGCGGGGTAGCGGCGTTCGAGGTAGTAGTCGCGATCGTCCTCGGGGATCTGGTCGGGCGACCGGCCGTCGTCCATGTCCTTCGGCACCCAGATGCGCCCGTCGTTGCGGAGCGACTCGGACATCAGCGTGAGCTTGGACTGGAAGTCGTCGCTCGCCGGGATGCAGGTCGGGTGGATCTGCGTGAAGCACGGGTTGGCGAACGCGGCGCCCTTCTTGTACGCCCGCCAAATGGCGGTCGCGTTCGAGTTCTTCGCGTTGGTGGAGAGGTAGAAGACATTGCCGTAGCCACCCGTCGCGAGGACGACGGCGTGGGCGGAGTGCGAGCTGATCTCGCCGGTGTGCAGGTTGCGAACGACGATCCCCGCAGCCCGCCCGTCCTTGACGACCAGCTCCAGCATCTCGGAGCGCGGGTACAGGGTGACCGTTCCCGCTTCGACCTGATGGGCGAGCGCTTGGTACGCACCGAGCAGCAGCTGTTGGCCGGTCTGTCCCCGGGCGTAGAACGTGCGGGCGACCTGCGCACCACCGAAGCTCCGCGTGTCGAGAAGGCCGCCGTACTCGCGTGCGAACGGCACCCCTTGGGCCACGCACTGGTCGATGATGTCGAGCGAGACCTCGGCCAAGCGGTACACGTTCGCCTCGCGGGCCCGGAAGTCGCCGCCCTTTACGGTGTCGTAGAAGAGCCGGAAGATGCTGTCGCCGTCGCCCCGGTAGTTCTTCGCCGCGTTGATCCCGCCCTGCGCGGCGATCGAGTGCGCCCGGCGGGGGCTGTCGTGGAACGTGAAGGCCTTGACGTTGTAGCCGAGCTCTCCGAGGGTCGCGGCGGCGGCGGCCCCGGCCAACCCGGTGCCCACGACGATGATCTCGAAGCGGCGCCGGTTGTGCGGGGCCACGAGCTTCATGTCGAACTTGTGGCTGGTCCACTTTTGCTCGATGGGACCGCCGGGGACGCGCGACTCGAGCGAGAGCGTCACGGGTTCCCCTCCTCGGCGGGCTGCTCGGTGGCGAGCGGCGTGGTGCGGTGCGCTTCGTCGACCAGCTTGAACTGGACGGCCAGCGGGAAGCTGATGTTGCCCAGCAGGATGACCGTCGCGAAACCCTTCGCGAACCACCCCCGCCACGCGTTGAACCTGGGATGGTTCCAGCCGAGGCTCTGAAACAAGCTCCACGCCCCGTGGTACAGGTGGATGGCCAGCGCGACGTTGGCGAGGATGTAGAAGAGCGCAACCGGCAGCCGGCTGAAGCTCTCCACCAGGTTGTGATACGGGTCGCCCCGCACGAAGTCCGGGTTGGTGTTGCCCCAGGTCAGGTCGGAGAGGTGGAACAGCACGAACAGGGCGACGATGATGCCGGTCCACCGCATCGACCGGCTCGCGAAGTTGGCTGTGATGTAGTCGCGGTCGCTCGCGTAGCGCTGGGGCCGGGCGCGGCGATTCATGCGGGTGAGCGCGTACGCCGCGTGGATGTGCAGGACGAACGCCGCGGTCAACCCGCCCCGCATGAGCCACAGGGCGACCGTTCGCGGCAGGAACGGCGTGAGCAGATCCCGTAGCCATTCGGCGTAATGGGCCACATCGGCGGGCCCGAGGTACACCTTCAGGTTGCCGAGCATGTGGAACAGGACGTAGCCCATCAGCACGATGCCACTGACGGCCATCACCCATTTCTTGCCGATGCTGGAGCGGTAGAACTCGACCGGCCAGGGGGCGCGGCGGCTGGGTCGGGGGTTGACGATCGGGGTCGGGGCGCTGGACTGATCGAGTTGTCGCGAGCTCAGTTGCGCCACCAACGGCGACGCTACTTCGCTGCGGCGTGACCAGCGCCAATCTGCTTATACGAATCTGACATGCGCTCGGTCGCTCGCCACGATGACCACTCGGTCACCACTTGTGTCCGAACGCACGAGCCCGTTGCATTCTCGACGCAATAGCCCGTCGCTTCGCCGGGCTATTGCGTCGAGATGGGTTCAAGCGGCGGCGATCCTCGACGTGTAGCGGTTGGTTGCCGCCTCGGGTCCCGTGAGGTCGAGCCCTACGACGAGTTCGCCCGCGGCGTGGGGCACGACGAACTGGATGGTGCCGACGCGGACGCAGCTGTCGGCCGGCACGTCGCCGGTCCATCTCCACCGGTGACTGCCGCCGGGCCATTCCGCCGCGGCGGTGACGACCGCGTTGCTCAGCTCCTCCCGCCGGTCGCTGACGACGTGCACGTCGAGCGCCAAGGTCTCGCCCGGCCGCACGGTCGCGGGCAATCGGTCGGCCACCACGATCACCGGCCGGCACGCGTCGACCAGCGCGTTGTAACCCGCCTTCGGGGCGCGGTCGTGGCCGAGCACGGACCACGTGACCGCGGGCATGCCGTCGGCGAAACAGAAGTGGGCGAACCCGCCCGCCGGCCGGTACTTCAGCCGGCGCAGGGTCTCCACGTGATGCTTCACCACCGTCGCCTGGTACGCCTGGGTCGCGTCCCGCCACGAGGAGAACGTCGCGTGGTCCGCCGGCGGGACGTACCGGTCGAACTGGCGCTTCTGAAGCGCGTGGCGGTGACCCAACCGCTCCCACTCGAGGTCGGGCCACCGCTCGGCTTCGCAGAACCCGGCGTCGGCCGGGACCGCCTGCGCGCCGAACTCGGTCACGAAGCGTGCCATCCTCGGCAGCCGGGCGCACAGCGCCGGAAAGTCGCGCTCGTCACCCCAGTACCAACCGAAGTACAGGTGGCTGTCGGTGCCGTCGAGCTGGGGGAGGTGAGGCGGGATGCCGGAGTGGGCGACGACCGGCCGGCTGCGGTCGGCCTTCTCCAGTGCCCGCTTCACCGACCGGTCGAGGATCGTCTTGTTCCACGTTGGCAGTTCTTGCGCCGCGAGGCTTCTGACCGCGATGCGGAACAGCTTCGCTGGGTCGCCCAGTCCGCCCGGTTCGATGTCGATCGCCATCGGCTCGTTGTGCCCGCACCAGAGGAACACCGACGGGTGATGGCCGAGGAGGTCGACCGCCTCGCGCGCCTGCCGCACCGCCTGCTTGCGCACACCGCGGGCGTAGCCCCATTGCAGCGGAAGGTCTTGCCAGAGCAGGAGCCCGGCTTCGTCGGCCGCGTCGTAGATCTCCGGGCGTGAGACGTGGGCGTGGAGGCGGAGGAAGTCGAGGCCGGCGGCGGCAGCGAGGTCGATGTCGCGGCGCAGTTCCTCGGGCGTCGCTTCGGCCAGCGCCATCCGGGACGGGCCCTGGTTCGAACCTTTCAGGAAGAGCCGCTCGCCGTTGATCGAGAACACCCAGTCGTGCGCCGCGACGCGGCGCAGCCCGATGCGGAAGCGGCGCTCATGGGACACCGCGTCGTCGCCGACCTCCGCGTGGACCGACACCGCCGCGTCATAGAGGTGTTGGTCCCCCAACGCACGCGGCCACCAAAGGCGGGGGTCAGGACATGTCACCGTCCACTCGACCTGGTTCTCGCCGGCCGCGAGGGGATGCTCGGCGGAATGGTCGAGATCCCCGATCTGGGTGCGCACGACGACCGTGCGGGCGTCGGGGCTGTCGAGCACGGCGCGCAGCCCGACGACGGCTCGTTCGCTGGATGCCTCCCGACACAGAGCGCGCAGATGCCGGATGCGAACGGGCCCGGTGCGCTCGACCCGCACCGGCCGCCAGATCCCTCCTGGGTTCCACTCGGAGTCGAAGCAGTCCCAGTGCTGGAAGACGCCGGTGAGGTTGCGCTTCGCGGTCCGGTCGGTCTGGCGCGCGCACGCCACCTCGATGGCGAGCACATGCTCGGCGGCGGCGGTCAGGGGCGCGGTGGCCTCGAACGTGTGGGGGAAGAAGTAGCCCTCGGTGTCGCCCAGGTAGCCGCCATCGAGCCACACGTCGCCTTGGTAGAACAGCCCGTCGAGCACCACCCAGAGGCGCTCGCCCGGCTGACGCGGCTCACCCGTTTCGAAGCGTCGGCGGTAGAGGAGCGGGCCGTCGCTGTCGGCGAACGCAGGCACCGATCGCCAGTGGCCCGGGACCGCGAGGGCCTCCCATGCCGAGTCGTCGAAGGCCGGGTCGGGGAACGTCCGCCGCAGCTCTTCATCGGCAACCGCGGCCCGCCAGGTTCCGCCGAGGTCCACGGCGGCGAGGGTAGTGGCGTCAGCCGGTGACGAGCTCTTGGACGAGCCGGCCTCACCCCTTCGTGGTCGCCCCTTGCAGCGTCGCGACGACCCGTATCCACCGGAGGCGCCGCCGCGCCACCCTGGAAGCCCCGAGATCGAGGACGTACACGGCGGCCACCGTGAAGCCGGCGGTCGCGAGGACCGCGGCCACCAGCCCGAGAAGCCAACGCATGCCGGCAACGGTAGGTTGGCGAACATGTCGCGTCCTGCCACCCTCGGCCAGCTAATGGAATCCGGCTGGGTTTCGGTCCCCGTGAAGGAGGAGGTTCGCCGCAACGCCATCGCCCGCGTTGCCGCCGGCTCCCCGCTGTTCCCGGGCATCCTCGGCTTCGACGAGACGGTGCTGCCGCAACTCGAGAACGCCTTGATCGCCGGGCACGACGTGATCTTCCTGGGCGAGCGCGGTCAGGCGAAGACCCG
>WNGA01004135.1_pt1 | contig 30362 bp, 28 predicted proteins | sample 5400061 | NCBI WGS metagenome assembly WNGA01 (sample SAMN13153366, study PRJNA577476) | soil metagenome | isolation source: 100 cm soil or saprolite under grassland replicate 2 | place: USA:California | collected 2016-06-15
TCCGGCCGACCTACCCCACGTGTTCGACCGGTTCTACCGCTCGCCGCAAGCCCGGACGATGCCCGGCTCCGGACTCGGTCTGGCGATCGTCAAGCAGGTCGCCAACAGCCACCGCGCCACCGTCACCGCAGCGGCCGCCCCGGGTGGGGGTGCGCTGTTCGTGCTGCAGTTCCCGACAGCGGCCGGCGACGCAGGCACCAACCGAGCGGAAACTTCCTAACGAATTTTCACCCGCTACCTAAGGTCGCCTCACGCCCGGCTCATGCTCGCACCCGATTCTGACGAGCATGCCGTTTCGCCAGGATGATTGCCTGCGGCAGGCGGGCACCGTCTGGCACATCGAGGCGACGAGGCGCCTACGACCGCCTCGTTACCGTCCCGCGGCTGATGGGGCGCAAGCTGGTGATCATCGTGGCCTTCAGCTATGCGCGGCTGGGCAGGCACGGCGAGGCCATCACGGCCGGCCGGGAGGCGGTCGACCTCGCCCGGCGGCTCAACGACCCGGAGGTGCGCGCCGAGGCGGTCAACGCGCTCGGCGAGGCGTACCGCTTCGCTGGCGAGAACCGGGCCGTCGCCATGGACGTCGGGCGGTCCAAGGTGCTCGCCGCGGCCGAGCGGATCCGGGCGCTGCGGCCGGACATCGAACTCGACGCGCGGGAGTCCATTGTGGACACCGAGGCGGGGAACGGGAGCCGCGTGGCCGGCCGCCGTGCGGCGGCCGCCTGATCGCCTCGCCGCCGCGCGCGGCGCTTGCTCAAGCGGTGCTTGCCGCCGCTGAGGCGCGGCAGGGCGATCACGGGCGGGATCATGCCATGGTGAGTCGCACCGACCCCGCGGTGCCGCCGGATCCGACGCCGAGATCCACCGTCACGTCGAGCAGCCCGTACCCGGCCGGCCGGGAGGACACCGCGCCGAGCCGCGCGAGTAGCGCCCGCGACGCGGTATTCTCAGCCTCCACGACAGTGCTCAGCCGGGTCACCGCCGCCGGCCGGGCCTCGATCAACGCCTCCGCGAGCGCGGTACCGACCCCGCGTCCCTGCCAGTCGTCGGTGACGGTCACGGCGATGTCCGCTGCCGCCGGATCGTCGGCGTCCTGCACCAGCCGGCCCACGCCGACCGGCCGGTCCACGCCGTCCGGCGGCACGACCACCAGCACCAGCGCGATGTGGTGCACTCCGTCCACGCCGCCGACCAGCAGCCGGATCATCGCGTCGTCGAGCTCGGGCAGGCTGGTCAGGAACCGGTGCCGGCGGGAATCGGGCGAGAGGTGGCGGAACCCGTCGCGCAGGCCCTCCGCGTCGCTGGGAAGCAGCGGCCAGATGAACGCCGGCGTCCCGTCGCGGAGCACCGTTTCGCCGGGTAGGCGGTCGCCAGCGGCCGGTACGCCGGTACCCGCACCACCGGGGACCGGCTCTCGCGTGCTCATCGCGTCCTCACCACACCGTCCGACGTCGGCTGCCATCGCGCGTCCTGGACCCGCCCCACAGTACCGGCGGTCCGGGGGGTACGTCCGGGTGTGCGGCGGGTACGAATGCCGGATGGCACCTGCTCAGACCGGCCTGACCGTCGCGGTGACCGGACCGACCGGCACGTTCGGGTTCGGCCTGGTTCCGCTCCTGCAGGCCGATCCGCGGGTGGCCCGGATGATCGGGGTTGCGCGCCGGCCGTTCGAGCCCGCGGAGCACGGTTGGACCAAGATGGCGTACCGGCGCGGCGACGTCCGCGACCGGGCGGGCCTCGAAGCAGCGTTCCAGGGCGTTGATGTGGTGATCCATCTGGCCTTCATGATCACGGGGATGTCCTCCCACCGGGTCGCCCGCGAGATCAACATTGACGGTACCCTCAACGCCTTCCGCGCGGCCGCGGCCACCGGGGTACGCCGGTTCGTGTATGCCTCCTCCGTCGCGGCGTACGGCTTCCATCGCGACAACCCGATCGGAATGACCGAGGACTGGCCGGTGCGCCCGGCGGCCCGGTTGTTCTACGCACAGGAAAAGGCCGAGTTGGAACGCCTGCTCCAGGCCGAGTCGCAGGCGCACCCGGCGCTTGATCTCTACCTGCTACGGCCGCCGGTCGTCCTCGGCCCGCACGCCACCGGCGCCAAGGATCTGCTGCCCGGGCCGCTCGCCCCGCTGGGCCGCCGGCTGTTCGGTAACGCACGCCGGCTGCCGGTCCCGGTACCCCTGCTGGTGCCCGCGCTGCCGATGCAGTTCATCCACGAGGATGACGTCGGGCAGGCGTTCCTGCTGTGTACCGTCGGCGCCGGCCCGCCGGGCGCGTACAACATCACCGGCGACGGCGTGGTCACCACCGCCGACGTGGCCCGCGAGTTCGGCTTTCTCGCGCTGCCCCTGCCGGCCGGTCCGGTACACGCGGCCGCCCGCGCCGCGTCGGCGCTCCCGCTGCCCTTTACACCACCGGCCGCGCAGTGGATCGAGGCATTGAGCCACCCGGCAATCATGGACGCCAGCAAGGCCAAACGCGCACTGGGCTGGAAGCCGAAGTATTCGAGCCTGCAGGCGCTACGTGACACGATCGCCCGGCCGTCCTGAAGCCGTCGCCGTCGCCGGGTGGCCGGCGGCTGACCCGCAGATGCGCTCAGCGCTGGCGCGCGGCGGCCCGGCCAACGGTGCTGCCTTCGGGGGATGGCTGGCGGACGGCCGCTGTCTCGACGAGCTCCTCCATACCGCGGCAGATGCCCTGGGCGAGCACGTCCACGTCCGGGAACGCGTCGAAGTCGACATTGATGCCGAAGGTCATCGCCCGGACGTAGGAGTAGATCCCGATGGATATCCGGCTCCCGTTTGCGATGGGCACGTAGGCGTACAGCGAGCACATCTGCCTGCCGAGCACGTACAGCGGGACCGGCGGCCCGGGCACGTTGGTCGTCGTGACCTGGGTCCACGACTGCCCGGCCCGCATGCCGGCGCGGGCGCCGAGGTCGAGCAGGGTCGGCGCGACGAACTCGCCCAGTGCCATGATCGAGCGCGCGTCGAGCGCCTTCATCACGCGCTTGTACTCGTCCATCTGGTCGCCCAGCGACGCCAGCCGCTGCACCGGATCCGGCTCCGCCACCGGCAGGTCGACGAACACGCCGGACACTTTGTTGTTCAGTGTCCCGCGCTCGCCCACCTGGCGCACCGAGATCGGCACCATTGCGCGCACCACGAGCCCGTCGGTCAGCTCGCCCCGGCTTTCCAGGAGATCGCGGAATCCACGGGCGATAGCGGTGAGCACGACGTCGTTGACCGTCCCGCCCAGCCCGGCGCGTACCTGCTTGATCTCGTCCAGCGAGGTCTCGCTCCACGCCCACCGGCGGTGCGGCCCGATCGGGCCGTTGAGTGAGCGCGCCACCGGGGTGGTGATCTGCCGCGCCAGGCCGGGCAGCACGGAGCCGAGCGCGGCGCCCCGGCTCAGCACCGCCCCGGGCACCCGCCGGAGTTGGTCGAGCCCGGGCAAACCGCCGAGCTGGCGTATCGGGTGCACCACCGCCTCGCGCACGCTGCCGGTCAGCACGGACGCCGTCGAGGGCGCCCGCGTCGGGGTCCACGTCACCGGGCGGGGGTGCTCTGCCGCCGGATCGCTGTCAAAGATCAACTGCATCAGGTCAGTGCCCGCGATGCCGTCGACCATACAGTGGTGCACTTTCGAGATCAGCGCCCAACGGTCGTTCTCCAGCCCCTCGACGAGCCACGTCTCCCACAACGGTTTCGTCATGTCCAGGCGCTGTCCGAGCACCCGACCGGCGAGGTTGCGCAACTGCTCGGCGCTGCCCGGACGGGGCACGGCGCTGTGTCGGACGTGGTACAGGATCTGGAAGTGCTCGTCGTCGACCCACAACGGCAGGCTGAGGTGCAGCGGAACCGGGCGCACCCGCTGCCGGTACCGGGGGACCTGCGGCAGCTTGCCCAGCAGCAGCCGGACCAGGTCACCGTATGAGGGTGCCGGGCCCTCGAACACCGCGACGGATCCCACGTGCATGGGGGTGTTCTCGCTCTCGGCGAAGTAGAAGAAGGCGTCGCTCGCGCTCATCCGGTCCACGATCTGCTCCTCGCCGTCGAGGTCGGGGCTTGCCGGAACGCGTGACCGTGCGACCGGTAACCGGGGGATCGGCCTGCCCTCAGCATCGTAATCCGGTGTCGTGCTCCAGCCGGGTTCGCGCGACTCCGGGCGCGAGCAGCGGCCGGCACCGCTCACGCCCCCGGCTGGTCCGGCGGCGGGAACAGCGCCGCCAGCCCGACCCGGGTGGGTGCGCGGAACGGCCGCCACCCGCCGGCCGGCTGGGCCAGCCGGTCGGCCACCACCCAGAACACCCCGGGGTTGTGCCCCATCCCGAGGTGGCTGCCGCGGACCGCGACGTTCTCGCTGGTTGGACCGACCGGTTGCAAGCAGGCCCGCCAGTCGACCACCCCGTCGCCGCGCGAGTACACCGACGTGCTCGGCACCGGCAGCGGCCGGCGCGCGGCATCGTCGGAGGGGTGGATCCGGTCAGCGGCGTGCAGATCGGCGTACTGGCGGTACGCGCGGCTGCCGGCGGTCCGGTCGGCCTGCCCCTCGACGAGCGCGAACGGGGAACCGAGGCTGATCACCTGGCGAATCTGCCGGGGAGAGCGCAGCGCCAGCCGACGCGCGAAGATGCCGCCGAGGCTCCACCCGACGATGCTGACCGGCGTGCCGTGCTCCGCCGCGAGCCGCTCCACCAACCGTGGCAGCGCGTCGACGACCTCCCGGGTCGGCCCCCGGTTGCGCCCGAGCGCCCAGCCGACCACCGGGTACCCGAGCCGGCGCAGCCAGCCGCGCAACGGCACGGTGGACATGTCGGATGCGAGCAGGCCGGGCAGCACGAGGACCGGATGCGGCTCGCCGCGCGGCGCCCGCCGCAGCAGCGGCAGGCTGGCCGCGAACACGCCCGCCTCGGCCATGGAGCGCGCCGGTTCGGTCGCGAAGAGCAGGCGCCGGTCGCGCGCCGGTTCCGGGTGCCCGGCGGCGTTCACCGCGTACGCAGCTCGGTCTTGAGGATCTTCCCGGTCGCGTTCTTCGGCAGGTCGTCGAGGATGCGCACGTCGCGCGGGTACTTGTACGCCGCCAGCCGCTCTTTGCAGAACGCGATCAGCTCGTCCGGCTCCACCGTGGCGCCCTGCCGGAGGCTGACGAACGCCACGACCTCTTCGCCCAGCCGTTCGTCCGGCCGGCCGATCACCGCCGCTTCGGTGACCAGTTCGTGCTGGTAGAGCACCTCCTCGACCTCTCGCGGGTACACGTTGAAGCCGCCGCGGATGACCAGGTCCTTCTTGCGATCGACGATGCGGTAGAAGCCGTCCTTGTCGCGGTACGCCAGGTCACCGGTGTGGAACCAGCCGCCCCGCAGGGCCTCGGCGGTGCCCTCCGGGTTCTTGTAGTACCCCTTCATCACGTTGTGGCCGCGGATGACGATCTCGCCGACGTTGTCGGGCCCGGCCGGCAGTTCGCTGCCGTCCTCCGCCACGATCCGGATGTCGACGCCCCACATCGGCCGGCCGATCGACAGTACCCGGCGGTCTTCCGCGCTCCGGTTGAACGTCGCGAGCGCCACGGTCTCCGACAGCCCGTACCCTTCCAGAATCACGACGCCGCGGTACTTCTCCTCGAAGCCGCGGATGACCTCGCCGGGGATCGACGCTCCGCCGGACACGCCGACGCGCAATGCGGACAGGTCCCGGCCGGACGTGTCGGCCTGCAGCAGCGCGATGAACATGGTGGGCACGCCGCAGATGACCGTGCACCGGTGCTGCTCCAGCGCGTCGAGCACGGGGCCGACCTCGAACCGGGGCATCAACACGACGGTGCCGCCGAAGCGCACCGCGACGTTGAACGTGCTGGACAGCCCGAACACGTGGAACAGCGGCAGTACCAGCAGGGCGATGTCCTCGGGGACGTACCCGAACGCCTCGCCGCCCACGGTGCACGCCATGTACATCTGGAAGTGGGTGAGTTCGGCGCCCTTCGGCCGGCCGGTGGTGCCGCTGGTGTAGAGCAGGACGGCCGTGTCGTCGGCGTTGGTCGGCACGATGTCCCCGGTGTCCTGCGCCTGGAACAGCTCGTCGAAGCGCCGGGCGCCCTCGGGAACGGTCGTGTTCCCGGGCGAGGTCACCACGTAGATCGGCAGGTCACCGACCCCGGCCGCACCTTTCATCGCCTCGCCGGCGAACGCGTCGAAGGTGACCAGCAGTGCGCTGTCGCTGTTGTCCAGGTGGTAGGCGATCTCGGGCGCCCGCAGCAGCGGGTTCAGCGGAACGAGCGCGAGACCGGCCTTGAGCACGCCGAAGTAGGTGAACACGAACTGCGGGACGTTGGGCAGGTGGACGGCCACCTTCTGGCCCGGCGCCAGGCCCAGCCGCTGCAGGCTGGCCGCGACCCGGCCGGATATCTCGTCGACCTCGGCGTAGGTGAAGGTGCGGTCGCCGAAGTACATCAGCGGCTTGTCGGGTCCGGCCTTCGTCGACTCCCGCAGGATCGTGGCGAGATTGAAGCTCATGGCAACCTCCGAGCCCGGGCGGATGAGCGCGCCCGCTTCTCGCACGTTACCAACGCGATCCCGCGGCCGGCTCGGCCGAAGGGCCGCTGACCTGCCCGGCTCGGTGATCAGGTCCCTTCCAGGTGACCGCGCTGGTGCAGCACAAACAGCAGGGCCATCGAGGGTACGACGATGAGCAGCGCCGCGGTCGCCACGACCGTCAGTGCCCAGAGCATGCGCCCGGGCGCGGCGGCCTCGGTGATGCGCAGATGGGTGCCGAGCAGTGGGCGGGAATGCTTGCGTGTGAGGGCGGAGATGGGGGAGGCCGATGACGGCAGCGCCGGGTGGGCGGGCTCGCCCTGACGCCACCGTGTTGACCGTCGGCCACGGCACGCGACCGATCGAGGCGTTCGTCCCAGTCCTGCGGCAGGGGTCGGCATCGAGTACGACTGGAAGGGCGACGCACTCGGCGGACGGCGACCGCGGTCCGATCGGAGCAGGCACACCGCCTTGCGGGAGGCGTCCATGCTGGAGGTCGGCCGCAGCCAACCGCACCGGCTCTCTCCCACGGTGCGCCGCGGACATGACGGCTGGCCGGTGTACGACGTGGCCCACACAATCCCCGGCTTCGGTTAGCACTGTCCGATAGCGGCCCGCCCGAGCGCGATCGAGGAGGTTTGCGCTGCGAGGTCCCGATGTCGAGACGGACCGGCGGCACTGCCCGGTACTGGTCGACCCGCGCTGGGCTGGGCACGATGGGATAGTGATCCCGCTCGAACTTGCCCGTCGGCTGCGGGCGGCCGGCCTGGCTTGGAAGCCCGCGCCCGGCGACCGGTTCGTCATCCCCGACCGGGACCTGGACGACCTGTTCGTCCTCAGTCACATGACGATCGAGGTGCACGAGAGGCCGAACGGTCCGATCATCGGCTTCAACGGCACGACCGAATGGGCGCTCGATGACCTCGATCAGGACGAGGCGCTATGGCTGCCGCGCGAGGACCAGTTGCGCGAACTGCTCGGCGCCGCGTTCCACAGGCTGGAGCGTATCGGCGACGGTTATCGGGTGCTCGCGGCGGTGCACGGCCGGGTCGCGCAGTTCACCGCCGGCTGCCCCGAGGAGGCCTACGGTAAGGCGGTGCTGCGTCTGTTGACGGTCAACGCGGAACGGTAACCAGCTGGCGTCGATGACGTGGGCCGACACTTCGGCCAGCAGCAGTGCGTGAGCGGGAGCCCGCCGAGCCAACCGGGCAGCCCCGCCGTCTCGGCGGGTGCCGCCGCACCGGTCACGGCGGACGGCGGTACCCCCGCCACGAGCGTGCCGACCGGCGCCGTCCTGCCCACTGCCACCGGACGCCGGCGCCGCGTCTGATATCGGCGCACCGGACCGGGGCCTGCCGACGGTGACCACCGTCCCGGTCACGGGCAGCATGGTGCGTGGGGGGCACGACCGGACGCATCTCCACGTGTGGGTGGACCGGCAAGACACCGAGGGCAACCTGTTCTAGCCGTGTTGCGCCGGCGCCGCACAACGAGCAACCGTGCGGGCCGGGCGGTGGTTGGCGGTGCTGCGGTGGCTGGTGGCGGTGGCGTTGCTGACAGCCGGGACGGGCACGGCGCTGAGAGGGGGCAGCCCACGGCGACCATCGAGTTTCCTTGGACCGCCAGCGGAAATCGATCCGCTTGACCAGCCGATCGAGTTCGTCGAGATCGAACGTAACCGGCGGTACGGGGTCCTGGAAGCCGTGGGCCGCGGCTGCTCGCCGAGGTCGGCGTTCCGGACGGGGGAGATGGCAGAGCGGTGCGGCCAGGCCGGCAAGGTGACGTCCGGGCCAAGGGAGCAGTCTTGGCCGGGCGGGCGGCGATGAGTTTCGAGGGCTGCCCGGGGTCTACCCCTTGACACGAGCCTCGACAGGGACGGAGTTACCGAGATGCATCCGCCGGCCATCGGCAGCATCCTATTGGCAAGTACCAACCCGGACCGGCTGCGCGCCTGGTACGAGCAGGCGTTTGGCGTGGCCACCGACATCGACGGCTTCATCCGGTTCGGTGGCGTCGGCCTGCTGGTCGACGGCCGCGACGACGTCGGGACACGCAGCCCCGAGCCGGGTCGCGTGATCGTCAATCTGCACGTCGACGATGCCCGGGCGACTGCACGGCACCTGGACAGCCTCGGCGTGACCTGGGTTGCGAAGATCGAGTACCGGGAGCCGGCCGGCGCGTGGTTCGCCACCGCGGTCGACCCGGACGGCAACTACGTCCAGATCATCGAGCTGACTCACGCGTACTGGGCCGCCCGCCGGCGGCGTGCGCGGGAAGCCGGTGGGTACGAAGCCGGCGGGCTCGAGGCCGGTTCGGTGGCGACCCGCCTGCCGGCGCAGGACCTGGCACGGGCGAGGCGGTTCTACGCAGAGAAGCTGGGCTTGCAGCCAGTCGAGACGCGGCCGGGTGGGTTGCGCTACCAGTGCGCGGACGGCAGCAGCTTCGCGCTGTTCGAGTCCACCGGCCGGCCGTCGGGCGAGCACACCCAGGTGGGCTGGAAGGTCGACGACATCGAGGCGGTGGTCGCCGAGTTGCGCGGCCGAGGCGTGGTGTTCGAGGACGTCGACGTCGCGGGGCCTCGAACGGTCGACGGCATCGCCGAGGTGGCCGGCAACTACCCGTCCGCCGGCGGCGCCGGCGAGCGGGCCGCGTGGTTCCGTGACAGCGAAGGCAACTTGCTGGGCGTCGGCCAGGCGGTGCCGCCGGAGAGGAGGAGCTGAGCACGCCCACCGGAGCCCTTAAGGTGCAGCCGCGCACCTCCCGACGAGCTACCCGGGTCAGGCCCGGGGATGGCCGGCCGACACTGCCGACGCCCAGCAGCGGTGGCGGCCGTTCGCCGAGCGGGTCGGTGGTGACCTCTCGCTTTTCCAGGGTGCTGCTGGTTTGTGCAGCTCGAGTGCGGGATCCAGTAGGTCGTAGGGGAGTGGGACGGCCCATATGGTGATGTTGGACCAGCTCGTATACGGCTGACGTTGTTGGTTTCCTTCGGCGCACTGTCATCTGACGTCCGGATGCTGTTGCGCTCAATTCGTCGATCATTGTGGCTTGGTGCTCAGGCTCCGCCAGTCCTGGACGGCTGCCCATGAAGGGAAGTCCCGCCAGCCGATCTCCGGGTAGCGTGCGCGCAGCGCTGGTATGTCGACGCGGTTACCGACCCGGTCGAGCCATTCGAACAGCGGGTTGGGGGAGTTCGGGAACGGTCCGACTGCCTCGATGGTATGGCCGACGATTCGCGACACGGTGCGAGCGCACTCCTCGGCGGTCGGTTCGTCGGCGGCGATCTCCACACGTGTGCCGAGGAAGCGGTCTGGCTTTTCCATCACCAAGGTGGTGAAGGCGACGACGTCGGCGAGGCAGATCTGCTGAATGCGCCGGGTGGTGGGCACCGGGCTGGGCAGCTTACCCGCTGTTAACGCTGGCTGGTTCCACGGGTTCCACAGGTTTTCCATGAAGTAGACCGGGGCGATTATGGTGAAGGGCACGCTGGTTCGGCGGATGTGCTCCTCCACGATGCGTTTGCTGTCGAACACGGGAACCCCGGTGGGTTGTTCGGCGCCGGCGACGCTGACATAGACGAGGTGGCCGACGCCCGCAGCGGCGGCCGCGTTGACGATGTTCTTGCCGTGGCGGCTGTCGCCGAGCGGCCCCGCGGCGTGCGAGGTGCCGGCCGCGAAGACGACGTCAGCCGCCCGGGCTGCGGACACCAGGCTTTCGACGGTATCGAAGTCGGCTCGGACGATATGTGCGCCCAGTTCCCCGAGTGCTCGTGCCCGCGCCGACCGGGGGTCGCGGGCGGTGGCCCGCACTTGGTGGCCACGTTGCAGGAGCGCGGCCGTGAGTTGGCCCAAGCGGCCGGTCGCGCCGCAGACAAGGATGGTGAGGCTGCCCATGTAAACTACCCTACCCCTGTAGGGTATCCGCTGAGATCACATCCTGCTGTGCCCCAGGTACCTGGATGCCGGCGACAACCCGGCGTTGAAGGTTTCCTGCCGGAAGCGACCCGGGCCTCTGATGATCTTCAGGCGGTCAGCCAGTTTCCGGTCTTCGGGCTGACCATCCCGTGACGGACGGCGCTCGTCGCCGCTTCGAGACGGGAGTGGGCGCCCAGCTTGGTCAACACGTTCTGGATGTGGCAGCGGGCGGTCGCGCCGGCTATGCCCAGCGATCGAGCCAGCTTGTTGGTGTCGTCGCCGCGCACGAGGGCGCTCAACACCTCCCGCTCGCGGGGGGTGAGGAACCAGGCGAGCCGTTGGGCGTCGTTGAGCGGGCGCCGGGAAGCACCGGAAAGGACGGGCTCGGTGGTGCCGGCGGCCGGCACCACGATTTCGCCCGCGTACACCCGATCCAGGAGATCGACGACCTCGGTGAGGGTCCGACGCTTGTCGCCGACACCCCGCACGCCCGCCGCTCGCGCGGCCGCCAACAGCGCCTCGTCCATCTCTCCGCTCAACAGCACGAGGTGCGTGCGCCGGGACGCCTCGTGCAGCACGGTCAGCCGGTCGAGGATGCCTTCCGCGCTGGACACCAGGTCGAGCAGGCACACATCGACAGACTGGCGCCGCAGCACGTCGAGGAGCTGGTCGCCATGGTGCGTGACCGCCACGATCTCCTTCCCCTGCACGTTCAGCACATGGGCGAGAGATTCGGCGAAGACCAGCTGGTGGGCGTGGATCAACAGACGCATCACAGGCTCCCCAAGGCGGCTCGGGGCTCGTTGGGTGACGCACCTCGCGTGCGCAGCCGCACGCAGCAGCCGCCAAGACTGCTCCGGCAGATCTCCAGATGACCATTCCAGGCGGCGGCGAACTCTCGCAGGATGTCCAAGCCGAGCGAGTCCGTCCCGGCCGGGACCGCACCGAACCCCGGGCCGTCGTCGTCGACCTGAACCACCACCCAGCCCGCTGCGCGCTCGACCCGTACCTCCACCCGGCCGTCGGGTCCCGCCGCTCGCACCGCGTTGTCCACCATGTTGCGAAGCGCACGCCAGAACGCGAGTGGGTCAGCGTGCGTCCAGGCCTCGGAGCCGGAGAAGCCGATCATGGTTGACGTGGACAGCCTGATCGCCGCGACGGCTTCGCTGGCGAACAGGTCGAGCCGGATGGGTTCGGGAACGGGCTGGATGGTCCATTCCCGCTCGGAGAACGTCTCCTCGTAGGCCCGCTGGAGAAGGTCGAGCCAGCGCGCTTCGCCAAGGATCTGGCGGGCTCGTTGCCGGCTGTCGGTACCGACGTCCGGGGCACTCTCGAGCACGGACGCAAGCAGCATGATCGTCGCGAGCTCGTGCCGGATGTCATGACTGAGCTGCCGTCGCCGCGACACTGCCTCCTCGCCGGCGTCGGGATCCGACCCGTCCATCATGGTCTTGGCGTGCGGCCCGAGCGGTGATGAACGCGCCGCCGCCCGGCCGACCGCCCGCAGCGAGCGGACAATCGACACGGTGTCCTCGTTGGGGAGGGACCGAGAAACTGCAGAATGGCGCTGGACGTCGGTCGACTTGGAAAGGCCCACGACCTCCCCCTCGGAGTGCGGCTCGTTCCCCGTCGATTAATCTCACGTCGCAGATCAGAAACACCGCCAACGTATCTGTCCTGCGGCGAAGGGACAGTCATCCGGACGACAATCGGTTGACAACCGCACGTGTTCATTTCGTGTGATCCGTCGGAGGCAGCCCAAGACTGCTCGCCCTACAGTCCACGGCGAAGCCGACACGCAACACCATCGTTGTCGACCAACTCGGTGGCTGCACCGCAGCGGCCAATGAATGGGCCGCTGCGTGGACCGCGCGGCGCCGAACACCCGGCCGGAGCCGGCCAGGTGTCACGGCAACCTCGGCCTTTGGCCGGAAATCGTGCCCGATCATCACCTGAACCCGCCGGACGTACCGGCGTCGCCGGCGGCCGTGGTATTCGCTCAGGTCGCAGCGACGACGGCGCCCACACAGACGACAGCGGCCCCGTCCCCGACCGTCACAGCCGCGAGAGCGCCCGGTCGCTGATGAAGCTGTGCAGGCCGAACTGGCGGGCGCGACGGGCCGCGAAGGCGGCCAGCCCTTCGGTGTCGGCATAGTCCAGCGCGTACAGGTCGAGATCGAACTCCAGGAGGCGTTCGGCGATCTTGGCGTGTTGCTCCAGGACGTCGGGGGGCCAGGGCGCGTATCCGCGGTCCGTCCAGCGCACGCTGAACGACTCGAACAGCACGCCGTCGACCAGTTCGGCCATCTGTGGCAGCAGGCCGAAGCCGCGGTTGGCCAGCAGGTAGGCTGTCCCGGCCCGCTCCCGGATGGCCGCGACGAGGGCGAGCAGGTGCGGGATGTCCTCGGGGTAGGTCAGCTCCACGTTGAGCGCGTCGAGGAACAGCCCGCCGAACCCGGCGTCCAGTGCGGTTGACGCCTGCCGGAGCACGTGCGCGACCCACCCGGGATGGCTGATCTCGACGAATGCGCCGCCCCAGTCCGGATTGCGATCCGGCCGCTGCCACGGTGCGGCGGGCCCGTGATCTTCGGACAGGGACATGTACGCCAGCGGCTCAACGCCGCGCTGGCGCAGGCTGGTGAGCTCGTCCGGCGAGTAGAACTCGGGCTGCAACACCACGCGGCGGTACTTGGCCAGCCGGTCCAGCTCGCCCGTCCCGTAGTAGAACGCGATGGACTGCTGCCCGGCCACGCCTTCCTCGGGTGCCGCCACGAACTCGCGGTACCAGTCGAACGTGCGCCGTACCCCTTCTTCGAGCGGCACCATCGGCTCGTATCCGGTCAGACGCCGCAGCTTCTCCAGGTCGGGACAGCGCCGGGCGACCGAACCGGGCGGCGCGGGGGCGGTCTGGATCGCCGGGACGGCGCCGGCCACCCGAAGTACGATCTTGGCGAGTTCGTCGATCCGCGTCTCCGTGGTGTCGTCGCCGATGTGCACGATCTCCCCGGTCGCGGCCGGCGTGCTCATCAGGCGGACCATTGCCTCGACCGCGTCGTCGACATAGCAGAACGCCCGGTACTGGTCGGCTCCCCGGACCAGGAACGGGTCATCGCCGCGGAGGGCGCGCAGCGACATCTCCGGGATCACGTGGTCGGTGCCCATCCGTGGCCCGTAGACGTTGTGGAAGCGGCCGATGACGCAACCGATCCCCTTCGCCCGCGCGGCGTGCAGGAACGCCGCCTCGCCGAGCAGCTTGCTGACCGCGTACGCGAACCGGGGCGCGCTGATGTCGGAGATCATGAGCGGCACGTCCTCCGGAGTGGGCACCGGCACGATCCCGGCGTCCACGCCTCCCGCGTACACCTCACTGGTGGAGGCGAAGAAGACCTGTTCACCTGGGGAGACCCAGTCGAGCAGGTGCAGCGCGGTGAGGGTGTTGACGCGCACGACGCGGTCCGGGTCCTGCTCCACGTTGCGCACGCCCACGACGGCGGCGAGCAGGTAGATCTGGTCCCAGCCCTGGGGAAGCGCGGTCCAGGTCGCTGCCGCCGTGAGGTCACCGGAGATGACCTTGACCTGTGGGTGGCGGCGAAGCTGGTTGAACTCGCGGTCACGGCGGCCGCGGGAGAAGTCGTCGACGATGGTCACCGCGTGGCCGTCGTCGATCAGGCGGCGTGCCAGATGCACGCCGATGAAGCCGGCACCGCCGAGCAACAGGACCTTCATGGCCGACCTCCGGTCAATCGTGGACCGACCGCGGCACGTAGCCGAGGCCGGCATAGCGGACGCCCGCGGCGGTCACGGCGGCCTCGTCGAGGATGCGCCACGAGTCGTAGACGAACAGGGGCTTGACATCGTGGAACAGCGCGTCCACCTGGATCGCGCGGTAGTCGGGGTGGTCGGTGATGAGCAGGACGGCGTCGACATCGGTGAACGCCTTGTCCTGGCTAATCGGCTCTCCGCCGTACCAGCGGATCACGTCCTCGGTCACGATCGGGTCGTGGCCGAGCACGGTCACGCCGGCGTCGGTGAACACGGGCATCATCGCCGCGACCGGCGAGCCCCGCATGTCGTCGGTCGGCGGCCAGCCCTTGTACGCCCAGCCGAGAACGGACAGCCGCGCGCCCTCGGTGGAACCGCGCGCCTCATGCAGCAGCTCCATCACGGTATGGGCGACATGCACCGGCAGGTACTCGTTCAGTTCGCGGGCCCGACCGACCAGGAACGGCTCGCGACGCCGGGAACTGCTGATCATGATGTACGGATCCTTGGACAGGCAACCACCGCCGACGTACCCCGGCTTGGACAGATCCGGACGCGGGTAGTCGAGGTTGGCGGCGCGGATGACCTCGAGCGGGTCCAGGGCGTGTTCCTCGGCGATCAGCGCGATCTCGTTGCCGAACGCGTAGATGAGGTCGGTGTGGCAGTTGTTGGACAACTTCACCATCTCCGCCGTCTCCAGGGTCGACACCGGGACCACCTGCCTGGCCAACTCGCTGAAGAGAGCGACACCGGCGGCGACACTCTCCTCGTCGAGCCCGCCGATGACCTGCGGTAGGTCGACCAACTCCTGCAACGCCCGGCCCTGGATCGTGCGCTCCGGCGCCATGACCAGGAGGGCGTGGCCCCACGCCTCCAGCAGCGCGGGCAACACGACGGCCCGGCTACCCCCGATCGGTACCGTGCTGCGAACCACGACCAGCGTCTCCGGGCCGCACCAGCGGGCGATGTCGCGCGCGGCTGACGCGAGATATGTCAGGTTCGGTCGGTGACTGACCGGGTCGGTTGGCGTCGACACGCAGATCACGGCCGCGTCGAGCCGTTCGTGGGGTAGTTGCGGCCCGACGAAGATCCGGGAGCCGGTCAGCTCGCCGAAGACCTCCTCCACGCCGGGCTCGAAGATGTGCGGCTGTCCGCGCGATAACGACTCCAGCACGCGCGGCTGCGCGTCCACGCCGTACACGGTGTGACCGGCACGGGCGAGCGCCGCGGTGAGGGTCAGACCGACGTAGCCCATCCCGACGATTCCCACCGTCTTCGGCATGGTCCGACTCCTTTCGATCTTCAGGGACAGGAGGCTCGATCTTTCAGGGGCAGGAGGCGCTGACCCGGTCCAGGTCGCGAACCCCGACGTAACCGGCGAAGCGCTCAACCCCGTACCTCCGGCAGGCCGCTCGAACGTTTTCCGGCCGACTCGCGTAGTCGACCGCGAGCACCACCTTGCCGGCGTCGCGCAGGGCTCGCGCGTTGTCCAGGTTCTCCGCGCAGAAGTCCTGCTCGCACGGTTTGTCGGTGGCCTGGAAGAACAACTCCTCCATGCCGATGCCGTCGATCGCCTCGGTGTATCCGGGATACTTGCGCAGCTCGGGGGAGTTCTGCGGGACGACCCAGACGGCGGCCCGCTGACGCTTGGCGTACGAACTGATCCGCGCGATCAGAGCGACCATCTTGCGGGCCAGGCTGTCGCGACTCTCCCCCGGAACCAGGGACAGGTCCAGCTCCTCGTACGCCAGCGGCGTGTCCAGGTAGACCCCGTCGAACCCGGCCCGGATCGCCTGGTCGACCCGCGGCCGGACGACCCGGTCCCACCAGCGGGGATCCCAGTACCGGACGAAGTACTCGTCGGGCCAGTCCGACCAGCGGTTGACGATCAGATCCCCCGCCTGCGTGTACTCCGGCCGGAACGTCTCGATGCTGCCGATCTCGAAGTAGGCGAGGACCACCTTCCCGGTCCGGCGGAGCGCGTTGGTCTCGTCCGCGCGGAAGAAGTCGGACTTCGCGTCCCGGGCAAGATCGATGACGGCGACCTGCGCGCGTGCGCGGGCCAACGCGTCGAGGCGCCCGTTCGGGTAGCCCTGGAGCTGGTACACCCATCTGGTGATCGCCGGCCGGGATGGCTGCGACCGTAGGTCAGGGGTGGCGGCGGTCGACGACGGGGCCGCTCCGGACCAGCCCTCGGACGGGGCCCGCGACGAGCTGGCCGGCGCGGCGCTCTGCCGCGCATGTGCGCATCCCGCCGCGATGAGCGCCACCGCGAGCGACAGGACGGGGACCGTCGTACCCCTGCCCATCACCGACGTCCACCCACGCCGGCGGTGGAGCGGGTGGTCCAGATCGCCTGCACCGAATCGGTGAGGTCGTGGGTGGGGCGCCACCCGAGGCCTTCAGCGGCCCGGGTGATGTCCGCGCGTATCCAGTCCACCGCGGCCGAACGTGCCGACGGCGGGCCCGCTTCACGTATCTCGCCGGTGAACGCCGCCGCCCGGGCAAGCAGCTCGACCGCCTCGCGCGCCGTCACCGCCCGCCCACTGCCCACGTTGACCACCCGCGCGGGCACGCTTGGGACGAGCACGGCGGCGACCACCGCCCGTGCCACGTCACGCGCGTCGACGAAGTCCCGGTGCGCCGTCAGCGGCCCCATGGTGACGACCTCGGCGCCGTCGACCAGGGCGTCCCGCAGGCGCGCCGCGGCACGGCCGAGCAGGGTCTCACCGCGGAGCCCGGGTCCGATCGGATTGAACACCCGCAGCGTGACCCCGTCGACCCGCCCGGACGCACCGGCGAACTCCACCAGGCGGGTGGCTGCGAGGTGGCTCAGCCCGTACTCGCTGACCGGGACCGCGGGGTCATCTTCAGTGACCGACCGGCCGAAGGGCACCCGCCCGTACTCGCCCGCCGATCCCAGCCGGATGAGGCGGATGGCAGGATCGACACTCTCCACCGCGTCGATCAGCTTGGCGGTCACCAGGGTGTTGGCGAGCATGAGCTGGTACCCGGTGCCGTCGAGGCTGCCGGTGCAGTTCACGACCGCGTTCGGGGTCAGCTCCCGCAGCAGGGACGCGAGGCCCTCGACGCTGGCGGCGACCAGGTCGCAACGGTCACGCGCGACACATGTGACCCATTCGACGCTGCGCTCCCGCTCCAGCGCGGCCCGCACCTGAGCACCGAGGAAGCCGGACGCCCCGAACAGCAGCACATGTCGGCTCACGCCGCCACCCCACTCCAGTCGGGCAGCAGCAGCGGCCGCAGGCTCGCGAAGGAGCGGTTCGCCTCGTCGTAGTCGTCGGGCCGGCCGATGTCCAGCCAGTACCCGTCGAAGTCGAACGTTGCCGGCGGGCGCTGCTGGTCGAGCAGGTCGAGAACGAGCTGGTCGAAGCCGAACGCCAGGCCCTCCGGGTATGGCTCCAACGTCTGCCGGGACATGCCGTACACGCCCATGCTCACGCAGTAGCTGAGCGAGGGTTTCTCCGTGAAGCCCACGATTCTCTGGTCGCTCACGTCGAGCACGCCGAAATCGATCTTCGTGGTCCGCCTCGCCGTAGCCACGGTCAGCGGCGCGCCGGAGAGCACGTGCGAGTGCAGCAGGTCGGCGTAGTTCAGGTCGGTGAGCACGTCGCCGTTCATCACCAGGAAATGCTCCGGTAGCCGGCTTTTCAGACCGAACAGCGGCCCGACGGTCGACAGCGGAACGCTCTCCTCCACATAGTCGATCTCCAGGCCCCAGCCGGACCCGTCGCCGACGAACGCGCGGATCAGCCGGCCGAGGTGGTTGATCGCCAGGGTCGCGGACGTGAACCCGCGGGCGGCGAGCTGGAGCAGGACTATCTCGAGGATCGCGTGGCTGTCGCCGATCGGGACCAGTGGTTTCGGTAGTGCCGTGGTGTACGGACGCAGCCGTACCCCCTTGCCGCCTGCCAGGATCACCGCGTGCACCAGGCCCCTCCCTTCGTAGTACTGCCGCTCATCGGTGGACTCTCGCCTCTGCGACCCGACTGCCCAGGGCGGACAGGAACAGCACGGCCAGCAACACCGTGCTGCCCAGGAACGCCGAGGTGTCGACGACGGGATCGGCCTGCCACCGCGTCAGGCGCGCGGCGGCGACCACGGCGAGATGGATGGCCATGCACAGCGCGAGCGACCAGCAAAGCCATCCGTACCGGCCCATGTTGGCCAGAAGAAATCCGAGATAGTAGGCCCCGGCGAGCACCACGCAGGCCAAGGCCATGAGCACGCTCGCGGGGCTGAGTTGCAGCGACGAGCGCAGGACGGCGAACACGGCAACCGCGAGCAGGGCGACCGCCGTCAGGCATACCAGCAGCCCGGCGAGGAGCAGCAACCAGATGCGCGGGACGAGCTGGGACGGGTACCGCACCCGATGCAGCAGAGTGCGGGCCTGCTCGCCGAAGCGCCGGGCACGCCACTCGACCGCGCCCATGCCGAGCATCAGGGGCACCACGGCCACCGCGACGTCAAACCGGCTGAGGAGGTACGGCGCCTGGGCGTGCAACAGGTACAGCGCCGACAGCCCCGTGTAGAGCACCACCGGGGCAAGCATCCGCAGCTCTCCGCGCAGGCCGTCGCGTACGCCCGTTTCGGAGTCCGCCGCGCGACCGGTCGTCTGTCCGAGCGCGAGGGCGAAGGTGAGGGCGGTCGAGGCGATCCCGACCCCGAGCGCCCAGGGCAGCAGCGCCGAGCCTTTGATCGTGTACCCGATGCCGATCACCACCGCCGGCAGCATCGACAGGAACAGCCAGCCTTCGCGCCGGTAGAAGACCAGGATGTTGCTCGCCATTTGATAGGCCATCTGGCCCACGGCCAGCGCGACCAGCCCGTACCCGGCGTGGGTTGTCGTGACGATGACCGTGCTGGCGGTCGCGGCGACGGGCAGCCCGGCCAGCGCCAACCACCGCAGCACCCGGCCGGCCCCGCCGGGGTGGTTCCGACCGAGCAGCCGGTAGGCCAGCCAGGCTGCCGCGCCGGCCCACACCCAGCCGACGGCGCCGGCCACGACGAGTCCGAGCAGGAGCGAGCGCCGGCCGAGCACGGCGAGAACGGCCGGGAACACGGCGGCGGGCAGCAGGTACAGCACGCCGTGACCGACGTCGCGCAGTCCGGCCAGCCACTGCCGGGCCCTCCCCGGGGCGGAGCCGGTCGACGAGCGGGTCGGCGCGGTCCGGCGGTGTACCTCAGCCGCGAGGGCGAACACGTCCCCGAACCCGTACTGGACCTGAGCCGAGCGGTCGGTGATGCCGTCGGCCTCGAGGGCGGCGGCCACCTGCAACGCATCGACCGCCGCGGAGGCCACCGGCCGTACCCGGTCGACCAGATCGTCGAGCGGGTCGCGTGCCGCGAGGAGCGCGGCCCCCGCCTCGTCCGCCCTCATCTCGGCGGAGTAGTCCCGCGTCGGGTCGTGGGCGACCGAACGCGCGGTCGGCATGATGGCGCTAGGCGGCGTCTTCATCCGGCCTCCCCGGTACGCCGGGCACGCTCGCCCGGCCGTGGGCGGTGACGCTGGCGCTGCCCCGCGTCGCGACGCTTCCCATGCCCCACGCGGCCACGCTCGTGGTGCCCCGCGCCGCCACGCTGGCCCGGCCATGGGCCGCGGGGGCGTGGCCGCGGGCGGTGACGCTCGCCTGCCCCCGGACACGCGGACGCGGTTCGGCGCGTCGCCGGGCGCCGGTCTCCGGTGGCTTTGGCACGACCAGCTCGTGCACGGCGCCGTCGGTGAGTTGCCGGTAGACCTTCTGGTACGCGTCGAGCGAGCGACGAAGCGTGAACAGCTCCAGGAATCTGCTCCGGGCGTTGGTCGCCATCTTCCGGCGCAGGTCGTCGTCGCTGAGCAGCCGGACGCAGGCGTTCGCGATGGCGACATGGTCGCGGGGCGAGACCACGAGACCGGCATCGGCGACGGCCTCGGCGACCCCGCCGACGTTCGTGCACACGACCGCCCGCCCGCACGCCATGGCCTCCACGACGGTGTACGGGAAGCCTTCCGAGATGCTGGTCAGGGCGACGATGGTGCCGGCGTGGTAAGCGGCGACCGGGCTGTCGACCTTGCCCTCCATCGCCACCGAGTCGCGCAGGCCGAGGTCGCTGATGAGCTGGACGCAGCTCGCCCGGTAGAGCTCGTTGCCCGGCGGAGTTCCGCCGAAGATCCGCAGCCGTGCCCTCGGCACCTGGGCCCGTACGGTGGCGAACGCCCGGATCAGGGTGTGCAGGTCCTTGAGCGGGTCGATGCGGCCCATGAACACGATCGTGGGCCGGTCGGGCTCGGATTCCGCGGCTGGGAACTCGTCCGGCGCCACCCCGTTGTACATCGTCCACATCCGGTCCGGGTGGGCGCCGTTCTGCAACTGCCAGCGGCGGTTGTAGCTGGAGTGTGGTGCGAGGACGTCCGCGATGAGGTAGCCGGCACCGGCGAGCGCCCGGAAGAAGTTCAGCAGCAGGATCTTCACCGGGCGGCGGACGTTCTCCTCCAGCAACGACAGGTACCGCTCACGCAGGTAGATGCCGTGCTCGGACATGACCACCGGGGTGCCGTGGCGCCATTTGGTCGCCATCGCCACGAGCATGCTCAGGCCGTTCATCGACGCGTGCACGATGTCGGCCGCGACCGGCCGCACCGACAGCGGCCGCAGCATCCGTTCGATCAGCCAGGCCGCCTCGATTGCGTCGGCCAGCGTCAACCCGTCCTCGTACACGCCGTGCCAGGCGTCCATCATCTGCGCGAGCCCCTGGTTGGTGGTGAGCGCGTCGGCCAGCTCCCCACCCTGCGCGGTGTACTCGTACAGGCCGCGCAGCGCGAGGAGGAACCGGCTACGGCTCACCGCCGCCTGGTCGGAGCGCGGATCGAGCGGGTTCATCAGCGCGGTCAGGAAGCCCTCGTACGCAGAGGTGAACGCCGTCCCCGGCGGTCCCGAGCGCCGGCGCCGCCTGGGCGGTGCCGGCCCCCACATCGGGATCGACTGCGTGTACTCCAGGTTGTCCGGGGGCTGCCACAGCTCACGTTCGCTGCCGTCGACGGTGAGCGCCACCACCTCCCAGCGGTACTGCGGCATGCCTCGGATCAGTTGGTCGCACCACAGGCTCACACCACCCATCGCGTACGGGTAGGTCCCCTCGGAGACCAGGACTATCTTCACGACAGGAGACTCGGCGTGAAGGTGACGGGGGTGCCGGCGGTCAACGTGATCACTGCCGAGACCTCGTTGCCGTACGTGGTGAAGCCGGCAGTCCGGGCTCCACTACGCCCGCGGCGAGCTCCGCGAAGTGCGCGTTGCGTCCGGTCGCGTACGTGGCCAGGGCCGGCCAGCCCTGCGTGAGCAGCGGCACGGAGTAGTAGGACGTGTACTTGCGCATGAGCTGGTCGGTCCAGTCCGTCGCCAGCGTCCGGCCCCCGCTGTAGTCGCGCAGGTTGCCGATGTGGAAGGTGTGCGTGTAGATCGATCCGGTCGCGAGGCGGGCCAGCCCCTGGTCGGTCTCGTAGTTCATGATCTGGTCGTAGGTGAGATTGGTCGGCCAGTACGGGAACTTTCCGTTGGGTCCGTAGTAGGAGTTGTAGAAGTAGGTTTCCTCGTCCGGGGTGGTGCTGAAGTAGGCGATGTTCGTCGGCCAGTCCGGCACGATCGTCAGGCTCGGTTCGAGTGGGTGGACGAGGCCGCAGTTGAAGCACGGCGGCTGTTGGCTCTTGAACGACATGTTGCCGTGCAGGTATTTGACGCCCAGATCCTTCGCCGCCTGCAGCAGGTCGGGGTTGGAGGCGCCCAGGCCGTAGTCGGTCGGCGGATCGATGTCGTTGGTGGGATCCGGGTTGTAGGTGCCCAGGCCGGAGTACTCGGGTGTCTTTAGCACCGTCCGGTCGACGGGCAGGCCGAGTTGCTGCGCGACGAGGAGGTTCTGGTTGATCTCGTAGTAGTTCGTGGCGTAGTCGGTGAAGTTCATCTTCGGATGGGTCAGCGTGTGGTTGATCCACCGGAACTTGTTGCGCAGGCAGCGGCTGGTCGAGGTGAGCTGGTTGATGCCGCCGTTGGGGTAGCACGTCGAGCCGGCCCTGAGGTCGGCGTCGCCGCCGTTGTACGCCATGCCGAAGGTGAACGCGCTGGCCTGCGGGTACCGGCTGCGCAGTGCATTCTGCTGGAGATACGCGTTGTATGCGTCGTGACCCGACAGCCGGAAGCCGGGGTCGACGTTGATCGTCCCGTCCGGATACTCCTCGTCCGAGCTGTTGAACCAGTCGTCGACGTCCACGTTGAGGGAATGGCGTTGCTCGCCGAGGAACAGGCCGCGGCTGGCCCAGCGGAACAGGCCGTAGGCGAGCAGGTGCGCCTGGAGCAGGTACTGGTTGGAGGTGAACGTCAGGGCCAGCCGCTCCCGGCCGTCCGTCGAGGTGGTGACCACCCCGAGCACGTCGCTGCCTGCGGTCAGCACGGACTGCGCGTTGCAGCCGGCCGCGAGCTTGTCCCGGTAGACGTATGACTGCACGATCGGGATCTGTGCGGCCGGGTTCAGGTCGCTGAGGAGGCTCGCCCCGGTCGCGGTCAACGTCGTCGTGAGCGGGGTATCGCCGACGCCGCCCTCACTGCCGCCGCGTAGGCAGTAGTCCTCCGGCCAGGTGCCGTAGCTGTTGTAGAGCGTCGCCTGGCGTACCCCGTAATCGCGCTCGTAGGCCCAGAGCAGGTTCCACTGATCGGCCGACAGGCCACTGACGAGGTTGCCCGAGGAATCCTGGTACAGCAGGTTGTTGTTGGTCAGCAGAATCGCGCTGTACCGGCCGGTGCCGTCGGCACGCACCAGCAGGTCGCTGGTGAGCGGCGTGGTCCGGGTGTAGAGGATGTCGTAGCCGGCGCCCACCCGATCGAGCGTTGACTGCCAGGTGGGTACCCCCCAGTCGTCGACGTCGATGGCCACGATCAAGGCCCGCAGGGCGAACCTGGCGGTCGCCGCAGTGGTTGCGGCGGCCGTGACGGTCGGCCCGGTCGAGGTCAGACCATCTGCCGCGCGGTTCGAGGTCGTCGAGCGGTCCGGTCTGATCCGCAGCGTCGGGTCCAGTGGCACCGATCCGGTCTTCTGCGGTAGCGCCGGAAGGGGTGTTACCGCGGGCGGCGCGACGGCCGGGTACCCGGGGATCGCGGGCACCGGTGGACTCGCGGGCGAGCCGTTGTCCGGGCCGGGAACGGGCCCCGCGGCGGCCGACTGCGCGGTGAGGAGCAACCCGGCCGCCACCATCGCGACCAGGGCGTGGCGTGCGCGTAATCGTGTCATTCTGGCGGACCTTCCGAGAGCGTGACGGGAGAAGCGGATCGGGATACGCCAGCGTCGACACGGTGGACTACCGATGAGACGCGAACACCTCTGCGGTCCGTCCGTCAGACCGGCCATATGGAATGAACGAAATATACGATGTATCGGTTATGTCGCGGGCAATCCTGTGTAGCAACCTGTCATTAAGTCCGCGCTCAACGTTACGGGTGGTGTTGACGCTGTTGAACCGATGACCGCATGAGGCGGGACTACGCAATCGGCACTAGATGCTATGCAGCGCTGTACGTTTTGTACTCTGGCCGATGGGTCAGTTCGCCGATGCGCGTACTCCGCTACGCAGGGCCAGGGCTACCGCCTCAAGCGTGGAGTGCGCACCCAACTTCGCCATCAGGTTCTGGGTGTGCGTACGCACCGTGTTCGCGGAAACCTGCAGGCGGGCGGCGATTTCGGTGCGGCTCAACCCGTTCACCATGCACTGCAGCACCTCGCGTTCGCGCATGGTGAGCCTGGCCAGCGGGCTGGGCTGCGCCACTGTGCGCGAGGTCAGATCGGTAAGGACCCAACCGAGCAGGTCAGGTGCGACCCAGGCCTCGCCGCGGTGCACCCCGCGGATGACCCGGACGAGATGGCCGATATCCGTAGTTTTGGGCAGCCAGGCACGGGCACCCCGCCACACGGCGGTCACCACCTCGTCGACGGACTCCACCGCGGTCAGCATGACGACCTTGCTGTCCGGGGATTCCGCTCGTATGTCTTCGAGGAGATCGAGACCGGTACCGTCGGCGAGAAACACGTCGAGGATGACGACGGCCGGGCAGGTGGCGGCGATCTGGTCGATCGCCTGGCGTGCCTTGTAGGCGACCGAGACCGGGCCCAGGTCGGGCTCGCGGGCCAGCCGCGCCTGCAGCGCGTCCGCGAACAGCGCATGATCGTCAACGACGAGGACGGAGATTTCCGCCATGGCGCTCAATGTCTCCCAATCGACGGGCGAGCACATCATGCAGATGCATGAGTTGAACTCGTAGATGGGTCCGGACGCTCCGCCAGATCAGGAGCTGGCTAGGGCGCCGGCGCGCCGGGTGCCCGCTACGCACCCCAGCAACGCCAACAAGCCTTGGGATATCTCGAACATTAAGCGAACCAGATTTCCCTCAAAAGGAAGTCGTCCTTCTATCTGACGTGGAAAGTTCGATCGGGTCAAAGACGTACTCAGGGTAGACTAGCCGCGCTGTAGTCGTCAGGAGGTAGTGGATGAAGGTTCTTATCACAGGAGGCGCCGGTTTCGTCGGGAGCACGGTCGCGTCGGCCTGTGTTGACGATGGAATTACGCCCGTCTTGTTGGATAGTTTAGAGACGGGACGGGCGGAGTTCGTCGGCGACCGCATATTCTATCAGGGCGATATCGCCGACTCCGGTGTGATCGATGCGATCTTCGCCGAACATTCGGACATCGCCGCAGTAGTTCATTGTGCCGCCTTGATCGTGGTACCAGAGTCAACCAGCGAGCCACTCCGGTACTATCATGCAAATGTCACGAAGTCCTTGATAATGATCGAAAACTTGATTCGCCACGGATGTCGCCGCTATCTGCTAAGCTCGTCGGCTGCGATATATCGGCCGGGCGCGGATTTTTCCGTGGACGAGGAGTCACCGATCGACCCGAAAAGTCCGTACGCGCGAACGAAGGTCGCCGTGGAATGGGTGTTCGAGGATTGTTCACGGGCCTACGATATCCGCGCGATCGCCTTACGGTACTTCAATCCGATCGGTGCAGATCCGCAACTGCGCACTGGCTCCCACGTCCGTAACCCAACACACGTCCTCGGCAAGATGCTCGAGGCATCGAGATCGAAGAAGACTTTCTATATCACCGGCACCCGTTGGCCTACCCGTGATGGATCCGGCCTTCGGGATTACATCCATGTCTGGGACTTAGCCAAGGCGCACGTGCAAGCTCTCCGGCGGTTCGATACCATCCTCCCGATTGGTGCAGAACGACGATACGAGCCAATTAATTTGGGAACCGGCAATGGCACCACAGTATATGAGCTTCTCCATGCCGTTGAAAAGGTTCTCGGACGGTCGCTAGAAACTGCGATGGCGGAGCCGCGGCCCGGTGACAATGCGGGCAGCTTCGCTCGTAGCGGCAGGGCCAGAGAACTACTGCACTGGAGACCGGTGTACTCAATTGAGGACGCTATCCAGCACTCGCTTGACTGGATGGCCGTAAAGGATAAAATGCTGGGCGACACTTGAACGAAGAGCGCTCCACCTTCGTTTCGAGTGCATAATGAAAGATCTCAGGGAGTTATCGGTGTTCGAAATGAGTGAGTACCAGGGCGGCTTTCGGCCTGGTCTCGACGGCCACCGCCATCATCAAGAAGATCGTCAAGTAAGCCGGGTCGCGCTCCTGTAACAAAGCGGAAGCGCAGCGACAACGGCCGACGCGCTCTCCGTCAACCGCCAGGTCCCAAACCGTCCCCGGACGCTTCGACATCCTCGGCGCACTCGCCTCGACGCTCGGCATGACCGCCCTCGTGTACGGCATCGTCCGTGCCGCCGACACCGGCTGGACCGACCCGATCACCGTCGTCGCGTTGGCCGCCGGGGCGGTGCTGCTGAAGGACCCACGCCCGTGTCTGCACGAGCATCGCCCACCGACCGTATCCGCGCCCGCATTGACGAGCTGTTCGCTGGGGACAGGCCGCTGCCCGAGGTGTTGGAGGAGGTGGCCCGCCTCGGCGCGCAACTGCTGATGCAGGCCGCGCCGGAGGCCGAGGTCCAGCGAGTTCCTCGGCCGGGACCGCTACCAGCGGGCGGCGTGTGACCAGTCCCGGGATGGCAGCCGCCACCGGCTACCGGCCGGTGCAGGTCAAGACCACCGCCGGGGCGGTCACCTTGGAGCGGCCCAAGCTGCGTGGCACCACCGAGAAGTTCGCCTCCCGGCTGTTCGGCGCGCACGTTACCAAGACCCACGCGCTGGAGTCGTTGTCCGTGCGCGACGTGCAGGCCACCCTCGCCGAGGCGCTCGGCGACCAGGCCGCGATCACGCTGGACTACCCGTTCCTGGACGCCAGCTTCTTCCGCATGCACCCCGGCTCACCGGCCGAGCCGATCCTCGCCGCCTTCGCACGAGCGGCGCAGCGCGGCATCGTCGAGGCACTCCAACACGCGAAAAGCCTACTGGCGCCCCCTGACAGCGACCCTTCAGCGGCTCGCCTTCGCCATCAGCGGGATGCCTTCGCGGTAGGTCGACACTGCCGGAGCCCAGCCCAGCTCGCGCCTGGCCTTGGCGTTGGAGACGCGCATCGAGGTGGTCATAATCGTGTGGAGGTACGGGATCGCCCGCAGCATCCAGGTGGGCACCCGCCACGGCCGGCGCACGCCGAGCTCGGCCGCGAGCGCGTCCAGGTAGTCGGCCCAGCGCACCGGCTCGTCGTCGACGATGTTGTACGCCTGTCCGGCGCGCCCCTTCTCCAGGGCAGCGACGGTCGCGGCGGCGGCGTCCTCCAGGTAGATGAAGGTGGCGAACCCGCCGCCGGACGAGGGCACCGGCAACCGGCGCTTGCGCACCAAGTTGGTGATCATCCGGGTGAAGCTGTCCTGGCCGTAGAAGCCGCCGTAGCGTAGCGCGACGCCCTCCGTCTCGTCGGCCGAGAACACCTGCTCCTCGGTGGAGCGTATCGCCGCGATGGCGGCTGCGAGCTGGCCGGACACCGGTTCGGCGAACGGGTCGTCCTCGGTGATCACATGCGGTCCGTGATCCCGGTAGCCGTACCCGAACACGATCGACTGGGTGAGGAAGCGGCGCGCGCCGACCGCGCGGGCGGCCGCGAGGAGGTGGGCGGTTCCGGTGGTACGCAGGGCGTTCGTGCCCTGCATCGCCTCCCGTATCTTCGTGGTGCTCAGCGCGGTCAGCTGGTGCATGACCGCGTCGGCCCGCACGTCGCGCACGGCGGCGAGCAGGTTCTCGCGGTCCATCACGTCGGCCACCACGGCCTCCGCGCCGGCGGTGCGCAGCCGCTCGGCGTTGGCCTGGCTGCGGGTGATGCCGACGACCTGGTGGCCGGCGGCGATGAGCTGCCGGGTGAGCGGTGTACCGACGGCGCCCGAGGCGCCGGCGAGCAGTACTTTCATGGTTCGGTCCCTTTCTGGAGTTCTCACCCATGGGACGGGGTACCGGCCGGGCGTGTGACGACCTGGCGGTGTGGTACCCCGCACAGCGGGCGTCGCCCCTGGTAAATGGACCCCCCGTCAGCTGATTGGCGGCCAACCCCGGGGATCAGGCAACCTCGCCAGGTTGCCCGGCGTAAGCGCCGCCGGTGTCTGACCGCCTTCGTTGAGGCGTCACGTTCCAGCAGCGGCTCGGTGTTAGACGAGGCCAGGCCGTGTTGGCGTCCATTCCAGCCACAGCTTCCGCTCGTCTCGCACGACGCCCAACCGGTAAGGTCGGCGAGCTCTGGCTCGCCGCGGACCTGGCGAAGGTGTGCCTGCGCCTCCGCGATGGGGCACCTCGCCGTGGTCCGGGAGGAACGTGATCTCGGTGCCGGTGCCGCCCCCGGGCGCCGGATACGACAGCAGCCAGCCGATGCGGTACGTGGGTGGCGGCCGAACTCGAGGATCGGTCGGTCCGTGACCGAGAGGGCGGCCGCCTCGGCCCGGGATCCGTCGCGACGCGGATGCCGGTGGGGCAGGTGCCGGGCGGGCGGGCCGGGACCTGTTCATCGCGGTTACCAGCCACGAACTGCGGACGCCGGTCACCGTCGTCAAGGAGTACGCGGACACGCCCGCCGAACGCTGGGAATCTCTGGCCGAGGGCGACCGCCGGGAGGCGGTGTACGTGACGGGTAGCGCGCCGGGGAACTGGCCCGGCTGGTGGACCGGCCGTCCGCTGGTGCGCCAGGCCGGGCTACGGCTGCAGGCACGCGAAGAGAGGAGCGGCGCCCGGGAGCCGATGCAACGGCTGTACACGCTGTGGCCGGAACACGCCGACGACCTACGCGCCGACATCGGCGACGAAGCCGAGGCGCTGATCCAACGAGCGACACAGATGGGACCCGGGCTGGCCGCAATCCGGAAGGTTCTGGTGGTAGCCGAGCTGCCCGGCTGATCGACAACGCCATCACCGGCTTGGCCGAGGTGTGAAATCGGTGACGGAGCACTACCTTGACCAGAAGGCGATTGCTCCGAGGAGGGACCTGATGCTCAACATCATCTGGGCGATCATTGCGGGACTGATTATCGGGCTTCTCGCCAAGCTCGTAGTCCCAGGCCGGCAGGCCATTCCACTCTGGCTGACCATCATTCTCGGGGTCGTGGGCGCCCTGGCGGGCAACTGGCTCGCCAGCGTGCTCGGGGTCCGCCACACTTCCGGGATCGACTGGATCCGCCACATTCTGCAAATTGCGGCCGCAGCCATCCTGATCGCCATCATCGCGCCGATCTGGATGCGACGGGGCGCCCGACGAGCCCCCTGACCTATCAGGTGGGCCAAGCCATTTGGCCGGCCCGGGCCTTCGTCACCGGGGGCCTTCACCGGGGCGACAGCATGGGTTGGTGATCCGGCACGGGCTACCCGCTCAGAAGTCGCACCGTCATCCGCCGGCGGCTCACGTCGCCGCGGGCGGCGTCGTGACCGAACGCGCCCCCGGCCGAGGATCGCCTCGCCTGCGCGGTCGGCGTGCGCCTGCCGCACGTCGCGTGGGTAGGTGACCCACCTATGACCGACGCACACACCCTCGACACCGCGCACGCCGCCCCGAACAGCGGGCCCGGCGAAACCGAACTGCAGGGTCTCGGCCTGCTTGTAGCGAGTCCGGGTCAATGGAGGTGCTGGGCAGGTCGTGGGCGAGCCGGATGCCGAGGTGCTGGGCCGTGCGCTGAGACGAGATCGCGCGAATGGCTCAAGATGGGCCCCGGTCACGGTGTGGCGGGCGTGGCGGCGGGCTGGTGGGCGGGTTGGAACAGCTCGATCAGGTTGCCGGCGGGGTCGGCGAGCAGGATCTGGCGCCCGCCGGGTCCGGAGACCGGCTCGCTGCGGAAGGACAGGCGCGCGCCACGGAGTCGGTCGATCTCGGCGTCGAGGTCGTCGACGATGAGGTGGATGCGGTTGCGGCCCGGGCCGGTGGCATCGGTGGGGGTGGCGCGGGCGCCGGAGCTGGTGGGTCCGGACAGCAGTAGCCGCAGCGGGCCGCGGACCACGTCGGCGAAAGCGGGTGCGGCGCTGGTGTTCAGTTGGAAGCCGAGGTGTTTGGTGTAGAAGTCGACGGCGGCCTGAACGTCGTCGACGAGGTAGCGGACGCTGGCGTACTGGTCGGGCGTGTCCAGGAAGGCGGGCCATGGGAGTCCGGCGATGGCTTGGTGGAACGCGTCCGCGACGTCGAGTATCTCGTCGCATCGCCGCACGTCCGGCTGACCGGGGACCGCTTGCCAGGCTTGCCAAACCCGATATGACCCAGGAGCCGCCACTGGCGGGAACCGGCGCGGCGACCCGAACCCGCCGGGGGGCGCGAGCGTGGACAGGATCTCGGCTGTTCTCTATCCACCCAGCCGCCGACGCGGGATCGTAGGATCGTCGTCGTGACGGTCGAGCCCTTCCGGGTCCACATCGATGACGAGGTGCTCGCCGACCTGCGGGCGCGCATCCGCGCCACCCGGTGGCCCGATCAGGTGCCGGGGATCGGCTGGGACCAAGGCACCGAGCTGGGGTACCTGCGCGGCCTGCTCGCCTACTGGGCGGACGGGTTCGACTGGCGGGCCCGGGAGCGGGAGCTGAACGCGTACCCGCAGTTCCGGGTCGCGCTCGACGGGGTGCCGATCCACTTCGTGCACGCGAAGGCGCCCAGCGGGAACGGGGTGCCGCTGATCCTCACCCACGG